>Ga0325401_1002556_pt1 | contig 16248 bp, 16 predicted proteins | sample PopdelMetagenome_FD_205666 | JGI IMG/M metagenome (GOLD analysis project Ga0325401, IMG submission 205666) | Populus deltoides microbial communities from Bellville, Georgia, United States - Xylem-PdKOR-R2 | ecosystem: Host-associated > Plants > Phyllosphere > Stem > Wood/Secondary xylem | place...
GTGTTTTGTTCGGCATACTGTAGAATCATTAAAGTAGTAACATCCTTAACTTTGAGGAAACTCTAGTGGTACAGGGTAGCATTCCTCACTTCTTTATAGTGTGATGCTTTAGGAACCTTTGGGAATGTTTACTTAGCGGACATTGAATAGAATTCTAATGCTCTCGTGTTCCATTTTGTTTCTTCTATTGTTTTATGGGAGGGCATTTCTTCTATAAACCATATATCCGTCCTGTTCCAATTCAGTTCTTTCATCCCTCACAAAAAAAAGAGCATTGGTATTAGTAGCATGATGTTTCATAACAAGAAAAATTTGTGCTCTTTTCAACTTTCTTGAAATTCCACTAGCTTTCATGCCATCTCCCTTCATCAGATCAAGTAAAAACTACTTATGAAGGGGGAATCAAGCCAGGTGGTGATGTGAATGGAAGCTAAATTTTTACGATATTTTCTATTACAGGATTCCCACATGTACAGTTTATGGAATCAAGTTGGCAAGTAATATAGAAGAGAGAAACAATAGCATGTATCAGTCACCCCACCAGACACTCTTAAAGCAGCAGGCCAATAAAAAATTTGCAGAGAATAGGAAGTTCAGGGAATGAGGAAGCTACTCCATATGCAGTCAATCATAGATACTCAGCTATCAAAAGAACATCAACTTTGGAGTGTAATCAGTAACTATTTGCACTGGTAAAAAGATAATGAAATTACCTCCAGAATAAGCCGCCCCTTATAGTCATACGGAAATCTGCCAAGCATCGATTTCCCATATATGTCCTTCGCATCTTCATAGTCGTTATCAAAGAGATAAACATGATCACATGTTTCAGGACAGCACACTGAATATTGGCAAGAACACCTCAATTGCAAACCCTACATAAAAAGGGATGTGGGAGGAGAAAAAAGCAGTGTTTAATGCATTTCTAAAATTATATGGATATGCAGATGGCATGAATGAGCATATTTGTTTGGTGTTTGTCTTCCTTTCTGTCTATCTCTATGCATATGTGTGTCTGTGTATATGTGTTTTATATTTCGAATTGCAGTGTCCTCAGCAGCCAATCAGGGTTCAATCATCTCCAATGTAGGATTACAACCAACAAGTGCATTCCACATCGATACAATTGTTCATAATCGAAATCAAATCAAATCTAAAAAACAAATCAGAAACCCAACCAAAAGATACCTCAATGTCCAGACTATCACATTGATCATGAACTGGCCCTGTTACATAGGTAAAAGTATCCCAGGGCTTGGGGAATTTACTAATTTGACCATCGTAACCATCTGCCAAGACATGGAGGGAATCCAGGAGATCTTCATCTACAACACATGCCACTGGTATTGTCTCCTTCCCAAAGCTTATGTCAGTGCACAAGACAGTAGCCTTTTGCTTAGGCCCCTCTGTAACATCATGCACATCTATAATATAGTGGCACTCATCCACTTCACACTCACTGTTTGTATGATCAGATGAATGTATCATTTGTTTCCCCTTAAAACCATTTGGAAGAGCCATCAAGGGCGAGAATAATCCTGGATCCTTGAAACTCTTACATCCTCTGGAACAACTAAACTCCTCCTGGTGCCATTGTACTTGAATATTATGCTCACTGCAAAGCTTGGCTGCCTTCAAATAAAAGCGTTCTGGCAACACTCCATATTTCCCCTCCAGTGATGCTTTTAGGCTCACCTTGCAGCAAGCAGAGCGTGCAATAGCTAAGATATCAAGGTTATTAGGCCGAGGTTTTGTTTTCTGAACCTCAGAAAACAATATCTTTGCAACCGCTGAGCATTGAGATTCTGCTAATCTACCTAAAGCCCCTGCCTCAGTCAAATTAGACTGTATGCTTAGTCCCTGGCTGCTAAGTGATTTTGAAGCCTGGATACGTTTCTTCAGACCAGAAGTCATCCTGTTCCTGATGCTGCTATATGTTGCTGCCCCCAGACCTTTCTTAAATTTCGGGCGGCTAAGTCTTCCAGATTTTAATCTATAAGCATAATATCGAACACCTCTCTTTGGGGGGCGAGAGCTGAATAGATTTGGCCCCATATGAGCAGCTTGATGGTGGCGACCAAGATCAGGTAGTAAATCAAACTTCAGGCCACAGAACTTGCAAATGTACTTTCTAAAACCACCTAAATTGTCAGTGTGATTTTCCATTGATGCTGCATTTTGCAGCTCAAGTTTTTGCAAGGAATCCTCCTTCTCTTCACCCATAGACGGATTAAGTTGTTGAGCACCTTTTGGCAGCCTGAAATCAGCAGGGTGAACAGAGAGGACATGCAACCATAACTGGTCAGTGTTCCCAAAGTGGCTGGCACAAGGAATGCACTGGAACAGCATGCACTGTTCAACAAATTCCACATGATGTCTCTCCTGCACATGGGTTTCCAAACTTTTTCTGTCAGTAAAAGAATCCAGGCATATGGCACAAGCATGACCTCTGAAATGCCACTGTGCTTCCTTTTTATGGTTGTCCATCCAGTGGTTTCCAAGCTCTTTATCATCGAGAAACTCCTTTGAGCATATTTTGCACCTAATAGAATTTTCATCATCATGGCTACAGTTGACAGCCAATGGAAAAATTGCTGGTTCTTCCATGACAGAGGAAACTTGTAAATCTTCCTCCACAGCAAAGCCCCATAACTTTTTGAGTCTCTCCTTTTCAGTGAAAACTAACTTCAACAAGAGTTCCCCAACATTAAAATCTTTAGAAGCTTCAGAGAGAGCCCACTGAAGTTGAACCTCCATAGGAACTGGGTTTCTTAGAGAGAAAATGCTTTTGAAAAGCTTGTAGAAAAGCTCACATGCTTGATGTAAATGCAATTTCTGCTGCGATGAGCGACAATCCTTCAAAAGATCTATAAACACTTCTTTTGATATTATCCTACTTCTACCATTTCTAGCACGCTTGAGCCAACTAGGAATGTGTTTGTCACAGTACAACGAATAGCGCTTTGGACTCTCAGGACACAGGATACTACTATCAAGGGAGCTTGAGCCAATACAGTGCAGCATCTTGGAGCTATTGCAATCATGGCCAGGATGCTCAAGTTTCTCGGGTAAGCTTTTCCTTCCATGAAAGGCATCACCATCCATGGCTGAGACAGGTTGCACTCGAAGGGGTTTTTCAACTTGTCCAGACAATACCATCTCTTTGCAATATGTGGTGTCTGAACTGGGAAAGATCTCTTCATGTTTTCTCGTAAGGGGATTCTCTGGCAAATTTGAGGTCTTCTCTGCATCAGGCCAGGGTCTGTGTTTCTTGCAGAATATGGTACCTGGTAGAGACCGATGCTTGCATCGAGTACCAAGAACAGTGGTACCTTCACACATAGGACTATGAACAGGACTTGCCTCTCCTCTAGTGGAGCTGCCAGCAAAACGAGAGGCCAGATGCACACAACAGTAAACATCACCATCATTAGCCCACCTCACACACTGCCTTCCCTTAGATTCAATAAAAGCTGTACACTGGCGATTCTTACTCCCAGGTTCTATGCTTTCCTTAGCCAAAACTTCATTAACAGGTGCCATTTCTACACCTTTGTTCTGTACAAGCTCAGGATTTCCTGCTTCAACTACAATCCCATCCCATCTATCAGCCATGCTACAAGGTGACTCTAAAGGTGCAGCTACCTCGCCAAAACCATCCTCTTTAGAAAGCTCTGATTCTAAAGTATGAGCATTGACAGTGTCTCGATTACTGAAAAACGAGTCAATTTCGACATTTGTAGTTTGAAGTGGACTGCTGGACTCAACCTGGGAAGCATGTGTCTCTGCACGGCGAACTTCAAGCTTTGGCCTCTTCCTGGTAGCTTGAAGACTGATGGTTGAGGGGGAGAGATTGTCACAGTTCTGCTGCTCCATATCTCCACCACTTGTCACAGGTTGGGAGGTTGAGAACCACTTCATAGCTTCATGCTTCCAGGTTTTCCACTCGGATCCCAATGTCGATTGCACTGGTGCATCATGGAGAGAATCGACTTCATTCCATAGAATAGAATTGTACAATTCCTTGAATCACAGAAAACCACAATCAACAAATGTTTGAAGACAAAGATATGAGATTATACAACTTAGCACGAAAAGGGAGGTGGGCAGCGCAGGCGCAAGCTGAAGCCTAATGGCCCAGCAAACAACCATGTATCCTTGCACGAATGAAGCAACCCACGAGACAGGGTTAACCTAAAATGGGGACAGGCTTACTGTATCGAAAGTTCATATGGCCACAGGTTGTGTGGCATTTGCTTTCTATGTCAATCAGATACAATTGAGGAAATCACATAGCACAGCTCTTACAACAATACATTAGATATGCATCAACTGGTTATTGAATAAACATTTTGAAGTTAATCACAAGAAGCAAAAACATGAATTGAACGTGGATGTTTTTGCATAATAAATAAATTTTAATTGATTTAGGTAAGTAGACATTCACATGCCCTTTTTTGTCAATTTTCTAGAAAGTCCCATGCGGTAGATGAATATATCACATACCATATCAAGGAACGAAATTTATTCTATTATAATTTTGACATGACAGAAATGTTAACTCCAGCATGCCTTTTACATGTCAGAACAACCTGCAGTCAAATTAATGTGTCAGCAGCCAAGTTAATACATACCTCCCTGAGCAATTCAATGGATTCAGCACTACATGCAACTTGACACTGTTGTACCCAGGATTGAAAAGAATTCTGCAGCCAATCAGAACTTATGTACTGTTGCAAAATCATCTGCAGAGAAACGACAAGTGCCATTACATCATCATTTACCAAGATGGGGGAGGGGTGGGAGGGAGATTGTTTGGTGTTTAAATTAATGCAAGTGAAAAAAAAATGGTGAATAAATGCGGAATAAAAAAGTCCAGGTTTTAACATGTGTAGGGAAAAAAGAAGTCTTCAAATGGCCCAATGCACCTAAATTATAGTATACAAAGAAAAACACCAGAGCATGGCAACTTGACACGCGATGAAAAAAGACTAAATTTATAAACAAAAAACAAAGAAAGGCAACAGCAAACGACTTAATTTCCAAACAGTAAAGTTTATTCATAACTGCTTTCTCCCACGTTTAATGAACACATGTTTCAATGCATAAAAAAGAAAGGAACAAATGCATAGCTTTAAGAAATCAGTAGGGGGGTTTGGCTTTTATAGATCATAAGTTCTAATTGCTGCATTGTAAAAAGAAAAGGAGGAAAAAAGACCTAGAACCTACACCATCGACAGGGAAAGGAGTTTACATTTTGAAGTTTCAGAAGCATTCTTCCAAGATCAGAATAACCACTACATCGTGAAGCCTCCATGGCAAATTCCTTCCAGACCATCACATCACGAGCTGGGTCTACTAAAGCCTATGACAAGTTTAAAAGAACAAAGAGAGAAATTGCAAGGAAACAGTAACAAAGGCATGAGTATCAATAAGTATTTGAAAAAAAAAAACAACAAAAGATTAAAATCATACCTCAGAATGAAACTGATCAACAATATTCACCATGGCAACAGCCAGCTTTTTCATTATAAACCGCCGTGCAACACTCATATCTTTAACCATTTTTAGCCCAATTTTGTGAGTCTTATATGCAATAGGCTCTGGAAATCCATTGATTGGTTGGACAAGCAGCATATCTGCCCAGGAATAATTTCTGGTGTGAGGAAAAAATATCACAAAATACTGCTTTCGATCATGAGTTGGTTTGGCTCTCAAAGTTGACAATGGCCAGTCGGCCCGTGCACATCTGATTCCAGCCTGCCACTTGCCTCTCCACTATACTTAGAAAATCATAGGAGTATCAGCATGAAAATCAAACTTGGGAAAAATCCCCAGTAATATACAGAAATTTTAAAATTCCTGGATTAAAAAAACTTTTCCTAGTAAAAACTAACATGTGAAAGACAATGCCAGGGGAGCCCCAAAAAAAGGGTAGCGCACCAACAGCACAATCCAAGCCTCAAAAGATTAACATTGCATGTGACATCTTACAATCAACATTTTCTGTACAGCATTTGCTAAGACCAACTGTTATTTCATGGAAGCAAGAATAGAGAAATTTAAAAAAACAAAAAAAAAATTACCTTGACCCATAGTGCCACAGATTCATCGTGTTCTAGCCAGTTAGGCTCTAAAAGAGATGGCTCTCCATACCTACAGCTGTTTGGTTCACTTTCAATGGTGTCAACAATTAAATTGGAGTTTTCAGAGGCTGCATTGGGTTCTGTGTAATAATTCTGTACGTTTATGTCATCTTCTCCAAAATCCTGAGAATCACAGGATAACCTTTGGCTCTCTACCTGACAATCAGAATATGAAGTTCCACCTTCAGAAATATGCAATTTGTCTACTGTCCCTAGTCCCTCACATTGTCTTTCTATACGAGACTCTTCTACATTTAGCAATAAGTCATTCACTCTGCCATCATCCATTGCAAATTGTTCTACACGTTTAAAACCATTAGATTCTCCATCATAAGTAAAATCTGTCCCTGAACGCTGTCATTCACAATCAGATTCTCCAACATACTGAACACCATTACAAGGAAGCATGTCCATAATTTAAACTGAAATCTGCAGTCCCACAAAACATGTATTGGTCATTCCAAACTCATTTCCCTGTTCAAGTGCAGGTCAATAAATCAAACAGTCAGAGAGAAATGTTCAGATAAAAAAAGCTGCCAGTCATAAATGGTGGTAATTAAAGGCGTCCTTGATAAGTAAACTTCCAAACAATCTGAAGTCTAGTAATTCAACATAGTGTGTTTTCTTGTTAGCTAATCAAGCCAACTATTGGCCCAACAAATTCTCAGACATGGAGGGAAAATCACATGGCAGATAATCAATATGCATGCCAAATTTCCAGGTTTAAGCACATCAAATAAAAAGGAACCTCCCACCAACCCTGGTAATGCTTTATCTAACTATAGTAAGCATGTGCATCAATTCAAGCCTTCTTCTCTATAGCAACAGAAAAAGATAGTGCAGAAAAGTTTTCAAACACATAAAAATCAGCACTTTTTCCACAGAATAAATAGAGTACTACGCTGTGGGAAAAAACGACTTGCAAATACAAGCATACATAATAGCCTCATGGCTAGAAGGCTTGACAAAGAGATTGAAGAATCTTTAATCATAAATAATTTGACATTACAAAATCAGACTTAAAAATCCCCACTTTAACATGTAAACACAGAATACCATGTCCCTTTCAATTGAGATTTTCAAACAACACTTACAAATCCAACAAGGAAAGCAAGCAGGCAAAAGCTTTTATTACTTTCACTGTTATATTTATATATTAAAAAAAAAATGTTCTACAGCTTTCCATGTACCAGGGGACGTTAGCAAGAAGAGCTCCGATTCAATACAACTTGGGAGCAGGGCCTATTGCTTTCATCAAGTATGAATTCCTAAGGTGCTGGGGCCAAATAAAATTCAGAACTGTACTTGGGATTTGTTTTTTCAATCACTCCACCATAGGGAAGCTCTCTTGTGATGAGGTAATTGGAGACCACATTAGAAAAGGAAGGCGATACAGGTGCAAAGGGTCAACGCTTGTACAAATATCATTCAAAAGAAGCATCTAGAAAGGGGGGGTTGTGAATTCTAATCATTCTTGAGGTGGGGAAAGGGAACACCAAAATATCCATTACTATTGCAGGGACAGTACGGACTCAAGGTTTGCATATCATGACCTCATTCAGTTAATGACTTCTAATGTTTCACAAGACCACTACAAGAAAGGAAGATGGAATGATTGTAACCTTCTCTAAAATAATGAACAACTCATCTTATCATTGAATTTCCACAGAAACCCACAACAATCTAACTGTAAAAAAGGTCATGTTTTCATCAGTTTTCAAAAAAGATTGTGACCCATTATTCTGAATAAACAAAATTTCCCTAGTTTTCGCTTTTGCTAGTCATTTGATATTAAGTGAACATCCTTCAACAGTTGAAAACTGAAGTTATCATTCCTCTCTTCGGTTAATAAAAACTCAAAGATACTGAGTTGCCTAATGATTCCAAAGCCCAACCTGGTTATTTGCAATTTCTACATCTTAATCTTTTTCTATATTAGTACAGTAAAGTTCTATCACTGCATAAAAAAAAGTCAGTCTGAATGAAGTCACTTCCCTCTGTATCTCATCCAGGTCATTTTATGTGCATAACTTACCGTGGTTGCTTATCTGTAATAAATTTGCAGAGTATTATCATTTTTCCCCTAAAACTGACCTCATTAAATGAACATAACGTGTTCATATGTAATTGATTAAAAAAAAGGAGATATTGATATTTTAATATAAAAGGAGGAGCAAAATCTACTCCCATTACATTCAATTAAGAATCCCAAAAAAGCCAATTAATTAAAAAATGATTGAATTTTAATTTATCAAATTAATACAATGCAGATAAAAACAAATGCAGCTGTCATCAAAATCTAGGGGGTTTCCGCACCTAGCAAAATTCAAATCAACATGCAGGCGTGCAGAACCCATGTACATTACAGAGGCTTCCGAATGCAAAAAATTAAATTTTGTTTTCTCTATCTTCTCTTACAAACTTGTAAAACATAGCTTCTGCTACGGTACAAGACAAAGTAGCACGACTAAATAACGCATGAAACAAAACAAGCATTATAAATTAATCGACAACAAAAATTAAAGAAGGCCCAGATCCTTAAAAACCAAAAACCCACCTCAAAGACTCAATCTTTTTGCAGAGATTATCAGTTAAAACCCTAACCCACCAAACCCAGATACAAAACGTGCCATGGAACCGTACATTAGCATCATTTCACCATTAATTGTTGCGGTAACTGTAAGAAAACAACAATGGATTCACACCATCCAAAACCCACAACCAGATTTTTTTGTACATGATCAACATCATGTGAAACATGCATGACCTAGAAGATGATCCAAAATTAAATAAAAACCCCCTATTTAATTAACCAGATAGACCTAAAATCCCTAAATAAAAGTCCTTGTGCCAAAAGGGTTTGTTTTAATTGCATGTCTTCTATTTTTTCTCGGGGGTATTAAGGTGTTTTTGTATTTGTACATATATTTGTTGGGACACCAGCAGCAGCAGCTGCTGCTATATACCAGACATACATGCATACCAGCAGCAACAATAGCTAGGTCTTCCAATTGATTGCAAGAAAATAAAATGTGACACACATGCATAAAAATAACAATAAGTGAATGGACAAAACAAAAAAGAGAGAGATAGTTAGGCGCTGTAAATGTAAGCTTTAAAGAATATGAGAGTGAGCTTGCAAGGAGAGATGAGATCACCTTTTTTTCCCAGTAGTGGTGTAATTGTTTTGGAAGGTTATGGCCTTGAGGGTTAAGGTTAGCGGGGCTGAGGGTGGTTTTTTTGTTCTTTTTGGTGCAAATGTCCCATGTTTTTATCAAAATTGGCCAGTGAGATATGTGTTCCTGTGGGCAACTGGGGGGGTATAGGTCCCGTGACCAAAAAAAAAAACAGAGAGAGACAGAGAGAGAGAGAGAGAGAGAGAGGAAATATATAATAAATCTAGAGAGAGAGAGAGAGGGAGAGGGTGGGAGCATCAAAAAGACGTGATCTGTGTGGTGTGTTTATGAAGAGATGTAAAAGCTGGGTGAGGCAAAAGAAGTGCGATTCTAAAGGGCTGTTTTGTGGGGATTTTTTTGAAAAGGAAAAATATTACTTGCTGTTGTTGTGCTATGTTTCTAAGAGAGTGGTTGATTTTTAGGATTATGCTTATTTTAAAAAAAAAATTATTTAAAATATATTGGAATAATATTTTTTTTATTTTTTAAATTTAATTTTGATATTATCATATAAAACAATAAAAAAAATCAAATCTTTTCATTAATTTTAAAACACAAAAAAAATAATTAAAAATCAAAAATTTTAAAAAATTAATTAAAAAAAATATATATTCTTACAGCACAAAAACAAAAGCTTTTAAGGTTTTTTTTCAGTGGTTTATGTCGATGCTGTTGAAAAGGGTTTTATGTTTCCAAGATTACTAGGCATCGAGATACGAGATTTAGGGCACATCTTATTGAGTTCTGTTTAAAGACCGTAGCCGAACTTCCAACAACGGCGTCGTAGCATCCCTTTCGTCCTCTCTTTTTTTTTTTTTCTTTTGGTTCAAGATTTATAAAATAAAAACTGAAAGGTTGAGTGAATTACGATTCGGTCTTTGTAGTTTTTATGGGTTTTGTAAATTAGTTTTCTAGTTTTTTAAATTATAAGTTAGTCCTTTGACCCATGTTGACTGTTAATTCTTTTTAAAATTCCTATATTGAACTCTTTTAAATGCATTTCTAATTTTGATTGTAGTAGGTGATTATTTGATTATTTATTGAAAGGGGTAGCCACGAACCTCAAACGGGACTAGTCTTATTCTTTAAAATAATACGAGGATACCTGAGTAAGAACAAAAAAAATAAAAGATATTTTAGGCGACAAAAAAAAGAAATTAAATGTTAGGAAAAACTAATAAAAGGATTAACGTATAACAATATAAGACTCAATATTGAGTTTTTTAAACTAAAAGAATTGACTATTTTTTTCATAAAAGGTAAGGATCAAATATACACTGTACTAATATAAATTTCAAAATCTTTTAGTTAGCTTTCCTTTCTTAGCCTGATGTTAGAATATGTTTGGAAATGCGGTGTAAATCGCATTCTCTTAAATTTTAAAAAACAAAATTGCTTAAAATAATTTTTTATATATATATTTTCGGATCGTTTTGATGTGCTGATGTAAAAACTAATTTTTTAAAAATAAAAAACTTTATTTTGATGCATTTCTAAGCGAAAAACACTTTAAATCATCAACGCTACCACAATTTCAAACACACCCTTAAAATGGTGTTTGGGTCTGCTGCTACTGCTGGAATTAAAAGTTGTTTTAAAGTGTTTAGTTGGTATCAACCACACTTTTTTTTACGTGGATCCCAGTCCAAAACTGAGGTTGGACCTTAATTTGTGAAAAGCAATTTACAATTGCTTTTCATGCGTGTTCTCCTTTCTCTCACCATCGACATTGCATTAAACATTGTGATACTTTCCCAACGGCCAAGAGCTCATCTTCCCCTTTGTTCCCAAATTACTGCCATTGATCTAGATTCCCATTTTCTAATTTCATCCTTCCTCTCTATTCCCTTCTCTCGTCTCTTGCCAAAAGACAACGAAACAATTTATCAAAAATTTTCAAAAACAACCCATACAGGACGCCAAAGTTAGATGCCAGATCAGAGAGCATCCTTGTTCCCCTCTGTCCCTTCTTCTTTCAAATGAAGATCTATCACCTTTACCTTCACTGATCTGTCCCTCCATTGTTTTGATTTGCAGAAAAACACAACAGATTCGTGTTGGGAAAAGTCACACGAGCGATAGACCCGTAAGTTCCTGCCTTATCTTCATCTTTAATTTTTTTCTTAATTTAGCTCAAAATTTCATTTTTATTTTAGGTCTCCATTATTTCAGTTTGCAGAAAAACACAATAGATCCGTGCTGGAAAAAGTCACACGAGAACAAGACCCGTAAATTCCTGCCTTATCTTCATCTTTAATTTTTTTTAATTGAGCTAAAAATTTCTTTTCTGTGTTGCTTCATGATCTGTTTACTGTGCGTAATTATATGTTGTTCTTCGTTGAAATCTATTTTGTTGTTGATGTCTACTAGTTTACAGTATTGCTGCTTGATTTTCGTTTGTTTACTAGAAACAATGTTATGCATCCATGTTGATCTGTTTATTGTGTGTATTATATGTTGTTTGTGCTTGATAAACGGTAGAGTTCTTTGCTTTGCGTTTGTTTATAAAAAAATCCTAAGGAGTGACCTGTTAGCATGTCCTTAGTGTAGAATTAGACCAAATTCTTACTGTCTATTACTTTGATTTCTACTTTTGAAGGAAATCAGAACTTCGATTTTGCATTTGTGTGTTTAGATGCTGAGAAAGAAAAGTGTGTTACTTTGAATCTAGAAATATATTCTTGACTTTTTGTTTTTTTCCTCTATTTTTTGAGAATCCAAACAACCTGTGTTTCTGCACCTGGTTATTTTCTTTTAAGGTTATGTTCTGTTCTGTTATGTTCTAAAGGGTTTTCCAGTGAAGATATGATAAAGTGATTTAAACAGAGAAAAATTCCCATTGAATTGAGTTCAAGATTCTATAAAGAAGTAAAGAGAAACTAAGTTTTCTAAACAGTTAAAATAGAATTAATGGGTTTCAATTAGTTTTCATAACAAATTGCAACTCCTTCTGGTTTACTTGGAATTAATGGGAACATTCTCAATCAAATCAAATGCATGGCCAATGTTTGTTGCTAACCACATAGCTTTTGTAAATGGAGAACATTGATTGTTTTTGTATTGGTTGAATCCACGATTATATATGTCCCACAAAGTAATTAATATCATTGATTGATTTTAAAATTTTATTAAATGTTTTAAAAGATATCATGGAAGGTCTTGAATCTTTGGATAAGGTTGTTTGGACAAATGAAATGTTGCATATATTTTATGATATATGCATTAAGGCCATAGATACGGGAATGAGACCGAATACTCATTTTGATAAAATAGGGTGGAAATTTCTTATAACATCATTCAAAGAACAAACTGACCATGCATTCATTAAAATACAACTGAAAAACAAATGGGATGGATGCAAAAAGGATTGGAGGATATGGTCAAAGTTGGTTTCTGAAACTGGTGTCGGTTGGAGTAGTGAATTAGGAACAATTTCAGCTAGTGATGAGTGGTGAAAAGCAAAAATTCAGATAAATTCCTTATCATCCCAACAATTTCATATCTTGTTGTCAAATTTCAGAAAAAAAAATATTCAATTCATGATCCTTCATTACTTGTACTTATTATATGCAAGAAATAAGAGGAGCCAAAAAATTCAGACAAAACGGTATTGAATCGTCTTTAAAGATTAAATTTGACATAATGTTTTCCAACATTGTCGCAACTGGAGAGTTTGCATGGGCTCCTTCGTCGGGAGTACTTGGTGGCAATGATGTCAATCCTAGCACAAACAAATCCAACATTAATGGTGTTGATTTCAAAGAAGGTAACAGTGATTCAGAGGAGGATGCGATTCCAAATTTGGACACTAACATATCTCGAATGGATGGTGGAGGTGCATATGTCAAGCAGCAGCAACATAAAGAGCAGTGGCAAAAGAAAAGAACGAGATCCTTCTGAGGGTCGAGGTAGAAAAGGAAAACATCTGGAATTGGTGTTCAAATGCTATCAAGGCGGGATCAACTACTTGAGAGTATGTTGACTAAGAGTGATTCAACTTTTTTGAATATGGATCGGGTAGGCTGTAGTATTCCCGAGGTGATGGCTGAGCTCCACTTAATTCTTGGATTTTTGGTTGATGATGATTTTCACGATTTTACTACGGATTATCTTGGTTTAAGAAGGAAACGAGAAATGTGGTACAGTATGGGTACTCTTGAACAGAAGTTCAAATGGTTGCAACGAATGTATGCACGATGTAAACATGCATAACTAACATGGTATGATTTTATTTTTCTTAAATGTTAATTAATTAACAAAATTCAAGTGATAGCTAAATGTACTGTGTGATGTTATTTGACATGATTGATAATTTATTTCTACATGTTTATTTTATTTTTGCAGAATAATGTGATGACAGTTTTGAAAAGAGTAGTTTGCAGTTGTAGAAGTTCGTTGGAGTCATCATTGTAGCAGACTGTTGTGTTGCGGTTTTTTTTTAATTTATATTTCAGACATTAGTCGGTGTATTTATCAACTTTGTACGCTGGTTATCGGATTATTGAGGTGCGTGTATTTTTTTTTTTTGAATTAATATTTCAGAGATTAGTCTGTGTATTTATGGATTTTTTATGTTGGTTATCAGACTATTGAGGTCATGTATTTTTTTTCAAATTAATATTTTAGAGATTAGTCAGTGTATTTATGGATTTTTTACGTTGGTTATCGGACTATTGAGGTACGTGTATTTTTTTTTGAATTAATATTCCAGAGATTAGTTGTTGAATTTAAGTCAATGTAATTCTAAAATATTAATTGTCAGTATAACTATTTACAGTAGCAAAAAATAAATGGTACAACAGCTAAAGATAAAAACTGCAAATGAAAATGATGCATATAATGATTGCATAGTGTAGAAATTAAAAACATATAAGGATAAAAAATATAGAATAATGGAAACAAAAAAGTGGGGCCTAAGCATCTTGAATAAGTGAGAGAGGACATTAGTTTGGTTGGAATCACGTGAAAGTTTGAAAATGCTGCCTACAAAAGAACATATATATGTACTTATTACAGCTCATATATGTCAGAACGTAATTATTTTGAAAGCACAATATTTCAAAAGAGTTGTAAACATCATTTCAATTTTTCTATATAAGGAGGGATATGTGTTTTATTTTTTCAAATGACATAACTTCCTTCAGAATAAACCTTTTAATTGCATTTCAACATTCAAGTGGAACACCTTTTTTTTTTTTTTACTTTAAAGGTATGTAATCAATGATTTCTCACAAACTCTTTGATTAAAATTCTTTTTAACTGAATGATATGTAATTATTTTTAGTATTTTATTAACAACATACCAATTTTTTTATTTGACATGTATTGAAGATATGGATGATCCACGGTTTAATGCCATATTTAACGAAGATTTTGATGACACTTATGATATTGTAATGAACCCCATTGTAGACTACATTAATTATCCTAGTTGTGAAGGTAGTGGTGCCTCAGTTGCTGATGTTGGAGATGATGGTGATGGAAATGACGACGACAACAATAATGATGATGATAAAGACAGTGACGATGAAAGTGATGACGATGATGAATTTATTTTAAGGAGGCAGTTTGATATGAAAAAATTAATTATATGCACACTTGGAGCTATAAATATGTATTATATTAATTATTTGCACAAAGAACCATGTATGGTTTCATACAACACAGGGATGTGTTGGTTGAATGAGGTTTTAAAAGGTCATTGGAAACGATGTGTCAACATGTTTAGGATGGACACAACCACTTTTTAAAGTCTGTGCAATGATTTAGAAACGCATCATGGCTTAAAACCTTCAAGAAGAATGAGTGTTATTAAAAAGGTGGCAATGTTTCTATTTACAATAGTAGTAGGGGTGTCAAATAAGGAAGTGCAGGAGAGATTTCAACATTCAAGTGAAACTATTAGTAAATGTTTCAAAGAAGTCCTTAAATCATTATGTTTGTTTATTGTAGAAGTCATAAAACCAGTAGATTCATAATTTACAAGCACACCAAGAGAAATTACAATGAATCCAAGATATATGTCACATTTCAAGGTAAGACGAATTTCTTTTTAATATGAAATATTTTATAAAAGTTTATGATTACTTAATTTTTTTTATTTTTTTCCCTGTAGAATTGTGTAGGTGCAATTGTTAGCACACATGTGCGTGCTTGTATATTAGTTGATAATCAAATTCCATTTATTGGAAGAAAAGGTGTATCGACACAAAATATCATGGCCATTTGTAGTTTCAACATGCAATTCATGTTTGTGTGGGCAGGATGGGAAGACAGTGCACACGATACACATATTTTTCTTGAGGCTATTGACAATAGCAGCATAAATTTTCTAAAACCACCAGAAGGTTGTGATTTGAAAATAAATTGATGACTTGGTCCAAAAATGTTCATTTTTTTTTAGTTTTGTAATAAATTAGCATGTTGTGATTCTTTGCAGGGAAATACTATTTGGTTGATGCTGGATATCCCAATGAGTATGGGTATTTGGGTCTTTATAAAGGCGAGAGGTATCACTTACAAGAATTTAGACATCGTGGACAACCAAGTGGCCGTGAAGAAGTGTTTAACCGTGCACACTCATCACTACGTAACGTGATCGAACGTTCTTTTGGGGTATAAAAACAGAGGTGAAGAATTTAGCAAAATATACCTGCTTATCCATATAAAATCTCAAGTTGAGATTGTAGTTGCATCAATGGCACTACATAACTATATTAGAAGGCGATCGCAAGATGATGAGGTTTTTTCCGAGTATGATCGCAATCCCAATTTCATTCCAGATGACTTTTTACCTGATATTGTACCTCCCTCAGCTATTCAAAGATCACAAAGGCCTTCATGTATAGATTTTGTATGAGATGGAATTGCAAATAGTTTGATGGGACAATGAAAAACTTTTATTAATGTACAAGGATTATTCATTT
>Ga0325401_1002561_pt1 | contig 16234 bp, 11 predicted proteins | sample PopdelMetagenome_FD_205666 | JGI IMG/M metagenome (GOLD analysis project Ga0325401, IMG submission 205666) | Populus deltoides microbial communities from Bellville, Georgia, United States - Xylem-PdKOR-R2 | ecosystem: Host-associated > Plants > Phyllosphere > Stem > Wood/Secondary xylem | place...
ATTGAAAACCAACCAAATCCAAAATAAATTTAAACAAAAATCCACTCTGTTTTATCTTTTTTCTACCCGTCAAAAACAAATAACTGTATTTTTGTTACATTTTTCCCCTTCTCTCTGCTTCTTGTCATCGAAAGAAACAAACAAATCTCCTAATGTTTGGTGTCTCTCTTTAAAGCTCCCTTTACCTTCCTCTATGCCACCTCTATTTCGTTTCCTTTTCAATCCCCAATCTCTTTATTATATACAACTTTCTAGTCTCTCTGTTTTTGGGTTCCTCTTTGTTTCTTTCTTTTCTCTTGATGGGCGCTAATCTTTCTTCAAGCTTTGCAGACCCAAATGTTTATTCTCTTGTTGGGTCTTTATGCTTACAACCATCACCACCGCCACCAAGGATAAAGCCAGGTCTTGGTGATTTACCAGAGAGTTGTGTCGCTTTAGTTCTTGAATATTTAAACCCATCAGAGATTTGCAGATTGGCTAAATTAAACAGGGCATTTCGTGGTGCTTCTTGGGCTGATTTTGTTTGGGAGTCAAAATTGCCTGTGAATTATGAAGATTTGATTGAAAGAGTTTTTGGTGATGGTCTCGAAGATAAGTTGTGTAAGAGAGAGGTTTATACCAGGCTTTGTAGAGCTAATACTTTTGATGATGGCACCAAGGTATGATCTTTTGGCTCTTATTTGTTTGGGTAATAGAAGGAAAAGAAATTCTGGTTTATTGGTTATTTTGTTATTTAGGACATTCAAAAATGGAAACTTTGAGAAAAAGAAGGTGTTTTGTTGAGTTGTGGATTTTCTCTCTGGTTTTTGCAGCAACTAATAATGGAATTTTTATGTTTTTTTAATAAGAAAGGAAAGCGACGATATTGGAATCTTGATTCTGATTTTGTTTGTTTGTTTTATGAGAAAATTCAACAGAAGAAAATTAAAATTTCTTAACTTCATGTACTGCACGGGGGAAGATTTCCTTTTTTGGCTTGATTTTGAAGTTCAGTTACTTAGAAATGGATCGCAATAGAGAAAAGGAGTAGGAGGATTGTGGATTTGATTGTTCAATTCTATCAAGTTTTATTGTTTTAGCTTTTTAACTTATTGAATTAAGATTTTGTTTTTGTGCAGAAAGCATGGCTGGATAAGAGAACAGGAGGTGTATGCTTATCCATTGCTTCCAAGGGGTTAGCGATAACAGGAATCGATGATCGAAGATATTGGAATCATATTCCAACAGAGGAATCTAGGTGAGATTATTGAAACTCTTATTTATGTATTGGAATTTTGATTAGAATTGCCAAATGGTTAGTTTTTCATTATTTATTTCTTAGATTGGCCGGTCAAGTCCAAGTTGATCAGAGCATTTTCTTGTCAAACTTCTTCGAAGAGGTTTTTAGTTATATTTCTTTTCATGTTCATTTTGATTCTCTGAATCAAGATTTCTAGTCCATGATGCGTGAGAATTTGAAATCCAGCAACTGTTTTGCAGTTGTGTCTTATTAATTATGAGCTTGGAGGTTATATGATTGGACCTTCAAGGGGCAAGTGAATTTTGGATTACATCAGAGTTTGTCACTTCCATTTCCTTGTATCAGAAATTATTTTACGTAGAAGTAGATTCATCCGACCCTGAGCCTGAAACCAGTAATGTGACTGAGGAGCATAATATGATAATTTAACTTCCAGAATTCCTGATCATATCCTTGAAGCTACAAGCTATTGAACACCTTGTCAGTAATGAACCTTCTGTGGTTGCCTTTCTGTCCCCAACCAAGTATCCTCTTCTTTCTTCTCCCCCATGAAGTATGGTCAACAAGTTTGAATCCTGGACCTAAGTTCATTTTTCTTTCTTCCTCCTTGAAACAATTAATAGGTTACTATGGGTGAGGGGAGTACTCATAATCAGCTGATCAATCGAGTAGCTTAGACTTGCATCTGATTTGGCTGATTGGATGGTGGTTGTGTCGCTCCTTTCTTAACTATGCATTATTTTGTAGTGTGTGGGGGTGGGTGGGTTGGTGGGTGGCAGATAATTCCAAGATCCAAGCGAGTAGCTTTAATCTTTCTCCTAGCCACTGCTTCTTCACATGGCAATGCTAGTTGATTTAAAGGATGCTAATTGGTTCTGTTGATACTTTGCATCCTTATGCTTTTGATAAGTGGGTAACTTGGCGTTAATTGAATTGGTTGTTTCTATGTTTGTGCTCAAATTGATGATTACTCCTGTGTAGATATAGTGAAAATAGTGTTGGAATTGATCTGAACTTCCATTGTTTTGCATGCAGCTTCAACTCAGTTGCATATCTTCAGCAAATCTGGTGGTTTGAGGTTGATGGTCAATTTGAATTCCCATTTCCAACAGGGACCTATAGCCTGTTCTTCAGACTACAATTGGGGCGGGCTGCTAAGAGGTTTGGTCGCCGCATCTGTAACACTGAGCATGTCCATGGTTGGGATATAAAACCTGTACAGTTTCAGCTATGGACCTCAGATGGCCAGTATGCCTCTTCCCAGTGTTTTTTGGAAGATCCTGGGAAATGGAACCTCTACCATGCCGGGGACTTTGTGGTTGATGGCACCAATGCATCAACGAAGCTCAAGTTCTCAATGACACAGATAGACTGTACACACACCAAAGGTGGTCTATGTTTGGACTCCATATTAGTATATCCTCGTAAATTAAAAGAAGGGTTAGGGCATTTTTAAACCGCACTTAACCTCTTAGGGTAGAGTTCTGCGTTGTAGTGAGCTAGGACATCTTTGAGACGAAGCGGAATCTAGTATTTGTTGGTTCTTCAGGCCTTGTATCATTTGTACCCAAGCAATGTATATATTGTCGTATTTAAGGTTGTTGATAAAGTGTGTAGTTTTTTATTATTGTTTGTCTCGAGGAAATCATTACCACTCTTTTTTTTTGTGGAAGCCGTAAAATAGCTCCATGGATCAAAAGCATAGGGATGAATATTAGCGAGAAATTTTGCTTATACGCTTAAATTTGATATCATGAAGAGAACTTGCTGCTTTCTCAGTTTCAGGTTTCGCTACTGTTTAGTATTGTGTTCTAAATGAAGGAAGGTTGGGGTACTGTGTTTTAAAAGAAGGTCAGGTTAGAAATTTTTAGAGTTGTTTTAATATAAAAATAATTTTTAAAAATAAAATAATATATTATTTTAATATATTTTTAAATAAAAAATATTTTAAAAAATAACTACTTCCATTCACATCGGAACACCAACCAATCTGCTATGCCACAGTAACAGTCGGGGAGACAGACAAGATGGTGATGTTACAAGCTCTCAAGTTCCCTTGGCTCATACACCAGATATTTTTTACACTTTGCACTTATTCGTACTTCTTTGTCTTATGTAACTCACAGATGGATTTGATTTATGGATCCTCAGTGATCGTCGGTTGGATTTGTTCATCGTTTGACATGACATTGCGTTGTAATCATATTTTTAAAAGTTTTATATTTTTAAATTGTTTTATATTTTTAAATTGTTTTTGTATTGATGATAAAAATAAATTTTAAAAAATAAAAAATATTATTTTAATTTATTTTCATATAAAAAGTTTAAAAAATAACATCTACCACTCTTAAATATGTCTTTAATTATCAATTCATCTGCATTTTGTAATGAGTTAAATAAATTTTTCTTTCAATTCAAGAAAATAAATATGATGTCATTTTATGTAATTTTCTTGACATTAAAAAGTTTAATTGTCAATTTAAAAATTTATATATATATTTAATTAAATAAATTAAAAATTATTTATGCAACCGAAATAAATTAGAATACTCAAATTCCTAATCAACCAAAGTTAATATGTTAAACTCATGACCTGAATTATGAATTCAATTAAGTACAATAATTTTTTAATAATATTTTATATAACTATTTATTAAGAAAAATAGACTTTCAGAAAATTAACCAACTAAATATTGTGGTGTCTATTTGAGATTACAATAAACTTACAAATATCAAACCAAAATAAATTACATTAACCGATTAAAAATAAAAAAAATATTAAAGTATAAAATTAAAAAAAATCTGCAAAATCAATAAAGACTCAACAATAAAGGATTAAATTAATAAATAAATAATCAAAAATAAATAAATAAAGGCTCAGACATACAGGTTTGGTTGGCTCAACATGCCTGGACCTAAAAAAAAAGCCTAGATACATATATATTTAGGGGTAGTCAACGTGTCGGGACTATTTTTTTTATGGGACAAACTATTTTTTTTAAAATAGAAAACGTGTAACATGCTCTACCTAGATTCCAATAACCTAAATCATAAAAAAAAAATCAATTAAGGGTTTTCAACTCCAAAAATTCACTTTTCAATTTGTTTTTACACAAATTCCTACAAAACAACCTAGAAATCTACATAAACCTCTTTATGCCTTCAAAAATTAAAAAAAAAAAAACAACTTGGAATCTAAAACTTTTTTAGGTGAAAGAACACCTAAATTAAACTCTTCTCATCGAATAAAATCATTTGATACTAAAATCAATCTTTTTTTGTGGTGGTAATCAGTGTCAACCAAGAGTTTGTCTCTTTATATCACTAAAATCTGATAACTTTTTCTCTTCTTTTTCAAACAAAAAATTAAAAAATTAAAAAATAAAGTTTAGAACCATGATTTTGTGAAATATTGAGAAATTAAAAATTCATAATTTGAAAGTAAAAAGCCCAAAGTCAAGTTTTTTTTTTATCTAATTTCAAAATTACCACCCATTTTCTTTATTGTTTACTCTGATTTTTTTAAAAAAATTTATCCTTTCTTAACAAATATGAATTAATTAGCCTTCAATTAGGCTACAAAAAGATGAAATCATCCAAAAATATATTTTTGATGACTAACATGAAACAAAAAATCACACATCACAGTGAAATATCGAGAAAAAGCTACAAGTGTCTTAGCCACGTCTTTTAGAGTTTCTTATAATAATTCCCTAATTTGCTCGACAAATTCATCAATTTGGATGGCAAAGAATGTGACCTCATTCTTACCATATGAGCTGCAATAAAAGTAACTGTAAAAAATGTGTGACGAATAACATGCCAAGACAAGGAAAAAAAAAAAAGAGTACAGATTGATACGTCAAATATGAGAGACATTCCACAGCCTCAGCCTGTCAGCCCCGTAACAGAGCCAAAACATCGTTCTAAACTTCGTTCAAACCCAAAACATCAGCATCAGCCTTGTTACCTTGTATGAGTGTATCTTGTCTACAGTGGTTGGACCATCTAGCCAACAGTCTATTATTAGTCACAAGTACAGAAATATCAGGTAAGAGTTCAACGTGTCGAACATTGGCCAATGGTTATGTAAATTAGAAAGAGGCAAGATATCACAGCCAAGTCATGCAACAAATCTGAAATTGTAAAAGGCCATGAAAGTCAATTGCAGATCGCCGTTGACTTTCTGTGCATGTAATTCATGGACGGGTGCCATGCTTATCTTGACAAACCTGGATAAAATCTAATACGGCGAACAGGAAAGGAAAAATAAATACCTTGACAATGTGATAAAAGAATGGCACCATCTCATTTCTTGGGTAAGGTTTAGACTTTGGGATAGCTATTAGTTCATGTCGACATTACAGCATATAATCTTCATCATCAAGCTTACGATTATCCCAACTGTAACCATAATCAAACGGGCTTGAGGAAAGAAACTCTTTTAAGGCTCTATTTGTATCTTCTATATATTGAATCATTACCCAGAATGATGGAACAAAAAGTACCCAAAAACAAAAACTTACGATTATCCCAACCATATAGTTCATGCTGCCACTTCATAAAAGAAAGCTATATCCATGAAAAGCATTTTCAGGATCTCAGAAAACTAACGACTGTAACAAAGTTGATGAAACTAGGATTGTCACCAAGTATGAGAATCCGCATTAGAGGCAACCGTGAACCCCCAGGTATTTTCCACAACACCACTTGAAGCATTCCTGAAGCAACAGCAACTAATGTTTTGTGATCAAAAGTCATCCCATCCGTTGCAGCATCTTGCTCTTGGCACCTGTTTGCAAGCCAGATACAATATCATCAATCTTAGAGCTAACTGCTTTGTCCTCGGCCCTAACGATGTTCTCCTCAAGCAAAATTTGGACTGCATGCTCCAGTCAATGCTGGCTACCTCCGCAGGATTGGAGACTGGGAAATGGCCACGCTGCATGAATACTCAAAGTCTTGAGAACTTGAGATGGTGTGGAAGATGCACTTCTTTCACACCTCTCGTATAAAAGGGATGGCTGCTCCAGTTTACCCACATTTTCTTTGGCACTTCTTTCATACTCAGCAACAAATTTTCTCCAACAGCTTCAAGGTGTATTTCTTTGCTCCAGGCGGAAATATGATGTTAAGATGGAAATAAAGCATCAGCAAGAGTCCTGACACAAGTCAACATTAACATCTAAACTACTACTCAAATGATTACATTCTTGATCACATAGTCACTCACAGGTGGTCAATGCTGCAGATGATACACGTATTGCATTAGCCTGCATGAACATCCATTGGCACTGAAAGAATGCACAGATTGGACTTGTGGCAAGGCCCGCCGTTGCAGGTAGTCCCTGGTTTGTAGCTGCTGCTGCTTCATGTTAACTCCCAGAAACTGTAGTGTGACTGCAAATTAAGTATTCTGCTGCTTCTGATTCCCCAACTTATTCTATGGTACTGATGTATATAGAGTTTGGCGTTGACCTTGCAGATGGACAGAGTCCTGACTTGGTGGTAGCTGCTGAATAAGAATTCCTTGTAGAATATCATTTTTCTTACTGTCTAATCTGGTTTTCTTATGTAGCTGAGTAGTGGAAAGCCCCTCCCTTTTGACATCAAAAGTTGAAATTTTGTCCATGATCTTCCTATTTAAAGCAAGACCCAAGGAAGAAAAGGGAACAACGCAACATCAATTGAATAAATCAGACTGAAATGTGGTACTAAGACCTCCTTGTTGATGGTTCCTTTTCAGCTTTTGTGATCTATTTTGTCCTAGATGGGCATCTTCCTCTGCTATCGAGCAGGGGGCAGTAGAAGATCCAGAACAGTTAAAATTAGTTGACATCAAGAGGGTGTGGGTAAATCAAGATGGTTAAGACCTTTCAGAAGAGCTGAGTTAGCCCCAGTAGGTACAGAACCTGCTGCGAGACTCAATTCCGAGTTAATCATACTATTTAAAACAGTTTGATTCCTATCCTCATATATGGCACCCACATTGAAATCTGGAATCTTCATTAAAGCCTAATAAATAGGTGTCAGTGTTTTTTGTTGCTGGTTTTCCTTGTTCTTCTACTCATTCTTTTTATTATAAAGATTAGATCTTATTTGAGAATAAATTTAAACAAGATGGTAATGTTAAAATCCTATTAGGCTCATTAAAGAAAATCATTTTACAAGTAATAAAGTTTTTTTTAAAAAATTATTAATCTTTATCAACAACAAATATTTCAGCTTAATTAAATTTTAAGAGCTCCAATAAATTAATGCTTTACATGCTTCTATTTTAGGTATCATTTCAATATATGCTTTAGCTTGCATTCTAGGAATTAATTTCAATATTTTATGTATAATTTAACAATTGTTTCATATAAATCTTATGTTATGATTGCAAAAATTAATTTATAATTTTACATATGTTGTTCTAAAATCTACTTTCTTGTGACAATTTGGACACCAAGTGCATCGTGACCACACTTTTTAATTAACGACTGCAGAAGTTTAGGTTTCGATTAGCACGAGAATATGATCAGCAACATTTTACATGTTCTCAGGAAGAATAATAAATCAAGTATCAGGGAGAAAAATGGTGTCAGCTTGGAGTAATTGGTAAGCATGGTCCAACACTGATATGGGCTCCATTCTTTCATTGCAATTTTCATTGTTATTTTAGAGATGGGCTCCATCACAGGCCTTAGAGAACCAAAGCGTGAAGCATATTTTTATTCGTAGTTTTTCCATGTAATAGAACTGCTGGATTATGATTAAATAAATTCAACCATATCCAAAGCTTGAAGACTAATAGAAATCATAATTTCAAAAATATGGCTTCTCTAATTTGGTCCAGAAAGGGCACAACACTACCAGAGTACAAGAGTACATACAAACCATTAAACTTGCCCACCAAACCAGAACACCATAGGCATGTCTTCACATGCTAGCAGAAAATTGAGGAGAACGATATACATTTCTTTAGCAACCAAAAAACTCGCAAATCATCAGCTCTGTTGCTCACTATTGGCTGACCTTCGGTATGGCATGTATCTGTGATCCTTTGCAGCATTCTTTTTCCTCCTTTTCTCAATGAAGGATTCGAGCTTGCCAGATGCCTGGTCATGTTATAAGATTCATTAGTCAGCAAAACCATGTAACTGATGAAATGAGTTGTCATATCTTATAGTTTCACATCACATAGCATTTTGCTCATCCAAAAAAGGTACCTTGAGTTTGTTGTACTTTTCAGTAAGCCTCTGTTTCCGTATTTCCGCTGCAAAAAACACAAGTTAGTATTCATGTAGACTGCTTGAGTGCTGGTTGATTCATTTATCCAAGCACCATGAGAAATAATAAAAATTAACGTACAAAATAAAAGAACATTAACAAATGGATAAGAAAACTGAACTGTCCACCACACATGCAAATTGGTACCTATATCAAGAATTACAGATTCTGATAATAATTAGTTTTTGCCCCACATAGTATCAGATCAAACACAGATCCAATACTCTCAACACCTTGTATGCTTTCACTATTTCTCATAGGATCCACCACTAAAACAAACTAATACTATCGGTTGCATCAAATGTCCCATGCATTCTGGTTCAGCATTCTAAAGAACAGTTTTGTTTCGCAAGGCATTCCCAAACACGTTTTGCTTCTCAATGAATAGTTAAAGTATATTCAAATGCCAGTCTAAAGACATAAATTAGGAATAACCAATTTAATTACTGTCTCAGGCTATAACCAGTGCTTAAGGATCGATTCCTTCTTATTGACAAATACTAAACCTGAGAGCAGAATATCAAAATGTTCAAGCAAAAAAAGAGGATACTTATCAATAATGATGCAACAGAGAGCGAGAGATAGGTGGAGATACATTTTTTCAGATAAAAGGGCCGTTTCCCTTGCTTCGCAGCTTCTCTCTCTTTCTTCTTGTGCTCAGCCAGTATAGCTGCATCAGTCTGCTTTGTTGACTCAAACTTCGTCTGCTTCTCCTATTAATTTTATGAGAAGATGACAAAGACAGACCAGATAAACAAATCAATTGATCAGACAAATGGCCAGATTTAGAGTAACAGTTTCATCCAACAAGGCATGTACTTACAATCCAAGATATACGCTCCTTCAATTGATCAATGACTTTCGGATCATTGGATTTCTTCAGTTGCTTCTTTAGTTCCTTCATATCCAAAAAGTCACTTTTAGGGGAAGTAATTTAAGATTTAGGTACAAAAAGTTAGAAAAACAATTGTCATTGATGAATTCACAGAAATTACCTCTTTCTCAGCAGGAAGATTATTCTTAAACAGAAAGTCGTATCTTTTTCTAAACCTGCAAAAATTCCACTGCTATTAATTACACAACCAAGATGGAGAAAGAGAGTTTTTCACTATTATTCATCAAATTTATCCACAAGTAAAAGATTTGCATCCAAAGTATGGGTTAAGCAATAATATTCAACTGTGGCCTTTTATAAACAACACCATTTAATACGAAAATATGCAAAAACAATAAGAATTAAGAAAGATGAGGTCCAAAATGTTATAAGCAATTTGAAATAACATTGAAATCCAGGGAAAAACTGGAGCATGGCCTTGTTTAACGAGTTCTATAAAAAAGCAGACTGAGAGCACTAATGATGGACAGATCAGAATTTTGGACTCAAAGGGATATGGCCTCGTTTAAAAATGTTTAATGAAATACTAGACAGAGGACACTACAGAGAAATAGATTAGTATCTTGGACAACTATCCACCTATTCTGATCAATATTATCTGTCCACACAACATGGGGAACAAAGGACTAGTAAAGAAAAGGTTCCGTACAGACTAGATTCAATACGTTTGCACAAAGTAGCCTCGAAGCCATAACAGGAACACCGTACCATAAAACAAGCACTCAGCAGATTTACTGAAAGATAAAGAAAGGCAACTGAGACATACCCCTCAACATCAAGATTGCCACACAAAGACTCAAAGCGGGGATCGCGTACTACCTGTAAACAGAAATACCAAATTGAAAGCATTAAAGCTCAACATCATATGGCTAAACAAGAATGATGAGACTGCTTGGAAAATAGTGATATCCATGCACATTAAATTTTGCCAACAGCGCAGAGCACCTGGAAGAAGCTTTGCGGCCAGTCAAATCAAGTTTGCTGAGACTGCTTGGAAAATCGCAGGCTTCATGCAAGAAGTCATTTTGTTAAAGTAGGGGTAACGTTTAGGTAGAATGATTTCGTGACTTTTTTTTTTTTTTGGTAAACAGGCTTGAAGTAGCCTTGCTTCCATAGTTTACGTAGTATATGGGTACACAATTGGAGGTGCTGTTTCTAAAGGCCTGATCATAGTGCTTTGCAACACACTGTAATGAATTGAAAACGAAAATATAAAGCATACCTTTTTAGGAACTTGAACAACCTCTCGAAAACGACTCACCGGCTTCTTGCAGCTCACCTCTGTCGGCCTATTCTTGTTAGCTCTGCCACCCTTCTTCTCCTGGTCAGGCTTTTTAAAAACTGTAAGAGACCCATTAGACTTTGCTTTTTGAAGATCCTCAAAAGTAACTTCTGCCAGCTCTCTCTCTATTTCACTCTCCTACTCCAATCAAAAAGAAAACCCAACATGTAAAAAACTGATTTGATAAAAAGAAAGAAGAAAGAAGAAGAAACAGAACAATTAAGGGGTTTCTTCAGTTTGTAATGAACACTCACATCTTCCTCTGAAGAAGACAATTCTTCACTTTCTACATCATGGGTTTTGCTTGACATGCCAAATTCATTACTGGGCTTCTTCTTCATTTTGATCTTAGAAGCTAAGAAGAAAGGATGGTCGTTCTGCCTGTGAGAGAAATAAATAAATTATTTAACTGCCCAAACCCTAGGATGGGAACCACATTACATAGTAAGCAGACTACATGCTGCTTGTTTTACGGAGACATCATGCTATGACCAGAGACGACGTGTGGCACGTCCAACATATATGGACCAAGCCCACACAAATGAACACAGGCCCTATCCAATACTTTTGGGTTGGACCCGAATCGCCACTTCAGCAGCCTTTTTCAGGCGGAAAATTGTAAAGATAGTAATAATTTTTTTTTTTATGGAATGATCCTCCTCAATCATAAACTTTTTTTTATAGTTTCATCAATGATACAATTTCGATAGTGGTTAGCTGTTTCTCTATGGGTTCTGTTACAATTTCGCTGTTTTCTGACCAGGTTCTTAGCAGCAACAGTGTCGCTTTGTTTTTCCTTGCTTCTTAATTTTTTGCATACCATTTTGCTCTGCTTGCTTTGTCATTTCGCCTTAGGGTAGCCGATTTTACTTTATTTGGGCTTTGTTTGGGGCTGGACTTATCTGCTTTCTTTCCCCTGGTTTGTGTGCCTTATTTGAGGCCTTTGTGGGGGTCTTCAAAGTTGTTGTTGTTTTTTTTTTTTTTTTTTTTCCTCCATTGGGAACGTTTCCTTTCATCCTTCTGGTTTTAGCTGTGGTTTGGTTTCCTACTATTGTTCTGCATCTGCTTTTTTTTCTCCCTCCATACAGTTGATTGCAGGTGTGCTCTGCCATCTGTCCCTTTTGGTTATGTTATGTGTGAGTTATGTCTGTTGTTTTGTTAATTGGCATGTTTCGATCTCGAGTGCTTCTCCTTGCTGGTACTTTGGTCTTGCATTAGGGATCTCCATATTGATAATGATTAAGTACGTTAGATTATCGTTAACTTAGGGTATCGAAAAATTATTGGAGATGTGCGTAAAGTAACCCGATTATACATGATTAAAATAATAATATTGTTAGATTAGGACCCTATAAAAGAACAAGTTACAATTTAACTAGGTATCAGCTCAACGTGCATGGGTGGCGCATTGGAGTAAGAAGACATATCACCTTTTGTCCTTATATTCTTGGATGTCAGAATTCTACCTTGGCTTATGCTGTTATAGTTCATGGAGAGGCAGGCCATGTTCTTAATGATTATCGCTATCCTTACATGTGCCACCAAACATAACAACGGTTGATGTTACTCTGCACATTTCGACCTTGCTTCCAAGATTACCAGATTTAGACTTTGAACATATTCTAATAAGACAGTGAATAAGGATATATTGATACCATTTCAGTTCTTTGTGTCGACTTGCTCAGATCTTCTACTAAAAAAACCACGGTTGGAGACCATTAACAATTCTTAGACTTTTGTATGGAAACAAGCTCTGGCATGGAGTGCTTTTGATCTGTTTGTATAGCAAGAGATCTTTTGGATTAATGCTTTCTCACATTAACCAGTTGCGTCAAACTAGCTAGAGCATGGCTTAACAAAGTTTAGAGGCTAAAGCTTCAATGGAACAAACTGCTTGCGCTCCTATGTATAGAGCATTGCCCACCTTGGATTGGCTCTTTTTGTTTTTAGTGTAGCTTCTCTCCTTGAAGCATTGCTGTGGAAATACCTAGACGTTGTGCCATCATTTGAAAAAAAAAAGAAAAAAAAGAGGGGAATACATGCCTCAAGCCTTTTGTTTTGCACCTAGCCTCAGATCGATCGACGCTCGTTGTTATTGTTTTTGTTGCTGGGTTCTTAGGGTTCTGTTCGTATGCATGCCAAATTATATTGCTTCTTTTCCTGTTTTGTTGTTGCTCCTTTCTTTAGGCCACTTCGAATATGTTTGTGCTTCCCTCATGTTTCCAATGCTTGACTCTTTTCTTTCCATTGTTGTCATAGACTTCTCTATTGTTTTTACGTTTCATCGGCTCGCTTAAATGTTTTCTTTTTTCGTTTCTTGGCCTGACTTCACTAATTAAGAGGCTTTTGCTTTTTGGGCTGAAGAAGAAGAAAAAATTTAGCTGCCAGCCGGTTTGTTTTATTTGTCATTATTTTTTTGGTTGCCCAGACTCCACCATAGACACCCACAATCCAATATAAGTCAGTCTTTACTAGTTGTTGAGAAGTTGGATGAACAATTAATTGGTTTTTTGGGGCTGAAATTCTGGCAAAATATGAAGAACAAACAAAGCACCTATGGACTTGTCCAGTTATTGTCTTTCCCTTTATAATCGATCTCCACGAGATTTCCCTCCCCTCCCCCTTCCTCTCCCTATCCATTTGCATCCTCTTGTAATTGATTTTTAGAGTTAAATTAATAATATTAAATGTATTTTTCAAGTTAAAATTTTGATTTAACACTATTTAATGTAGAATTATTTTGATAGCATAAAAAAATTAGTACACTGATGGACATAAAAACTATCGGTTATATATGTGAATTTTTCTCTGATTTTGATATAAACCAACATAATTACCGATAGAAAATGATTGTTGGTGATTATGTTGGTTATCTATAAAAAAAACAATATATATTACTATTTTTTTATTTGTTAGTAATATTTGTCGATCGATAGACCAATATAAATTGGCCATCAGATATTTTTATCATAGATAATAATATTATGTCGGCCTATCCATTGGTGTTTAAACTAACAATAAAATTACTGATGAATATAAAATTACCGGCATGACACTAGTTGACAAAATGAATTTTTCTGTAAATCCATCAATAAACGGTTTTTTTAGTAAATCCAATAATGATATTTTTACTAATGGAAACACAACTTTCACACCAACGGAATATTATGTCAATATGATTCAATTTTCTGATAGTGGTTAAACTTAAAAAAAAAACTGAAAAATTTGTTCACATTATATTGTTTATTGATTTAAAAATTAAAATTTATTTCAAAATAACTTATTTTCTAAAATATTTTTGACATAGTAAATATTTTTTTCCATCTTAATGATCTGATGCACATTACTGGACTAAAGAGCACTCCGTATATAGAATGTACTGCAATTTCCCTAGTGTTTATTTAGGATATCACTCGCTAATTCATAATGGATGAAGGCCGAGCCACTTACTGGTATTTGTTTATTATAAAGAAGGGACATGCGCGTGTGTAATTATTAAAAAAAAATAAAAAATAAAAGAGGAGAGATTTCACAATAATCATCCTCGTAAAACATTATTTATTATAATAATTTTTTAAATTTTTTTATTTTTAATTTAATCATTTAATATTAAATTTATCAAAGATTGAGTTTAAAATTTTTTTCTCCATTTATTTGTTACGAGGTTATCCCAGTCTCTTATATGTTGTTACTCGATATTTAAAAATAATTATCATCTTAAATATTTATTTTAAGTCAAACTATATTTTTATTAATCGTAAAAGTTATTTTTTGATTCACCAAGTCAATTGAGTCATATCAAGTTAATTTTTATTTAATTTTAAATTTATTTTACTATAAAAAATATTAATAACACCTAGATATTTTTTTTATAATAAAAAAAGTAATCTCACAATGTAACTCAAGTCAATATGATATAGTTATTTTCTAATCTCCAATTAGGTTTTAGAGAAGAGTTTCTTCCTATTTACTCAATGATGTGAAAATTTATTAGTGCCATCATACTTGAATCTTATTTTAGACGCTAGTGTCCATCTTAACGGACACATCATTATGGACAAACACAAATTCATTTATACACTTTATTATTTAAAATAAAAATATCGAACATCTATATGGACACAACTAAAAATCAGACACTCAGTTAATTTGGATACTCAAAATTGCGTTATCCTTGGGAGAAAAAAAGGCAAGAAAAAAAAATGCATTTTAACAACATTATGCGATAATTTATTATTTTAAATTAATTTAATTTTTTTAATAAATCAAGTTATATGGATGTGAGGATATTTCTGTTTGTTTTCTAAGATAATAACCTAAAACACAAGGACGTGCAAATTGAGAGTGAATGGATTTATAAAGACATGTTAAATACTATATCTAAGATATAATTAAGGACATATTAACACCTTATTTGTTTGCTGGAAAGTAGTTTCTTTTTAGAAAGTGAATTTCAAGAAAGTGAATTATTTTCCGATGTTTGGTAGTGTAATGAAAAATAAGTTGGAAAACACTTTACAGTGTTTGGTTATATCATGGAAAATAAGTTGAAAAATATCTTATTAATGTTTTATTTTCTCAAGTTTGTTAAAATAATAAGGAACAAATCTAATCAAATCTAAAAAATAAAATAAAAATGAAAGATGAAGAAATTAAAATAATAATAATTAACACTTCATAAATTATTTCAAATAAAATAAGTAACAATCAAAAGAATAAGGATCAAATTTGATAGATAAAAAATTTCAATAAGAAAATGATAAGGGAAAAGCAAATAACAATAATAAAAATAAGGACCAAAGTTAATATAAAAATTAAATTTTAAGAGATGAAATTGAAAAATAAATATTCAAAACAATATATATATAACAATCAAAAGTTTGAGGATCAAACTTGATATAATCAGCAAATAATATGACATTTCTAAATTTTTCACAACTTTCAAAAAGTGTTTTCCGTCTAAATTTTCCAGGAAAACACGTTTATGTAAACCAAGCCAAATTTTTCTTTGACTGAAAAGTGTTTTTCGTTAATCAACTTTTCTAATAGCAAACAAATACATGAAAATTTAAAAAGTAATTTTCCAGAAATCACTTTTCGAAAAACAAACATGGGATAAACTAATTTCCATATTCTTGAATTTAAATTAGTCTACATTTGAGATTTGCATCCTTTACTTTTTCTAAATCACTAAATACATCTACTTTATATGATTTTGCCGGCTCAAAATCATTCTCTATCTCTTGTGTTATACAAAAGACAGTCTCTTGTGTTATACAAAAGAGAGGTTGTGATGAACGGTTAAAACAAATCTATCAATTGATATTGTATTAAATATTATATGTATATATATATATATATATATATATATCAAATTAAGAGATAAGACCAAAATGAATAGCAAAGTTGTAGAAATTGGGAAATTCTTGATATTTTCTTACTAGCATGCCTTCCAAGCATTGATGCCGTCGCACATAAACAAGTGCAGAGAAGTTGAGAAGTCTTGAGTTGGCGTTTTTCATAGTCAGGTATTGTTGAAAACATG
>Ga0325401_1002563_pt1 | contig 16232 bp, 10 predicted proteins | sample PopdelMetagenome_FD_205666 | JGI IMG/M metagenome (GOLD analysis project Ga0325401, IMG submission 205666) | Populus deltoides microbial communities from Bellville, Georgia, United States - Xylem-PdKOR-R2 | ecosystem: Host-associated > Plants > Phyllosphere > Stem > Wood/Secondary xylem | place...
TATGTGTCATTACTCTGTTAAGTGCTTAAAAGTAACATAACATTCACTTTGTCCATACAGTGGTTACATGTCCCCTGAGTATGTCATGGAGGGCATTTTCTCTGTGAAATCTGATGTCTTCAGTTTTGGAGTTCTATTGTTGGAAATTGTGAGCGGTAGAAAGATCCAAGGCCTCCTTGAAATAGACGGACACCCTCTCAATCTTGTGGGATATGTATGTTCATTGCATGCAAACTCATAAATTATACATTGCTAGCTGCATAAGCTTAATTTTAACATTCAACGTAAACTTGGTTCAGGCATGGGAGCTATGGATAGCAGGTAGCCCATTTGAGCTGGTGGACCCAATACTAAGAGAATCTTGCTCTAATGACCAAGTCTTGAGATGCATTCATGTGGGCTTGCTATGTGTAGAAGACAATGCAGTGGATAGGCCGATTATGTCAGATGTTATATCAATGCTAACAAGCGAAGCACAATTACCACTTCCCAAAAAGCCTGCATTTTGCAGTGCAAGAAGTATTGTGCAAGAAAAGAGCCTCAGCAAGCCAGCAGAGATTGTTACTTCCATAAATTACGTATCTCTGTCAACCATGGATGCGAGATAGAGGTTAATTAGAGCGTTAGATGGTTTATTTCTCCTCACATTTTGTCTGTCATTCTCCATCAGTATTTTGCTTTTTCAATCCTTACTCTTTTTTGGTGCTCTCAAAATTTCAAATTTCATTCGGAATATGCATGGAAGTTTTTTATATTATATGTACCATTGTTCGTTATGATATCCAATAAAATAATGAAGAGAATATGCTTTTATATATATATATATATAATAATGACAAACATTTATTTTTTGCATTGAATCTTTAATTTTTTTTCGCTTGATTGCAACAATAATATGAAAAACTCCAAATTAATTGCAAATTAGTTCTTCAAAATTTTAAAAATAATTAAAATTAAAATAAGACGTGTTTGAAAAAATATAAAAAAAAATAAAGAAAGAAAGATTATGAAAAATAGGTTATGATATATTTGCTAAACACATCCTTGCCTAAAAAATACATACTAAAAACTTATCTTGAGAAGAACATTTTTTGTTTGGTAAATTTTTATTAGGCCGAATACAGCTTTAAGGTTCTTAAAGGCTCAGCCCAGGCACACTTGCCAAGTCCAAAACCAGCAGAAGCCTGGTCCGAATGAATGGGTGTAAAGAAAACTAAATAGCCCAACCTTCTTTTTCTTTCAAAACAGAGGAATTTCGGAAACCCAATCCATAAACAAAAGAACAAAAAACAGAGCTTCACGTTTCAAGGATCAAAACCAGCATTTTACATTAACTTGACAAATGGCAGAGATGCTCCCTACACCATCATCTTGACAAATGGCAGAGATGCATGCAAGAATATTCAAAAACCAACTTTACAGTGGAAAACTTGAACAGGAACAGAAAGAGAAGAAGGAAAAACTATATACCTATGCCAGCTGAGAGGGAGGTTTCTGGTTTGAATGGAAAAATGGAGACCAGCTTGATACCCTTGCTAAACTCACGAGACTGGAAATAATGAATGTTTTCTGCTATGTAATGACAACACTTCGTTTTTCTCCTTGTTACTAACACTTAACTTCTCTTTGGTCCCGACTGTACGTCTGAAGTGCCCTCCCCGTGAGTGAAGTTAAATATATATGGCGTGAAGTGTTTAGGGGGAGCTAACAATGGAGGCTGTGGTGTGCACTGGTGTTCAAAGATCTGGAGTGGGTGATGGTCGATGTAAAGGTTTTCCAAAACTAGGAACTAGGGCTTGAAATAAGTAACGACAGTGTGGTTATCGGCCCTCCTTTTCAGGCTCTTGTTTTTCGTGTCACAGCTTAATTATCCTCCCCCACTTTGGTTAATATTTGGTGGGAGTTTTACAGAAGAATATTGGGAAAAATCTAGAGGCCATGAGCTGGGTGCATCTCATCCCTTGATAGTAAAAAAACAGATCATAGCTTTTTAAGAGAGCTCGCAAGGGAGGAGGACACCAGTTGTTTCTGTTATTTTTGGTAGATATAGCTGGTTGGGTATGTGTTTTGTTGTCTATTGAGAGAGGCTTAGGGGGGTGGAAAAGAATTCTGATGGTTGGATGACGGTGAAACAGTTCTTGAAAGGTCACAATTCAACATGTTGTACGGCCTTAATTTTTTTTTTTTTAATCTTAGATTTAAACAAAACAAATCGTTATACTTAAATGGAACTTAAATGGAACGGTGTTGTTTTGGCAACTCTAGGTTAATTTAGTTTAAATCCTTATTTTTTTTGTATTGCAGCTCTTAAATTTTTAAATTTTTGCAATTAAGCCCTCAATTGATCCAAAATTATAAGAATTATTTCAATTTCATCCCTAGAATGTTTCACTCAGATCCTCCAACTTTAGCACCTTTTTCTATATAGTCCTTGGTGTTAGATATTTTCAATTTCATCCTCAATTGGCCATCCAGACTTCTAATTTCATCCAATTAAGCCTTTTAAACCAATTAAGCTCCCAAAAGTTCAACTAGATCCTTTATCTTTTAATTATTGCAAATTAACTCGAATTAGGCCTCCAAACTTAATTTTCTTTCAATTAAATCATTAAATAACTCAAATAAACTCATTAAAAGTGTAATTAAGCCTTCTAGCTTAATTAATTCTTCCGATTTTGATCAAATTGATTTTCAAACTTAATTTTGCTTTAATCAAGTTCTTAATTAAGTTAATTATACTGATCAAAATTTTAATTAATCCCTTGCACTTAATTAATTCTTCTAATTTGGGTCAAATTGTCTTTCAAACTTAATTTGCTTTCAATTAAATCCTTTTTAGGCAATCTTGTCAATAATATTTTAATGTAACTATCCTTCTAGTGTTTTGACTTATATAAAAAAATATTGGGTTAGTAGGTGGTTTGTGGAGTTTTTATGTTGTTTTTTTTTAATTTGAAGCTTATAAAAATATTAAGTTTTTTTTTTTTGTAATATCAAAGACTCATTTTGTACATTCAAGAGAAGAATTTATGTTTTATTTCTCACTCAATTTTTTTTAAAAAAATTTGATCTATTTACATTGATTTTATTGTGATTTGACATTGTAGTTTGTTTTGGTTGCCTAGATATGAGACTCTCGCAATGTTAAGTGAAAAGTCTAGCACTTGGTTGATAATCATCAGTTTGGCAAAATAAACTAAAATTACGTGGATGTAAAATTAAATAATCAAAATTAAAATTAAAACAAATATAGTGGACTAAGGTGGACGGGCAGGGCAACTAAGCCGACCCTTGGATCGCATGCGTGGAGGAGGCTCATCTCGTTTAAGCAATGTGTGTTGCATCCTTCGGTGGCCAAACATCATCGTCCATGGTGACATCTAAAGCAACGCGCCGAATTCTGTCCTCTAAGGCCACACTTGTTGGTTTATGATTAGTAGTTAGACGACAACAATATTTTTTCTTCTACCCCTATTCCACTCTCCTCACTTTCAGATTCATACTGGTCCAACCAAATTAAAATGTATTTCCTGTCATTTTTTTATATCAATTTTAATCCTTATTTTTTTATTGTCATTTTTTTTGCTTTAGGTCCTTCTTAAAATTGGTTTTTTATTTTTAATTTCATCCTGAAACATTAGGTTGATGAAAAATTGAGCTTCATGATTTTTTTTATGTTGTGTGATCCCTTGGTTAACTCGGGTTGATTTCAATCTTTATTTTATACCCTTTTCTTACGCTCATTTTCTTTTTTGATTTTATCTTCTGACATTGGAATTGTTAGGAATTGGGCTTCATAATTTTGAGTGTGTTTGGTATTGCGGTTGCTGTTGTGGTTGTGGTTTGAAAAAAATTGTTTTATAAAAAGTACTTTTAGTTGAGGTTGGTTTGAAAAAATATATGTTTGGTTAAAACTGAGGTTGAGTAAAAAGTAGTTTCATGTATTTGGTTAAAAAATGCTTTTCAAATTGAGGTTATAAAATAATTAATATATATATTGAGTGTTTTTAATTTATTTTACTATTATTATTACATTATGAAATAAATAATACTTTATATAAAATATTTTATATTGTTCCATTGAACTATCTACAATTCTATCATGTATGAAATACATCCGACAAGGACTACAGTTTCATTGGTTTCGTAAGCGCGCAACAATATCAGGTAAAATATCATTAGAAATAAAATTGGGATTGCAATCAAATTCTACAAATATTACGTCATCAAGTGATCTTATTCTAATTTATATAGTGTTATTGAATAATATGAAACACTAGTTTTTTAGAATAAAACACAATTAAAAATAAAAAATATTTTTTTTACTGGGTCGGACTCGGTTCAATACATTTTTATAGCTTTGGACCGGGTCTGATCTCCACTGTTCAAGTGAACAGTGGAGGAACTCTCCACATGAGAAGACGCAGGCAGGACCGCAAGAGAAGTACGCAGGAGAAGCAGATAAAACCTACTTCTCAGGAGCTGAGGTTCGACCTCAATTATTAGGCGGGACCCATGTGAAAAAATGTGTAGTTTGGATTAACCAAACACCTTAATTCAGCTTTTGTTTTCTGCCGTAGCCGCTGCCGCAGTGCCAAACAAGCACTTTCTTTGCTTTCTTTTATATGGGATTATATCACTCTCATAACCTAGGTAATGGGTTAGGCGGGTTGGCCAAGGTTGACTCACGTCTTTTTATGCTTTCAGTTTAATCCTTCAACACTTGGTTAATTTGGGAATTGAACTTTATATTTTTTTTTGTTTGTCTTGTATTAAGTTATTTCATTCATATGATCTAGCTCGCAAGGTCTGCTAGACTTACTCGAATTTGCTGGGTATTTTTTTTTACCTTTCTGTCAATTGATTTTTTTTATTTTGTCCTTTTACATTTGGATTGTTGGAATTAGGCATCAATTTTTTTTTGATTTTTTTTCTATGGGGTTTTCTCGATCTCACAATCTAGCTCGTGGGTTTGACATGCTAACTTGGATCAACTTGGATCACTTTTTATCTTTGTTTTTTTTTTAAATTTTGTCATTTAGCATTGTTTTCTAGGAATTGAGCTTCATAGTTTTTTTTTTTCCTTTTAGAAAGCCTTTTTTTGTCAAGGTTGTTATGATCTATTTTATATATATAAAAATTTAATCATTTATTGTCGTTGCTTTTTTTTTACTATATAATTAAATAAAAACATTTTATTTAACCTAGGTAATGGGTTTGGTGGGTTGGCCAAGGTTGACTCGTGTCTTTTTTTGCTTTTAGTTTCACCCTTCAACACTTAGTTGGTTTGAGAACTTTATACATTTTTAGGTTTCTCTTGTATTAGGTTATTCCATTCACATGATCTAACTTGTAGAGTTTGGTAGACTTGCTCGAATTTATTGGGTTTTTTTTTACCTTTTTGTTAATTGATTTTTTTTATTATATCTTTCTATATTTGGATTGTTGGAATTAGGCATTATATTTTTTTTATTTGTTTTATATGGGGTTGTCTTTAACCTCACAACCTGGTTTGAGTTTGATATGCTAACTTGGATCATTTTAGATTATTTTTTTTCTTTTTTGTCTATTTTTGTCATCACTATTTTTCTAATTTGTACAAGTGTACTTATATAAATTAAAGTTTGGTCTTTCTTTTTTCATTTATCATTGTTGTCCTATATCTAACAAGGGAGCTCATAGACTGGAAGAAGCGATTTGAAATCATTGAAGGGATAGCTCAAGGGCTACTTTACCTTCATAAGTACTCGAGATTGAGGATAATTCACCGAGATTTGAAGGCTGGTAACATACTACTTGATGAAAATCTGAACCCCAAAATTTCTGATTTTGGCATGGCAAGAATTTTCAAGATCAATGATTTAGAAGGAAATACAAACCAAATAGTTGGGACGCGGTAATTATAGATTACAGTTCTATGTGTCATTACTCTGTTAAGTGCTTAAAAGTAACATAACATTCACTTTGTCCATACGGTGGTTATATGTCCCCTGAGTATGTCATGGAGGGCATTTTCTCTGAAGACCAAGTCTTGAGATGCATTCATGTGGGCTTGCTATGTGTAGAAGACAATGCAGTGGATAGGCCGATTATGTCAGATGTTTTATCAATTTATTTTTTTGGATTCGAGGAAACTTCACTCCCTGGAAAGTGTATTTTGTAGGTTCAGGTGAACGAGTAAAACTCTGGTTGTCCCAAGCTCTTACAAGAGATGTATGTCCTAACTCGAACTCGAGACCTGCTATGAAGATTTCAAGCCCTTTACTATCACGCTATGCCCCTTGGAGACTTTATCAATGCTAACAAGTGAAGCACAATTACCTCTTCCCAAACAGCCTGCATTTTCCAGTGCAAGAAGTATTGTGAAAGAAAAGAGTCTCAGCAAGCCAGCAGAGATTGGTACTTCCATAAATTATGTATCTCTGTCAACAATGGATGCGAGATAGAGGTTAATTAGAGCGTTAGATGGTTTAGTTCCCCTCACATGTTGTATGTCATTCTCCATCAGTATTTTGCTTTTTCAATGCTTGGTCTTTTTTGGTGCTCTCAAAATTTCAAATTTCATTCGGAATATGCAATAGAAGTTCTTATGTGTGTGTGTGTGTACTGAATTTATTTAAGAGGCTGTGGTGTGCACTGGTGTTCAGTGATCTGGAGTGGGTGATGAAGGATGTAAAGGTTTTCCAAAACTAGGAACTAGGGCTTGAAATAAGGAACGACAGTGTGGTTATCGGCCCTCCTTTCCAGGCTCTTGATTTTTTGTGTCACAGCTTAATTATCCTCCCCCACTTTGGTTAATATTTGGTGGGAGTTTTATTGGGAAAAATCTAGAGGCCATGAGCTGGGTGCATCTCATCTTTTGATAGTAAAAAACAGATCATAATCATTCATTGAGGCTAGGGATCAGCCTTTGCATATATTGTAAGAGAGCTCGCAAGGGAGGAGGACACCAGTTGTTTCTGTTATTTTTGGTAGATATAGCTGGTTGGCTATGTGTTTTGTTGTCTATTGAGAGAGGCTTAGGGGGAAGGAAATGAATTCTGATGGTTGGATGACGGTGAAACAGTTCTTGAAAGGTCACAATTCAACCACGCTTTTCAGGTTTTTTTTTCCGGGAATGATGATGAACAGTGGTTAAATAATATGTTGTTCGGCCTTAATTTTGTTTTTTTAATCTAGATTTAAACAAAACAAATCGTTATGCTTAAATGGAACGGTGCTGTTTTGGCAACTCTAGGTTAATTTAGTTTAAATCCTTCTTTTTTTTTTTTTTATTGCAGCTCTTAAATTTTTGGATTTTTGCAATTAAGCCCTCAATTGATCTAAAATTTTAGGAATTATTTCAATTTCATCCCTAGAATGTTTCACTCAGATCCTCCGACTTTAGCACCATTTTCTATATAGTCCTTGGTGTTGGATATTTTCAATTGCATCCTCAATTTTCCATCACTTCTAATTTCCTCCAATTAAGCCTTTTAAACCAATTAGGCTCTCAAAAGTTCACCTAGATCCTTTATCTTTTAGTTATTGCAAATTAATTTAAATTAGGCCTGCAAACTTAATTTTCTTTCAATTAAATCACTAAATAACTCGAATAAACCCATTAAAAGTTTAATTAAGCCTTCTAGCTTAATTAATTCTTCCAATTTTGGTTAAATTGATTTTCAAACTTAATTTTGCTTTAATGAAGTTCTTAATTAAGCCAATTAAACTAATTAAAATTTTAATTAATCCCTTGCACTTAATTAATTCTTTCAATTTGAGTCAAATTATATTTCAAACTTAATTTTATTTCAATTAAATCGTTTTCAGGCAATCTTGTCAACAATATTTTACTGTAACTATCCTTCTAGTGTTTTAACTTATATATATATATATATATAAAATATTTAGTTTTATTTTGCGTGGTTTTAGGTTGGTAGGTGGTTTCTGGAGTTTTTATGTTGTTTTTTTTTTTATTTGAAGCTTATAAAAATATTTAGTTCTTTTTTTTTTGTAATATCATGGACTCATTTTGTTCAGTCAAGAGAAGAATTTATCTTTTTTTTTGTCACTCAATTTTTTTTAAAAAATTTGATCTATTTACATTGATTTTATTGGAATTTGACATTGTAATTTGTTTTGGTTGCCCTAGATATGAGGTTCCAGCAATGTTGAGTGAAAATTCTAGCACTTGGTTGATAATCATCAGTTTGGCAAAATAAACTCAAATTAGGTTGATGTAAAATTAAATAATCAAAATTAAAATTAAAACAAATATAGTGGACTAAGGTGGATGGGCAGGGCAACTAGGCCGACCCTTGGATCACATGCGTGGAGGAGGCTCATCGTGTTCAAGCAGTGTGTGTTGCATCCTCTGGTGGCCAAACATAGTAGTCCATGGTGGCATCTAAAGCGGCGCACCGAATTCAATCCTCTAGGGCCACACGTGTTGATTTATGATTAGTAGTTAGACGACAACAATATTTTTTCTCCTCCCCATATTCCTCTCTTCTCACTTTCATATTCATGCTCATCCAACCAAATTAAAATGTATATCCTATCATTTTATTTTTATGTCAATTTTAGTCCTTATTTTTTTTGTCATTTTTTTTGCTTTAGGTCCTTTTATAAAATTGGTTTTTTATTTTTAATTTCATCCTTAAAACATTGGGATGCTGGAAAATTGGGCTTCATGAATTTTTTTTATATTGTGTGATCCCTTGGTTAACTCGGGTTGATTATATTACTCTCATAACCTAGGTAATGGGTTTTGTGAGTTGTCAAGGTTGACTCACGTTTTTTTTTGCTTTCAGTTTAATCTTTCAACACTTGGTTAATTTGAAAATTGAACTTTATATTCTTTTTATTTGTTTTGTATTAAGTTATTTCATTCACATAATCTAGCTCGCAAGGTTTTGCTAGACTTACTTGAATTTACTTGGTATTTTTTTGACCTTTTTGTCAATTGTTGATTTTTTATTATGTCCTTTTACATTTGGATTGATGGAATTAGGCATCAATTTTTTTTTGTTTTCTATGGGGTTTTCTCGATCTCACAATCTAGCTCATGGGTTTGACATGCTAACTTTGGTCAACTTAGATCACTTTTTATCTTTATTTTTTTTTCAATTTTGTCATTCAACGTTGTTTTTTAGGAATTGAGTTTCATAGTTTTTTTTTCCTTTTAGAAAGCCTTTTTTTTTTGTCAAGGTTGTTATGATCTATTTTTTATATATAATTAAATAAAAACATTTTATTTAACCTAGGTAATGGGTTTGGCGGGTTGGCCAAGATTGACTCATGTCTTTTTTTTCGTTTTCAGTTTCACCCTTTAACACTTGATTGGTTTGAGAATTGAACTTTATACGTTTTTAGGTTTGTCTTGTATTAGGTTATTCCATTCATATGATTTAGCTCGCAGGGTCTAGTAGACTTGCTTGAATTTGTGAGGTCTTTTTGGGACCTTTTTGTTAATTGTTTTTTTCAATTATGTCCCTTTACATTTGGATTATTGGAATTGGACATCATTTTTTTTTTATTTGCTTTCTATGGGTTGTCTTGACCTCACAACCTGGTTCGTGGGTTTAACATGCTAACTTGAGTCAACTTAGATAATTTTTTATCCTTTTTTTGTCTATTTTTGTCATCATTATTTTTCTAAGTTGTACAAGTGTATTTATATAAATTAAAGCTTGGTCTTTTTTTTCTCATCATTGTTGTCCTATATCTAACAAGTGGTGTATAAGAGTTGGGGACCGTCCTTTTAAGAGTTACAAGGGGATGTTCTACTTACAAAGTGTTTTTGGTTTATGACCAAACTTGCTAGGAAGGATATTATAAAAATGTAGGTAGAATGACATTTCGATGGACAACATTAAACAGCTGAACAAATATAGTAGGTGGTCAACTTGTATGGAGTCCAATGCCAGCTACAAGCCATCCTTTTCGGCTTGACAATTCAGGGTTTCTTTCTATAGATGGAACATAAAAAATGAAATGCACCTACTCTAATGGCCTTGCTGTTGATTCCTACTCAAGTCAATCTCCCGTCACCAACTTAACAGTGATCAGCAAGTTTTATGGAAAAGATTTGGGTATTATATCCTTTACTCAATTTAATTTTTTTGTATATCGATTTCTTAGTAGATGATTTCAGAAAGTCGTAGAGAGGATGCTTGACTACAAAATTGCTCGTTTTCTTTTCTTTTCTCTTTTAATTTTTTGTATAATGGTCAGATAATATTTTCATACAAGTGACTTGTAAACATTGACACTGTACAAGTATTCTGTTAAAGTTGGTTATGGATTTTAGCAGCTGTGGGAACTGTTCTGATCATGGTACTCGCTGGTATCTTGATTTACTTGAGAAGGTGCAGGTTCAGAGGTAACATTTTTTATATGCTAATAATAATTGTAGTAGTAGTAGAATCCTTGGTAAGCATCATTATTTTCATGATCTTATTGAATTCCAAGCTTAAACTTTTCATAACAATATGAGCAGAAAAGTGTCTTCATGAGTTGATGACGATGCATACCTCAATTGACATATATGAGCATGAGAACGATGGAAACAAAGGTCACAATTTAAAAGGATAGTGCTGCAACATTCATGGCTTCGACAAGTAATTTTGCATCAGAAATTAAACTCGGACAGGGTGGTTTTGGACCTGTTTACGAGGTAGTCTTGGAAAAACATCTCAAGTAAACAATTAACATACCATTTTGTATCTGTAATGACTAATAAGTAGCTTCATTGCAGGGAAAATTGCGAGAGGGGCGAGAGATAGCTGTAAAAAGACTGTCTAGAAGTTCAGGACAAGGGCTGGTGGAATTCAAAAACGAGCTTATACTCATAGCTAAATTGCAACACATGAATCTTGTCAGGCTCCTAGGCTGCTGCATTCAAGGGGAAGAGAAAATGTTAGTGTACGAATACATGCCTAATAAAACCTTAGATTCATTTATATTTGGTAAGTTAATTATGCCATCATACTATAAAGCGAATGGATCTCTGTTTTTGCAAGGTTTTGGACTTGGATGAATAGCATTTCTGGAATATTCACTGTTCTGTTTTGAATGCAGATGAATAGAAGGGAGCTGCTAGACTGGACGAAACGTTTCGAGATTATTGAAGGGATAGCTCAAGGCCTACTTTACCTTCATAAGTACCCGAGATCGAGGATAATTCATAGAGATTTGAAGGCTGGCAACATACTAGATGAAAATCTGAATCCCAAAATTTCTGATTTTGGCATGGCAAGAATTTTCAAGATTAATGATTTACAAGCAAATACAAACCAAATTGTTGGAACACGGTGCGTATACATTTACAGTTCTATGATTCATTACTCTTCAAGTGCTTAAAAATAACATAACATTCCGTTTTTCCATCCAGTGGATATATGTCCCCTGAGTATGTCATGGAGGGCATCTTCTCTGTGAAATCCGATGTCTTCAGTTTTGGAGTTCTACTGCTGGAAATTGTGAATGGTAGAAGGATCCAAGGCCTCCTTGAAATAGACGGTCACCCCCTTAATCTTGTGGGAAATGTAAGTTCATTTCATGCTATCTCATGAATGATAACATTTCTAGCTGCATAAGCCTACTTTTAACATTGAGCGTAAATTTGATTCAGGCATGGGAGCTATGGAAAGCAGGTACCCCATTTGAGCTGATGGATCCAATACTAAGAGAGAATCTTGCTCTAAGGACCAATTCTTGAGATGCATTAACGTTGGCTTGCTATGCGTGGAAGACAGCGCCTTAGATTGGCCAACCATGTCAGATGTTGTATCAATGTTAGCAAGTGTTGCTACCTTCTAGAACAGATTGTTGATGACAACTTGCAAGTTGTGAACCCATCTCGATCTTCGGCCTTTTCTTATTCTTTGATTGCACATTTTCCATCCCTCTTCTCTCTCGTCAAATGTGGGAATTTATCTATCGATTAGTTTTTTGTCTACATTTTTAGCTGAAGTTTTTTTACTACTCTGCATCGATGTGAATGCTGACTTCAAATTGGCCTTGGCATATACAGGCAACGTGGATGGTTCTCTTCTTTCCATTGATCAGCACATCCCCAGCGAAATTCTCTTGGATTTTGACAGTTCCTTTCAATTAAACTTCGTAGCTAGTAAAGGCCTAACATCGGTTAGCTAAAGAATTTTTGCATATCTATGTTAGGGAACAAAGATTATACGTGCACACAAGTATGATATGACGATGCCAGGGTAGACTATAATTTTTGGTATTTAATTTAATTCTTATTGTGATGATAAAAAATAGTTTAGAGAGAGTTGAGAATAATAGAATGACTTAGGTTGGCTTTAACCAACCTTTCCTGTTTATATATGTGTGGCAGAACACGACAGTAACCGTAGGGATTACAACATTAGAATAATCCTACATTAATTTTCAATTCAGAGATATACATGTTATACATTCTATAATATGCCCCCTCAAGTTGAGGGTGGAGGATTGACCCGAAGCTTGAACCTGAAAGCAGTAAAAGACGCAACGAAAAGTGATTTGGTGAAGACATCAGCAAGTTGATCCCAAGAAGGGATAAAGCAAATCTGAATTTCCTTCTTCGCAACCCGGTCGCGGACAAAATAATAATCTACCTCAACATGCTTAGTATGAGCATGAAAGATAGGATTTGCTAAGAGATGGGTCGCACCAAGATTATCACACCAAATGGTCGGAGAAGAGACAGAGGGAACCTGCAGATCTATTAACAAATATTGAAGCCAGATGACCTCAGCAATACCATCTACTAAGGCTTTATACTCAGCCTCAGTTGAGGAGTGGGCAACTGTATGTTGCTTGCTGGATTTCCATGACATCGGTGTGTAACCAAAGAAAACAAGATAGCCACCCGTAGACTTGTAATCATCAATATTGGCAGCCCAATCTGCATTTGTAAAACCATGGAGAGCAAAAGGGGTACCTCGAGTGATATGAAAACCATAGGATGTCATTCCTTTGAGGTAGCAGAGTATGCATTTAACAGCAGCCCAGTAGGAATCTGTAGGAGCATGCATGAACTGACAGACTCTGTAAACAGCAAAGCAAATATTTAGGCGAGTGAAGGTAAGATACTGATGAGCACCTATGATTGGACGAAATTGTGTGGGATCAGAGAATGGATGGTCCGGCTGTATAGCAAGTTTGGAAGGAGAGACTGGAGTATCAACGGGTTTGCAAGAAGTCATACCAGCCCGAGTGAGAATGTCAAGAATATATTTGTGTTGGCACAACATTAGACCCGTACCTGTAGACTGAACTTCAATACCTAGAAAGTAGTGAACAACACCTAATTCACGAAGCTTGAATTCTTAAGCTTAGTAACTGGATTAAGCGATGAAGCATGGCAGAGTTGCTGCCCGTAAGCAGAATATTATCAACATATACCAGGAGATAAAAGATATTAGTACCATCAGATAAGATAAATAGGGAGGTGTCAACCTTAGAGGCAAGGAAACCAATGGAGGGTAAAAAATCACTCAGACAGGTGTATCATGCCCTTGGTGCCTGTTTTAAACCATATAATGACTTGTGCAATCTGCACATATGAGATGGAAAAGTAGGGTCAACAAAACTTGGAGGTTGCTTCATGTATACCTCTTTAGTAAGAACACCATTGAAAAAGGCATTATGAATATCGAGCTAATGAATCTTCCAATTACGTGAAACCGTAATGGAAAAGACTAATCTAATGGTGGACTGCCTAATAACTGGGCTGAAAGTTTTAAAATAATCAATGCCTTCCTGCTGGGTAAAGCCTCTAGCAACTAGACGAGCTTTATAACATTCAACGCTGCCACCAACACGATGTTTGATCTGATATACCCATCCGCTACCAACAACATTCATCGAAGGATGAAAGGGCATTAGGGACCAAGTGTGATTGGAACGCAATGCCTTGATCTCATCACATATAACATCATGCCAAGCAACATATTTATCTATATCAGATAAGGCAATAGGTTCAGAGGAAAGAGATAGCAATACCCGAGTGGTAGCTCTATTAGCTGTAGTAGAGGCCAAGCGGTTTTGGGTTGTTGCGATCTGAGGACCATTGGGTGGCAGCTGAGCAACGGTGGTGACGCAGGAGAGGTTGGTGTCATGGAGGTGTCCTATTGCAGTGGATAAGTGGAGAGATCAACTAGGTGAAGAAGCCGGGGGAGAAGCTGCCGCAAGCAGAGGGCCGGCAGCAACAATAGGGCTTGGAGCAGAGACAAAGTTTGCAGTAGCATGGTGAATGGAAGAATAAAGGGAAGCAGAGGAGGAACTACAGGGTGTCCCAGTACTAGCAGAGACATCGTGTTGGAGTGTAGGGAAAATTGATCTACAACCTGTACCTGCAACAGAATGGTGAGATAAAGATGCATGTAGTGAACGACAAGGGAAGGGTGGAGACTATGGTGTTTTGGTAGGAGGTGAATGCAGGGCAAAGGCAGAGGTGGGATGGGGTGGGGTGTCATGGTTAGTGAACAATGGGGAGTGGGTCAGATTTAGGAGGATGGTAGCAAGAACTATAGATGTTACCTAATAGGTTATGGAGACTGGGCTATTTATTTTTTTGTATGCAAAAAAATCCCAAATAAAATTTAAAAAGTTCATGAATACATCTAATTAAATAAATTAAGAACTATTTATACAATAAAAAAAATTAAGTTTGATCCTTACATAGCAGAATGTAATCAACTAATCTCGTGATTAGAAAAAAAATCAAACCAAAACAAATTAAGTTTCCCAATTAATAATCAATCAAATATTAAGGGATAAAATTTTTTAAAAAATAATATTTTTTTTTAAAAAAACCCAATTGTAATGGATAAAAATGAAAAAAAAAAGCCTATGCTCTCGAGCTTGAATGAACTAGAGGTCTCAAGCCTTAATTTTTAAAATTTTCTTAATTAATTCTTTGAGAAAAATCATAGATAACATGTTGCTTGCCCTACTCAAATTTCGGTTACCTTAGATCCATGAAAAATCAGGCTAGGCTATTTCAGACAAAAAAAAAAAAAACTCATTTTCAACTATATTTTGACAAAAAAAAAACTAAACACCATATAAATCATATCCATAGCCTCTAACAATCTAAAAATTGGTTCTAGAACCCATAATCAACTCAAAACCAAAATTATATTCGGGTTCAAATCTACCATTTTAGACAAGTTTAAGGAAAACATCTAGGCGAAACTCTCTTCATAAAAAGAACTCATTAACACAAAAATCATTCTTTTTTGTGACTAGAATCGGTCTCAACTGAAACTCTTTCTTTACAACTAAAATTCAGTCGTTTTATATGTCATCTCTCTAACTAGGGATTAAAAATTAAGAAAGATACAGTATGAGATCAAAATTGAATTTCATGAATTTTTTGGGACTTATAGTTTATGATTTGGAAAGTTAAAGGAAAAAATATATGTAAAAGGTGGTTCGAGGATACACACGCACACCATCTTACTGTGAACAGGTTTGCTAAGAAATACAATGTTGTGTCAGGAGGAGGCGATCTCATTCAATCATTTTTCGGGTTATCATTTATTAGTACTTGTTAATGCACATGACTCATCAATAATATGTACCATTGTGTTCAATTACAACAAAACCATTTCTTGTTTGCCTTCTTTTCTTATTTCTTTTTTATTTTTCGTTCAATTTCTTATGAAATTAGAAAAGAGAAAAGGTCAATTTCATTGATTAACGAACTGGCAGATCAAAATTGTTGGCTTCATTTTTTATTAAATTTCAGGTAGATCATGAAACATGGCTCAACATCTATTGAATCCTTCTTACTTTTTTCTTCCTTGTTCATGAATGTTACCTTCCATGGCTAGAAGGATCTACCGGTTCCTTTTGTTTTGCTTCTGTGCCTCTCACGTTTTGGCAGCAGACACACTGTACCAAGGTGGTGATTCCCTCAATTCTTCCAATACTCTAGTTTCCAAAAATGGGCTCTTCACTTTAGGATTCACAAGACTTAGCTGTATTTTATTACCTTCCATTTATTTTTTTATTGTAATTTTTATTTTATTTTTTTATTTTAAATATTTTTATGCTGTATTTTTTTTTTTTTGTGATTTTAACCTCACGGTTTTTGAATACATAATGCTTTTGGTCTGCCCTGAACTGGAGGATACTCTTTCAAGAAATAGAATAAGACTGACTTACCATTTCTCTAGTTACTCTTGCTTTATAACCAAGGTCATTGTTTGAAAAATTAACAATAATTACCTTTT
>Ga0325401_1002564_pt1 | contig 16232 bp, 13 predicted proteins | sample PopdelMetagenome_FD_205666 | JGI IMG/M metagenome (GOLD analysis project Ga0325401, IMG submission 205666) | Populus deltoides microbial communities from Bellville, Georgia, United States - Xylem-PdKOR-R2 | ecosystem: Host-associated > Plants > Phyllosphere > Stem > Wood/Secondary xylem | place...
TAGCATGTTTTTGAACACCAAAGTGAAAATTAAAGTCATGTAAAATTGAGCGTTTTGCTGATTTATGCATTAAAAAGCCTATAAGAAAGCCTATAAGCAAACTTTAGGCATTTTTTAAGACCTTTAATTTTTTTCACACTTTTATACTTTAAATAATATATGAGCCAACTTTAGGCACTTAGTTGGATCTTATGGTATGCTCTTACATGCCCATGTAAAATCTACAATATAAGTTCTGTGGTATTGATTTTTTGTATTTATATACTTTAAAAAGCCTACTAACAATTTTAGGCATCTTTTAGGGTCTTAAAGTACGTTTTTGCATGAAGAGACAAATAACAAAGGTTTTGTCCAATTGGATTTTTTCGCATTTTTGTGCTTAAAATGAAATCATTAAATTAAATTTAACAATAATAACAATTAAATTTAATAAATAATGACCATAAAAAAAAAATTCGCGTACCTGGTCTGCCCATGGAATTTTGGAACTCTCAGATCCAGATGTTATTTATTAGGACCACAAGATTCAGAATCAACCGTCTACGGCAAGCACAAAACAAGAAACATCATGGCACCAAACTGGGACCATTCCAGAATGGTTTTTCTGTTCTGCAAATTACAACTGTTTATCTTCACTGCTTCGGTTTTATTCCTATAATAACAAGGTCTCAGTGGATAATTTCACATGCAATATTCATGCTGTCAACTCAGCTTCTGGGCTCAATGGTTTGAAGAGAGATTCTATTTCACTTTGATCTACTTCTTCCAAGCTTGACGGATTCCACTTTGGTTTCTGCCAAGGAGTAATCATGCAAAAACCACTAAGTAAACAATCCAAATATAAACAAAACTGAGGAAAATGAAAACACGCTTTAGGCGTCCCAATGATAAGAAAAAATCTTGAAGAGTTCCAATGAAATATTAAAGGTTTGAAACAGGAAAAGGAAAACAAAAAAGAGAGCATAACAAGCTAAACAATCCATAGAAATCTAAATATTTGCATTAACAAGCAATGAAAACCAATGTCAATATCTCTTCTAATAAAATCCAATAATATCAAACCACATGCGAAATAACTAGATATAATAATGATTGTTTTAATATACCAACGGACATTACATTTAGAAGAAGAAAGCTACAAACCTATAGTGGTAAGACTAAAAATTGTCTGAAAAGTTAATGAAAAATCATTAAGACAGAGGTCGCAGACTCAAGTTTTGGATACATTAATACCAGTTTGGACATATAAAAGAAAGGGGCAAAGAAGAATAGAACCTGATCCTTGTCAACCAAGACTGCCCTGACACCTTCAGCAAAATCATTGCGCAGAGAAGACCTAAGGGCAATGCGATATTCTGTTTTCATCACACCACTTAGCTGGGTGCAAGAGGAACACAAATGTTAATAAACTACAATCCATTAGATAGGGAAATTATCTAACAATTAAAGATGATGAAAACCACAATTGCAAACTCACCGTAGATAATTCATTGCTGATTTTACCAAAGGCAAATGCAACTCTAGAGAAGTATTTCTGTGTCAAGCATAGAGAAAAGGGAGCACCTTTTCCAATACCTTGAAGAGCATCATTTGCCCACTCCACCACTGTGAAAAGAAATCAAGGAAATCAGATGCAGATAGAGGATAACAAAAAACAAATCCATGAAAACTACAGTGTACAATGCCAGAGTCCTATGATCGATCAGACGTAAATACTAGAGTAATAAAGAAAGAAACAGAGATGCAAGGACTATAGAGTACCAAATAAGCAAGTACACATGCCAATCAACCTGTATTAATTAAGCTCACCTTTAGGATCAGCACTCATCTGATGACTTTTCAACATTTCAATTATCTCCTCCACTGACTTATTTGGACCAAAGGTTGAGATTATTCGAGGTAAAAGTGACTTCAACTGGGACTCAGACTCAGGATCATGACCATACTCTGCTAAAAGTGAGTTGATGTCCTGATGTGGGTCATTGGAACTGGAATACATAATTTTTATATTAAGAAATTTAGAGTTCAAATAAACAATTTCCTAACGATAATACATTGCTTAAATTAGCTATAAACAGCATAGCCCTCCTTGAAATGTAAATGCTATGAGCTGCAAATCTAAAGTAAAAGAAAGAAGAAACAAATGGGATCTTCATTATTTTACGACCTAAATTGATATAGTAAAATCAACCATGGGGAATGATTTTTTGCCCAATTATTTTTGTGAGTTGCAAATATTTGTTATAAATAGAAAATTAAAAAAAAAAGACATAACTAATTAGGTTGCAAGAGATCCTCAATGAATTATTTTGTCACCAAAACTAAGATGCTCAAAATAATGAGATTTTCAGGGATGTACAAGGTAATTTGCAAAAGCGCCTCCTTCAGCTGGACTAAATTCCCAGATGGAACATAGTGTGATCCAAGACCTACAAATAGTGCATCAGAGGGTGTAGAAATCCTCTTTCCAGTCAATGCAAGATAATTGCCTGCAAAATGTAAGATTAGTCATCACACTGAAAAACATAAAAGAAACAGCAGATGAGGTAATGACAAACATGACTAACTAGATCTCAAAAAAGCAGTTATTAATTTAAGAGAATAAACCTACTTTGTTAACCGTTTAAAAACTGTGAGGAGCCAACATTATAAACAGTTGGCATCAAGATTTAAGCTCAGGATCATCTTACTAACCATATCTTAACTCTTAATATCAGAAATCACCAGAAGCTAAATTCAAATCTCCATGTGAACAATATGAGTTACAGAGAAGAGAACATTTTTCTCTTCATGAATAATTTAAGCCCTGTTTGTTTCATGGAAAGTGCTTTTCAAGAAACCATTTTCTAAACTTCCTTGTGTTTGTTTACCATTTGAAAATTTGGCCAACAAAAAACACTTTCCAATCAAAGAAAAATTTGGCTTAGTTTTCAAAAAAGTGTTTTCCTTTTATTTTGGACGGAAAATACTTTATAGAAGCTGTGAAAAATTCAGAAATATCTTGTTATTTGTTTATTATATCAAATTTGATCCTCAATCTTTTGATTGCTATATTATTTGTTTTGAATCCTTTTTTTTTCTTCAATATCATCCTTTAGAATTTCATTTAATTTGACTTTTATATCAACTTTGATTCTCATTCTTTTGATTGTTATTTGCTTTTCTCTTATCCTTTTCTTAATTGAAATCTTTTATTTATCAAATTTGGTCTCTATTTTTTTTATTGCTATTTATTTATTTTTTTGAAATAATTTATGAAATTAAAATTTTTATTTTTATTTCATTATCTTTCAACTTTTTTATTTTTCAGATTTGGCTTGTAATATTTTGATTATTATTTATTTTATTTAAAATAATTTATGATTTTTTTTTTCAAATTCATCCTCCTTCATCTTTTTTATTTGTAAGAACTAATCCTCATTCTTTTAATAAACATGAAAAAAAATTAAAACATTAATAAGTCATTTTCCAACTTATTTTCCATGACAAGCAAACACTGGAAAGTGTTTTACAACTCATTTTTCATGACACTACCAAACATCGGAAAATAATTCACTTTTCAAGAATCCACTTTTAATGAAAACCACTTTCCAAAAGAAAACTACTTTTTAGCAAACAAACAGGGCCTTAATCCATTTACAAAATCCTATTTTGATAAACTATTTTATGAACTGTGATCCTAGGTGATGCAGGTTTGCTACCAAGATTTTTGAATGTTAAAGCAATATCCTAGCTTTTGATCTCTGAAATCAAAAGAGTCAGGCACCCAAATGATCTAACTAACACATTATGCTCTAACTAACACATTATGCTGTGTAATGTGCAATCCTAGTATAATAGATTTGTAATAAACATCCAATGTATGAAATGTTCGTACCCTGTAAAAGTTTTCAGAAAATATATCACTATCTTACCCCAAAAGAGCACTGACTGAATCTTCAATCATAAGGAGAGATTCTTTTAACAAGATTCTTTTTTGAGTTTTCTACTCATGGAAGAAAAAAACTGACTTGGAGAGATTATAAACGTATCTTGGAGGAATAAGTTATTTCCAAAGATGCATGATAGATAAACATGTCTTTCATTCCCTAGTTGTTGCCATCTCATCATGGGATCATGGAGTCAAAAAAAGATTCTAAATGCCAGTTCAAGAAACAGATAATAGTTTGATAATTAAAAAAAAAACACATACCAACTGATCCTTCTCCTGGACTTTTTGCTGCTATATAGGAAAAGCCAACATCTGGGAACAAGCCAATACCATTTTCTGGCATAGCAAGAACTGTCCTCTGAACATGAGTTCATGAAAAGCTAGAAGTCAGGAAAAAAATGTATAACATCATTGTTATATATATATATATATATAAAAGATCAAAAGACCTTAATTTCATAGGAATCTATACCTCTGTTACAATCCGGTACCGACCATGACCAGATAGCCCAATTCCAAAGCCCATTGTTACGCCATCCATCAAGGACACATATGGTTTTTTGTACTCAGAAATTTTGCATATTAAAGAATATTCTGCAGTGAACACCTGGAAAAAAAAGCATTGAATTCTGGTAACAACATAAGATTGAATGCATTAAGTGCCGACTAATATTAAACATTTATAAACATATATTCTTTGAATCAATACAAATAAAAATAAAATAATGCAAGATAGAGCCAGAGATTTAATTTAGGAGTAAAAAGGCAATTGTGTTAAGTAAACTTCTCTTTAAAAAACTGTTATCTAGATTGTTTAGTTATGTATAATACAATAGGGCTATTTAATTTTACTATTATGGACTGGTTTTCATTTCATTCTAGACAACAATTATGTCATATTCAAATTGCAAATTAAGAAAAAAAATCTTAGGAGAATCCTATTTCAATTGATAAATGACCAACCTGGCACTATTCAGAGAAACATACATAACTTTATTGATTTTTTTTTTCAATCAAGTGATTCTACTTACTTTTTTCAATAAAATATAAGGATGAGCAGGGAGTTCTTGTAAGGAACTTGGTAATAAATTTGATCAAATTCAAAGAACACATACAATGTCTAACTCATGCCACAAAGAGTTGACATAAGGATTGTGAGAAAATAATATGTGAATGCACAATATAACAAGAAGAGTATGAGAGTTTGATCAGGTAGCACAACTTAAACATGCTTGAATTCATTAAAGCTGCTCAAATTGCAGGCACAGAACAACATCCATGTGCACATGTGTGGATGCAAGTATAGCAATATAGCAATGCAGCAAGCAGAATCCATATGGATACAGTATATTGGAGAAGAATAATTATGCTATGTTTGGGATAATACAGTAGAATGAATTTGATTTATCAATATCTCCTCAGTCATCACACATATCATCACATTATATCACATACCGCCGAACATTATCTTATGAATCTTAAGACATGAACTCTTAAAGAAAGGTGGGGGGGTCGGGACATTGTAGGAACAGACTGGTTCTGAGCATGGTCACAAGTGTTTTTCCGTGAAAATTGACCATAGGACCAACCGTGGTCTAATTGCAATAAAGAAACAAGGAATGGGAATTATGGGTAACATAGAAGTGTGAACTTGGTCCAACAACATGCAAGGTGATGGTCAAGGGTTCATGTAACTAGAAGGACACGACAAGACCTTAATCATATCCGACAGTTGGCGTTTGCTTGTAATAGCCTTGATATCACCACCTGCAGATAAACTTTGATATCGGTAATCATTCAGACAAGCATTCAAAGAATCAGGCACAAAAATGCCAAACATATATAAATAGCGACAACAGAAAGGAACCATTAAAAAAAAGAAGGAAAGAAAGAACCCATAATTTGCAAAAATGCAGAGCACATATCAAGAAGCACAATTATGCAATAATGTGTGCAAAAAACGAAGTGGAATGAGAAAAGTGCATAAGCACCTTCTGCACAACAGGAGTGTTTTTGTCCTTTTGAATCTCGGCAACAACCCCTTTAATATCCATTCCTGCATATTTTTATATTCCATGGATGGTCACCCTCCAAAATCACTTGTAACTAAAAGCAGCCATATTTTAGACCTCTTTACCTGCACAAAATGCACGAGGCGAGCTTCCCTCAACCAGAACGCATTTGACCCTTGGATCCGATTCCCATTCATCCATAAATGTTTTGTACTTTATATCCATATCTGCATCATCCAAAATAATCATAGCATAAATAAATACCAAACCAAAAAATAAAATAAAAAACTAGACGTTCTCTACTACTACTAATACTACTACTACTCCTACTACTAATAATAATAATAATAAATCCAATCAGCGCAGTATTAAATTTTTTAAACCGACGAAAAGGCATCTATTTATAACTTGATTAATAATGTGTTTCCTTTACTGAAGGAGAAAAAAAATTCATCTATAATTTAAAGAAAGATAGGGCCAAAAAGCAGCACCTAAGTTCATGGCGTTGAGGGCTTTGGGGCGATCGAGAGTGAGAACAGCGACCCCGTTTGGATGAATATTACCCTTAACGAATTCATCGACGGCAGCGGCAGCGGCAGCCATGATCGAGAAGCTTCGAGGAGGAGGAGAGAAACAGAAATCGAGGGAAATGGAATTTGGAGTAGGAGAGTGATGATGATAAAGGATACGTGGTGATTTTGATTTTGAGAGGAGCTGTGATGCTGACGACACTCGTAGTAGGTGTATGCTCTTCATTTTTATTTTTTGTTTTGCTTTTTTACGATACGAGACCATCATTTCTGCTACTTATATATATATATATTCTACTACTAGGAACTACCAACAACTAATTTGAAATCTATTACGATTTTTTTACACCCACCGAATTTCATTTAACACTTCACCAATCAAACACTTCTCACCATTATTACTCTATCACTTCCAGGCTATTTACAACTCACTTAATTAAAACTATTTAGTGAAATCTTATATTTAAAACTATTTTAATTATCAAGAGTTGAATTTTAAATGAAATTCATAAAAGCAATTAAAATTATTTAAAACTATTCTAGGCTATTTATAAGATGAATATATAAAAGTAATAAAATAAATTAAATTTTATCTCTCATAAATATAATTCAATTTATTTATCAATTGAATTCAAATTAAATATTTTAATTGAATTTAATTATAGTAAAGAATTAGTTTCAAACAACTTGTTAACACTTAACCCTCCAATCTTTAACCCCACACCAAACACAACCTTAAATTACATAAGGTGTAAAAGATGCTTTCTTTTTGCATCATTTAGTGACTTTGTTATATATTTTTGTTTTTCTAGTTGCGATCAGACAAAATGCTTTGATAATGTTATTAAATTTGGTTCAGCGAATTAAACTTGCAGCCTCTCAACCTAATTTTTTTACTAGATTGGGTTTTAAATTAAACCATATGAAAGTTGTTTTGATGTGATACAGTCAATTTAGTAGGTCCAAAAGCAATCCAGATAACTATAAAATTTTTTTTTCTTTAAAATTAATTCAAGATGATATTTTTTAAAATATTAAGATGATAACATATTCAGTCAACCTAGTTTCATAGCTTAACTCGTTAAATTTACAATCTAGATCATAGACTCAACCAGGTTTAATGATTTTGTTTTCTAAAACTATTTTTTATTTAATTATACGATAAAAATAGATGTTTGTAAAATTAAGTATCAACCAAATATTGGGTTATTTGTTTGAAACCACAATAACCCCATATAAAAATAAATAAAACAAATTATGAAGACTAATTCAAAATCAATCAAATGATAAATGATAAAATTAAAAAAATCTCAATAAAAAAATCAATAAATGAAATTGGAAAAGGAATAATACAAAATAGTCTATGTGCACAAGCCTTTAAAATGAAAACCAAGCATACGAGCTTGCTAGCCCAAACCCGCAAATCTGGGCATTTCTTCTTCTTTATATATATATATATAATTGCACAAAAGATATCCATTTAAAAATTATAAACTATTGCAACATCATATAGCAAAGTATGAATTAAATGATAAATAATTACCACAATAAAATTTAATTAAATAGTTCACAACCTCTTTCTCCACTATCCATTATTGGATTCAACTGATTGCTTAGTATGTTGTGCACCTAGTGATAATCTACAAACTAACTAGTCGGATTTTGTTGATTTATTGTTATTTGAGAGATATCATCACCACACTATTTCTAGAAAACTACCCTGAAACTTTGTGTTCCCCTTAAACCGTCTTCTATTAGTTTCAGACATGACCATCGGTTAACTAAGAACCAATCAATCGGTTTAACAAACTCAGACAATCGATCGATCAATGCAATAGAATACTCTCACCACTATAGCTACCAAAAAAACCTTCATCACCATTAACCCAAATAACACAAACACTTTAAACATCCCTTAACCTCCTCAAAACATCAAAACTACTTCTAAATAGAAACTACCTAAAAAAGACAAACCCTTCCGTCACCCACATTGCCACCATGGCACTAAAGAACACCAACACCCTAGCACCTCATGGGTTGATAAAGTGAAAGTTTCAAATTCAACAACCTGAGTTAAGATAGTCTTTTTTTCATGACAAGAGATTTGTACTATTTTGAAAATTTTAGATAATGTAATTAATAAGAGTATGTATGTAACCAATATTTGGTGGGATTCTTCCCTGGTTATAAGATGCCCTACCATGCGGCAAACTCTATTGCCTTCCGGGTATAGAAGAATTGTGGCATTGAGAGTGCCATGACAACACAACAAGATTTCTTGATTTTTCATTTTAAGAGACTGTGAATGTTTAGGGGAAAGATCATTATCCTTCAACCACGACACCTTTATTTTATTCTTGACAAGAATAAAATTTCAAAAATGGCTGCATGGATTCACTTTCAAGGGTTACCTTTTCCTTTGTTGAATGAAACGAGCCTAGGAATGGCCGCTAACATGGTTGGAACACCTTGGGCTTAAGATGAACAAACATTTAATGGCACCAAGCTTGATTACGCCCGAATTTCTATTAAACTGGATGCTTAGTTACCTATGGTTCGTAATTTTCAGCTGAAATGCAAGTTATTTTTAGATTATATCACAATTATGGTTGAGTATGAATGAAAGCCTTGAGCCTATGACACTTGCAAAGTATTTGGGAACTCTTGTAAGGCTTTGGTTCCAAATCTTTTAGTTGATGATATATTAAAGATCCAAAATGGGAGTGATGCTTTGTATGCATATAGCTCCCTAGTTGTAAAGTTCTGATAAATCATAAATAAGATAATTGAGAAACATGGAGAAAATTTGATAGAAAAGACTTGATAAGGAAAAATATTAGGATACCTTAAAAGTTAACTGATACGGTTCAGCCTTGTGATATGACCCAAGTAAGGTCAGATTCGGATTTTGGCGTAAAAAGCGCAGCAATACTGGTCAATCGGAGTTCGAGAAGGCATCACAATACTGGTCAACAGAGGCTGTACGAATTTTGTTATTTATTTCCATTTGACTTGTGAACTTCCTATTTGGTTAGGATTCTTTTCCTACAAGGATGTGGTAGCTGGTTTTGGGAATTTCCTAGTTCCACAAGGATCTTTAATGCGCTGCAATATAATCTCCAAGTGTGGCAAGGATTCATTAATGTTGTTGCGGGGGGCGTGAGCCGGCGTGATGTCGTCTGGCGACGGTGGAGGCTCTCTGTCGTGCCCTGTTGTGAGGTGTGGTGTGTTTGGAAAGTTTTTTTGGATTTAATCATAAAATTATTATTAAGGTTCAGGAGTCGCTACCTAGTATTATGGTCACTAGGACCTATGGTCTGTGAGAGTCTGAGTAAGGGACTGGTTGTGCAAGGGGAAGACGCATCACCCCCAGTGCACCCTACCTAAGGTAAGTTGCATTGTTGTTTGATTGTTTTTTTTTTAAGTCGGGTTTTTATTCGTTGGTCTTTTATAAGGCTCAAGGTAAATTTCTCTTCATGAGAGAGTCTCTACCTTATCAGGTTAAAACCTAGCCGTTCTAAAGTCTGAATTTTAGCATCGCATTTCTACACCTTGTATCTTTAATACCTGAGGGTGTACTTTATCGTGTAATTTTACACCCCACAAATATTAAAGTCTACATCTGGATCCTAAAAAAAAGATTGGAAAAAGATTTTTGACATGTTGGCCAAATCCTAATGGATAATCATAAACTGATTCCGATATCCATTTTTGGATTTTTTTATTCATGAAAAAGATGCAATTTTTGTTTTTTTATGAAAAATATGCTTGAAAATTTTTTAGGATTTGGCCATATGCAACAAAAAATATTTTTTTTCTTTTTGAAAATGTTTTGAAAATTATTTATTTATTTTTTTGAAACATTTCAGAGAAAATCGGGTATTTTAATACTGGATTTGTATTTTACAGTGTAAATATACAACCCGATATTATGCAAAATTGGTAGAAAAATATGCCAGAAAAATCACAAATTTTTTCAAAGTATTTTTGATTTTTTTGTTTTTTAAATATAATAATAACATATAATATGTTATTATATTAATACATTATAAAGAGTTATGTTGCAGAACGTGAACAATTATTGTTCACGTTCTGCATGCAACCAAATGGTTGCAGAAGTTGGAGATGGGCAGAAGATAAGGCTACCCGGCGCAGTGGTGGTCTGACCACGGAGGACGTCGTGTGGTAGTGAGACCGGCGGTTGGAACTGGTTGTAGGTGGTAGAGTAGGAAGAAAGAAGGAGAAGAAAATCTGTAGGAGAGAGAGAGGGACCGAGGGTGTATGCTTTGCTGCTGGTGAGGAGTTAAGGCGACCGCTGGTAGTGGATATGGTGAGGGGCTGAGTGAGGACAGTGGTAGAGATGGTGGTCGGTAGCAGAGGAAGCAAAAGAAGAAGAAGAATAAAACAGAAGGGGCTGCAGAAAGGAGAGAGAAACCGACGGTGGCTCTTGGTGGTCGGTTGGTGGTTATGTTGGCTTCCTGTGGTGGAGCTAATGGTGGGAAGATCGGTGATGAGGGTGGTGGTGCTGAAGGCCACGGTGGAGAGAGAAAGAAGAGAGAGGACTGTGCAGAAACTAAAAAAGCTGGTTTTTTGGCTGACTTTGGACCCGATTTTCTCCTCCCTCAGGCCATGAAATCCACCTCTATTTATAGGAGGTGGAAGAGGGTATTCTCTTCTATACCGGTGTAAAATTTCAGCCCTTGATTCAAATGGGAAGGATCCCAACCGTTGGCTCAAAGTAGGCATAATGCACTGTCAAATTGTCAAATCTGCAGTTGTAGGCTGCCTGAGTTGGCATGTTTAGACCGGCGCCAGCACCTATGGGTTGTCATTCAGACTAGACTATTCACATAGATCTGTAGAGAAACTGCAGAGGATCGTTTTCGTGCAAGTTTGGTTAAATTTGGTGTAGTGTAGAGGCATTAAATGCACCTGCGAAGGAGGTAACCTGAGCAGTTATTTCAGAGATTTAAAGAAGAAGATGAACAATACCAAAGTCCTGATTTTGGCCAAAGTTCATTTCAGTCCTCCCTTTTAAATTTGATTTAATTGCACCTATAATTGACCCTAAAACTTCAATTTTCTTACGATTTTACCCCTGATTTTGTCAATCGAACCCCCATAAATGGCCGCTTGTTGCAGAATGGTCTTTGGCTGTGAATTTTGTCAATTTAACCCCTAATTGACCCCAAAACTTCAATTTTCTTGCAATTTGACCCCTATTTTCAATCAATTAACTTGGTAAAAATTAAACTTGGTCTCTTAAAATTTCAATCTTCTCAATTAAGCCAAAATTAGGCTCCCAAACTTAATTTTTCACCAATTAAGCCCCAAATAAAATTAATTTGACCCATTTAAAGTATAATTAAGCCCTTGCACTTAATTAAATCCTTTAATTGGACCCAAATTAATTCTTAAACATAATTAAAATTCAATTTGGCCCATGATTAAATCAAATTTTCCTATTAAAAATTTAATTATATCCTTAGACTTAATTTTTATGCAAATTCATCCAATATTCATTTAATTTGATCTTGAATTTGCATTTTTTCTCCATTTTTGGGCATAATAGGGTATAATTAAGCCTTGAATTTCCTCCAAACAATTGCAGCTTGATTCCCCGACCTGCTTTCTCCACGTTGCCAGCCTTTATTTTATTTTTTTATTTTTATTTTGAAAAAAAGTGAATTTTGAGGAATAACCCAAAATTGGGTTATGGTAGTTGCCCCCCTCTTTACAATGCTTACGACGAGACTTTAGATAGTAAGCGTTGTAAAGATGAAAAAGAAAGATGAGAGATGATTGACTCATCATATTGAGAAATGATGAATCCTTTTGAGGGCTAGAAAGCGCACTCAAAGTAAAAACTGAAAGAGTTTTCCTTTGAAAATTCAGAGATTTTGAAATGGTCGAATTGTCATGGGTGACCTACCAAGAGAAAATTGAAAAAAGGTTTTTTTGAGGTGACCTTATTGTCCTGGGTGACTTACCCAGGTGAAAAATGCATAGATTTTTCAAATTGATGAAAAATACGAAGATTTTTCAAAGTGATCTTGTTGTAATGGGTGACCTGCCCAAGTAAAAAACACGAAGATTTTTGAAAGAGGTGAAAAATACGAAGATTTTTCAAAGTGGTGAAAAATACAGAGATTTTTCAAAGTGGTCTTGTTGTAATGGGTAACCTGCCCAAGTGAAAAATACAAAGATTTTTCAAAGAGGTAAAAAATACGATGATTTCTCAAAATGGTTTCATTGTAATGGGCAACCAGCTCAAATGGAAGAAGAAAAGTGTTTTTAAAGAGGCCTGATTATGATTGGTGACCTACCCAGGTGAATGAAATTTCTTGAAGGGATGACATGATAGGGCTCGAAGGTGCATTATTCAAGAGATATGAGCTCAAAGGAGCATTCAAAAAGAGATAGGACCCGAAGGGGAATGAGGGCTGAAAAGCACATTTGAAAGGAGGTAGGGTTAAAACACGCACTACCTAAGAGGTGAGGGCTCAAAGGCGCACTTGAAAGGAGACAGGGTTAGAAAACGCACTACCTATGAGGTGAGGGCTCAAAGGCGCACTCAAAAGAAGGTAAGGTTAGAACACACATTACCCAAGGTGGTTGAGGGCTCTAAGGCGTACTCGAAAAGAGGTAAGGTTAGAAAACACACTACCCAAGAGGTGAGGGCTCAAAGGCGCACTCAAAAGGAGGAAATGTTAGAAAACACAATTTCCAAGGTGGTCGAGGGCTCTAAGGTGCACTTGAAAGGAAATAGGGTTAAAAAATGCACTACCCAAGAGGTGAGGGCTCGAAGGCACACTCAAAAGGAGGTAAGGTTAGAAAACACACTACCCAAGAGGTAAGGGCTTGAAGGCCTACTAAAAAAAAGGCAGGGTTGGAAAACGCACTACCTAAAGTGGTTGAGGGCTCTAAGGCGCACTCAAAAGGAGGTAGGGTTAGAAAATGCACTACCCGAGGAGTTGAGGGCTTTAAGGCACACTCAAAAGGATGATAAGGCTAGAAAGCACACTACCCAAGAGGTGAGGACTCAAAGGCGCACTCAAAAGGAGGCAGGGTTAGACAACGCACTACCCAAGAGGTGAGGGCTCGAAGGCACACTTGAAAAGAGGTATGATATGGCCTAAGGGCGCATTCAAAAAGGCAAAGAGGTAAGGTTGCAAAGCGCATTAGCTGAGATGGTTGAGGGCTCACCAGCCTGCTCAAAAAGATATAACGGTGAGACACCGATTTGAAAGTAATACATCATGATTAATATGTGTGTGTACTTACCTGAGAAATATAGGTCCCATTTTCTTCATGGAGTTTTCTCTTTCTCAAAAGTTTGAGTCTCTAATAGTAAGCTTTGGTGGCTCTTCCACTCTTGTGTACTCGAGTCATATCTTGTGATCTTGACCTCTGAGAGGGATCAGCGTACTTGTTTTCCCACGAACCTTAATCTGATGGGTTGTCAGCTCTGCCCAACATTTTCTATTTTCTTAGAAGGGGAATCATGGAGTCAGCCTTATGTGTTTGTCAGATTGCCCCCCAGTTTGATCATGTCTCCAAGTGTTTAATTTGGGTTTTCCTTGGGGATGAGGCTACGTGGAAGAAGATTTGGTAATTTACAAGTAGTTGTTTTCATGGAGAAATTTTGGAATTTCAAAGCTATTCTGAAAAATCATTTTGATGTTTGTTCAAAACAAACTTGTTTTGAAAAATTCAAGCGATTCTCATAGATAGTTTGCATGAGTGTTGAAAAATTTTATTTTGCTTTTGGTGAAAATGTGAAGTGATGTTTGATTGGTCAAAAGGGGTTCAAGCTTCAATTTGAGGATTTTAAATAACCAATTTTCAAAGCATTCATTTTACTTGCATGAATAATGACTTGTTTCACATAGGAAAGCAAAGTCTGCCGATCCAGATTGCTTGCCTTTGATCATAAAGGGCTTGATTTGGCACGTAACGTAGGATTTGACTCTTGGCTATGAAGAAAAAGGATATTTATAGGCTCGAAAGGTTTTTAAGGGACTTTAAGACTAAGGATCACTAGTGCTTATATCCCAAACTCTTTTTTAGTCCATAAATTTCTGGACCTTGGAATTGATTTGCAAAATGGTCCATGATGCCCCCCAATGTTGGGCTTTTTATTTTTTTGGTTTTGAGCATTATTAATTAGTGATTTTTGTAGGGAGCTTAAAATCTTTTTGACTTTTTTTTTTCATGCCCCCCGACTTTGTTTGGGCACTTTTGATCATTTAGGATTTTGTTTCATGCCCGCCAATGTTGTTTTGACACTTTTATTATTGAGAACTTTTTCAAGCCCCCCAGGGTTGTGTGGGCATTTTTAGTCATCAAGGATTTTTTTGCACTTGCCTCACAGTGTAGGGTGTGATCCTAGTCAAGGTTATTTTTCAAGAAAAAATGCATTAGGCTCAAAAAAAGGATTACAAGGGATTTTTTTAGAATTTGTGAAATGATGATCAAAGATGGCCTTTCTTCATTTCAAAGGCATTCATTCAGAATCGGCAAGCTTTGCTTTCTTACATGCGAATATGCAAAATGGTTTATCATTATTTATGCATCCAAAACTCAGCTTTGAAGTTATCTCATGACATTTGGGTTGTTTTTTAGGTTTTATAGGGTATCAGGATATCACTTGAATTTTCAGAACTTGTTTATTAGAACAAACATTAATTTAATTTTTGTTTTTATATTAAAACTTTGATTTTCCAAAAATCCTTGTGAAAACATGGGGTCATGCTTTTTTTGAGAGAGAAAAAAAGGAAAAACACCAAAGAATTCTTGGTGTAGTGGTTTTGTGAGTAAAAAGTGTGTTCAGTATGTTATTTGCATAAAAGCTCATAATGAACATAGGCAAATACATCATTTTATTAACAGGAAAGGCTCATTTGACAGAAGAAAGTCTTGTGGTATTATGAGCTAAATTGCCAACAAGACTAAAACAGGTTAAAACAGACATGATCAAACAAAAGGAAATAATTGGGTAGGCTTCATCTTCCTATTCTATAGAAAAACTTTGTCCTTTATCCTCGAGAGTGCACATTGCCTTCTTCACACTTTGCTCTTGCCATCGGTGCTTTGAGGTTTCAAAAGCATTCCGCCTCCAATGCATTCACCGATCCAATACCTGAAGCATGATTGGGTAGAGGGTTCAAACTCACATTTGGAGTTCCTTTGAATGTTATCCACCCAGCTTTGATCAAATGCATGAGCCTCTTTTTGAAGGCACTACAAGTATGAATGTTGTGTCCCGCAGTGCCAGCATGGTACTCGTAAGTAAGGTCGGGTTGGTAACAGTTGAGGTAAGGTGGTTGCAGAGGTGTCAAGGGTTCTGGAGCTATGTGTCCGATGCTCAGTAGCTTTTGGTACATCTCATTTAAGGGCAACGGTAATGGAGGTAGCTGTTCTTGGATTCTTTGGTGTTCGGTTTGAGTCTCAGGTTTTCCGGTAGGAAAATAAGAGTTGAGATTGATGTTGGCCATTTGGGGTGAAAAGGATGGAGTGTGGTATTTTTGGAATGGGTTCTTCCTACCCCTATAGCTACCATCGACATGGTTAACCTCTTTCCTTTTACCTTCGAAGCCCCTTTTTTTCCATAGGTGTAGAGATTCTTCCACTTTGACTCTTTGCTCTATGCGCTCAGCTACTGCCACAGCATCAGTAAATTATTGGGTCGAACTACCCATCACATGCTTGTAGTATGGGTCCTTAAGCGTGTTGGCAAATAGAGTGACCATCTCTTTG
>Ga0325401_1002566_pt1 | contig 16228 bp, 13 predicted proteins | sample PopdelMetagenome_FD_205666 | JGI IMG/M metagenome (GOLD analysis project Ga0325401, IMG submission 205666) | Populus deltoides microbial communities from Bellville, Georgia, United States - Xylem-PdKOR-R2 | ecosystem: Host-associated > Plants > Phyllosphere > Stem > Wood/Secondary xylem | place...
GTGCACGCGGCCCGACCGCGTCACCACGCCGGCCTCGTCGTCGTAACGCGCGTTCAACATCGGAAAGTCGGGCAGCGCGCGGCACAAGGCCGCCATGAACAGCGGCAGCAGCGTCAGCTTGGGCCGGTCGCCGCGATTGTCGTTCAGTTGCGCGCGCACGCGCTCCAGCTCGGTCACGTCCGCCTCGTCGACATAGGTGAAGTGCGGGATGTGGCGCTTGGCGGCGGCCATGTTCTCGGCGATGCGGCGGCGCATCCCGATCACGCGGATCGACTGGTCCTCCCAGCCGCGGGCGCGGCCCGGCGCGGAATAGCCCTGGTCCGCGCCGTAGCGCAGATACGCGTCCAGGTCGGCGTGGCGAACGCGGTCGCCCTCCGCCTGGACGTGGGCGAGGTCGACGCCCAGCTCCTTCGCGCGGGCCCGGACCGCGGGGGACGCCAGCACCTTGGCGGCCGGAGTGGCGGCGGGCTGCGCGGACGCAGCCGGCACCGGGGTAGCGGACTTCGCGGGAGAGGCGGGCGCGACCGCTTCCGCCTCCTCGACGCCGGGGTTCTCCGCCTCGAACTGGTCCTCGCCCTGTCCGGGCGCGGGGGCGGCGTCGGCGCTCGTGACGTCGGACGGGTTCGACCGCTCCGCAGCCGACCCGCCGGCCGGGGGGCCGGCGCCGTCGGACGGGCTCGACGGTGCTGTCGCCGACCCGCCGGCCGGATCGAGACCGGGGTCGGCTTCGCCGATCCCGGTCTCGATCACCACCAATGCCGACCCGATCGCCACCTGATCGCCGACCTCGCCCGCCAGCTCGACCACGGTGCCCGACACCGGGCTTTCCATCTCGACGGTGGCCTTGTCGGTCATCATGTCGGCGAGGTTCTGATCCTCCTCGACCCGATCGCCCAGCTTGACGTGCCAGGCGACGATCTCTGCCTCGGCGATGCCCTCGCCGATGTCGGGCAGGCGAAAGGTGAAGCGTGCCATCTCGCTCTAGTCCTTCATGATCTTCTTGAGCGCCTGGGCCAGCCGCACCGGCCCCGGGAAATACGCCCATTCCAGGCTGTGCGGGTAGGGCGTGTCGAAGCCCGTCACCCGCTCCACCGGCGCCTCCAAGTGATAGAAGCACCGTTCCTGCACCAGCGCCGCCAGCTCCGCGCCGAAGCCGCCGGTGCGCGTCGCCTCGTGCACCACCATGCACCGGCCCGTGCGGCGCACCGACGCCTCGATCGCCTCGATGTCCAGCGGCACCAGCGTGCGCAGGTCGATCACGTCCGCGTCGACGCCCGCTTCCGCGACCGCCGCCAGCACCACGTGCACCATCGTGCCGTAGCACAGCACGGTCACCGCCTCGCCCGCGCGGACGGTGCGGGCCTGGCCCAGCTCGACGCGATAATGACCTTCGGGTGCCAGCGCGTCGGGATGTTGCGACCAGTTGCGCGCCGGCCGGTCCCAATGCCCGTCGAACGGCCCGTTGTAGATGCGCTTGGGCTCCAGGAACAGGACGGGGTCGTTGTCCTCGATCGCGGCGATCAGCAGACCCTTGGCGTCGTAGGGGTTGGACGGGATCACCGTCTTGATCCCCGACACATGGGTAAAGATGCCCTCGGGCGACTGGCTGTGCGTCTGCCCGCCGAAGATGCCGCCGCCATAGGGGCTGCGCACCGTGATCGGCGCCGTGAATTCCCCGGCCGACCGATAGCGCAGGCGAGCCGCCTCGCTGACCAGCTGGTCGAGCGCGGGGTAGATATAGTCGGCGAACTGGATCTCCGGCACGGGCCGCAGGCCGTAGGCCGCCATGCCGATGGCGACGCCGATGATGCCGATCTCGGTGATCGGCGTGTCGAACGCGCGCGCCGCGCCGTACTTCTTCTGCAGCCCCGCGGTGGCGCGGAACACGCCGCCGAAATAGCCCACGTCCTCGCCCATCACCATCACGGCCGGGTCGCGACCCATCGTCACGTCCATCGCCGAGTTGATCGCCTGGATCATGTTCATCCGCGAACGATCGTCCTCGCCCGCGACGGGCGGTTGCGCGTCGGTACCGGTCACGCCGGCTTCCTCGCCCAGGGGCGGCCCGACGCCGCTTCCTCGTCCAGCATCTGCTGCCGCTGCTCCTTCAGGTGCCAGGGCATGTCCTCGAACACCCCGTCGAACAGGCTGTCGAGCGGCTGGTGCAGGCCGTGGCCCAATATGCCGTTAGCCTCCGCCGCCTTCTGCTGCGCGCGCACGAACTCGGCCAGTTCCTTGTCCTGCGCGGCGTGACGCTCCCCGTCCCACTCGCCCAGTGCGATCAGATGGTCCTTCAGCCGGCGCACCGGGTCGCCCAGCGGCCAAGCGGTCGCCTCGTCCGCCGAGCGGTATTGCGAGGGATCGTCGGAAGTGGAATGCCCTTCGGCGCGATAGGTGAAATGCTCGATCAGCGTCGGCCCGGCGTTCAGCCGCGCGCGTTCCGCTGCCCAGGCGGTGGCGGCGTACACCGCCAGCGCGTCGTTGCCGTCCACGCGCAGGGAAGCGATGCCGTAGCCGACGCCGCGCGCCGCGAACGTCGTCGCCTCCGCCCCCGCAAAGCCGGAAAAGCTGCTGATCGCCCACTGGTTGTTGACGACGTTCATCACCACGGGCGCGCGGTACACGGACGCGAAGGTGCAGGCGGAATGGAAGTCCCCCTCCGCCGTCGATCCCTCGCCGCACCACACCGCCGATATGCGCGTGTCGCCGCGCGCCGCCGACGCCATCGCCCATCCCACCGCCTGCGGATATTGCGTGGCAAGGTTGCCGGAGATCGAGAAGAAGCCGTAGTCCTTGGCCGAATACATGATCGGCAACTGCTTGCCGCCCAGCTTGTCGGCGGTGTTGGAATAAATCTGGTTCATCATGTCGACCAGCGGATAGTCGCGCGCGATCAATATCCCCTGCTGCCGGTACGACGGAAAGCACATGTCGTCGCGGTCCAGCGCGAAGGTCGCGGCCACCGCCACCGCCTCCTCGCCGGTCGACTTCATGTAGAAGCTGGTCTTGCCCTGGCGCTGGGCGCGGAACATCCGCTCGTCGAACGCGCGGGTCAGCGCCATCGCGCGCAGGATACGGCGCAACGTGTCGGGCGACAGGCGCGGGTCCCAGGGCCCGACCGCGCGGCCATTCTCGTCCAGCACCCGAACCAGGCCGTAGGCCAGTTCTGGAAAACCCGCCGCCGCCTCGACCGGGTCGGGCCGGCGGCCGGAGCCGGCGGGCGGCACCGTCACCTCGGTGAAATCGGCCGCGTCGCCGGGGCGGAAACGCGGCTCCGGCACGTGCAACGCCAGGGGCGGCAGGTTGGCGCGGACGGGTTGGGGCATCGACGTCGCTCTCCGCGGGGGCCGCCCGACCCGGCGGCGCCTCTCCCAGCCCCTTCGCGCCTGCGTAATAAAATTTCAAGCGCGTTCGCGGGTGGGGCGGCGCGGGAACCCGTTGTTAATCCTGGAATGGCAGGGGCCGATACGGACCGTCGGAGCCCGATCCATGCCAGTGACCCCGATCGCCACCAGCCTGTCCGCCGCGCCATTGTGCGCGGTTCAGGCGACCGCGCTCAAGCTAGCGGCCGCGACCCCCGCGCTGTTGCTGGCGACGTTGATGTTGTTGCCCTGGCCGGCCGTGATCGCCGCTGCGGGGGTCGCCGCGCTGGCGGCCGCACTGTTGGCCCCGCTGGGCGGGGCGCCCGACCCGATCGAGTCGGGCCGCGACGGCTAGGCGGATCAGTCCCGCCCGGCGCGCGCCAGGGCGGGCGCGGCGCGGCGGTGAAATTCGGCGAACAGTCGCGCCGCCGCCGTCGCGGTGGCCGGACGCACCAGATGTTCCAGCGCCGCGGCCGCCTCGTCGGATCGGCCGTCGTGCGCCAGCCGCGCCACCGCCAGCAGCACCGCCTCCACCTCTTCCACCGCGTCGAAGCACGGACGCTGGATCTCGATGGCGTCGCTGCCGTCGCGGTCCAGCGCCGCCATCAGCGCGTCGAGCGGCGTCAGCGCCCCGCAGGCGTCCAGCATCGGCATCCGCCGCGCCAGCGCCGCCGCCGGTGCCCCGCCCAGCGTCCGCGCGAGCGCCCAGCACCGCACCCCGTCCAGCAGCAAACGATCGGCGGGTGCCAGCTGATCGAGCGGGCGGTCGAGAAAGGCGTACATCTTCGCTCTCCTGCACCGCCGCCGTCACCGGGGCGGGTCGTTTGCGAACGACTATCATTCTTAGTCGCACGCGGGAGCGGATGTCAAATCGCCGGTTCGCCTCGCCGGCCGGGAAACGACGAAGGGGCGTGGACCGCGCGGTCCACGCCCCCATCAATCACCCGCCCGAAGGCGGACGGGCGATCCGCCTTCAGGCGGCCTCGGCCTCGAAATGGCCGCACCAGTCGCTTGCCTCGACCTTGGGCCACACGCCCGCCGACTCGGCGGAGGGCTGGCTGATCGGCGGGTTGTAGCGGCACAGGCCCAGATCGGCGGTGCCTTCGTTGTCGAAGAACTTGCACTTGGCGCAGGCGGCGGCTCCGGCGGTGGTGATGACCATGATGTTTCTCCGTGTCTGAACTGTCTGGATGACTGTGTGCCCCAACCTCATACCGCGCCAACAGTTCCGATCAAGTAAAACAATTCCTTGCGAGTAATTCTCACAGTTGTGAGAACTGTTCTCACTCTCATGGTTGTTGATAGTCATTTGCACGCCACCTGCGTCGGACGACGAACCACGGTCGCGGCCGAACCCCTCGCCTAGGCCTCGGAAATACTGGTTTACATTCGTCGCGAAGCCGCTAATTGCCCAGGCAACCATTGCCCAGGCAAGCTATGACCGCCTATCCCGTCGACAGCTTCGCGCCCGAACGCTCCATCGGCTACCTCGTCAAGCGCGCGCATTTCGACGCCGCCGCGCTGCTGGAAACCCAGCTGCTGGATTCGGGCCTGACCTATACCCAGTTCTCGGCACTGGTGTCGGTGGTGTTCGGCACCGGCCGCACCTGCGCCGCGCTGTCGCGTGAGCTGGGCCACGACATGGGCGCCACGTCGCGGATCATCGGCGTGCTGGAGGAGCGCGGTCTCGTCACGCGGTCGCGCGACGCCGGGGACCGGCGCGTCTTCAACCTCGACGTCACCGAACAAGGAGGGTCCATGGCGCTGGAAGCCAAGGCGCGGCTGGTGGACCAGTGGAACGCCTGGCTGGCCGACTGGTCGCCGCGAGAGGTGGAAACCCTGATCGCCGGCTTGCAGAAACTGCACCGCACGCTGGCCGACGCGCGGGGCGTCGCGGCGTGACGCGCGCGGCCCCTACCCTGGCGACTGCCCTGGCGGCCGTCCTGGCGGCCGTCCTGTCCGCCTGCACCGCGCCCCAGGCGCCCGCACGGATCGAGTCGGCCGGCGCGGCGTCGCTGGGCCTCGCCGCCGGCGCGCCCGCGCCGGCCATTCCCGACCGCTGGTGGGCGCAGCTGGGCGATCCCGGCCTGACCCGCGTCGTCGACGACGCGCTGGTCGGCAGCCCCACGCTCGACGCCGCGCTGGCCCGTGTCGCCCAGGCCCAGGCGATCATCCGCGCCCGCGACGCCGCCGACCGGCCGGACGTGAGCTTGGGCGCGCAGGCGCAGGCGCTTCGGCTGTCGGGGCGCTACACCATCCCGCCGCCGTTTGCCGGCTCGTTCCGCTCGATCGGCCAGGGTACGGCGAACCTGCAATGGACGCTGGACCTGTTCGGCCGCTACCGCGCCGCCGTGCGCCAGGCGCGTGCCGAGGCGGACGCCGCCGCGCTCGACGTGGCGGCCGCGCGGCTGGCGCTGGCGGGCGCGGTCGCGGCCGCCTGGCTCGACCTCGCCCGCGCGGAAGCGCAGGGGCTGGCCGCCGAACGCTCTTTGACGACGCGTCAGGACGCACAGCGGCTGACCCGCGTCCAGGTCCGCCAGGGCCTGGCCGCCGAGCTGGACCTGCGCGCGAACGACGTGCTGGTCGCCGAGGCGCGCCAGGCCGGCGTCCGCGCCGCCGCCCGGCGCGAGGCGGCGGTGCACGCGCTGGCGGCGCTGGCCGGCCGCGGCGCGGACTATTACCCCACCATCGGCCACGCGCGCTTGAACTACGCCGCCGCCCTGCCGCTGCCCGCGGCGCTGCCGGCCGACCTGCTGGAACGGCGGCCCGACCTCGCCGCCGCCCGCGCCCGCGTGGAGGGAGGCGCGCAGGGCGTCACCGCCGCCAGGCGCGCGTGGCTGCCCGACGTCAACCTGCTCGGCAGCTTCGGGCTCCAGGCGGTAGGGCTGGGCAACCTGTTCACCGCCGACGCGCTGACCGGGGGGCCGGGCGCGGGCCTCAACCTGCCGCTCATCGACGGCGGGCGTCGACGCGCGAACCTTGAGGCGGCGCGCGCCCTGCGCGACGCGGCGCTCGCCGACTTCAACGCGCGCGCGGTTACCGCCGTCCGCGAGACGGCGGACGCGCTCACCCGCGTCCGCGCCGCCGACGCCGACGCCGCCCGCCAGCGAGAGGCGCTGGGCGCCCTGCGCGAGGTGGACCGGCTGAACGGCGTCCGCGTCGCCAGCGGGCTGTCCAGCCGCCTGGACCTGGTCGACAACGACGTGCGTCTGTTGTCCGCCGAACTCGATCTGGCCGACCTGTCCGCCGACGCCCTGCTGGCCCGCGTCCAGCTGGTGCAGGCATTGGGCGGCGGCTTCACCCCCATCCCATCCGCCCCGGAGCCCCGGCCGTGACCGATACCACCCGACCCGACGCGGCCCCCGACGCGGGCACCCCCGCCCCTACCCCCGCCCCCGCCGGCAATCCCCGCACGCGACGGCGCGGCTTCCTGATTCTGGGGGCGCTGGTACTGTTGCTGCTGGCAGGCTGGGGCATCCAGCGGCTGTTCTTCTCCCCGCCGGAGGAGGAAACGGACGACGCCTATGTCGCGGGCGACGTGGTGGCGGTGACGGCGCGCGATCCCGGCACGGTGATCGCCGTCCACGCCGACAACACCCAGGTGGTTCGCGCCGGCCAGCCGCTGATCGACCTCGACCCCTCCACCGCCGACGTGAACCTGGCCGCCGCGGAGGCGGACCTGGCCCGCGCGGTACGCTCGACGCGGGCCGACTTCACCCGCGTCACCGGCGCCGACGCGTCGATCGTCCAGGCGGAAGCCGAGCTGGCGCGCGCCCGCACCGACTATGCCCGCCGTCGCGGTGCCGCGGCGCAGGGCGCGATCTCCGGCGAGGAACTGGCCCATGCCGCCGACGCGGTAAAGGTCGCCGCCGCGACGCTGGCCGTCGCGCGCAGCGGCCGGGCCCAGGCCTTGAGCAGCGTCGGCGGCACGTCGCCGGCCACCAACCCGGCCGTGCTGGCGGCGGCGGCGGCCTATCGCCGCGCGGCGCTGGTGCGGTCGCACATGCACGTGGTCGCCCCCGTCGACGGCACGGTCGCCAGCCGCACGGCCCAGCTGGGCCAGCAGGTCGCGGCCGGCGCGCCCTTGCTGTCGGTGGTGCCGCTGGCCCGTGCCTGGGTCGACGCCAATTTCCGCGAAACCCAGCTTCGGGACATCCGGATCGGCCAGCCGGTGCGGATCACCGCGGACGCGTTCGGCGACGACGTGCTGTTTCACGGCCGCGTCGCCGGCCTGTCGGCGGGGTCGGGCAACGCCTTCGCGCTGCTGCCGCCCCAGAACGCCAGCGGCAACTGGATCAAGATCGTCCAGCGCGTGCCCGTCCGCATCGAACTCGACCCGCGCGAGCTGAACCGGACGCCGCTTCGCCTGGGCCTGTCGGTGCGCGCGGTGGTGGACACCGCGGGCCGCGGGACCGGTGCCGTGCTGGGCCGCCCCGCCGCCCAGCCCTACGCCCCCCAGGCGGTGCGCGAGGACCCGGCCGTTGAGGCGCGCATCCGCCGCATCGTGGCCGAGAACCGATGACCGCGGACCGGCCCGTCGCCGATCGCGCCGCGGCGCAGCAGGCCGGGGCCGCCGCCAGCGGCGCCCCCGCGACGGGCCCGGCGACGGCCGGCGAGCCGCCTCAGCCCGTCCCCCTGGCCGGGGCCGCGCTGGTCGTCACCGCGCTGACGCTGGCGCTGGGCACGTTCATGCAGGTGCTCGACACCACCATCGCCAACGTGTCGCTGCCCACCATCGCCGGCAATCTGGGCGTAAGTTCGGACAATTCGACCTGGGTCATCACCGCCTTCGCGGTGTCGAACGGGGTCATGGTGCCGCTGACCGGCTGGCTGATGCGCCGCTTCGGCATCGTGCGCGTGTTCTGCGCGTCGGTCATGGCCTTCACGGTGGCGTCGTTCCTGTGCGGCATCGCCTGGAACCTGTCCTCCTTGATCCTGTTCCGCGTCCTCCAGGGGGCGGCGTCGGGCCCGATGGTGCCGGGCAGCCAGGCGCTGCTCATCTCCATCTTCCCGCCGCACCGCCGATCGGCCGCGCTCGGCCTGTGGTCGATGACGACGCTGGTGGCGCCCATCATGGGCCCGGTGCTGGGCGGCTATATCTCCGACAACCTGCACTGGAGCTGGATCTTCCTCATCAACGTGCCGGTCGGGCTGCTGTGCGCGGTCGTGTGCTGGCGCCAGCTGAAGGATCGGGAGACGCCCGCCACCAAGCTGCCGATCGACGCGGTGGGCCTGGCGCTGCTGATCCTGTGGGTGGGCGTGCTCCAGGTGGCGCTCGACCTGGGAAAGAACGACGACTGGTTCAATTCCACGCGCATCGTTGTGTTCTGCGTCGTGGCGGCGCTGGGCTTCGCCGCCTGGCTGATCTGGGAACTGACGGAAGCGCACCCGATCGTCGACCTGTCGCTGTTCCGGCGACGCAACTACGCCATCGGCACGCTGGCCTTCACGCTGGGCTACGCGGTGTTCTTCGCCAACCTCCTGATCTTCCCGCTCTGGCTTCAGACCCAGCTCGGCTACACCGCCACCTGGGCGGGGCTGGTGGCGGCGCCGGGCGGGCTGGTGGCCGTGGTGCTGACGCCGTTCGTGGCGCGGGCTTCGGGGCGCATCGACGCGCGGCTGCTGGCGTCGCTGGCCTTCATCGCCTTCGCCGCCTCCTACTGGTTGCGGTCGCAGGTCACGACCCAGGCCGACCTGTGGGCGATGATCGTGCCGCAACTGGTGCTGGGCGTCGCCATGAGCACGTTCTTCCTGTCGCTGCTCACCATCTCGCTCGACGGCGTGCCGCCCGACAAGCTGCCGACCGCGACGGGCCTGTCCAACTTCTCGCGCATCACGGCGGGCAGCTTCGCCGCCTCGGTGGCGACCACCATGTGGGATCGGCGCGAGGCGCTGCACCAGTCGCGGCTGGTCGACGCGATCCAGCCGAACGGCGCGCATTGGCTTGCCGCGCGCGACGGCCTGCGCGGCCTGGGCCTGACGGAGACGCAGGCGGCCGCCGCCCTTTATCGCCAGCTGACCGGCCAGGCGTACCTGCTGGCCAGCGTCGACCTGTTCCGCCTGTCGGCGTTCGTCGCCGCGGCGCTGCTGGCGCTGGTGTGGTTCACCCGCCGCCCCAAGCCGCCCCAGGGTCCGGTCGCGGCGGACTGAACGGAGGGGACGGCGTACAACTCGCGACACATAGGCGGTTGGCAACGGCAGACCTTCTGTCGCAAGGAAGACGTGTGCCGGGCGTTGCCACGGCTCAATCGAGGAAAGTTGATCTTGAGGCGTTCCCACGTATCGCGCACGGCCTGCGCGGCGCTGATGCTGACGCTCGCGGCGTGCGGCGGCGGGGCGGAGGGCAACGATCAGGCATCCGCCAAGGGCGGCCAGTCCAAGGGCGGCCCCGGCGGCGGCGGCGGCCCGGCCGAGGTCGGCTTCGTGGTGGTGCGCCCCACCACCTCGCCCGTGGTGGCGGTGCTGGCGGCGCGCGTGGTCGCGTTCCAAAGCTCGGAGGTCCGCCCCCAGGTGACGGGCGTGATCCAGCGCCGCTTCTTTACCGAGGGCCAGATCGTCCGCCAGGGCCAGCCCCTCTACCAGATCGATCCCAGCCTCTACCGCGCCGCCGCCAACCAGGCCGCCGCCAACGTCCAGTCGGCGCAGGCCAACCAGGAAGCCGCGCGCGTCCGCGCCGATCGCTATCGCCCGCTCGCGGAGGCGGAGGCGGTGTCGCGCCAGGACTATACGGACGCGCTCGCCACCTCGCGCCAGGCGGTGGCCTCGGTCGCCCAGACGCGCGCCGCGCTGGAAACGGCGCGCGTCAACCTGCGCTTCACCACCGTGCCCGCCCCGATCACCGGGCGCATCGGCCGCTCGCTGCTGACGGTGGGCGCGCTCGCCAGCGCCACCCAGGCCGACCCGCTGGCGACCATTCAGCAGCTCGACCCGATCTTCGTCGACATCCAGCAATCGGCCGCCAACCTGATCGCGCTCAGGCGGTCGCTGGCGTCCAACGACGGCGTGGTGCCCACCCGCGCCCAGGTCCGCCTGACGCTGGCGGACGGCAGCGACTATGGCCGGGTCGGCAGCGTCGAGTTCTCGGAGGTGGTGGTGGACCAGTCCACCGGCACCGTGACGCTGCGCGCGCGCTTTCCCAATCCCGACGGGGTGCTGTTGCCCGGCCTGTTCGTCCAGGCGCAGTTCGCCCAGGCGGTGAACACCCGCGCGTTCCTGGTGCCCCAGCCCGCCGTCACCCGCGATCCGCAGGGGCGCGCCACGCTTTACATCGTCGGTCCGAACAACAAGGCCGTCCAGCGCCAGGTCACCGCCGAACGCACCCAGGGCCAGGACTGGGTCGTCACCAGCGGCCTTCGCCAGGGCGACCGCGTCATCACGCAAGGGCTGGCCAAGGTCACGCCCGGCCAGGCGCTGAAGCCCGTGTCCGCCGACACGCCCCAGCGCGTTCAGCCCCCCTCGCCCGAGCAGATGGAGAAGCAGGGCGAGGGCAAGGGTAAATCCGGCGGCGGGGGCGGCTGACCGGACCATGTTGTCGCGCGTTTTCATCGACCGGCCGATCTTCGCCTGGGTGCTGGCCATCATCGTCATGCTGGCCGGCGCGGGCGCGATCACCGCGCTGCCCATCGCCCAGTATCCCGATGTCGCACCGCCCCAGGTGTCGATCCGCGCCACCTATCCCGGCGCCTCCGCCGAAACGATCCAGAACTCCGTCACCCAGGTCATAGAACAGTCGCTGACGGGCATCGACGGCCTGCTGTATTTCCAGTCCTCCTCGTCCAGCCGCGGCCAAGTGACGATCACCGCCACCTTCGACAAGGGTACCGACCCCGACATCGCCCAGGTCCAGGTCCAGAACCAGGTCCAGCAATCGATCGCCCGCCTGCCGGCACAGGTGCAGCAACAGGGGCTGGTGGTGCGAAAGTCCAACCCCGACTTCCTGATGATCGCCGGCGTCTTCGATTCGACCGACCGGATGACCAACAAGGACGTGGCCGACTATCTCACGTCCAACCTCCAGGACCCGCTGGGCCGCGTCCGCGGGGTGGGCGACACCAACGTGTTCGGCTCGCAATACGCGATGCGCATCTGGCTGAACCCGGAAAAGCTCGCGAGCTTCCAGCTGATGCCGGGCGACGTCATCTCCGCCATCCAGGCCCAGAACACCGAGGTCGCGGCCGGCGAGCTGGGTGGCCAGCCCCAGCCCATGACCAACCTGCTGAACGCCACCGTCACCGCCCAGTCGCGCCTGACCACGCCGCAGCAGTTCCGCGACATCATCCTCAAGACGCTGGCCAGCGGCGCCACCGTGCGCGTCGCCGACGTCGGTTGGGTCGAGCTGGGGGCAGAGAACTACGCCGCCCTGTCGCAGATCAACCGCCACCCGGGCGCCGGCATCGCTATCCTGCTGGCGCCCGGTGCCGACGCGCTGGAAACGGCCGAACTGGTCCGCGCAGAGATCGACCGCGTGGCCAGGGGTTTCCCCCAGGGCCTCAAGATCGCCTACGCCAACGATTCCACCGCCTTCATCAAGCTGTCGATCGAGGAGGTGGTGAAGACCCTGATCGAGGCGATCATCCTGGTCGTCGTGGTGATGTTCGTGTTCCTGCAAAGCTGGCGGGCGACACTGATCCCCACCATCGCCGTGCCCGTGGTGCTGCTTGGCACGTTTGGCGTGTTCTACCTGGCGGGCTTCTCCATCAACACGCTGACATTGTTCGGGCTGGTGCTGGCGATCGGTCTGCTCGTCGACGACGCCATCGTGGTGGTCGAGAACGTCGAGCGCTTGATGGAGGAGGATCCGGAGCTTTCGCCGCGCGACGCCACCATCAAGTCGATGGACGAGATCACGGTGGCGCTGGTGGCGATCGCGCTGGCGTTGTCGGCGGTGTTCCTGCCCATGGCGTTCTTCGGCGGGTCGACGGGCGTCATCTATCGCCAGTTTTCGCTCACCATCGTGTCGGCCATGATCCTGTCGGTGCTGGTGGCGATCATCCTAAGCCCCGCGCTCACCGCCACCCTGCTCAAGCAGAAGAACCAGGAAGGCAAGCTGGAGGACAGCTATCTGGCCCGCCGCGCGCCGCGGATCGCAGGTTGGGTACGGACGGGTCGCGACAAGTTCAACGACGGCTTCGACCGCATCTCCGAACGCTACGCGGGCGGCGTGAAGGCGGTGATCGACCGCAAATGGCTGTGGCTGCTGATCTACTTGGGCACCGTGGCGCTGCTCGCGGTGCTGTTCCTGCGCCTGCCCACCGGCTTCCTGCCTACCGAGGATCAAGGTAACGCGATCGTCCAGTTCCAGCTGCCCGCCGGCGCCACGCAAGGCCGCACCTATCAGGTCCAGCGTCAGGTGGAGGAGTATTTCGCCCAGCACGAGGGCAACAACCTCGCCACCATCCTGTCGGTCAGCGGCGGCGGCGGCGGCGGCACGAGCGGCCAGAACACGGGCCAGGCCTTTCTCCAGCTCCAGGACTGGGCCGATCGCGAGGGCAAGGAGAACGCGGCGGACGCCATCGTCGGCCGCGCGTCGGGCGCGTTCCGCGGCGTCCGCGACGCGCGCGTGTTCGCGCTGGTGCCGCCCGCCATCCGCGGCCTGGGCCAGAGCAACGGTTTCACGATCGAGCTTCAGAATACGGGCGGCCTGTCGACGCAGCAGTTCGCCGCCGCGCGCGACAAGCTGCTGGCGCTCGCCAGCACCGATCCCAAGCTGGCGTCCGTCCGCCTGACCGAACTGCCCGACGTCGCCACGCTCCAGGTCAATGCCGATCCGCAGAAGCTGGCGGCACTGGGGCTGACCCAGGCCGACGTCAACACCACGCTGTCGACGGCCTGGGGCGGCCGCTACGTCAACGATTTCGTCGATCGCGGCCGGGTGAAGCGCGTGTTCGTCCAGGGCGACGCCCCCTATCGCCAGACGCCCGCCAACCTCGACCAATGGTTCGTGCGCGGCAGCGCCGGCCAGATGGCGCCCTTCTCGTCCTTCGCCCAGACCAGCTGGGGCACGGCACCGACCACCTTGTCGCGCTTCAACGGCATCCCGTCTTTCGAATATCAGGGCACGGCCGCCGACGGCTACAGCTCGGGCGAGGCGCTGGATCGGATGCGCGAGCTGGCGCGCCAGATCCCGGGCACCAGCGTTGAGCTGGCTGGCCTGTCGTTTCAGGAAGAACTGTCGGGCGGTCAGGCGCCGCTCCTCTACGGCCTGTCGATCCTGGTCGTGTTCCTGTGCCTGGCAGCACTTTACGAGAGCTGGTCGATCCCGTTCGCGGTGCTGCTCATCATCCCGCTGGGGCTGATCGGCGCCATCGCCTTCGTCACGTTGCGGGGGCTGACCAACGACGTCTACCTCCAGATCGGCCTGCTGACGACGATGGGTCTGGCGGCCAAGAACGCGATCCTGATGATCGAGTTCGCCGAACAGGCGGAAAAGCAGGGCAAGTCGGTGCTGGAATCGGCGATGGAGGCCGCGCGCATCCGCCTGCGCCCGATCCTGATGACCAGCTTCGCCTTCATCTTCGGCGTGTTGCCGCTGGCGATCTCGACGGGGGCGGGCGCCAACAGCCGCATCGCCATCGGCACCGCCGTCATCGGCGGGATGCTGACCGCGACCTTCCTGGCGATCTTCTACATTCCGCTCTTCTTCGTGTTGGTGCGCCGCGGCGTGCGCGACGGGCTGGACTGGGTACGTCACCGTCGCGACGACGGGGGTTCGTCCGGCGGCGATCCCGGCGGCCCCAACGGCGGCCCGAGCGGCGGCCAGCCAGCGGCGCCCGCGCTGCCCGCCCCGCCCGACCGCCCCGCTCTGCCCGCGCCGGGGGCCGCGTGACGACGCGCGCCCTTCCCCTTGGGCTGGCGACGCTGGCGCTGGCCGCCTGTTCGATGGACCCGCATCTCGAACGGCCGGCGGCACCCGTGCCGGCATCCTGGCCGGTCGGCGACGCCTATCTCCGCCAGTCGGAGGCGCCGCTGCCGGCCGTCACCTATTCTCAGATATTCCGCGATCCCGGCCTTCAGCGGATCATCGCGCTGGCGCTCGCCAACAACCGCGACCTGGCGGCCAGCGTCGCCAACATCCGCGCCGCGCGCGCGCTCTACGTGGTCCAGCGCGCCGCCCGCCTGCCCCAACTCGACGCCACCGGGCGCTACCAGTATCAGGAAACGGGCAACGGCGTCTCCAACGTCACCGGCGGCGGTACGGGTTCGGGCGGCACGGGCACCGGCGGAACCGGCACCGGGGGTACGGGAACCGGCGGGACCGGTACGGGTGGCACTGGAACGGGTGGCACCGGCACCGTGGTCACGCAATCGGGCGGCGGCAGCAGCTATACGCTGGGCCTGGCGTCCACCGCCTTCGAACTCGATCTGTTCGGTCGCGTCGCCTCGCTGACCCGCGCCGCGCAGCAACGCTATTTCGCACAGGAGGCCGCCGCCCGATCGGTCCGCCTGACCCTGGTGGGCGACGTAGCCCAGGCGTGGCTCACCTACGCCGCCGACCGCAGCCTGCTGGCCGTGGCCCAGAACACGCGCGCCATCGCCCTCGACAGCGTGCGGCTGACCAAGCTCCGGCTCGACGGCGGCGTGGCGCCGCGCTCCGACCTGACCCAGGCGCAGACCATCCTCGCCACCGCCGACGCGGCGCTGGCCGACCAGCGCGCGTTGCTGGCGCAGGACGAGAACGCGTTGCGGCTGCTGGTAGGCACCGACGTGCCGCGCACCGACCTGCCCGCCGACATGGACGCGGCGTCGGCCACGCTGGCGGTGCTGCCCGCCGGGCTCAGCTCGGACGTGCTGCTACGCCGTCCCGACGTGGTCCAGGCCGAATACACGCTTCGCGCCGCCAACGCTGAGATCGGGGCGGCGCGCGCGGCGCTGTTCCCGCGCATATCGCTGACGGGCTTCGTCGGCTTCGCCAGCCGGGCGCTGTCCGGCCTCTTCTCCGGCGACGCGTTCAACTATTCGGTGTCGCCCACCGCCAGCTACCCCATCTTCCGCGCCGGCGCCGGCCGCGCCAACGTCCGCTACGCCGAGGCGCAGCGCGACGCGGCGCTGGCGACCTACGAGGGGGCGATCCAGGCCGCATTCCGCGACGTGGCCGACGCGCTGGCGCGCCAGGGCACGGTGGGCGAACAGCTCCGCGCCACGCGCGCGCAGTTCGCGGCCACCAACGAAACGCTGACGCTCAACAACCTGCGCTACCGCGGCGGCATCGACACCTTCCTGACCAGCCTTGACGCGCAACGCTCGCTGCTGACGGCCCGGCAACAGCTCGTGAATACCCAGCTGCTGGCGGCGGTGAACCGCGTCACCCTCTACCGCGCGCTGGGTGGCGACTCGACGCTGGACGTCACCGATCGCGGCCCGCAAGCCGTGACGCCCGCCGGCGCTCCCCGTCCGCAAGATCCGCTGCCCGACCGCACGCTGGACCGGCCGCAATCGTAGAAACTGTTATAAATCTCGCGGCTGTCGAACATTATCGTGATCGGGGTCGTTTCGGAGCCGGCCCGCGGGGCCTGATAGCGGCCAGGCACCTACTGAACGATTCCACATGTCGGGTCGACGAATAGAGCCGATCGGCACATTTTCCCCCTTGGCACGAAACATGCTCAATTATCTTAATTACCGAGGGGGAGCATATGCGTTTCTGGAGGATAGCTGCCGCTGCGGTTGCGATGATAGCTTCCGGTGCGCCGACTGCCGCGACAGAGTTCGTGCGCTACACGGTCAAGACGGTCGGCTATTCCTAGGTGTTTGATCCCACGGTTTGATGGTGCGATCCTTTCGTTGGAAGGGAAGGAAGCCGTATGGGACAGGTTCGTCACGGGAGCGCCACGACCACGCACGCCGTCCGAGCAGCAATACAGCGATCG
>Ga0325401_1002568_pt1:0-15000 | contig 16226 bp, 12 predicted proteins | sample PopdelMetagenome_FD_205666 | JGI IMG/M metagenome (GOLD analysis project Ga0325401, IMG submission 205666) | Populus deltoides microbial communities from Bellville, Georgia, United States - Xylem-PdKOR-R2 | ecosystem: Host-associated > Plants > Phyllosphere > Stem > Wood/Secondary xylem...
TTAGAAGTTGTACCAGCCGTTACTGTCACTTCTCTACTATTTGAGGTGATCTCTTGCACAGAGAAAATTGCTGAGGCAATTCATGAATTAGCCTCCCTTGCACAGTTTGAAAACGTAGAACAAGAGAAACCAAAATTACCTGAGCAGGGAGAAATGCAGCAGGGTGCTAACATGGATGTACATCATCATGTTGTTACAATTGACCAGCCACCTCCAGTTAAGCCACAGAATGGGAGTTTGTCATCATCGACAACTAGTTGAAATTTGATAAAGATGTAAACATTTTACTAATTTAACATATGTAAAATACAGCATGCGATGATGTTTAAAAATATAATAAGGTTTTTTTGGTGGGTTGATTATGTGTTCATTCAAATAACTTTTTTATTCAAAGTAAATGAAACTCTCTTGATGAATGCTTCTAGATACATATAAAAAGTCTTCTTTTGGATGTTTAATGACTTTCCGATAGTAAAGTCAGTAATTTTATAGAGAAAATCAGTAATAAATATATTAGAAAGCCTTAAATTCCAAGAATAAGGTTGTTCTTGTGTTGAATATATATGTCTTTTGAATGTAAAACCTTAAACCTTTTACCTAAGTAGTTTAAGGGGTATTTATAGCTCTTCAACCATGTCTTTTTCTTGAGTGGAGGGGTTTAAGAGTAATTTTATCATGATAATATTTATGAGGGACAAATATCTCTTATTACACATGCATTAATGAGGAAGACATCCTTTCCACATGCATGAATAAGAGAAGAAGCAGATAGGTTTAAGACATTCATTAGTCCCAAAAACATCAAGTCAAATTATTGGAAAAAAGAAAAGGCATGGGCTCAAGGGGACCAGGCACACCCCTTGAGATTGGGCTTGGGAACACCATCCGGGCTCAAAGAGGGGTTGAGCACTCACCCAGCACCTGAGCTCAGGTGCTCTACCCAAGCCCATAAGGTGTTAGATAAGGTCTGAAAATTATGCCCATGACTATTGTGGGTTTTGTGCTAAAATAGATAAATATTAATCCATCAATAACCCTCCAAGTTTGTGCATCATTTTTACCAAATAGACTTGATAAAAATATTGTTTCATTTTCAGCATTTCTCCATGTAAGAAAGGTGGGTGCTTCTTGATGTGTTTCATCAAAGCAGGTTAGATGGCATTTGTAGCTGAAATATTGCTTATCTTTATTGGATAAATACCTAGTATGGTGCTTCATGACGATATTAATTGCCTTTTTGTGGATTTGTCATGGTGGTGACATATATCACTAATTCGATGGAGGATGGATGAGACCTCTCCCCCCTATATAAAGACTCCCTTTATTTCATTTTAATTCATTTGAAGTCTCTCTCTAACATTTCTCTCAAGAACTTGGTGTGAAGAGAAATAGGTGTATAGAAGTATATTTAATCTTGGTGTGAGACATGATAACTTCACGGAATGAAGTAGAAGAATTCATCTTAAGGTAATCTCTTCCTCAACATTTTCCTTTCAAAATGGCCACTAAAGAGGGAAACAAGTAGCATTTAGTAGTGACTTTACTTTCAGACTAAGACACCTAAAGACTAGGGGTTCTAGTGGGGGGCCAGGATCCATATGGATTATACCAAGGACTAAAAGGGCTAGTGCCGGCCCACTGTAAAACTTTAGGTTACCCAGAGCTTCTACATAATGGTAGGTTTTATTTCCTCAACATTTATAGCTACTGATAGGTTGGACTCAACTTCTATTCCTAATGGCAAGTTGGCATTGACCTCTATCTCCATGGCAAGTCGACATCAACCTCTATTTCAATGACAAGTTGGCATTGATTTCCATACCTAATAGCAAATTAGCATAAACTTCCATACACAATAACAAGTTGGCATTGGCCTTTATCTCCATAGCAAACCAACACTAACCTCCATTTCAATTTGGCATCAACTTCCACACCTAATGGCAAGTATAATTGCAAGTTGGCATCAACCTCCATCTCAATAGCAAGCCGACACCAACCTCCATCTTAATAGCAGGTTGGCATCAACATCTATACCTAATGGCAAGTTGGCATCGACCTCAATCTTAATGATAGGTCAACATCAATCTATATACATAATGACAGGTTGGAATTTTTTAAATTGCATCAACTCATAATCAGGAGTCATTTCTCATAATTTCATTTCAAGTCCACAATTATATTTACTCTTTTTCATATCTCGATACTTATCCATAAGATCACGAGATAAAATTTGACTAAAAATTTGATGCATGGAATAGTAGAATTTAAAAGGTAGGGTTTTAAAGCACCTATATAAAACTTGAGTACATCTTGTTGCTTCTAATTGTTGTTCAACTTCAGTAGCCTCCCATGTATCAATAGGGTTATAAACCATCATAATCACATTAATTCATCATATGAACCCTATTCTAGTTCCCATTCAATTTATGTTTACAAATTAATGACAAGGAAATTCATATAATTAAATGCACATTCTTACTTTTAAATGTCAAAATCATCTTTAAAAGTCCAAATCTACCATTTACTTAAGGTGTATTCATTCATTCACTCAATAATACATAGTCAAATATTTAAACACATCGGTCAAGAATCATGTACCTAAGTTTGACCAATTCCTGCACTTAACATACCCATTTTTCTTTAGTTGCATTTGCCCATTTACCATATTCGTATACATGTTATATCACTATATAAATTATTGTCTACATAGTTTCGTGTAGTACAATAACTCCTATCCTTTTTTTTTTATCATGTATTTTCATTCGAAGGCTAACATTTATATTCCATGATATTTATTTTCATTTTCTTCACTCTAGACTTATTTGAACAAACCCAAAATCAAGTTTCATCAACAATTTAACATAATTGTTCCTTCGATAACCTGTTTTCCCACCATTTCCTAAAATGGCTTAAAACACTCAAGCCTTTACCTTTGGATTTCTTTTCCATTTTTGTTTCAAATTTCTAGCATAGATCAAATAAGACACCCTAACAACACACCATTACAATTAATAAAACTCAAACCCAAGATTCAATACCCTTTTGGCCAAAATATTATTCAAAAAATCCATGGGTTTTCCTTTTTAGTTTCTTATTTATAACGTTAAGTGTGGGTGATGTTAAGTGTGTGTTTGGGTGTTGTTGTAACTCTTGCAGTTATGGTTTAAGAAAAGTAGGTTTAAAAAAAAGTTACAAATCATAGCTTTTCTCAAAACTAAGTTTTTACCATAATTTGAGATAAAAAAACAGATTTAAACAATGAAAATCAAATAATTTTTGAATTTATGGTTGGTCTAAAAAAATCTTCAACAACACTTAACTAACTCTGCTAAAGCAACTTTGCAAATGTTGTGATTAAATTGGCAAGTCGGCGTACAAAATCCCATAAACCACTTTCCTGAATAAAAAGGTCCAATTTCCTGTTCTATTCTTATTAAAAGTAAAATCTCTTATACAAATTTATAAATCTTTCTTGTAATAAAATTTCCTATATATATGCATTTATTATTCATTAATCCCATAAACCACTTTCCTGAATAAAAAGGTCCAATTTATTGTTCTATTCTTATTAAAAGTAAAATCTCTTATACAAATTTATAAATCTTTCTTGTAATAAATTTCCTATATATATGCATTTATTATTCATTAATTTATTTCTCATATAGTACCGGCCTATGAACCGTGGTTAAGAATAAATATAGCTTTGAGGGTTAGATTTTCTTGAAAACATTTTACATTATTGATAAAGTATGAATCATCGATAGCACTGTTAAGGGTAGATTTTGTCTGCTTTTTTGGCTGCTAATAGTTCAGCTCAACTCTTCTAGCCTGTGGTTCTTCTTTTAACTCTTAAATCTTTATTCATGAAAAAAATACAACTTATCTTTTCTCAAGTGTTTTCTCTTTTTCTACCACCTATTTAGCTAACAAGCTCTTTTTTTTTTTTTTCTTTTTTGATACTTTGCAAGCAAAACCTCCAGCTTGAAGACTAAACACCAAAGATGGACATGATGTTTGGTATCTTAATCTCAGTTGATATAATCCACACTTTTTTCTAGGTGTGTCGATGCATCGTTAATGAACCTAAGGAAGCAGCAAAGAAGATAGCAGAAGGTGTTAAGGATCTCATGGCTTAAGACCCACCAGCGTAACCATCGAAGGGATACTATGACCAGCTTAGTGCCTCTCATCCCATGGATACAAAGCACTAATAGGTCCTAGTTAATTAATATCTTTAAAATTTAGTTGCAATTTAGTCATTACTGTTTAAGTTGTAACTATGGGGCTTTTCTTTGGTTCCCTAAATTTTCATCAAAACTTTTGCATTGAATCAAGTTAATTTTCATATCAGATTTATTTAAATATATTATAAAATCTCATTCAGTAGCTTTCTTTCTTATCCTAGTGACAGATAAGTTCAATATCAAATAATGCATATATATGTGACAATCCACAAGATATACTAGATGATAAAAAAACACTCACATATTGTGCAGATAGGCCATAACATTTACATCTATGTAACAAATGATTTTCATTAGGAATGCATAATCAACAAATTGGTAGTCAACATTAAATCAAATTGTAGATAGGCCATTTAAGGAAGGAAAAAAGAATTCTGACATAAAGAATTTCAAGTAGTCTTCATTACTTAGATTAGAAAATCAGGTTTTTCTTACAAAATTTATCAATCCACAAAAGAAGATCAAATAAGAAGAATAAAGTTAGAGCCATACATCTTGCTTTTCATAGTTGAATTAAAACAAGTAGAGAGATATAAGATCTCAATATCATAACCAAACATGACTACACTCTCGACTTGACACTAAATTGGTCTGAATGAAGCAGTAAACAAGAACCATAAATGAATCCCCTCTGACTGTTTTGAATACAAAATCATCACAATGAATATCAAATAAGAAGTGATATAAATACAAGTAGCAACTAATCCTCCATGAGAATTAGTAATAACTAGATTGGTGACACATGTTACGCCGTAGGTTGTCCAAAAGTTTTTAATATGCAAAATAGATGTTTAAGCAATAATAGTGTTTTTAAAGAAAACAAGAAAAACTCGATACTCGGGTCATTAACTTGACTATATCAAATAAGATTGAGAGATCTAAGAATTTGATTTAGACAATAGGCAATGATAGCAGACGAACTATAAAAAAAAACATTTGGCAACAATTAACTAAAATAATAAGCCACTGATATCATACCCGCGAGAAGAAGAAAGAAAAAATCACTTGAGACTCACCATCACTCCATTGTGGACATCACCCACCATCAAAAGAGTTTGATGAGATGGTACAAACTATTAAGTTTAAAGGTCATGATTTTCCTCAAGATTGTACATGCCTCCACTTAATGTATAAGATTGAGTTTTACTCAATGCCTCATAAGTATTTGTGGTGTTCTAATTTTAGGCATTTTTAGCTAACAATTCTAGGTACTTTATTGCTTCATTAGGGTCTTTATCTTTAAAAGTTCCATTTCACATAAATTTCATTATTTGTCTATTTTTAGGTGTTAAACATTCATAGAAATGTGAAATTAACTAATCTCCATATTTCAAAACCATGGTGATGACAATTATTAAATAAGTCTTTATATCTATTCCAAAACTAATAAAATGGTTCTCCTATTTATTTAGTGAAGGTGATTATTTTTCTTTTAAGAGAGGTTGTTCATTGAGAAGGAAAAAACTTTTTTAAATTTTTTTGTTGCATTTCATCTTGAGCATGAATATATCTTGACTTAAGATTTTGTAGCCATGTTAAAGAAAAATGAAAAAACTTTAGTATGATAGTGTTCATGCTACAATTTAAGTCATTATATGTGTTACAAATCTCTTTAAATTCTCTCAAATGTAAGTATGGATTTTCTAAATTTAATCCATAGAAATTTAGTGAAAATTGAATGATACCTGACTTAAAATTAAAATAAAATGTATCAGGAGGGAAAACTATACATGATGTTGGATTTATTCTTGTTAAATTTATATAGTCTATAAGTGCTCTAAGATGATTCTTATTATTGTGAAGTGACTGATTATCTTTTTTAGCCATTTTTTCTTAAGAAGATGAAGATTTCCTAGAAAGTTTACCATAAAATATGTGTGACCAAACTTTCATGCAAATGTAGAAAGGAAAGTGAGAAAAAAAAAAACTAAAAGTGAAAAGAAAAACAAGAATAAAATTTATAGTTTGTACAGTAATTTACCTTCCCAATAATGACACCAAAAACATGACACGGTCAAATAATTGATGTCTCTTTCAAGTGCAAGAGTGTCAAAATAATAAATAACCAGGCAAGACCAAGGTCACTTCATATGAAAGTTAAGGATACAAAACCAAAAATAATAAAAGAAACAAAGTTATAGAGATCTAAAATATATGATATTAATGTAAAGATTTAATAAAGATAAAACAATTGGATAGGTTAAAGGATCTAATAATGGTATTTCAAATAAGTGTAGTCCAAACTCTGTCTCTTCACATAAACCCCAATTTTAATAATTAAACAAATCAATCAGTCCTTTAAATTATGAGATATGCCTATTTTACAAACTTACATTTAAAACTGAGCGTTTATCATAAATTAAAAATATTTTATATTATCAAACTTGTTATTATAAAGCATTCTTAAGTTAATGAATTTAATGTTACTTTAAGTGTAATATAATGATATAAAACTTTATTAAAATATATTTTTAAGTACTTATTAAGCTGTCAGAAATTTAAAGAAAATGGGTTAGGGTTTTAACTGAATTGAAGAAGAAGAAATGGGAGGGGAAGAAAGAATTGTTAGGTTTTAATTCCTTTCCAAATCACCGACTAACATTCTATCAGTAAGTTTATTACCAATTTGACACGTTAAAAATACCGATGGAATTTCTAACGGAATTTTTTTATTCAGTTGCAGTTTCCATAAGAAATTTTATGTCGATAAATAACAACAAAATATTTTTTATTAGTAATTTTGTTGTTTTTTTTTTTAATTTTCTAGTAGTGTTTGTATTTTTCTTACACACACACACATAATGCATTAAGTATTCAAATGTTTTCCTTTTTATACATGAAAAGTGATTTTTTCTTCTTTTGTAAAAAATCAGAACTTTCTTTATGATTTTTAGCATTGCAGCTTCAATATAGCATTCCAGCTTCTAGAGTTGAAGAAATTGCTTCATGTTCTGAAAGAAGAGAGAATTTTCTAGTCAAAATAATGTCGGTGATACAATTAATTGGAAAAGGTGAAGAGTAGGATGCATTAGATATTTTTATATAAGGAAAAAAATTAACCTTTCCTGTATAAAAAGGAAAATATAAAGCTAAAATCACTTTCCTGTATAAAAAGGTTCAAATTCATGTTCTATTCTTATTAAAAGTGAAATCTCTTATACTACTTTGTAAATCTTTCCTGTAGTAAAATTTCTTTTATATATTTAATTTTTTTTTATATATATATATATATATATATATATATATATATATATATATATATATATATAACTCATTAATGTATTTTCCATATAGTACCGGCTTATGAACCGTGGTTAAGAATAAATATAGCTTTAAGGGTTAGATTTTCTTGAAAACATTTTACATTATTGATAAAGTCTGAATCATCTACAACATTATTAAAGGTAGATTTTGTCTGCTCTTTTGGTTGCCGATATTTTGGCTCAGCTCTTCTAGCATGTGGTTCTTTTTTTAACTCTTAAATCTTTACTCATGAAAAAAAACATATCTTTTTTTTTTGTCGAATGTTTTCTCTTTTTCTACCACCTATTTAGCTAACAAGCTCCTTTTTTTTTTTAATACTATGTAAGCATAACCTCCAGCTTGAAGACTAAACATCAAAGATGGACATGATGTTTGGTATCTTAATCTCAGTTGCTATAATCCTGGTTTCCACACTTCTTTTCTTGGTGTGTCGATGCATCGTTAATGAATCTAAAAAAGCAGCAAAGATAGCAGAAGGTGTTAAGGATCTCATGGCTCAAGACGCACTATTGTAACCATCGAAAGGATATCGTGATCAGCTTAGTGCCTCTCATCCCATGGATACAAAGTACTAATAGGTCCTAGTTGATTAATATCTTCAAAATTTAGTTGTAATAGAGTCATCACTGTTTAAGTTGTGACTATGAAGCTTTTCTTTGGTTCCTTAAATTTTCATCAGAACTTTTGCATTGAATCAAGTTAATTTTCATATAAGATTTGTTTACATATATTATAAAATCTCATAACTTTCTTTTCTATCCTACTGATATGCCAGATGAGAAGGCATACCCAGCAACAAGTTTTAAGCAGGAAACCTAATACACATTTTGTTAGTAGGTGAAGAAAAAAACATTCACGTATTGTGTAGACATTCACATAGTATTACCATATATTTTTCAAGGCTTTAAATGTTGTCGTCGCTATAGAAGTCCAGGGTGAGTTCTGCGGAATCATCTCTGACCTCCTCTAATGCATAACTGGAAATAGGAAAGATGATTGATAATATCAGAACAATTCAACAATGACAACCGCCGATTCCTTCCTCTGAAGTATTGAAAAGATAACTAAGAAATTCGGAGGAGTGTTTATGCATGGTCATCACAGAGCAATAAATATCATATTAAGCTCTAACGTACAAAAATATCAGAAGAAGCATAATTTATCTCTAATTCCTATAGAACCTGAAAACTGAAGTATAATTGTGATTAGCAAACGCGTTTTCAATAGCAGAATACTGTGGGAACTACACAGTATGTTCATTTCCTTCAAGGAAAGTGATTGCAAAAAAAATAAAAGGGTCTCGAACTGCCAAAAGAAAATGTGGCTACATTTAAAATTGAAACCTTGGAAAAGGAATCCAATCAAGAATATTTGGTGCTGATATAAGAAAGTATCCCACAGAAGTGATACAAAGACCCGTATAAGCTTATGCAAAAAATGCAATGTTTGAAATTATGTGCAGTGATCATGATCAGAAACCAATACTGACACCATGCAATCTAGTGCTTAGAGAAGAACGTATACTCCTCGTGGAAGTACGACTGCTTTCGGAAAAGACAGCAAAAATCAGCAACTGATTCCAAATTTAAAGTGAAGTAAGGGAAGATTGCATCACATCACACCATACAGTTCTTAAGCTGAACTTAAAGTGTTTTTCTCCTTTAATCAATAAGCGTGTTACAGAGAAATTAAAGAAACACACCTTGCTGCAACCGACTCCAGATTTATCATCCTGTTTGGTCACTTAAACACTGATTATGATACCTAATGCACCTAATAGGATGAGAAACTTTGGCCTGGAACTGAGCACTGGTAGATTGCTGCCTGAAGGAAGTCATGCGGGGAATAAACACTCAACCTAAGGTCTGTGAAGTTATGATACAACAACAACGACCAAGAAGCCTCATCCCAACGGCTATTCTGTGAGATCATAAACCATCTGTAGATTTATGATCAAGATGGAAAATAAACTAGAGAAATGTCTCAGGCATGCTTCATTAATTGGTAAACTGGAAATGATATCTCAACTAATTATTAACAAGAAAAACTAAAAGTGCTCCGGGATTCACTATGGAGCTAGACAACTTTTACTGTGGGCTCAAGCAGTATTTCTCGCTCAAGATTTCCTTCTGTCTCGCAAGAGATTTGTTTCTTTTTCTTCTCATGCTATGTGAATGGACAGAAATATTTTTCCTCTTTTTTTCTTTGTGGGCGTAACTCATTCTCCATCACATTTCCTCCTCCTTTTTTCTGACTTTTTTACCGCTGTAATTAGGCTTCGTTTGTTTGTTGAAAAGTAGTTTTTTTAAAAAAAATAGTTTCCTTGAAAAATAAATTTCCAGAAAGTGAATTCTTTTCCGATGTTTGGTAGTGTCATGAAAAATAAGTTGGAAAACATTTTCCAGTGTGTAGTTATGTTATGAAAAATCAGCTGGAAAATAGTCTGTTAATGTTTTATTTTTTTTTCAAGTTTATTAAAATAATAAGGAACAAATCTTACAAATTAAAAAAGTTTAATAAGAATGAAATTGAAAAAAATATAATGTTATAAATTATCTCAAATAAAATAAATAATAATCAAAATATTAGAGATCAAATCTAACAAATAAAAAAAAATTGAAAAATAATGAAATTAAAATAATAATAATTACAATTTCATAAATTATTTCAAATAAAATAAGTAGCAATCAAAAGAATGAGGACTAAATTTGATAGATAAAAAATTTCACTTAAAAAAATAATAAGAGAAAAGCAAACAACAATCATAAAAATGAGGATCAAAGTTAATATAAAAATCAAATTAAATCAAATTTTAAGGGATGAAATTGAAAAAAAAAAACTCAAACAAAATATATATCAATCAAAAGTTTGAGGATGAAATTTGATATAATCAGCAAATAATATGATATTTCTAAATTTTTTACAACTTCTAGAAAGTGTTTTCCGCTAAAATAAAAGAAAAACACTTTTCTGGAAATCAAGCCAAATTTTCCTTTGATTGGAAAGTGTTTTCCGTTGATGAATTATCCTAATAGCAAACAAACACAAGAAAGTTTGGAAAGTCGTTTCCAGGAAACCACTTTCTGGGCAAACAAATGCCCCCTTAGTGTCGTTCAAATCAACATTTTCTTTCCATGAACAAAGAAGAAGAGAGGAGAGGGAAGAACATAACAGGCAAGGAAGAAGAAGAGATGGGAGGTGAATCGTAAACGGTTCTTGTTTAATTTCTTCCCCCGTGCCTTTGGATCTTTGCTCCCATCTGCTGCATTTGCTCTTTGTATTGATCTGTTTGGTTTTTTCATTTTAATTTTGTTTTTGTTTAGATATGGCAGTCATAGGTTTTTTCCTTCTTTGTTGAGGAAAGTTATTGCTCTCGTATGCGTTGATTTGGATTTCTTCTTCTTACTGTCTATTATGGGGTCACAGTACTTTGCGTTTCATCATCTTTGTTTGTGTGTCTAGGTCATTTTTAGGGTGTTAATGGTTGTGGAGTTGCTTCTTTGTCTTGCTTTATTTCTTTACCTAGGTTTATTTTTATGTTGATTTATTTGTCTTGTTCTATGATTAAGGTACATCAAAAGGAGGTCAATTAGATATATCTTTATATTTGATAATTAATATAAATTACTTCAAGTAAGCACAATAACCAATAATATAATTAAAGTACTTAAAATAAAAGGATAGGGAATAGAATTCATAAAGTCATTTTCAACGTGATTCATCAAGCCTACATCCACACCTTAAGTACCATATCATACTTGAATATTGTTTTCCTTCATTAGTCCAAGTTCAAGAGTATAATAACTACTTGATGAATCTCACCAAGCTTTTTACATCACTTGATGAAATCCCTTCTTCAAGATTTTTTCCAATAATATGGTTGAACTAATCATTATGAATCGTTTGGCATGTTCATCTCAGACTTGGACAGATAATAAAATTTGCAGCAAAATATATTTTTCATAGTTTCCATACTTAGAGGGTATACATCTTATTATGTGAATATGTCCAACTTATTTTCATTAATATACACACAAAAAAATAACACTTCAAATATCTTTGGCGTGGATAAAGCCTAAATTCCTTTTTATTTTGCAAAAGTGGTCCTTGCTTAAAAGCTTTGTGAAAATATTTGCTAGTTGGTGTTCTATGCCTACAAAATCAAGTACAATATCTTTCGCAATGTGATCTTTTAGGAAGTGATGTCTCACTTCTATATGTTTTGTACAAAAGTGTTTTATAAAGTTCTTAAAAAGACTAATGTAGTGTTATCACACTTAATGGGTATATGATCAAATATAAGTCAATAGTCCTTTATAATTTGTTTCATCTAGAGCACAACAACTACTTGTTGCTATATATTTTGCTTCAATTGTTGATAGGGTTACAAAGTTTTGTTTCTTACTAACCAAGATACTAGTAAGGATCCTAGAAAATAGCATGTTCCACTAGTACTCTTTCTATCAACTTTACATCCGATAAAGTTCGCATTTGAATAGCTTATCAAACTTAACTTACTTCTTTTCGGATACCACAACCCTAAATTTATAGTACCATGCAAATAATGATAAATATATTTTACGGCACTAACTTGTGATTTTTTATGGCAAACTTGAAAACATGTACATAGTCATACACAAAATATAATATCAGGTCTACTGAGTTAAGAATAAAAGTGAACTAATCATATCTTGATATTTGGTGATTTCTATATTCTTACCATTTTCATCCATATCAAGCTTTACTGATATTTTCATGGGTGTGTTACTTTGACATGTTCCATCCCAAATATTTTTAGAAGATCCTTTATATACTTGTTTTGGTTGATGAAGATGCTATTTTTTGTTGTTTGATTTGCAATCTAAGGAAGAAGTTTAACTCTCTCATCATGTTCATTTCAAGCTCATCTTGTATGTGCTTTACAAAATCTTTACAAAGAGATTCATTAGTAATACCAAATATAATATCATCAACATAAATTTGTACAATCAAAATATCTTTACCTTTTTCTTTTTGTAAAAAATATAGTGTCAATTTTACCAAAATTAAAATTATTATTAATAAGAAAAGACTTGAGTCTGTCATGACATGCCCTAGGTGCTTGTTTTAAACCATACAATGTCTTTTTAAGTTTGAAAACATGATTGGAAAAATGAAGATTTTCATAACCTTGTGGTTGCTCAACATACATTTTTTTCCCATGATAAATCCATTTAAAACTACACTTTTAATATCCATTTGGAAAAGTGTGAAGTTAGTATGACAAACATAGGTTAATAACGTTCTTATTGATTATAGTCTAGTTACCGGTGTAAAGGTTTTTTCATAATCTATATCTTCTTCTTGATTATAACCTTTAATAATTAGTCTAACTTTATTTCTAACTGTTGTTCCAGGTTCATCAACTTTGTTTCTAAACACCTATTTTGTTCCAATTATAGATTGATTATTAGGTCTAAGGGCTAGTTCCCAAACATCATTTCTTTCAAATTGATTTAGGTCGTCTTGCATAGCCAAAATCCATTTTTCATCATTTTCAGCTTCTAAAAATGATTTAGGTTCTATTTGAGAAACAAATGAAAAGTGACCACTAATGTTTCTAAGTAAAGCTCTGGTTTTAGTTCTTTCAAAAGGATTATTGATAATTAATCCAGGAATGTAAGAGCTTATATGTCTTAGCTCATTTGGTGGTACAATTGAGTTACTTATCATATCTTGTTGATTGCTTAAACTTGGTTGGTATTTGTCCAGTCCTTCATTGTTTGCCTTTATAGGGATCTTATCATTAATACTCAAATGTTGAACACTTTCATTTGTGTCATCAAGAGTCTTAACAATTTTGTTATTTTGAGTTTTTTCAAATGCGACATGAATGGATTCTTCGAGACAAAGTATTCTATTATTATAAACTTTATATGTTTTGCTAAAGGAGGAATAGCTAAGAAAAATATCAACATCAGATTTTAAATCAAATTTATCTATGTTATCTTTAGTATTGAGAATAAAGCATTTTGAACCAAAAACTTTGAAATATGAAATGTTGGGCTTCCTTCCTTTTCAAAGCTCATAAGGAGTCTTTTTCAACTCCAGTCACAAACAAGTGTTACGACTTCCATCTAAAAACATATAGATGTGTCAAATTCATTTAACATAGTTCTTGTCATTTCTTGAAGAGATCGATTTTTTCTTTCCACAGCTCTATTTTGTTGCAGAGTTCTAAGAGTTGAAAAGTTATGGTGGTATTCTTTTTCTTCATAAAACATTTCAAATAAATCACTTATAAATTCACCACCATGATCACTCTTTATATTTATTATGGAAAACCCTTTTCATTTTCAACTTTCCTTGAAAATTTTGTAAATTCATAAATTGTTTCATCTTTAGATTCAAAAACAAAACTCGAGTATATCTTGTAAAGTCATCAACAATTATAAATACATATCTATTACCACTTATACTTCTAGTTCTAACAGGTCCAAATAGATTTATGTGTAGTAATTCTAAAGGTATATCAATTGAAATGTCATTTTTCCTCTTAAAAGAAGTTTTCACTTATTTATCTATTTTGCAAGCTTCACATAACTTTTCTTTTTTAAAACCTATATGTGGGAGATCTTTAGTTAGTTCATCTTTAACTAGATTAGAAATGATGTTCATGCTAATATGACCTAGTTTCTTATGCCAAAGAAAACTATCGTTAATGTTAGCAACAAGACAACTTTGTATTTTCATGTATGCATTAATTTTAATCTTCTAGACATTTTCTTTTTTCTATTTCCTACATACATTACTTTATCATCCTTAATTAAGAATCAAACAACATGTATGATCAAAAACAATTTTATAACCTTTATCACATAATTGATTAATGCTAAGCAAATTATGTTTTAAGCTATTAACAAGAAAACTTTTTCAATAGAAGGAGAAGATTTACCTCCAATATTTCCAACTCCAATTATTTTTCCTTTTGAGTTGTCTCCATATGTGACCTTTCCTCCATTTATTTAGGTAATTCTTAAGAATAATGAGTCGTCTCAAGCCATATGTATTAAGCAAGCACTATTCAAAAACTATTCCCCATACTCTCTTGATTTCTTATTTTCACTTTCGATATTCATAAAGCACATATTGGCCATATGTTCTTCTTCATCGTTAGAGCTTAAATTCGAATCATCACTCCAAGTAGCTTTCATTGTCTTCTTGTGATGACAAATCTTCTTATTGCTTTTTAAAAAATTGACAATCTACTTTGATGTGCCCTATTTTGTTTTAAAGGGACTTTACATATTTGTCTTAGTTTATTTTTTTCCTGGGTTCAGAATTGTTTATCTATGTGTTGATTTATTTGTGTTGTTCTAGGATTAAGGCAACTTAACATCTAAAAGGGAGTGAATTAGGTGTATCACTATATTTGATAATTAATGCAAATTACTTCAAGTAAACACAATAACCATCAATATAATTAAAGTACTTAAAGTAAAGAGATAAGGGA
>Ga0325401_1002570_pt1 | contig 16217 bp, 17 predicted proteins | sample PopdelMetagenome_FD_205666 | JGI IMG/M metagenome (GOLD analysis project Ga0325401, IMG submission 205666) | Populus deltoides microbial communities from Bellville, Georgia, United States - Xylem-PdKOR-R2 | ecosystem: Host-associated > Plants > Phyllosphere > Stem > Wood/Secondary xylem | place...
GTGATCGTGGAGCAGCATGTCGGCGACATCCGCGCCGAGGACGTCGACCGGCTTGCGGCGCTGGTGAGGGCTGCGCGGTGAGGCGGCTGCTGCCCCTGACGGTGTTGCTGCTGGCCGCTACCCCGCCCGCGCCGCTCGCCTATCGACAGCTCGCCGATCCGGGCAAGGAGGCGCAAGCGCGGGCGTTGATGCAAACGCTGCGCTGCCTGGTGTGCCAGGGGCAGTCGATCGCCGATTCGGATGCCGACATGGCGGGCGACATGCGCGCGCTGGTGCGCCAGCGGATCGACGCGGGGGAGAGCCCGGCCTCGGTGCGCGACTGGCTGGTGGCGCGCTATGGCGATTATGTGACCTACGACCCGCCGCTGTCGGCGCTGACGGGACCGTTATGGGCGGCGCCGGTGGTGCTGCTGCTGATCGGTGCGCTGGTGGCGCGCGCCAGTTTCCGGAAGCGGCGCTGATGGGGTGGGTATGGCTGCTGCTGCTCGGGGCGGGCGCGATGGGCGCGCTGGTGCTGCTGGGGGTGCCGCGGCTGTTGCGGTCGTTCGTCGGCGCGGCGTTGATGCTGGGGGCGGCGGGCTATGCCTTGCAGGGCCGGCCGGGGCTGCCCGCGAGCCCGGCGGTGAGCGCGCGGGCCGCGGTGGAGGACGACAGCGGGCTGGTGGCGCTGCGCGAGGCGATGTGGGGGCGCTTCACCGGCGATGGCCAGTGGCTGGTCGCGGCGGACGCGATGGCGCGTGCGGGCGAAAACCGGTCGGCGATACGGGTGGTCCTGTCAGGGATCCGGGCGACTCCGGACAGTGCGCTGCTGTGGACAGGGCTGGGAACGGCGCTGGCCAGGCATGACGGCGCGGTGTCGCCACCGGCGCGGTTCGCGTTCCGGCGCGCGATGCGACTGGCGCCGGGACATCCGGGGCCGCCGTTCTTTCTGGGGCTGGCGTTGGTCCGCGAAGGAGACCTCGCGGGCGCGCGGACGATGTGGGCGCGGGCGTTGGCGCGGGTACCGCCACAGGCGGGATACCGGGCGGAGATCGCGGGACGGCTGGCGCTGCTCGACCGATTGCTGGCGATGGCGCCGGCGGGCGGGCGGTAGCGGCGCACGCACCCTGCCGCCCCTCGGTCGCGAGCAGGCGGGTGACGAGGGGAGCGCCCCCGCCACCCGCTTGCGCGGACCGACCTACTGGCCGCGGCCGGTCTTGCCCTGGAGCTCGTCGATCTTGAGCGAGGCATCAGCCTTGTTCAGCGAGTCGTCGAATTCCTCGCCGGCTTCCTCGGACAGGGTCTTGAGATAGCTCGCCTGTGCGCCGGTCATCGCCTCGCCGCCGGTGGTCCAGTCGTGCGGGTCCTTTTCGGCGTTGCCGGTGGGATGGTCCTTGGGATTGGGGGTGTCGGTCATGATAGTTCCTTTCGTCGCGACCAACACCCCTGTTCCGCTTGTGTTCCCTCAACCCGTCCAGGCTTCGAACGGCAGGTCGAGCGCCTCGGCAACGGCCTGATGGCGGATCCGGCCCGCCGACACGTTGAGGCCGTTGGCGAGGTTGGGATCCGCCTTCATCGCCGCCTCCGCGCCCTGGTCCGCCAGCTTGAGCACGAACGGCAGGGTCGCGTTGTTGAGCGCAAAGGCGGAGGTGCGCGCGACCGCGCCGGGCATGTTGGCGACGCAATAGTGGATCACGCCGTCGACCTCGAACACCGGGTCCTCATGGGTGGTGGGATGGCTGGTCTCGAAACAGCCGCCCTGGTCGATCGCGATGTCGACGAGCACCGAGCCGCGCTTCATCGTTTTGAGCATGTCGCGGGTGACGAGCTTGGGTGCGGCCGCGCCGGGAACCAGCACCGCGCCGATGACGAGATGGGCGTTCTTCACCGCCGCCGCGATCGCGGCCTTGGACGCATAGGCGGTCTTGATCTGGCTGGAGAAGAACATGTCGAGCTCGGCCAGCCGGCTCATGTTGACGTCGTAGATGGTGACGTCGGCACGCATCCCGACCGCCATCTGCGCGGCGTTGATGCCCGAGATGCCGCCGCCCAGGATCGCGACCCGGGCCGGCGCCACGCCCGGCACGCCGCCGAGCAGGATGCCGCGTCCGCCCTGTTCCTTTTCCAGATAGTGCGCGCCGACCTGGACCGACATCCGGCCCGCGACCTCGCTCATCGGCTTGAGCAGCGGCAACCCGCCGGTGGTGGCGGTCACCGTTTCATAGGCGATGCAGGTCGCGCCGGACGTCATCAACCCTTCGGCCTGCGGCTTGTCGGCGGCGAGGTGGAGATAGGTGAACAGGACGTGGCGGGGTTCGAGCATCGCGACCTCGGACGCCTGCGGCTCCTTGACCTTGACGATCATGTCGGCGCCCGCGAACACCGCCGCGGCGGTCGGCAGGATGGTCGCGCCCGCGGCGACATAGGCGGCATCGTCGAAGTCGATGCCGCCGCCCGCACCCGTTTCGACCACGACGTCATGGCCCGCCGCCGCCAGTTCGGCGACCGAGGGCGGGGTCAGGCCGACACGATATTCGTGGTTCTTGATCTCCTTGGGGACACCGATGCGCATGGGCACTCTCCTTGGCTATTTGCGGGCGGTATACGCGCGTGTTCGCGCGAAAGGGTCGCAAAGCCGTCCCGTTCGACGCATGGTGCCGCAATCCAGTTGCACCATTCGCGGCCGGGGCAGGACCATATCGTGACCGACGCGATCGAACGCCGCATTCTGGAGGAACTCGCCCGCGATTCCGCGTTGACCAGCGCCGAGCTGGGCGAGCGGGTGGGGCTGTCGGCGTCGGCAGCGCACCGGCGGGTCGCCGCCTTGCGCGCGGCGGGCACCATCGCCGGGTATCGCGCGGTGCTGTCCCCGGCGGCGCGGGGCGATCCGACGGTGGTGCTGGTCAACGTGACGCTCAAGGACCAGCGGCTCGCGACCATGGCGGCGTTCGAGCGCGAGATCGCCGACTGTCCGGAGGTGACCCACTGTTTCCTGATGAGCGGCGAGGCGGACTATCTGCTCCATGTCGAGGTCCGGCGCGACGACCGGTTCGAGCGCATCCACCGCGAAACGTTGTCGCAACTGCCCGGCGTCGCGCGGCTGGCGTCGCATTTCGTGATCCGCGAGGTGATCCGACGTTCTTGAGGGATGGATTGAGGTGGCGGAACACTGGTGGTACAGGCCCGTCCGCAGCGAACGGACCCACCCCATGCCTTTGGTTCGATTGAACACCCGGTGACCTCATCCCAGCAGGTCGCGGCAGATGCCGTACAGCTCCCGTCCCAGGCGGACGAGGGCCATGCTCATTCCCCCGAAAGCGCGTTGAAACTGGCGATCGGAGCGATCGGCGTCGTGTTCGGCGACATCGGCACCAGCCCGATCTATGCGTTTCGCGAAACCTTTGCGAGCCCGCACCACCCGCTGCCGCTCGACGCCGCGCACATCATGGGCGTGCTCAGCCTGATGTTCTGGTCGATGATGATCGTGGTGACGATCAAGTATGTGTCGATCATCATGCGCGCCGACAACCGCGGCGAGGGCGGCAGCCTGGCGCTGCTGGCGCTGGTATCGGGCAAGACCAAGACACGGCGCTGGACCAACGGCATCATCCTGCTGGGGGTGTTCGCGACCGCGCTGTTCTATGGCGACAGCATGATCACGCCCGCGGTCACCGTGCTGGGCGCGGTGGAGGGACTGGCGGTCGCGGCACCGCAGTTCGGCGGGCTGGTGATCCCGATCGCGGTCGGCATCCTGGTCGCGCTGTTCTACGTCCAGCGGACCGGCACCGCGCGGATCGGCCTGGTGTTCGGGCCGATCATGCTGGTCTATTTCGCGGTGATCGCGACGCTGGGGGTCATCAGCATCACCCGGACGCCGGGCGTTCTGTGGGCGTTCTCACCCCATTATGCGGTCGGGTTCTTCGCCAGCGACCCGCTGCGCGGGTTCCTGGCGCTGGGATCGGTGGTGCTGGCGGTGACCGGTGCCGAGGCGCTGTATGCCGACATGGGGCATTTCGGGCGGCGGCCGATCGGCGTGTCGTGGCTGGTATTCGTGCTGCCGGCGCTGATGCTCAACTATATGGGGCAGGGGGCGCTGCTGTTCCGGCAGGGCACGACGGCGCTGGAAAGTCCCTTCTACATGCTCGCGCCCGAGCACCTGCAGCTACCGCTGGTGCTGCTGGCGACCGCGGCGGCGGTGATCGCCAGCCAGGCGGTGATCACCGGCGCGTTCTCGGTTACGCAGCAGGCTATCCAGCTGGGCTTCGTCCCGCGCCTGCGGATCGCGCACACCAGTGCGTCCACCGCCGGGCAGATCTATATCCCGCTCATCAACTGGCTGTTGATGGTGATGGTGATCCTGCTGGTGCTGTTCTTCGAGACGTCGTCCAACCTGACCAGCGCCTATGGCATCGCGGTGACCGGGGCGATGCTGATCGACACCTGCCTGCTGGGGGTCGCGCTGTTCCGGTTGTGGCACTGGCCCGTCTATGCGGCAGCGCCGCTGCTGGCGCTGTTCTTCATCGTCGACGGGGCGTATTTCGCCGCCAACCTGACCAAGGTGCCGGCGGGCGGCTGGTTTCCGCTGCTGGTCGGGCTGATCATCTTCACGCTGCTGACCACCTGGTCCAAGGGGCGGCAGCTGATGATCGGACGGCTGGCCGAAGAAGCGATGCCGATGAAGATCTTCATCGATTCGGCCGCGTCGTCCGCCAGCCGGGTGCCGGGGACGGCGGTGTTCATGACCTCCACCCCCGACGGGGTGCCCCATGCGCTGCTCCACAACCTCAAGCACAACAAGGTGCTCCACGAGCGGATCATCCTGCTGACAGTCAAGGTGGTCGGCCAGCCTTACTGGCCCGATGCCGAGCGGGTGTCGGTGACCGACCTGGGCGAAGGGTTCCAGCGGGCGGTGCTGAAGTTCGGATTCATGGAGGACGCCAACGTGCCCGCCGCGCTCAAGCTCGCCAAGGGCGCCTGCGGCGAGATGCGGACCATGGACACCAGCTTCTTCCTGTCGCGCCAGACGCTGATCGCGTCCGAACGGCCCGGCATGATGCTGTGGCGCGAGCACCTGTTCAGCTGGATGCTGCGCAACGCGGAGTCGGCGATGGAGTTCTTTCGCCTGCCCACCAACCGCGTCGTCGAGCTGGGATCGCAGGTGGAGATCTGACCGACTTCCAGCCTGCGCCGATCATCGTCTCCGCGCTGTTCGGGCGCGCCGACCAGGGTTGGTTCGATGCGCAGCGGGCGGCGCATTTCCCCCCCGAGCGCAACCAGCTCGCCGCGCACCTGACGCTGTTCCACCACCTGCCGCCCTCCGTTGCCGACGAGCTGAAGCACCGGCTGGCGGAGGAAACGCGGGGCGTGCGCGCGCCGGAGGCCCGGGTGCGAGGCCCGATGTCGCTGGGGCGCGGGGTGGCGTACCGGATCGATTCGCCCGAGCTGCTCGCGATCCGGGCGCGGCTGGCCGAGGCGTTCGGGGGCCTGCTGACGCCGCAGGACGCAGGCGGATGGCGGCCCCATGTCACCATCCAGAACAAGGTCCAGCCCGCGGTCGCCAAGGTGCTGATGGCGCAGATCGAGCGGGATTTCCGGGCGCGCGCGGTGGAGATCGCGGGGGTGGCGACATGGTGGTATCGCAGTGGCCCGTGGGAGCCGTTGTCGCGCCACATGTTCGCTTGACGCGCGGCGAAGGGCACCCCTATAGGCGCCGCTCGCGCTGGCGGGGCGGAGTAGCTCAGCTGGTTAGAGCACGGGAATCATAATCCTGGGGTCGGGGGTTCAAGTCCCTCCTCCGCTACCAGCGCGACCGCCATCAGCATCCTGTTTCGGGACGTGTCCGGCCTTTCGGGCGCGGCAAGGGCGTTGTGCGCCGGTGCCGGTTCCCGATACCCTCCCTCCAGATAAAGGGAGAGGATCATGAAGCTGTCTGTTATCCGTTCGGCCGTGATCGGCGCCGTGCTGCTGGCCGGATCGCCGGCGTCGGCGGCGGTGATCGCCGATGCGTTCACGTCGTTCAACGGCACCCAGGGTGGCGGCGGCTTCCTATATGGTCAGGGTCCGGCGGGGTCGGGGCAGGTGGGCCTGTTCGGGTCGACCCCAAACTGCTTCATCGCGGGGTCGATCTGCTTGCAGGCGGCACCCAACTTCGACGTGCCGGGGGTGACCAAGTCGTTCGTGCCGTCATTCCAATATGGCACGGTCAACGTGCCGACGGACCGGTTGCTGCTGCACCCCGATGCGAGCGGGCAGGACCTGTATGCGGTGTACGGGTTCCAGCGCACGGGGAGCTTCCTGGTCCGGGGCCGGTTCAACGTCCAGGACACGTCGCCGACGGGGGTGGCGGTCGGGTTCTTCTCGGATCGGGGACCCGAGGCGATCGGGGTCATCGACGCGGCCAGCCCGTCGCTGACCTTTACCCGCCGGATCGATGCGACGCCGGGCACGACGGTGGCCTTCACCTTCAACAACGCCGGCAACTATTTCAACGATTCGACCGGGTTCAACTTCACCATCTCGGACGTGCCCGAGCCGGCAAGCTGGGCGATGATGATCGGCGGGTTCGGCGCGGTGGGTGGCTCGCTGCGGCGGCGGCGTGGGGCAGCGGCGGCCATCGCCTGAACCCCGCGACGTTTCGGGCGGTCATGCGTTGAGCAGCGGCAAGAGGACCCGCGCATGACCGATCCCGACACTACCCCGCCGCAGCCCGCCGATCCGCTGGCGTTTCCCGAACAGCCGCCGGTGGACGATGCGGCGGGCGGGCCGGACATACCGACCGAGGACAAGCCCGAGGACGCCGACAGCGCCGCGCATCCGAGTTGATCGGGCGGCGTCCGTTCTCCTTCTTGGGGAGGGAACGGTGCGTCGAAGCGTGGGGGCGGTTTTGCGTGCGCTTCGACTGCGGTCAGGACGAACGCACAAGTTTGGCGGCGCTTGACCTAGCTGGCGAACACGCCGTGCGGGTCGTGCATCGCCAGCATCGCGTCGGAGCGGGCGAGGGCGACCAGGGTGAGGCCGTGGGCGCGGGCATGGGCGATCGCCATGGAGGTCGGCGCGGAGACTCCTGCCAGCAGCGGGGTGCCCGCGACCAGCGCCTTGTCGACCATCTCGAAGCTGAGGCGCGAAGTGACGAGGATGAAGCCGTCGAGCGCTGCGCCCGAGCCGATAAGCTTGTCGAGTGCGTTGTGGCGGCCGACATCCTCGTACGCGGCGATGATCGTGCCAGCGGCGGTGCAGGCGGCGGCGGCGTGGACCGCGCCGGTGGCGGCGTTGAGCGGCTGGTGGTCGCGCAGGGTCGCGAGGGCGGCGAACAGCGCGGCGGTCGACGTCTCGGGCCGGGGCGGGACGCCGGTCAGGGGGCGGTAGAGCTGTTCGAGGCCGGCGATACCGCACAGGCCGCAGCTTGCGTCGCTGGTGCGGTGGCGGACCCGGTCGTGGATGCGGCCGCGGCAGCGCTCGGCGAGCGCGACCCGGACGATCCAGCCGGCTTCCGCCTCGAACGGCTCGACGGCGAGGATGTCGGCAGGCGTGTCGGCGAGGCGTTCGGTCAGGGCGAAACCGGTGGCGAACGCTTCGAGATCGGCGGGGGTGGCCATCATCACGGCATAGCCGATGCCGTCGACCTCGATCGCGACCGGGGCCTCGATCGCGATGGCGCGGGTGCCGGCCAGGGTGGTGCCGGGGCGGAGGATCACCGTTCCCGTCGTCACCGCGGACGGTGCCGCCCAGTCGATTGCGGCCTTCATCGGTGTGGCGGACGGGAGGGTGACGTGGGGGTCCGCGGGAGTGCCGGGGAGGAGTGCGGGGGCAGTCGGGGGAGGCGCGGGGGTGGTCGGCGGGGGGTCACAGCGCCGCAAGGTCCTCGCGCGTGTTGACGTTGGCGAGCGGCACGCCCGCGCCGATCGGGATCGCACCCACCGCCTGTGCCCAGCGGCGGACCGAGCGGTCGGGGGCGCTTTCGATATGTGCGAGCAGGTGAGCGCCGAGCGCGGCGGGCCAGTGGCCGAGCACGGGGGCGTCGGTGCAGTAGCTGGGCGCGCGGCGGACCAGGGCGTCGATCAGCCCGTCGGGCAGCCGCGGCATGTCGCAGCCGACGGTCAGCACGGCATCAAAGCCGCGGGTGGCGGCCGCGTCGAGCGCGGCGGCGATCCCGCCCAGCGGACCCAGATGCGGGCGGGGCAGGTCGGGGAGGTCGGGACCGCCGACCAGCACCGTGGCGGTGACGAAGGGCGTGAGCAGCGCGCGCGCGTGTTCGGCCAGCGCGCGACCTTCGTGAAGCGCCTGCGCCTTGTCCGAGCCGAACCGCGACGAGCGGCCGCCGATCAGCACCGCGCCGAGCAGGCCGGTCATGCCGTGCGTATCCGGACGGGCACCGACTTGCCGGCGGGGACATGGCTTTCGAGCGCATGGTGCTCGACCGGGATCAGGACGTTGAGTTCGGGGTAGTAGCCGCCGATGCAGCCGGCAGGTATGTTGTATTCGACCACGCGCAGACCTTCGACGACGCGGTCGACGCCGTCGTCGGCATCGGATTCGAGCGCGATCGTGTCGCCGTCCTTGAGCCCCAGCGCGGCGAGGTCGTCGCGGTTCATCATCGCCACCTGACGGGTGCCGCGGATGCCGCGAAAGCGATCGTCATAGCCGTAGACGGTGGTGTTGAACTGGTCGTTCGAGCGCAGGGTAATGAGACGGAAACGGCCGTCCCGGTCGGCGAAGCCCGCGGCGTTGAGCGCGCGCGGCACGTTGAACTCGGCGCGGCCGCTTTCCGTCTCCCACTGGCGGTGCGAGGCGGGGTTGCCCTTCCAGAAGCCGCCGGGCTGGTGCATCCGTTCGTCGTAATTGGCGAACTTGTCGGGATAGGTGTTCTCGATCGCGTTGCGGATCAGCGAATAGTTGCCGACCCACTTGGTCCAGGGGACGTTGACGTTCTCCGGCAGCACCGCGGTGGCGATCCCGGCGACGATCGCGGGTTCGGACAGGAGATGGCGGGACGCCGGCGTCGCCTTGCCGACCGAACCGTAGATGTGGCTGAACGAGTCCTCCATGGTCACCGTCTGGCGGCCGGTGTCCTGCCAGTCCTCCTCCGAGCGACCGAGGCAGGGGAGGATCCAGGTATCCCCCGCCGCGGGGGTGAGCTGCGACTTGTTGAGCTTGGTCGCGACATGGACGGCGAAGGGGAGGCGCGCCCATGCCTCCTTCATCTTGCCATATTCGGGGGTGGCGCGCAGGAAGTTGCCGCCGAGCTGGACGAAGCCTTCGCAGGTGCCGGCGATGATGTGGCGGCAGCTTTCCACCGTGTCCCAGCCCTTTTCAGTGGGCGGATCGAACTGGAACAGCTGCTTGAGGCGATCGACCGGGACCAGTTCGGTCTTTTCGGTGATGCCGACGGTGCGCTGGCCCTGGACGTTGCTGTGCCCGCGGACCGGCCCCGGCCCGGCGCCTTCCCGACCGATATTGCCGCGCAGGAGAAGGAAATTGACCAGCATATACAGGCTGTCGATCCCGTGGCGGTGCTGGGTGATGCCCATGCCGTAGACGAGGATGACCTTCTTGGCCTTCATGTAGACACGCGCGGCGTCCTCGATCGCCTGACGGGTGATGCCGCTTTCGCGAACGATCCCGTCCCAGTCGGCGTTGCGGCAGAAGGTCGCGAAGTCTTCGAAGCGGACGGTGTGCTGGTCGATGAAATGCCAGTCGATCACCCGTTCGCCGCCGCTCTCCTTCGCGCGGTCGTCCGCCTCGACCACCAGCTTGCAGATGCCGAGCAGGGCGGCGATGTCGCCGCCGGCGCGGACCTGATGATATTGGGTGGAGATCTGCGTCGGCTTCTTGACGCCGGACATCTGGAGCGGGCTCTGAGGGTCAGTGAAGCTTTCCCATCCGCGTTCGCGCAACGGGTTGAAGGTGACGATCTCGACCCCGCGCTTGCGACAATCGTTGAGCGTGTGGAGCATCCGCGGCGAGTTGGTGCCGACATTCTGGCCGAAGCAGAAGATCGCGTCGCACTTGTCGTAATCGTGCATCTGGATCGTCGCGACGGGCGAGCCGGTGGCGTTCTTGAGCCCGACCGAGGTGGTTTCGTGGCACATGTTGGACGAATCGGGCAGGTTCTGCTGGCCCCACATCCGCGCGAACAGCGAGAACATGAACGAGGTTTCGAGGCTGGCCCGGCCCGAGGAGTAGAGCACGACCTTCTTGGGATCGGCCGCCTTCATCGCCGCGCCGATGCCGGCGAACGCGTCGTCCCAGCTGACCGCGACGTACTTGTCGCTGGCGCGGTCGTACTTCATCGGATGGGTCAGGCGCCCGGCCTGTTCGAGATCGTAATCGGCCCAGCCGTCGAGTTCGGCCACCGTGTGCCGCTCGAAGAAGGTGGGGGTGACCCGCTCGCGCGTCAGCTCCCACGCGGTCGCCTTGGCCCCGTTCTCGCAGAACTCGGCAAGGTGGGGCTTGTCGGGTTTGCCCCATGCGCAGGACACGCACATGAAGCCTTCGGGCTTGTTCTGCCGGCGCAGCGTGTCAAGCACGTCGGGGCCGAGCGATTCCTTGGGCAGGACCCGCGCCATGCCCTTCATCGACCCCCAGCCGCCTGCCGGCGCCGTGTAGGTGGTGATCTCGACGTCGTCGTCCCGTTCGGCCATCAGTTCCTCCGCTTGGGCGCTTCAACGAAGCGATACGCGGCCGGTGCCCTGCGACCGGTTCAAAATCGACGCGATACCGCCTAGGTTAGCACGATATCGCAGCAGGACCGTGTTCATGACCACTCATTCGACCCGCATGCTCATCCTGGGATCGGGGCCCGCAGGGCTGTCGGCGGCGATCTATGGCGCGCGGGCGGGGATGAAGCCGATCGTGGTGCAGGGCATCCAGCCGGGCGGGCAGCTGACCACCACCACCGATGTCGAGAATTATCCGGGGTTCGCGGACGTGATCCAGGGGCCGTGGCTGATGGAGCAGATGACCGCCCAGGCCGAGCATGTCGGCACGACGATGATGTGGGACACGATCACCGGCATCGACCTGTCCCAGCGGCCGTTCCGCCTGACCGGCGACAGCGGCGACGTGTACCAGGGCGAAGTGCTGGTGATCGCGACGGGGGCGCAGGCCAAGTGGCTGGGGCTGCCCAGCGAGGAGGCGATGAAGGGCAAGGGGGTTTCCGCCTGTGCCACCTGCGACGGGTTCTTCTATCGCGGCAAGAAGGTCGCGGTGATCGGTGGCGGCAACACCGCGGTCGAGGAGGCGCTGTACCTGACCAACCATTCGCCCGATGTGACCCTGATCCACCGCCGCGATACGCTGCGCGCCGAGCGCATCCTGCAGGAGCGGCTGGCCAGGCACCCCGGCATCACCGTGCTGTGGAACAAGGAGGTGGCCGAGTTCGTGGACGGCGGCGGCACCGCCGGGCTGGTGGCGCTGGACCTGCGCGACACGGTGACGGGCGAGGCGAGCCGGATCGAGGTGGAGGGCGGTTTCGTCGCGATCGGGCACAGCCCGGCGACCGAGCTGTTCCGCGGTCATCTCGAATTGGACGCGGACGGGTATCTAATCGTCGAGACCGGTTCGACGCGGACCAGCGTGCCGGGCGTGTTCGCGTGCGGGGACGTGGCGGACAAGGTCTATCGCCAGGCGGTCACCGCGGCGGGAACGGGGTGCATGGCGGCGCTGGATGCCGAGCGCTTCCTGGCGCATGCCGCATACGAGAGCGACGCCGCCGCGATGGCGGAGCCCCCGCGCGAAAAGGAGAACGCCGAAGCTACGTGGTGAGCGCGGCGAGGATCGCGGCGGCGAGCGCCTGGCCGGCATCGGCGAAGCTGTGCGAGGCGGTGTCGAGCGTCGTCGCGGGCAGCCCGGGGCAGGCGGCGGCGAACTGCTGCGCGGTGCGGTCCCCGGCCGCGAGAAGGATCGTGGCGGGCAGCCCGGCCGCGGCGTAGCGCGCGGCGAGCGGCGGCACGGCCGCGGGCGCGACGCTGCGGCGCAGGCCGGCGACGAGCTTGCGCCAGGCGATGCCGTGCTGCCAGCTTCGTGGTGTCGCGAGGCGGCGCAGATAGTGGCGGCGGATCGCGGCGGGGGGCGGGAGCGGATCATCGGACAGCCAGGGGTTGGCGAGGATCAGCGCATCGAGCCCCGCGTCCCGGCCGAACAGGACCAGCGCCGCGGCGGCATCGCAATTGCCCAGCCCGACGAGGCGGGTGAGGTGGGGCTGGGCATCGCGAAAGGCGGCGGCGGCGGCGGCGATGTCGGGGGCGCTCGACGCGTAGCCGCGGTTCTCGCCCGACGAGTCGCCGATGCCGCGGCGATCGAAACGGAGCACGGGAACACCCTGCGCGGCGAGGTGGCGTGCCAGCATCGCCATGCCGCGATGCGCGCCGGCGCGAACCTCGTTGCCCCCCGAGACGACCAGCAGGCCGGTGGTGCCGGGCGCCGCATCGAGCGTCGCGAGGAGCTGTTCGCCCTGGCAGGCAAAGGCGGTCACGCTTCGCATCGGGCGATCCAGGCGGCGACGTCGTCGGCGAGCAGGGTGGCGAGCGCGGGATCGGCGAACGGTTCGGCCGCGGTCCACGGCCGGCGGAAGCGGGGCCGGTCCTCGCCATCGATCGCGCCGCCGGGGGCGAGTTGGCGATCGGCAGGATCGGTGCCGGGAAACAGCGCCAGCACGCGATCCGCGCGCGTCGGCTCGGCGTCCAGCAACGCCGTCAGCAACGAGCGGTCGAGCCGGTTGCCGGCGAGCAGCAGGGGTGGGCCGGCGGCTCGCGGGTCGTCGGCGACGGGCGATCGCCCGGCAGCGGCGTGCGCGATCCTGCGGGTGCGCAGGAGGTCGCGGACGACCTGCGTTCCGGCGACGGGTTCGAGGTGCAGGCGCGCGGTCAAGGCGGCGGCGCCATCGACCAGCGTGCCGCCGCGGATCGCGAAGCCATAGACCCGATCGCCTGCGGCGGCGGCGGTGGCGGCGGCGAAGGCGGTGCGCCAGTCGGCCAGCCGGGCATCCTCGGTCGGCACCGGGCTGTCGCCCTGGCCGGGAAGGTCGGGGAGGACGCTCGCCACCCCGCGATCGGCGAGCGCGCGCAGGACCGTGACCACCAGCGCCCGCGTCCGGTTCGCCTCCCCGAACAGCGGAAGCGCTGCGACCAGTACCGGACCGCTATCCGGGCCGAAGCGGAGCATCGTCTCGCGCCCGCCCGGCCACCGGTACCAGTCGGGGCGGGCCGGCTGCATCGCCGTCAGGTCAGCGCCTTGCCCACGACAAAGGTGGTGAGTGCGCCAAAGGTCTCGAGCATCTCGCCCGACACCTCGTCATCCTCGATCAGGATGCCGAGCCGGTCCTCGAGCTCGGTAAGGACGCCCGCGACCGCCATCGAGTCGAGCTCGGGCAGGCTGCCGAACAGCGGGGTTTCGGGGCGGAACGCGTCCACCCGCTCGCGCGACAGGCCGAGCGTGTCGGCGAGCACCGCGCGAATGGCGTTCTCGATCTCTGGCGTGCCTTCGAACTGCAAGCGAGCGCTTCCTCGTCATGGTCGATCGGCGCGGCGTAGCGGCTGGGGGTCCAAACGGCAACGCCCCCGCGCTATGGGGGCGGGATGACGCTGCCCGATCCCGTGCCGTATCCGGTCGACCATCTGTTGCGGGGCGATCCGGATGCGGTCGCGCTGGTCGATCGCGACGGGGCGATGACGTTCGCACAGGCCGAGGCGGCGGTGGCGGCGATGGCGGCGGCGCTGGCCGATCTGCCTGCCGGAGCGCGGGTGGCGAGCTGGCTGCCCAAGACGCGGGCGGCGTGCCTGCTGCCGCTGGCGGCGGCGCGGGCGGGGCTGGTGCATGTGCCGGTCAATCCGGTGCTCAAGCGCGCGCAGGTGGCGCACATCCTTCACGACAGCGGCGCGGCGGTGCTGGTGACGCAAGGGGCGCGGGCGGGGACGCTGGCGGCGGGCGACGTGCCGCCGGGATGCGCGGTGATCGAGGCGGGCGCGCTGCCGCTCGCGGGCGATGGCCCCGGGCGGTCGGCGCACGACCCGGCGGGGCTGGCGGCGATCCTTTATACCTCCGGGTCGACGGGGAAACCAAAGGGGGTGATGCTGAGCCACGCCAATCTGTGGCTGGGGGCGGTGTCGGTCGCGCACTACCTGAAGCTGACGCCCGCCGACCGGGTGCTGGGGGTGCTGCCGCTGGCGTTCGACTATGGACAGAACCAGCTGTTCTCGACCTGGCATGCGGGGGCGAGCGTGGCGCCGATCGACTATCTGGTCGCGCGCGACGTGGTGGCCGCGGTGGAGCGGACCGGCGCGACCACGCTGGCGGGGGTGCCGCCGCTGTGGGTGCAGCTGCTGGAGGCGAACTGGCCGGACGGAACGGCGGCACGGTTGCGGCGGCTGACCAATTCGGGGGGCGCGTTGACGCCGCGGCTGGTGCGGGCGCTGCGCGCGCGGTTCCCGGCGGCGGACCTGTATCCGATGTACGGGCTGACCGAGGCGTTCCGGTCGACCTATCTGCCGCCCGAACTGGTCGATGCGCATCCCGATGCGATCGGGCGGGCGATCCCCTTTGCCGAAGTGGCGGTGGTGCTGGCGGACGGGACGCGGGCGGGGGCGGGCGAGGCGGGCGAGCTGGTTCATGCCGGGCCACTGGTGGCGGGAGGGTATTGGCGCGATCCGGAGCGGAGTGCGGTGCGGTTCCGGCCGGCACCGGGGTGGATGGCGAGCGGGGGAATGGCGGTCTGGTCGGGGGACAGCGTGACGCAAGGCGCGGACGGGCTGTTCCGCTTCGTCGGGCGCGACGACGAGATGATCAAGTCGGCGGGCAACCGGATCAGCCCGGCCGAAGTGGAGGAGGCGGCGGTCGGGCCGGAGGCGGCCGAGGCGGTCGCGGTGGGTGTGCCGGATGCGCGGCTGGGGCAGGGGATCGTGCTGGTGCTGGCGGGGGATGCGGCGGGCGAGGCGGCGGTCCGGGCGCGGTTGCGGCGCGATCTGCCGGGGTTCATGCAGCCGGCACGGGTGATCTGGCTGGCGACGTTGCCGCGCAACGCGAACGGCAAGCTCGACCGGGCGGGGATCGCGGCAATGGTGCGGGAGTGACGGTGGTGAAGCCGATGGGGCCGTTGCCGCCCGAGTTCGCGGCGCAGCGGGGCGAACTGATGATCGCGGGCCGGACCGCGGCCGACTGGTCGGCGGCGGGTACGCCGGTGTTCGTGTACGACACCGGCATCGCCGCCGCGCGGGTGGGGCGGTTCCGGGCGGCGTTCGCGGGGATCGACCTGCATTACGCGATCAAGGCCAATCCCCATCCCGCGCTCCTCGCCGCGATGGCGCCGCTGGTCGACGGGCTGGACGTGGCGTCGGCGGGGGAGCTCGACCGGGCGCTGGCGGTCAAGCCGGCCGGCACGATCAGCTTCGCCGGGCCGGGCAAGCGCGATGCCGAACTGGCGGCGGCGATCGGGGCGGGGGTGACGATCAACCTGGAATCCGAGGGCGAGGCCGACCGCGCGCTCGCGATCGCCGAACGGCTGGGAGTCGTGCCAAGGCTGGCGGTGCGCGTGAACCCCGACCTGGAGCTGCGCGGGTCGGGGATGCGGATGGGGGGCCGACCGTCGCCGTTCGGGATCGATGCGGTGCGGGTGCCGGCGCTGACCGGGCGGCTGATCGCGGCGGGGGCCGACTGGCGGGGCTTCCACATCTATGCCGGCAGCCAGGCGCTGGACGCGGGCGCGATCGTCGAGACGCAGGCGGCGACGCTGGCGCTGGCCGAGCGGCTGGCGGAGGAAAGCGGCCATTGCCCGCCGCTGGTCAATCTGGGGGGCGGGTTCGGAGTGCCCTATTTCGCGGGCGACGCGCCGGTCGACGTCGAGCGGATCGGGGTGGCGTTGGCGGAGGGCGTGGCGGATTGCGCGCTGACCGCCGCGGGCACCCGCTATGCGATCGAGCTGGGACGGTGGCTGGCGGCGGAGGCGGGAGTGTACCTGACCCGTGTCGTCGACGTGAAGGAGAGCGGGGGGGAACGCTTCGTGATAGGCGACGGCGGGCTGAACCATCAGCTTGCCGCGACGGGCAATTTCGGCACGGTGGTGCGGCGAAACTACCCGTTGGCGGTGGCGGCGCGGATGGGAGAGGCGGCGGGGGCGCCGGTCAGCGTCGTCGGGCCGTTGTGCACCCCGCTCGACCGGCTGGGCGACCGGGTGGCGTTGCCGCCGGTCGCGCCGGGGGAGCTGATCGCGGTGTTCCTGGCGGGGGCGTATGGGGCGAGCGCGAGCC
>Ga0325401_1002572_pt1 | contig 16215 bp, 11 predicted proteins | sample PopdelMetagenome_FD_205666 | JGI IMG/M metagenome (GOLD analysis project Ga0325401, IMG submission 205666) | Populus deltoides microbial communities from Bellville, Georgia, United States - Xylem-PdKOR-R2 | ecosystem: Host-associated > Plants > Phyllosphere > Stem > Wood/Secondary xylem | place...
TAAAAATTATCAAGATTTATTTATATTTTATATTTTATTTAAACTTGCTTTTCATGATAAGTTTTTATTACACAAAGCATGTTATATACATAAAAAATATTCTTTTATCAGAATGAAATATATAAACAAAGTAGTGAGTTTTAACTAGAGATATTTTTGGCAAAAAAATTTTAAGAAAAAAACTGTGCACAACACAATTTTGTCTTAATAATTTCTTGAAAAATAAAAACTTTTTTGCTCCTATGTCCTCTTTGAATTTAGACTTAAAATTTTTCTTGAAGCTTTACTATTTGAAACCCATGAAAACAAAATTTAATCAATGAAAAAAACAAAAGGCGAGCCTCAAGATAGTTGAATTATGAACATAAACAATCGAAGAAGATAAAATTACAACCGAGAGAATGCAGTGTTAAAGTTGACGTTTTCTTTAAGTTGTTAGGATTTTCTTCAGTCTTTCTTGTTTATTGCTTCACTTGCATAACGGTTCCTGTTATGAAGGAAGTAACGTTGCACGTTCAAAATAATTAACTCCCACGATTGCAGGTGCTGTAAAATCGTGGTTATTTATTTCATTTCAGTTATCTTGTAAAGCCTTTAAAAAGGGCCATCGTGTTCTTTGAATATTAGTGGATTGACTGCAAAAACTATTGTGAACCAAACTCTCTTATACTCTGTTTCTCATTGTAGTCTTTTCTGTTTTTAACATTTGGTATCAGAGCCTCAACACGGGGTTTGATCAAAAGTTTTAAGAAACATAAGTCCAGTGAGTGAAGTTCATGGCGAGTGAAAGTAGTTTTGTGCAGCCAGCCATTCCTAAGTTTGATGGGCATTATGATCATTGGAGCATGCTCATGGAGAACTTCTTGCAATCCAAGGAATACTGGAGTTTGGTAGTGACTAGGATCCCTGCAGCAGCAGAAGGGATGGATCCTACAGAAGAACAAAGAAAGACAATCGAAGATCATAGGCTAAAGGATCTGAAGGTGAAGAACTACCTATTTCAAGCCATTGATCGATCGATATTGGAGACAATTTTGAAGAAAGACACTTCGAAAGACATTTGGGACTCCTTGAAACAGAAGTATCAAGGCACAGCCAGAGTCAAACGTGCCCAGCTGCAAGCTCTTCGCAAAGATTTTGAGGTATTTCACATGAAAATGGGAGAATCAGTGAATGATTATTTTGCACGAACTCTCACTATTATTAACAAGATGAGAATTCATGGAGAACAGATGAATGATGTGGTAGTTATTGAGAAGATCTTAAGATCCATGACTCCAAAATTTGATTATGTTGTGTGCTCAATTGAGGAATCAAATGATATTGATGTTTTGTCCATTGACGAGCTTCAAAGCAGTTTGCTCGTTCATGAACAACGGATGAGCAGGCATACGTTGGATGAACAAGCACTACAAGTTACAAATGCAGTTCAACCAGGAGGAAGACATTGGAGTCGTGGAAGAGGAAGAGGAAGAGGACGAGGCCGGTCTGTTTTTGACAAATCAATGATTGAGTGTTACAATTGTCATGGACTTAGCCATTTTCAATGGGAATGTACCAAAAAGGAGAAGCAGGCATATTTTGCTGAGACCAGTGAAGAAATGTTACTCATGGCGTACGTGGATGATAAACAAGTCAGAAGTGAATGCATATGGTTTCTGGATTCAGGGTGCAGCAACCATATGTGTGGTAAAAAGGAGTTGTTTGATGTTTTTAATGAAGAATTCAAAGACTCAGTTAAACTGGGAAATGATGCAAGCTTACAAGTACAAGGAAAGGGCAGTATTCGAATGGAGATAAATGGAATTATGCACGTGATTACTGAGGTGTTTTATGTGCCAGACCTGAAGAACAATCTACTGAGCATTGGGCAGCTACAAGAGAAAGGTCTTGCAGTTCTCATACAACATGGAACTTGTAAGATTTTTCATCCAAATAGGGGCTTAATCATCGAAACTGCCATGTCACATAACAGAATGTTCATTCTCATTGCTAAATATGAGTCCAAAGAACAAAAGTGTTTTGTCTCCCTTATCACAGACCAATCTCATCTTTGGCATTGTCGATATGGGCACCTAGGTTAGACTGGTCTCCAGGTTCTTCAACAGAAAAAGATGGTAGAGGGCATACCACAACAGTTTAGCATCCCTTCTAAAGTCTGTGAAGATTGCTTAGTGGGCAAACAACGAAGAAATCCATCTCCAAAGGTCAGCACATGGAGGGCATCAAGTATTCTTCAGCTAGTACATGCTGATATCTGCAGGCCAATCAATCAATGTCAACCAGCAAAAAGAGGTATCTTCTCACTTTCATAGATGATTTCAGTCGAAAAACTTGGGTGTATTTTTTGGTTGAAAAGAGTGAAGCCTTTGTTGTTTTTAAACACTATAAAGCTAAGGTTGAAAAAGAAGCAGAAGCATGCATCAAAGCACTACGTACCGATCGTGGAGGAGAATTCACATCACAAGACTTCACTAATTTTTGCGGTGTGAATGGGATTCGAAGACAGCTAACAGCTGCATACACACCCCAGCAGAACGGCGTTGCCGAGAGGAAGAATCAAACAATTATGAATATGGTACGTTGCATGCTTTCTGGGAAGCAGGTTCCAAACACCTTTTGGCCTGAAGCAGTTAACTGGACTGTGCATATTCTCAATAGAAGTCCCACATTTGCTGTGAGAAGTAAGACCCCAGAAGAGGCCTGGAGCGGCATCAAACCATCAGTAAGTCATTTCAGAGTCTTTGGATGTATATCTCACATTCATGTCCCTGATAACAAAAGAGTGAAACTTGACAACAAGAGCCGAAAATGTATATTCTTTGGGGTAAGTGACGAGTCAAAAGCTTACAGATTATTTGATCCTATTTCTCATAAAATAATTATAAGCAGAGATGTTGTTTTTGAAGAAGATCAACGTTGGGATTGGGAGGTTTGTTATAACAAAGAAATTGTATCTGATCTTGTGTGGGAACAAGATGAAGGAGAGGGCACAGGTGTTGGTGCCAATGAAGAGGAATCTGAAGCTAACAACACTGAAGAAAGTGAGGGCAGTGAAATAACTGATCATGGTATTGCAGCTTAAAATGAAGAAATGGATCATGTTGATCATGGTGCTGCTGCTGCTCAGGATGACTCATCTCATGAGGAAACTAATGAGAACTCACCTCATGATTTCAGACAACAAAGACCACCAGCATGGATGCAAGACTATGAAAGTGGATAAGGTCTCTCTGAGGAAGAAGTCTCCAACTTTGCTTATTTGGCATTGTCTGTTGACAGTGATCCAATTTTTTTTGAAGATGCAGTGAAGAATGTGAAATGGAGGCAGGCCATGAACTCAGAAATTGAAGCCATAGAAAGAAATAATACTTGGGAACTGACAGAGTTACCAATTGGCAGCAGAGTTATCGGTGTCAAGTGGGTTTACAAGACAAAACTCAATGAGAAAGGAGAAGTAGATAAGTACAAGGTAAGACTCGTTGCAAAAGGTTACAACCAACAGTATGGAGTAGATTATGCTGAGGTATTTGCACCAGTTGCTAGGCTAGACACCATTCGAGTTGTGATTTCGCTTGCTGCTCAGAAAGGTTGGATAATCTATCAACTAGACGTCAAGTCTGCTTTTCTAAACGGAGAACTGAATGAAGAAGTGTTTGTCACCCAACCTCCTGGCTATGAGAAAACAGGCCATGAATACAAGGTGTACAAATTTAAGAAAGCCTTGTATGGTCTTAAACAAGCTCCTAGAGCTTGGTACAGCCGTATAGAGACTTATTTCTTAAGTGCAGGTTTCAAAAAATGCCCCTATGAACATACTTTGTTCATTAAAACAACGGATGGAGGTACAACATTATTTGTTTGTCTTTACGTTGATGACCTTATATTTACTGAAAATGATGTAGCTATGTTCAAAGATTTCAAACAATCCATGATGAATGAATTTGAGATAACTGATCTTGGAAAGATGAAGTATTTCCTTGGCATTGAGGTGTTGCAACGACCAGATGGTGATTTCATTGGACAACGAAAATACGCACAGGAGGTGTTTGACAGGTTCAAAATGGATCAATGCAATCCAGTGAAAAATCCAGTTGTTCCTGGGCATAAACTCAGCAAGGATGAAGATGGAGTAAGGATTGACAGCACACTCTACAAACAAATAGTTGGCAGTCTTATGTATCTGATAGCCACACGTCCTGATATAACATTTGTTGTGAGTCTGATCAGTAGATACATGGAACATCCCACTGAAATGCATCTACAGGCAGCAAAGAGAGTCTTGCGATATGTAAAGGGAACCAGTAGCCTCGGGGTGTTCTACAAGAAAGAAGGAAATCAGGAGCTCTTGGGATACACTGATAGTGATTACGCAGGGGATCAAAATGACAGAAAGAGCACTTCGGGGTATGTATTTCTGATGAGCTCCGGTGCTGTGTCGTGGTCTTCGAAAAAACAGCTAGTGGTTACCCTTTCCACCACTGAGGCTGAGTTTATTTCTGCAGCATATAGTGCTTGTCAAGTTGTCTGGTTAAGGAGAATTCTAAAAGAACTATGTCATGATCAAAGCAAATCTACAGTGGTATATTGTGACAACATATCAGCCATTAAGCTCTCAAAAAATCCAGTTCTGCATGGTCGTAGCAAGCACATTGATATTCACTTTCACTTTCTCCGTGATCTTACAAGGGAAGGAATTGTGGAGTTGGTTCAGTGTTCAACTCATGAGCAAATTGCAGACATTCTTACAAAACCTTTGAAACTTGACGTTTTCTTAAAGCTGCGAGATATGTTGGGTGTTTGTTCTTATCCAGCAGTAGACTAAATGATAATGGTATTTAGTCTAAGGGAGGATGTTAAAGTTGACGTTTTCTTTAAGTTGTTAGGATTTTCTTCAGTCTTCCTTGTTTATTGCTTCACTTGCATAACGGTTCCTGTTATGAAGGAAGTAACGTTGCACGTTCAAAATAATTAACTCCCACGATTGCAGGTGCTGTAAAATCGTGGTTATTTATTTCATTTCAGTTATCTTGTAAAGCCTTTAAAAAGGGTCATCATGTTCTTTGAATATTAGTGGATTGACTGCAAAAACTAGTGTGAACCAAACTCTCTTATACTCTGTTTCTCATTGTAGTCTTTTTTGTTTTTAACATGCAGGAGTCCAACCATATAACAAATAAACGTCAAAACTGATGCACTCTCTCAAGTGGACTTCATGTTACTCTAAGATTTAGCAGAAAACATCGACATCCAGAAACGTGCATTTGCTCGAGCTATGGACATCATCTCCTTCTCTTTAAAATAAGTATTCAGCGTCAGAAGAGAAGGCCTGAGTTGGGAAGTGAAAAAGCCTTTGGGGTCGAAGAAATTCTGCCGGCAGGACTCAGATTTTGTCTTCTCGTAATTGTTCTTCTTAATCTTCCAATCCAAGCCAAATCTGTTTTTCCAATTTCCAAAGCTTTGGGATTCGGAGGCGTATCCAAACTCATCCACATACTTCTGCTTCCATATATCATTGTTTGAACACAAACTCTGCTGCTTTGAATTAATGCATGAAGTGTCGCGACATCCGTGGCAGGAAGAAACCCCAAATCTTGAGCTTTAAATCTGATGATAGGCTCATAAAGCAAGGTGGAAGTCTCACCAGTCCTCACGGAAAGTTATATGGACAACGACATAACATGCTGATCCTTCGAGGCTTTTCAAAACTCGTTAACTTCGCTCATCCTGTCGTTCTCAAGACAATTTGTCTACAACAAATCCAAAACTGGGGCAAATCTATTCTGATCGAAAGTCAGATACAACTTTGTCCTGCTCTCGGCTGAAGACCCTGAAACTACAGCACCATTATTGATCAACCTCCTTATATTCAAAACAATTGATTCAGAAACATCCTCCTTCTCCAAAAGTTCAGGAAGAGTGTAGGAAAACGACAGTGAGGTAGCTGATGAAGGCCACTCTTCTGGGAATTGAAGTCCATCAACAGGTGTTCTAGATACAGGATCGAATCCAACAAGACCAGACTCCAAGAAAGCTTCATGAACAGAAACAACCCAGAGGTTGAAAACTCACTCTTATCACCTAATACACTCCTCAATATACGAGCAGAGAACCTCTCACAGGCCATATCGATAATTTAAACTCTATTGAAAAACAATTTCTATTATAATTCCTCCTTCTCTTATTAACATGTTTTCTTGTTGTCTTGATTTTTTTTAAGTAAATCCATATTTTTACCCGATTATCAAGTTATTTTTAAATATGTTAAGTTATTTGAATTACATAAAAATAACTTCAACACAATTTAATTTAAACTATGAGTTAGATAAGGAGTCAAATCAGTGAATTTTAAGGCTAATTTGTTGAGCGATTGTAATAACAATACCAAAAAGTTTCTAATAATCTGAATAATCATTTTTATGTTCAAGAAATTTTTTACTATCAAATGTAATGTCAAGATTTAACCTTTTGCTTCCTAGAGATCACCTGCTCGAGTCCCACAAACCTCAAGACTACTGGAAGCTTATATGGTCGTTAACTTCAGGGCCCATAAAATTAGTCGAGATGCGTGCAAGCTAACTGAACACCAACATTAATCTTAAAAAAAAAAAAAAAAACAACCAAGTAACTAAAACCAATTTGACCACCTCATTAAAGAAAATGTCATTGTGCTCTTTAAAGCCCCGTGACTAATCTAATTTTTCCAATTTGACCACCTCGTTAAAGAAAATGCTTCAATTTAGTCCCTGAAATCACATTATGTTAGATTCAACAACCAACTAACTAAAACCAGAAAGCCCGCCCTTTTAAAATTTCAGTCCTTCCCTTCAAATGATTCACATCAGCTCTTCTTCAAGAAACTCTCCATTTTTAATAATCTTTCAAGAATGGCCTCCACTACTTCATCGCCACTACCTCAGGATTCAGCTACACCACCATCGTTTACTGCACAAGGCCCCTGCAGAGGAAAAGCAGTGTAGCCTCTTAGGCAGTAGTCGTCCCTGCCTTCGCTCTTGAGGGCCAAACTCCGTCCGACCCGAGGAAACCCAAATTCAGCCATAAACTGGTCACCACCACCAACATCAAGACTAAGGCCACCATCATTGGGCTCACAGAGGTCACCATTACTTTCACCGCCGACGCAGTCATCCCTGAATTCAACCAGGGACTATCTCAGAAGTAAAGCCATGGAAATCCTGGAACCACCAGATACCTTACCTCTTACTTGTCTTATTGAAGAGCTTAACTTCCCTGAAACCTCCACTGATTTAATGTATGCCCAAAACCTCTTGAATTACCTTAAAAACAATTACCTTACGTCCTTCTGTTTTTGCCTTGTTTCTTTCTATAAGACTTGCGGCTCTGAATTTGGAAACTGCAAGGAGTATGCCTTTGATATTCTATGCCAGATTCTTACAGAAGATAAGGAAGGACCTTGTCAAGAAACCTCTTTCTTGGATAAAGAAATCAAATCTGCAATTCTTGATTTTTTGAATACAGAGAGTTCAATAAAGACTTTGAATAAGATTCGCGATTTTGTCGCCAAGATTGCCACTAAAGAAGTAAGACTTGGAAATGATTGGCCTGAGCTTCTTGAGTTTGTTTATGAATCTTTGGATTCTGATTCTGAAGAAAAAGTGAAGCATGCTGTTTCTTTGCTTTATAAGTTGATTCCGCATTGTGCTGTCGAAGATCTGGTTGTTAGTCCTGATTCCTTTTATGATAGTTTAGTGGATATATTTGATTCTGATTATATGAGTTTAGAGGTACAGGTTGAGGCAGTTCTGACCTCAAATCGTTTTCTCTTGTACTGGACGAATCGATCGAATCATGATAGGTATAGTGTCCTTATGATTCAAATAGTGGAGACCATTTCCACTTTGGTTGAGCATAAATCAGACAAAGATGTACAGGCGGTAGTTAAGGAATTGACTGTGTTGACAAAGGAGAAGCCATGGACTTTGAGTAGCCAATTTGATTATGTAGTTCTATCTGTGCTTAGGATCCTAGGTGAAGTCGAACTCCAAGACAAAACAAGAATTCTTGCACTAGAATTTGTGATTGCTTTAGCTGAAGAAAGAGTTCAGGGTCGACAGATGTTGCTAGGATCGCAACTCGCAATCCCAAAGTTTCTTGAAAAGATTTTGCTTCTGCTAGCAAATTTGAAAGATGACTCAGAATGGGGAACTGCAGAGAGTGATACACAGAATCTGCATTCGGTAAGGTGCTTGGATAGAATTGTAGCCGCCTTAGGTGGGGAAGTTCTTATGAGGTATTTCCCCCGATTATTTGCAATTAATTTTTGTGCTGAAGATTGGCAGAGCCGCCACGCTGCGGTTCTTTCCCTTGGCATTGTTGCAGAGAGATGCTCAAGTCTAAAGGTCTCAGATTATTTCTCCTTTTCCATTCTAATGTTTTGTCATTGGTTCTAATTCTTGTGGCTTTATTGGACTTCAAAATCATCCCTAAGGTTCTATATTTTGCAGGAGTCGAAACACAGTTGGGATCAAATGGCAGGAAGAATTATAAGAAGTGTCAAAGAAGACATACACCCTTGTGTGCGTTTGACAGCTTTATATACAATTAAACAATTTTCCAAGAATTTGAAACCTGAATTTCAAGACCAGTATCGTGACCAAGTTCTTCCTGCGTTCAGGTACTTCGATTCCTGAAGTAGTTAATCCTGGCTTAATCTTGTATTATCAGTATCCTTTTGCCATCTTGCCTATAGATTTTATATCCTTGATTCTCCATATTTTAGTTATTATATCCTCTCAGGTGCAAGCTTATTCAGCATTGTTTGAATTCACCTCGAACTGCACTCCAAGTATTCTAAATCCTTACCTAAAAGAAATTGTCACCAAATTGCTCAAAGAATTAAGGGTATATTATCTTAAATACAATTCATTCTACTGTATGCACCCTTGTTTATAATTCATTTTGGCACTAATGCAGGAAGAAAAGCACATGATCAAGGGTGAAACTTTGAAAGTATTGTCAGCAGTTGCTTATTCATCACAGGTACTTCTTGATAGTCTCTTAATCTAAGTTTTATTTTTCTTACATTTCATTTATCCTTTTATTTTGACACTGTAGGATCAGTTTGCAGAGTATTACAGTACTGTCATGCCTTACCTTAAGGTTATAATGATGACTGCGAAAAAAGAACTTGATCACAACCTTCTTGCCAATTCCGTGGATTGCATCACTATGGTTTGGATGGCTGTAGGAAAGGAGAAGATCAGAGATGATACTGATATGGTAATTGTCAATAAAGTTTTTAAGAATAGACCACCTGAAGTCAGCCTGTAACCCAAACAGATGGGGTCAGCAAGGCCAAATGATCTGTAATTGTGAGATCATTGCCTCACTAACTGTTTGTTATCTCATACAAGGTTGTGAAAATGCTTATCTCTTTACAAAGATCTGAATTAGAGGCAAATGATCCAATGAGATGTCAACTGTTGCAAGTATGTTAATGTTACTTCTTCGATTTCATTTGAAACATAAACGCAGTACTTTCATTTATACCTGCTTTTTATCTAACACAAATCAATAACCATGTTTCAGGCATGGGCCAGACTGGGGAAATGCTTGGGAAAAGAATTCAAACCTTATATGAGTGTCTCCATTCCTCGTTTGCTCAGGTCTGCTAAAATTGGATCATATGTCCTTATACCTGAGAATCCTGACAATGTTGATGAATCAGACGGAAGGTTGGCTTTTAAGATGAAAATTTTTCTTCATTCCTCTAATGCATATGTTATAAGTAAATTTCTTTTCTTATTCCTGATTTTTTATACTTGTAGAAACAATGCTACAATGACATAAGCTATACTCTGAAATCGAGAAATCTTTTCTTTTAGCTTTATGCTTTCAGAAGAAATTATTTTAACAATAAGATAGCAACATTTGGTGTTTCGAATTATGATCTGATATTATGATTTTTAGCCCTTTCCTTTTGCTGAGGGATATATGATTTTTACAGTATCAGGGCCCTGATTCTTGGAGAACGAAAGATATGGATCAAGACTAAGGTCCTGGAGGAGAAAGTTGCAGCTTGTAAAGGGCTGTATTTACTTGCTGATGAGTTGAAGGAAGGACTTTCTGTATAGATCGAAGAGGTTAGTTATGTAGCACTTCATATGATTTTCCTTTCTTGAATCTCTTCAAACACAACGTAAAAGGCTGTATATGTGTAGGTTGCTCAGACTTTAGTTCCCTCAACGAAGAGATTCGAAGAGTTGCTGCTTCAGGTATTTACACATCAATGTTCCTTGACAAAGAAGGCATAATTCTGCAAGTTAAAACTAGTGCTCAGAATAGATTGCAGATTTCCTGACAGCCTGCACACCTTGGAATAAAACTATCACAACTTCCTCTAGGAAACTCCGATACCGCACACACCATTTGAAGCATCAGAACCTAGATACATGTAGCTTTTTCTAGTCATATATGGATTGCATAGTGTTTTGCTTAGAATTAATACAGTTTTTCCTTTGAAGTTAAATTCAAAATCTGAGCTTGTTATGAGAGTTTTCAGCTGTCCTAAACCTTGTTAAGCACCATTTATCTCATCTTAATTTCTCAATGTAAATTTTTTATTTATCAGGAATGCTCCTGCATCATTGACAGTAACAATTTAATTTTTTTGTGCTTCCACACTAGCCATGCCAGTGCAATCATCTAAAGAAGCAAAACAAAAAGGGGATCTTGAATTGTCTGATGAATCTCCTTTCGAGAAGTTATGTTCTGATGTGTTACCAGCTTTAGTAAAAGCACTAAGTAAGGTAATTTCTATCTGGAAATGACATTTTTTTTTAATCAAAGAAATGACTTTTTGTTAAGCTTCGCTGCCATTTAAGAAATTTGTAATTTGTAATTGCTATTGCTGAGTAGGAATCCTTGCCCGAAATTGCTGCAATAATTTTGGACTCATTGGAGGAATGCATGAAGGTCTGTATTGCTTTTAATAAATCTGTACTGCGTATAGCTGTCTATGATCTTACATCAGAAGAATTCAAATTGCTTGTTTCTACTTTAATCATATATTTTTCCCTCTATATATCTTTCCAAGGATAATGATTCTGCTAATCGAATTCATATGTTATAGCAAAATGCTGTTCGCGTACTAATGTGCTCTTTATCTTTCAGATGTCTGGACCTGTTCTAGATGAAGACCAGACTGACTTGTTCTTGAAGAAGATAATGAATGTTTTGAATTCAAGAAGCAAAGTAGGGGACATTGATGTAATAAAGCAGACGTTACAAGAAGAACAAAAAGTTTATGACAAAGTCTGTAGTTTTTGTCATCTTTAATTAGATATGCCTTGCCGCTTATTTCAAATTTAATTATCTGTGCAGGTTCCTTGAAATGAGTTCTGTTTCTTGCCTTATGTTCATTTCTTGATGCAGGCCGTTGATTGTTTGGCCACTTTCATCAGAATACAAAAGTCTTCTTTCTCACCATTCCTCAGCAAGCTTTTGCCTTGCATACAACTTATGTGGGTGAGTTTAACCATTCATTTCTGCTCAGATTCTGTGATGCTAACTGATCTCAGTTTCATCCATAAAACTGTAGCATGAATGCTGCTTCTAGGCTACCCTGATGACTTTCCAATTCCGATCTAATTGTTTTCATTTTCCCTTGTTTCTTTGCCTTCAGGAAAAGGATAAAATAGCTAAAGAGCGAAGAACTGGCTTGCGCATATTTTGTGATGTTGCGAAGCAATTCCCAGAAGAAGCATTCAGGTAGAACACTTCGTTTTTATTAATTCAGCTTGTTATTTAAATGTGCTTAATACAATCTGATAAAACAGGCAGTACAATATTTGTCTTCTGTTTCTGTTTGAGGCATGCAAGGATGAGAACCCCGAAGTTCTAGAGGTTTATCTCCCACTCATGCCTGTAATGTTGGCACGCATTCATGTGGTGCATTTCTGATTCAAAATACTGTCGTTTCAGGTGGCTGTGCAGGCAATTGGGATATTTGCTGAGTTTGGTGGGTCTGCATTCAAGTCTCTTCTTAAAGGTTGCTTGTTATACTGCTTTCTGCTACATGAGTTAGTCCAGTGCAGTCTGTTACTGTAATAAATCACATCACTTTTTTCTTCGGCAGGGGCTTTTTATGCTTTGAAAGCGGTTATAGACCATCCTAAGGCGTTGCAGAAGGAATACCCTTTTCATAATATATTTGATTCTAAAATGAGTTTGGAGGCATATGCTCAGGCAGTTCATAACTCAACTAATTTTATCTTGTACTGGAAAAATCGATCGAATTACTATAGGTACATTTCCCATTTGGATCAAATTGTGAATACCCTTTTCATTTCGGTCTATCATTATTCAGACCAATATGCACAAGTGGTGGTCAAGGAATCAAATTGATTTGGTTGGCAAAGAATAATTCATTGTCTCTAAGTACCCATTTTGATAATGTAGTTGAACTGTAGCGGAAAACCAGGCTCTTGCACTGGAATTTGTAGTCATTTTAGCTGAAGAAAGATATCAGGATCGAGAATTCTACTCGAATTGCCACATTTTATCACGAAGTTCAATGAAAAGATGTTGTTTACGCTCGAAGTCATAAAAGATGAACCAGAATGTGAAACTGCATAGAGAGATGACAAGAATCAGGACTTGTCAAGATTTTCGGCTCATGGGAAGAAGACCTTGGCTAGAATTGCAGCTGCCCTGGGTGAGGAAGAGGGTAAATTCTTAGAAAGAGCTTCCTTCAATCATCCCTGGGCTAATGCTGCTTATATGTGTTGCAGGCATGGAAACACGATTTGAATGATATGACAGCATTACCTACAGAAGTTGTCATTGAACATATCCACCCTCGCGTTTGTTGGCAGCTCTAAATGCAATTAAAGAATTTTCCAAGCATTTGAGCCTGGAATTTCAAGAACAGTATCGTCAACAAGTGGTGCTCGCATTAACAAAGGCCGCTTTCTTAACCATGATCTCTTCTCTTTCAGTTGTCAGGACCAACTCTAGGCGAAGACCAAATCAACTTCTTCTAGGTAGAGATAATGAAGGTTCTCATAAACAGACCATCTCGTTCATGAAGCAAAATGGTGGACATTGACGCAAGAAAGCAAGAATTAGTAGAAGAGGAAAATCAGAAAGAAGAAATGTTTCTGACAAAGTCTGTAGTTTCTGTCATCTTTAACTGGACATGCTGCTTTTATACTCATTTCAGATTTAATTGTTTGAATATGTTCCTTGGAATGAGGTTTGCTTGTTGCCTTGTGTTTATTTCTTGATGCAGACTGCTGGTTGTTTGGCCATAGGAGATGAAACTGAGGATGCTACAGTGATGACTCTCTTATTTCCATCAAATTGGTTTGGTTTCTACTAGGTGGATTGCCCGCGCGACGCTGCGGGCTTTCTTGGCAATTACAAATTGATGAACTCTGAGTCGCATAGCAAGGAAAAAAAGAAGGAAGAACTTTCCTAACATGCAAGCAAGATCTAGTTGCACTGAAAGGCAATGAATGCAGCAGTTAAGCAATAATATCTTTAGGTGAAAAGGAGTTTGTTTAACACCTGTGATGCTTGCATAATAAGTGAATAAGCAGATACAAAGAGAACATAGTTGTTGTCCAAAGATTCTAGAAAAAAAGAGGTGCTTGATAAATCCAAAAAAAGAACTGAATATAGCCAGAGAGTCAAGGTGAATGCTGGCGCTGGGAAGAAGGTCTATGCTTCTTACCAGCTTCAGAATGGTGGTGCCATAATAGCTTATTTTCCCTTTCATCACCAGCAATACATCCTCACGTAATAATAAGCTATTATGGCTGCACCACCATTCATCACCAGCATATTGTGCCTACATAAAAAATAAAAAAAAATAAAAAAAAAACACCAAAAACAATTATCTTTTTCTTCACCTAAATAAACAATAATGAAAATGGTTAAATAACATGTTTTTTAACCAAAAAAAAAAGTTAAGTTTATTTTTGCCATTTCTAAGGGTCCAAAGCCTTTTTTTTTATATATATATCATTTATACAAATCCAACACCCATTTTTAACAATTTCAATATAATCTTAATTTTTTAAGGATGCGTGTTAATTGTTTTTCATGAGTATCCTATTTTTAGAGACTACTGTCATTTTTTAATATGTCTAAAGACCGATGTCAACCTTGAAAATAAATTGCGAACAAGCTCAGGATATCATAGCATACGAACAAATCTAGGAGAAATACACATAGTAAAAACAACTTTTCGTAAGAAATGATGTTGTAAGGGTAACATTATTCTTTCCTTAACCATAACTAACTCTTTACTTGAATCTTTAGAATCAATGTTTATTTTCAAGATCTTTAGTTTACTCTAATTACTAGGTGGCGGCTTTCAATTTCCCACAATATATTTGAGTCTTGGTCGATGTGCACCGAGATGCGGCACAAATCAAATATTATATCAAGAAGTTAAGAGATAAATATAGATCATGATATCTAATCTTGTGTCATTAAAAGCTATTCACATTTTTTTATTTCATTATATGTTAATAATAAAATATGAAATTTTCTAATAATAATAATCATATTAACAATAGATTGAATGACAATTCAGCTTTACGTTTTTAATTTTAATTAATAATAGAAGAAATATGTATTTTTATAGTGAATTTTCAAACTTTATGTAAAACTATTTAAATGTACAATGTCAAATTTTCAATAAAATTTGATAATTAATATTTGTTAATTATAGTTAATACTATTGATTAAATATTAACAGAAATATTCAATATATAGTTGGAATATACACTATTAAAAAGAAAACTAGTTTTAATAATAGCAATTTAATTACAGAATGTCTTATTCTCAAATAACTAAATACGATTGGAATATTACTCTCTAATTATTAAAATTTAAAAGAAATTAAAATAATAATAGTAGTAGTAGTAATAAATATATTGGAAATTTTAACTATTCTTATATTTATAAAATGAAAATCTTATTAGCTAATAACATTTGGAATCATAAAATAAAATTCTTGACAAGAAAAAAAGATCTAGGATGACCAAAAAATTTGTCAAAGAAATTATATTTGAAAAAGATAATTATCAAATGATAATAATAAAATTATAAAGTGAGAATAACACCATTATTCGTGAATAGATATGGTAATGGTTAAGTATAAGCTACAATGTTAATTAGGTATTATCACATATAAAGTTAATCAATAACCATTTATTTTTATTATTAAAGAGACTTAAGTGAACAAAAATTTGAATAATCACATATAAAGTTTTTTTAATAATAATAATAACCAAATAAATTTTACACTTTAGAATATTTTTAAATCATATAAAATATATATTTATAATAATGACAATTATATAGATTATTTCAAGAAAACAATATCAATATTATGTTTCCATATTTATGTTGTTTTGGAAGAATAAAAATTCGTTATAAAACTATTTAAATGAAAATTTTATTTTATGTATTTATTTCTGTTTTTTAATCAAATATATTTTTATATTTAAATCTAAGTCCAACCATTCTAAGTTTGTTAATCCGTCAAAAAACTGATGTTGAGAATCTCACGAGAGTTGGACTCCACAAAACTAACAAACACCTACTGAATAGAAATAGCTTTCTGCCACGTCAGAACATATTCCAAGTAGGGTCCACCATAAAAAATAAAAGTGAAAAATACCCACCTTCTCTAATTCTCCCATTCCAATTCGAAATTCTATTGAAGTATATTTGGCATGAAAAATGATTAAATTAATATTATTTTTTGTTTTTTAATTATTTTAATGTGATAATATAAAAAAGTTTATTTTTAAATAAAAAATATCTTACAAAAACACTTAAACCACTGTACTAAACATGCACTGAATTTCCTTACTTTTACCACACGCGCTCCCAGTTATCACACGTGTGAAGCATCCACCAGGGGTTTCAGAAAGATTCCATTTCTAGTGGCTCAGCCTTTTCCTGGCAAATGGAGATTTTCTACAGAACTGACACGTGTGGAGAGGCCAAAAGCTCGTTGCGCTCTTTTTCTTTGTTCGCGTTAAGGCGTGATTTAAGATAATTACCTTATTAATTATGGATCAACACGTCAACAAGTGAAAAAAATTTTATTTTAATGTTAATGGGACGGCCGGCGATGAGGCTTTCTATGCCACCAACACGCTTAAAAGCATGATGGGTTGGGACGAAAGAGGCAAAAAGATTGCGAGATAGATA
>Ga0325401_1002573_pt1 | contig 16215 bp, 15 predicted proteins | sample PopdelMetagenome_FD_205666 | JGI IMG/M metagenome (GOLD analysis project Ga0325401, IMG submission 205666) | Populus deltoides microbial communities from Bellville, Georgia, United States - Xylem-PdKOR-R2 | ecosystem: Host-associated > Plants > Phyllosphere > Stem > Wood/Secondary xylem | place...
AATCTAAAACAAACCATAACAAGTATAAAATTATACATTCATATACTACAAGTTTGTTTGAGAAATAACAATAAAACATATACATCTACTAAGAAAATACATATACTAAAAAAACAATAAAAACCATGATATTTAAATGTTAAAATTTAAAAAGATAGAATTACTTACAAAAACTGATAAAAATCCGTCGGTAAATCAAAACACAGATGCTGTGACAAGAAGACTTCAAGATATATGACTTGTTGTGTTGAGAAGAGGGAGATTTGGGGGGGGGCTGGTTGTTTGCAGTTGGGGAGAGTTGAGATGAGGAAGAAGGAGGAGAAATAGGGGAGGATAGGGTCGAGTGAGAGGGGATATATTAATTTTTGCTGACGGCTTCACTGACGGACTATTCTGTCTGTGATTCCATCGGCTAATATGTCGGCAAACAGGGCACGTCACTTTACGGTGCTGTCGTTTTGAATCCCTCAGTGATTCTGTCGGCATTTTCCATCGGTGAATCGGTCACGTCACCGTACGGAGCTGACGTTTTGAATCCCTCGGTGATTCCGTTGGCATTTCCATCGATGAATCGGTAAAAAATACCCTCAATAACCTCCACGTCAGCGAACCACCCTTTTTTTTTTTAAATTCTCAACATTCCATCCGTAATTTCGTCGGTATATACCGATGGATTTTGGCTGTCGGTATCTACCGATGAAATTACCGACGGAGTAAAGTCTGTCGGTAATGGCGACCCCAAATTACCAACAGAATTATTCCGTTTTCAATTCTGTTGGTATTAAGCGAATTTCTGGTAGTGATTAGTCTTTGATTAAAACGCTCAAGATAAAACTTCGTGAACCAAAATGCATTATTGAAAAATACACAATATATCCACGGTGGTGTTTTGTGAGCATGTGAACAATGTAGGCTCAAAAGTAAACACTCCATACCTTTTAGATTTTTACTTAATTGGTGAACATCTAGTAGTGATCATGCAGCCTGACAAGTAAACACTCCAGCTTTTTTTGGAGATCAATCCATGTAAACTGTTGCTTGTCCGCATAATACTTTTGTAATATGTATAAATGGTAGGTCTTCGATTGAACCTAGAATCACTATATACTTGCATCAAAACCCCAGGCCTCCTTCCTTGCCACCTATACAAGTTAGCCCCGAGTGACCTGTTGTACAAAAAGCAAAGGAAATTGATTTGGATGAAAGGTCGTCTGGAAGACCAAGTACATGATCCAAATTAAGCAGGACCCTTTCCCTTTCTGGCTTGGGGGGAAAAGGTCTCTAATCTCAATCATTTGCTTCTTGACGACGAGAACGAATATGTTGCGCAAGCTCCTGCCAGTCTCTCGAGGCCAGGAAGGGGCAAGGGGGCTGCAAAAGTTTTGGAGGTGGACGCATGATTTTCGAGAAAAAGTTTTGTACAATAATTGTACTGTGCTACTGTGGCCATTGCTCTTGCATTCACCAAATGTCAAAGGCTGCAATTATAGCTGCGATGTTCTTTTTCACTGAACTAGCCAAATGGGGCAATTCAACTGGTGGGGGAGAAAGCGAAACCAACAACTAGAAATGGGTCCATTAATTGTCGAGTTACGAGAGGTTGCTGCAGCAGAAGTGGCATTGCAAGCATTTCTGCCATCATTTTGTTATGCGCGCAAGAGGAGAAAATAATTCAAAATACCAAATAGCAGTTCATTCTACAACCACCACGAACCCCTTTTGCTTTGATGTCATGCGTACTTTCGAGCCAGTTTTGCATTCAGGGATAAATTTCTATCTAGATGAGGTTTTAGAAATATCAAGTCCTTTCAGCTAAAATATATGTAGATGTTTTGAAACAAGTGCTTGGCTAGTAGCTCTTTCATAAAATTACGTTGTCTTACAGCATAAAATTATCAAAAACTAGAGAGAAGTTGGAGTACTCTCCTCCCATAAATCATGATTAATTTTTATAGTTAAATTATATTTTCACCGGTTATATATATCCAAGTTGTTTTTAGACCTATTAAATCAACTAGATTATATCAGGCCAATCTTTTTATAATTTAAAAAAATATATCTATTATAAAACACATTAATAATGTCTGAATTTATTTTTAGGTTTAAAATTTTTTTGAACCAACTTGCTATATATATCAGGCTAATGATCTAGCATGAATTGTGCACGAAAAGCATTAAAGCACTTTTGGATGTGAGGACCTAATTGAGCATTTTGGATATATTAGGGATTTAATTATTAAAGATTGGTTAGAGATTTAATTCAGAATTTATAGTAGAAGGGGATGTTTGGAAACGTGGTGGTGGTTGTTTTTCAAAATATTTTTCTTGAAAATGTATTAAAATAATATTTTTTAAAAAATTATTTTTAATATCAGCACATCAAAATGATTTGAAAACATCAAAAAAATAATTTAAAGTTAAAAAAATAAATACATAATTTAATTTTTTTAAAATAATTATGAAATATAAAAACAAACCGGTTTCAAGTTGAAGACTAATCAATGTTAACTCTTCTATATATTAAACAGAATAAACTATTGGGTCATAAAAAAAATAATTTCTTTTTCGATGAAAGCACTATGATTTGTCTAATCTTTTTGGTTGAAGTAGATTTACTTCACACAATAATTTTGTTTTTAGACCGTACATTAACAAGGAATTTTTTTTATTTTTTTTCAGAAAGTAAAGTGAGAAACTAGAAATAAAGTTTGATAATGCTGAGAAAGAATCGTATCTAATCCTACTAAAAAAAAATAAAAGAAAATGTCTCTTTTATAATAAAAGAAATTATTTTTTTAATTTCCTCTTTCTTATTTTTCTTTACCTTTATATCTTTAGAGTAGTTATAACGAGAAACATCAAATTAAAAAAGAAGGGAAGAGGTACACGTGAATACCGTAGCCAAAGGATCGAAAAGCAACACTGTATCCATCAAATATCAGACACGTGACAGACATGTTGGAATTTTTGGTCCGATAACTGACACACACTCCTTGCATGTTTTGCTGATGGTCGGAGAGTCTATTAACTTTTGTTTTAAAATTGTATTTTAGATATTAAATTTATATTTTTTTATAATTTTAATATATTAATATTAAAAATATTAAAAAATTATTTTAATAAATTTTCATGTAAAACAAACTTTAAAAAAAATTATATTTTCATAGCAACAAATATACAATTAACTTGTTGCCCTCTTTCCCCGTTCCATAACCATCTCTATATTTTTTTAATATTTTTCAAGAAAGTACACGTGAAAATAGCTTTGAAAAAGTAATAAAACCAAAAACAGTCCCCTAATGATCTTCACCGGCCACTCAACTCACCACCATTCATAACTCCCCACGTGTCACTTGCTTTATCGCCGGCCACCGTCGCCGCAAAATGACATCAACCTAGCCAAACTTTGTTGTAAGCATGACACAACATCTATTATCCCCCCCCCCCCGCCCCCCCCCCCCCCCGCTACGTGGATTACAAACAGTGTTTTTTTTTTTTTTTTGCATTTTGACTTTTTTTTTCCAGTTATTAAATTTTTTTTATTTTATTCTTATATAATGTATTTATAGGAATTTAGGGTAGATAATTTATTTTAATTTTTCTTTATATAATTATTACAATATCAAAAAAATATTACAACATTGGAATGGTATCGGAAAACTATATTAACATCTAGATATGGTCTATTTTTTAAAAAATTATAGTTAAATAAAAAATAATTTAAAAAAAACTAGGTTATTAAACTTTGTGGAGTCAATAATCCGGTTTGCGAGTTTGAGAAGATAACCCTAGTTGTCCCTGTTTGTAGGTTTAGTGGGGAACTTTTTATTTTTCTTTTTTCTAATTGAACTTAATTATGTGATCATTTATTTTTTTTATTATATAATTAATAAAATAGTTTTGTAAAAAAAACATGTTATTAAGTTTTAGAAAGTTTGTTGATGTGTATGGTGAGTTTAACTTCTTCTTTTTTATAAATTTATTTTTTTTTAATTTCATTTCTTGATATTAGATTGATTGAGAATTGAGTTTCATAATTTATTTTGTTTTGTTTTCTATAAGGTTATTATAATCTTTAAAAAAAATCTCAGTATTGGTTTGACACTCGATTTTATAATTGTCTATTTTTGTTATCATATAGTTAAATAAACAATAGTTTAGAAGAAAAAATAAGTTATTAATCCCAATGTAATCCATTACCTAGTTTGCGGGTTTGACGTATTAAACTGAGTTACCCAATTCACGGGTTTAGTGGGTTTACCTATCAAATCTGATATTGTTTTTTTTTCACTCTTATTCAATATTGGATTGGTTAAGAAATGAAATTTGTAGTTTATTTTTTTCCTACTTTCTATAGGGTTATCACGATATCAAATAAATATTTTTTTTAGGGTTGATGCTAGATTTTGAAAGCATCTAATGTTATCATAAAATTAAAAAAAATTAAAAAAATAACAGAGTTATTAAACCTATTGAAATCCATGATCTAGGTTGCAAGGTGACTAAAGTCGATCCAATCTAGTATCGTTTCAATATAAAAAATTGTTATCTGAAAGTTTTTTTAAAAATTATATCATGTTTTTACTAATCATTCAAGTGTTTTTTGAACCCATTAAATTAAAATAATTCACTTTAGATCAGCTTCCATACGATTTAATTTGAAATTCAAGTTAGGCAAGAAGTCAAGTTGACATGTTCCAAGATCGAATTGCTTGATTAAATTTAATAATGTTGATAAAAAATATCTTCATACTCAACATTTTTTTAAGTTAAAAAAAAATTTAACCCTCAACGAAGTATGGAGATATGTACTATTAAATGCTAAAGAGTGTTCAGTGTATAGATATTGTGTTCCAAACAGAGGTTGAGCAAAATTTTAAAAAATTAATTTATTTAAAATTAACTTTTTTATTATTTTAATGTGCTGATATGAAAAAAATATTATTTTAATGTATTTTAATATTTTTAAAAATAATTGTTATTATATTTTTAAATATTTAAAAAAAAAAAAAGAGAAAAGAGAGGATGTGCGTACGTTAAAGTGACTAGGGGTATGGCGATGGTAACGGGTTGACTGTAGTAACGTTCAAAAAACAAAGAAAAAAGGAAATAAAAGGAAGAGTCTTTTTCAGTGATTATGAGATTATTTTTTTTTTTTTATTCTGTTTTCTTTTGTGGACTTTAGAGAGTGTCTCTTTTGGGTCTTGTTTACTTGCAAGGAATGGATGGTGGTGATGTTCATTCCTGATGCCATCTAGTATTAAAGACAGTGAACCAGTGTTAAATTTTTCAGGTTTAATTTCTTGGACTTGCTGGAATACTTGAATTGCTTGAGAGATTTTGGTAGTAAGAGCTGAATTACATACACACAGAGCCCCCAAAAAGAAGAAGAAGAAGCAGCAGCAGCAAACTTTGTTCGTTTATTAGTGTACTTTTTTTCCTTCAAGGGGGGGCTCTCCTTTTGGCTACTTGGGAAGTTGACACTTTTGGCTTCGTTTTTGCAAATTCATGATCCATTGAAGCATGCTGTACAGAGGTAAGTGAAGGCTGATGACTTACTTTAATCAGTATTTTCTGGATCTTGGTTTTATTTACACTTGTGTCCGGATTGATTGGAAAGGGAAGTTACACAGTATTGGTGCGGATAAAAGCATGATTTTCTGTGTTTAATGGTTGTTTCTGAGTTTGTGTGTTTAGGTTAGAGAAAGGGTCCTTTCTTTTGGATGGTCTCTTTATATTTAAGCAATAGCATGTTTGCTTTATGCCATATATAAGAACATCTTGATCAATTAAGAGTGAGTCCAATTCACCATCGATTCTGTTTTTATTCCTTCTTGTTTAGCATAGTTTGTTTTGAGTGGTTGGATTTTTGGGAAAAAGAATCATCCCTTGAAGCCTTGCTTCCAAAAAAAAAAAAAAAATTGAGATGGATTTAGGCCATAATGTTCATTGGCGTTACTGTTGGATGAAACCACATAGGTTTCCGGAGACAATAGCCACATAATTTATAGCTGATCATAGACCATTCGTTCAATCTTGCTGATACTATATTTATTATTAGTGCATAATCCATATTTCGAGATTTTGAAGAGAACAAGTCTTGAAGCATTTTGAAAAGATTTATTGTGATTTGAGGTGGACATGTGAAGCGAAATTTCCTCACGGAGTGGTCTTTGATTCATTGTCAATCTGTAGAATGTCCTCACATGATGGAGAGGTTTCTAGAAACAAATATAAATGAAGAAACAGTAGGAAATGTTAACTAGCAAGTGAAGCAGCTTCCATCATACAGTTATTTTAAGCAAGACATGAGGGCACCGTTGCTGATTTAGCTCAATAAACCAGTTGGAATCTCTAACATGGGAGTTCTGTGGGAGAATCAATATTGTGCGTTACCCTTGAAAAGTTGTCTGTCTACTCTCTTTCCTGTTCCTACTTCCTCTGGCAAAGTAAATATGACATTGGTTCGTTTTTTCATGTCCACAACATAGGTTGCCTTGCTTACCCCTAATTTTTATATAGGTTGCCTACTTACCCCTAATTTTTATATCTGTGTTGCTGATGCTGCCATTGTTGATGAGTCCAATACTTGGCAAATTTTTCAATGTGTTTGCCTTCATGAATGAACAAGAATAGCTGAAGTTGCCATGTCAGTGCATGTGTCTGAGCATTAAAGTTTAACCTTAGTGAGTGTTTGATCTCTTAGCTTTGTAAGTCTACATAGTCTGAATGACAATGCTTTACAAATTTTCTTTTTTATGTTTGTCTCCTGGGTAGCAGAACAATTCACGAAATTTGGGTAGGATTCTTTTGGAATCAGTTATCAGTAGATATCCTTTTGAGCTCTGTCCTTGGATGAGCATCATTTTGACCAGAATCATATTTCCTTTTTTCCTTTCCATTCTATTGATGTTTTTGCTATGCATATTATTTCTTGTTTTGCTTAAGAATGACAAGTTCCATGTAATTTTATTACTACATTGATGTGATGTTGCAGCTGACTAAATGTGTCTGTTTGTTTTGCTTTGTTTTCCATTTTTTATTAGATTCTTTTAGAGCATGAGCTCTACGTCAACTCAAATTGCCGCCCTCAGAGGAATGGGCATTTATGAGCCCTTTAACCAGATTAGCTCATGGGCACACGCCTTCAGAGATGATGGTAGCCTAAACATTGGCCCATCCACAATTGTGCAGGTGGATGATGGGCTAGACAACAAGGTAAATGATGCATGATGTTTTCCTTCTAATTAATGAATGTCAGGGCTAACTATGCTTACCAGGCGGCCTGATGTTTCTGATTGACTTCCTCCAGAGTGAACATGTTTCACATGAATCAATGGAACCATACAGAAGCGATCAAGAAGCACACAAACCTGCTGATAAGGTTATGAAACTCCTTTCCTCTCTCTCCGATTAATCAAAAACATATAAGCTATTATTCTTAAATTTCTTATGAATTATACCAGCTTTGTATGGAGAAAATGTGTAGCACGTGAATCCTTTGGGAAACTAGATGAAAAGATTGCTTCAAATAAAATCCACAAATTGGGAATTTGTTGTTGGTACTATTCTCACATGAAGACTAGTAGTACACAATAATGAATTTGTGGATGTTTGAGCTTTTGAGAAGCATCCTTTCTTATTGAACTGGATTAAACTCAATGGGATTGGATTTTCCTTTTCTCTTTTGTGCAAAGATGAAAAATCAATGAATAGATGACTAACAGTGCACTTGAAATGTTCACAAATCTAACTGCAGATACAAAGACGATTGGCACAAAATCGTGAAGCAGCTCGCAAAAGTCGCATGCGGAAAAAGGTAGATTTTACTACATTCTTATACAAGTATATGGTGATGAAAGGTATTTTAACATTGTAGTGCAGAATATTTATATTTCAACATTGTTTCTTAGGCTTATGTTCAACAATTAGAATCCAGCCGAATGAAGTTGGCCCAGTTGGAGCAGGAACTTGAAAGAGCTAGGCACCAGGTGAGATAAAAACTCTATTCCATCTATTATGTTTCACTGTTTAACTGGATGCATTTCCCTATTTATCAGTCACTGATGAAAATACTAGTTAGGATTTCCTGGAACAACAAATTGTCTCTTCTAACAGCTCTGTGAATGCCTGACTGCAGGGTGCTTACTTAGGCAGTGCATCAAATTCTAGTCATTTAGGATTTTCAGGAACAGTAAATCCAGGTTTGTGATTCCATGTGCTAACTTGATGATATTTGTACGGCATGGCAAATCTTAGCAACCCTTGACACATAAAAGCATGATGAAGTAAACAGAAGAGTATACCTTACGGACTTCTATGCAGAAACTGATCTTCCTTGAAGGTTTCTCTTTTAGAGATTTGTCTGAAAACATGGTGCCAGATGCCCCTCTTCATTTTTCGTTGCCAACTACAGATCAGAAAGTTGTTTATAAACTATCTGTTAAATTTTGTGTGTTCATTATAGGTCCCGTTGTCTCTTCATTCCTGTTTTTATTGCAAAATACTGATGGATGCATGCTGCTAATAAACTAATCACTAAATGTCTCACCCGCAATTTCCACATTTGTTTCATTCACTTGCCTCTGCAGACAATTTATATTTATTTAATATCTATTCAAGGAATCTCGGAACTTTGGCCTTGAATTGCCTAATTACCCCTTGAAACTATTTTGCATCTTTATCATGGTGATTGCATTTATTCTTTAATTCTTACATATGTATTGTGATCTAAATGGTTCTGATCATTATTTCACAGGAATTGCTGCATTTGAGATGGAATATGGACATTGGGTTGAAGAACAACATAAGCAAATCTCTGAACTTAGGAAAGCATTGCAAGCTCATATAACTGATATTGAGCTCCGAATACTTGTTGAGAATGGCTTGAACCACTATAACAATCTTTTCCGTATGAAAGCAGATGCTGCGAAGGCTGATGTATTCTATCTGATATCTGGCAAATGGAGAACGTCAGTAGAACGCTTCTTTCAGTGGATCGGAGGATTCCGCCCATCAGAACTTCTAAATGTAAGTCTTATTCCATATAATTTATTGCTTGAAGACTGAGTAGGTATTGGTGGTCCCTGATGATGCTGGCCTCTCTATTCATGAACTTTTCATTTCATTTTTTACACCGGATACAAAGCTACCTTTATAGCATTATGTATCCTAAATATAGGATTGTGGGTCTTAATAGTAGCATATGGAGAAGTCACTGTCTATAATTTTTGCTGTGATGGACTTCAGTATCAGCTTCTTCAAGAGACTTGTCTATATTGTTCTAGCTCGCTACTCTATCACTATTTGCCCGACATCTTTAGAATACATACATAAAATCCTAATTCCCTTTTTTTTTTGTTAATATTTCATTATTGTTATGTAGATTTTATTCATCAAACTTCTAAACCCCCCCCCCCCCCTGCAGGTTCTCATGTCACAACTTGAGCCTTTGACTGATCAACAACTCGTGGATGTCTGTAACCTTCGTCAATCATCTCAGCAAGCTGAAGATGCTCTAACTCAAGGAATTGATAAACTCCAGCAGACCCTGTCCCAAAGCATAGCAGTTGATGTAATGGGTGTTGGGGGTTATGGTCAGATGGCTGATGCCAGGGAGAAGTTAGAAGCTCTCGAGGGATTTGTGAACCAGGTAATAATTTCTTAGTGACATCTTGTTAGTTAATGTGCACTTGATATCTCTGAAAGCTGAATTAACTCATGTTTCATGGATTCCTTCCTCATGTCATACATAACTCACTTAACAATTTTGAACAATACAAAACCAAGTCATAATCATATATAATAAACAAATATTGCCGTTGGGAATGCTGACTGTTAGTATTAATTATGAGCACTGAACAATTAACCCTTGATTCTTATCTGAATATTGGATCATGTTTCTCTTTTTAAAAACAGGCCGATCACCTTCGGCAACAAACTCTGCAGCATATGTCTCGGATATTAACAATGCGCCAAGCAGCTCGTGGTTTACTTGCATTAGGAGAGTACTTTCACCGTATTCGTGCTCTCAGTTCTCTATGGGCTGCTTGTCCTCGTGAACCCACTTAGTCAACGGAGGTAGGATCCGAGAAAACCACTCATATCTAAGTTGATTTCCCTCAAGCACCTGTGCCTCTGCAGGGGAATGAGTTCTTGTGGCTTTTGTAATACGGACAAATATTTGATCCAGTTATATGTTTTTTCACAGCAGTTATTCTTAAGTTTAAACGGTGTAAATATGAATCTTAATGATGCGTTCCTGAAGCAGCAACCATACTTAATTAAGTTGATGCTCGGTACATGATGTATATATATTGTTAAAAAGTGTTAGAAAGTTTCATTTGAAATGCAGGTCATGTTTGTACTACTTGGCTACCTCCCTGTTTAGGCATATGCGTGTTGCTAGGAAAATTCCTTGCCATTCTTTTTTTTCATTGCCAGGACAATCCTACCTAAGGACAATTCCTTGCCATTCTTAATTTGACATATCTGTTAAGATTAATACGCTGCCCAATGGGCTAAGGTAGGATCATTATTGAGTTTCTTGCCCAAGTGCACATCTGATTAAAACACCCCAGACTGACAGTACACTCAAATCTATCTTGATATGGACAAAACTATTGTTCTTGGGTTTACCATGGTCAAATCTATTTAATCAGGCATCCCAGCTGATGAAGTGGCTGAAACTTCAAATGGATCTCGGGCTTCACAAGGCTGCTTTTGGATTTGAGTATTTGGGCTTGATTGTAAGACTTACATTTTTCTGCAAAACAAGTCCTTGGCTTACTTAAGGTGTGGAAGGTGCATTAAATGGTTTTTCAAAAGGGGTCTCTTGGTCAGCTTTTAAGAGGCCAAAAGAATAAAACAATAAATAGTAATAGATTACGTGTTGTTTGAATTTTTTTTTTAACTTGACATTAATCAAAATAAAGTAATTTAACCAAAACATGTTCTTTTGTTAAAATACATCGTTTTATTTAAATAAAATAATATTATTTTAGCAAGTTTAGATTTAATTAGGTAATTAATTTTCTTTTTAATTTTATCTCTCAACTTTTGAATTTGTTCAATTAGATCTTTAATTAAATTCTGATTTTAAGAATTAATTTAATTTTACCTCATAAAATTTTAAAAAAATCCTTTTATTTTAGTGTGTTTTTCAAATTGGTTTTTGGTCTCAGATATTTTTAATTATTAAACTTAATTAAACCTTTTAATTAGGTCTATATTTAAATCAAATCAGCCTATTAAAAATCTAATTAAGTCTTCAAGCTAATTCTTTTATGCAAATTCATATGATATTTATTTAAGTTAACCTTTAATCTACAGTCTTTTAATTTTAGATTTTTTAGAGGTACAATTGGGTTTTCAATTTTGCACTTAAATCCCTCTCTATCATGTCTTTGCTAATCAAATTGAGAAGAAAAAAATCATTGATTGAAAGCCTATTTTTTATATTTACTTTTGATAGGATTTTTATTGATTTTAAAAACAATTTAGGTTACCTCACCCTTCAACACTAAATTGTTTAATAATTAAGCTTTATATTTTTATTTAATTTTTTTTCAATGGAGTTAGTTATCCTAGTATTACAACCAGGTCATGGATTTTGTATGTTGATTCAGGTGTGCTCAAGTTTAGTTTTTTTGATAATTTTTGGATTATGTATATTTTCTTTAATTTTTTCTTTCAATATTTTGTTTGCTACAAATCAAGCTTTGGTTTTATTATTTTTTTCTATTTTGCTCTATGTAGAGTTATTGCATTCTATTTTAATTTCTTTATTCATTATCAAATAAGATCCTTCAACATTTGATTTTTTTAATATATATATATATTTCAATTTGATCCTTCAATATTTAATTAATTAAAAATTGATCTTTATGTTTTTTTTTCTATGAAGCTATCACAATCTTATACTCATGATCATGGGTTAACCTAATTTAACTCGGGAGGGTTTTCATTGTTTTTTTTAAATAATTTTTATTTTGATTATTTTTAAAGTGCGAGCCCAAATTTTTTTATAAAGTCGAATTTTTTTAAATATTTTTTTGGTTGTAGTTTATTTATTTACTGTTATTATATTTATCTTACTTTTATTATTAAATTAGCCAAGCTAATTAAACTAAGATAAATAGAGTCTTAATATTACTAGAGAGGCTTCAGCATTTATCTTTATTCCTTTCAGACAAGGTTTGGTTACATGATACAGAATTATTTTCAAGTCCCTTTTCACATCAACATCTGCAGTGGATTAACTTGAACAGAATTCAAATAAAAGAAAGAAAGAAAGACAGGTACTTTGACAATGCCACCACGGTGAAGTCTTTTAGCATATAAAACCTCAAAACGAGTGAGAAAAGTGTGTTGTGTATCTGTTGCCTGCCTGAGAAGTCACCAGTCAGAATCCTTAACATAAGCTGAATGCCTGCCCACAATTAGTTCGATGAGCGGTTCTTCCACATCAGAATCAGACTGCGTCTTGTCGCGGCATACAAGAATCTTTTCATTACCAGTGACGACTGTTACCTCCTCTCTGGGGGTCGAAAGTTCATTTGCAACAACCATATGCATCCTGTACTTTTTAAGAGCCATTTCAGCTTTCTCCAAAAGAATCTTCGAATCTGTCTCAAGCTGTTGAATCCAGTGGGGATCAAAATCAGGGCTAACTAGAAAATAAATCCCAGGTTGAAGCTTTTACTTAATAATAATAACAAGCAACATGTCAAGTTGTGATCACCTTTTCCTTTCAAGGCAGGGAGAAGGAGAGGTCACAATCAACAAAAGTCTTTCAACAGAATCAGACAACACCTCTTTTCAAATTCAAATACTGCTAGTATGAAGTTCTCTACTATGAAGGTACGATCTGACTGTCCATAGAGACAAACATATCATTAGTCTTCCGTTAAGACACAGGAAATAATGAGGGACCGCACTCCTACTTATCTTCCCTGTATATGTACTTAGTAAACTGAGAATAAGCAAAAACACAGAACCAGAAATTAGGTTTCTGTTTAAATATGCAGTGGCTGTTCCAGCTGCAGCTCGTCATCTAATAAACCTTTTTCAGCGATATGCTCTAACATCTTTGAATCCCCAAAAAGACATCAAGAAGGGTGGCACATCATCTAACCTTGAATGATATGCAGAAGGCCATGGGGGCCCATGCTTTCTTCAGCGCTGAGAGCATTTTTGGGACCTGCACCAGTCGCATGTCCAGAGGGTCAGATGCTGACTGGATCTTGTGCTCTGCTTGCAGATACAATCGTGCTAATTACAACCGAAAACATACACGGGCATTTCATCTTCCAAATCAATTATGTATCAAGATCCCAGGAACAATTAGTTGCTATTAGATGAAATCCTGGGACTAAATGTTGTCAGAACTAATCAAGAGAGCATAACAAGTTTTAAATTTATTCAAGCATTACCATGCTCTTCCATGGAACATAAAAGTCAGACACAGCAGCAGCAACATAATACACAGCATGTGATCCAAGATCCCTCATTGACATTGCTATGCTTCGTAATATCTGCCAATCATGCAAGTCATTGATTCAGCACGTGAAAGTAGAAAAGCTGTTGCACATATCTGTGTGTGCGGGAAAAAAAAAGCAGCTTGGACAGAAAGAATATAGATAACTAAACTTTTAAGGAAAAAAAAAACATTAATTACTGAAATTCATAAATTAACATCCAAAACACTGAATGACTAATGAAGAATCCATGGCCTGATATGGAAATTGTTAGGAAAGACTGAATTTCTGCCAGGATGTTCAACTTACTAGCATCACAATTAAAGCTATACTCATTGAACAGGCAACATTCATGAAAAGCATGCATTGCGCACAAAAGCATATGAAAGAACAGAAAATACGATTTCCATTATGAACAAACAAATGGATTTTTTACATGGACAAATGAAATCATAGGAAATTATTATGAAAGTTAGCACATTGGTTTGGAATTTGGAAAGAAATTTAAAAGCTGACTGAAACTAACCTGAAGATACTCAAATATGGTTGTAAATGGAAGTTTTAACAGGTGACCTCCAGCTACAGCCTACAACAAACATGAAAGCCTGAATTGGTTCATTGAAATGGCAAGCTAAAATTTTGCCTTCAAACTACATGAAAAACAGGGTCAATTGAGTGAAATTTCAGAACACTGGATGTAAGTTATCAATAGTTCATACAGCATGATGATCTCTAATGGCTCTCTTCACTGCTTCAGTATATGGTTGACGCACTGAAACATAAAGAAAAATAGTTACATAATTGGAACCCTCAATTGTGTATACAATTTGATTCATGACAGAATCAACAAGTTATCACTGATTATAGCTCATCTTCCAGGAGAAAAAATTTGGTTCACGATAATTTGTGAAGAATTTACCACAAAACTCCTAACCACAGATGTTGGACAAATTACCCGAACCAAAACAAGGTTTGTAAGTGGAAAGAATGCCAGCCTATCGTAACAAATTAGGCCACACACTTAAGTCATGCCATAGAAGAATCATTTATGATCGAGTCCAATCCATCAAACTGAAGGATTTACATCAGCAGGTTAAATTTATATGCAGAAAAGAAGAAGAAGAAGAAGAAGAAACTTGAATAGCAGAGTCATCAGAGCACTCAAAACATTCAAGTAATGAATCCTCAGGAAGAGATCGGCAATATGGCTGGAAGGTTCCCCTGCATAAGAAAGCCGTATACTATCCAAAATAAAACATGTTTTTGATATTTTCTTTTCTTTTCTCCTTCGAATCACTTCCCGACAACAATTAGTTGCAACAGAAAGGAGCAACAAAGATATAACTAATACTATATCAAGACGGAGAAATTTACCTCCTATATAAAAATATAACTGCACATCCAGCCTTGATAAAATATCTGCAAGAAAATCGTTCAAAACACACTCAATTGAGAACAGTCTAGAAGAGAGTTTCTCTATTTTATGAGTTCCAAAGTTGATTACTCAGTAGAAGGAGCTCCTCTATGGCCTGAACTGAAATTATCAATGTAACGCACGCAACATTGCTCCAACGGAACTGTGGTGCCACCAGATGTCACACACACAACCCCCGTAGGACTCCCTTTTCCTGCATTTACTTACTGATCAAAACAGCCAACACCTTATTAAACACCAGTAAATGAGTTAGTTTCTTGCCTGGTGGCGGAGAATTGAATTCAATGAAATCCTTCAATTTCTTGGCAACCCCATCACAGTCTTTTAGAGGAGGAGCTGAATAAAAAAATGATCCGATTTCAGCATCCAATGGAGTTTCTGATACTGAACCATTTCTAGAATCCATTCAAATTCACTGCGATAAAAGAGAAATCACCATTGTCGAGTTTAGAGAATTAGACATTAAATGGCAATGCCAACCAGCAAAACCAAAAACATGAAGGAAAAAAAAGTTATAACAAAACCCAAAATAGACGAAAAGATAGAGAAATTGATGTGTACAATAATAGAAAGGGTTCGTAGAGAAATTAAGAGCATACCCATAAAACTTAAAAAAGTGATAGAGAAAACTGTCAGGTCAGGTCAGCTCTGCTCTGCATACTGAAGAGGAGTCGATTCTCAATTTATACTAGTAGTGGAAAGAGAATATCAGCTTGGCATATAATAATTATTATTAAGTAATATTAATAGTTTTATAAAAAGCATTCAAAGTTGGCTAGAATATTGTTTATTATTATTATTGCTGCTGCTGCAGCTGCCGTGTTTTGTTCCCGCCAATAGGTGCCTGGAACGGAGACCTTGACGGAAAAAAGAAAGATATGTACAAAAAAACTAAAATAAATGGAGAATTCCATGCGAAAACTAACGTGTATATTAATTAACAAACAAAAACTAAGGAATGTGGTGAATTTACTGTAGCATTTGCATTGTACATTCTCCTACGGATTTACTATTTCTCATGCACAAGATCCGGAAATAAACTATGATCGATAAGCATCTCTCTGCAAATGATATATGCTGGCGAAGAAGGAGGAGGCAAGAAAACAACGCAAGGAATAACAACTGAACACACCAATCGGCGACTAACACCAACAAGAACAGCCTGTGATGTTACTGGTTGCACTGCATCCAACAAGCTATAAAGTAACCATTGTTTTCCCTGAAAAGTGGAAAACCGAAAAAAAGAAAAACAAGGAGACTGTATATATATCAATCCAAGATATATTAATTATACAAAAAAAA
>Ga0325401_1002575_pt1 | contig 16210 bp, 18 predicted proteins | sample PopdelMetagenome_FD_205666 | JGI IMG/M metagenome (GOLD analysis project Ga0325401, IMG submission 205666) | Populus deltoides microbial communities from Bellville, Georgia, United States - Xylem-PdKOR-R2 | ecosystem: Host-associated > Plants > Phyllosphere > Stem > Wood/Secondary xylem | place...
CTCCATCCCGATCCCGCGTTCCGGCCGGTGGCTGCCATCCCCCCGCACCGGGCACGGGACCGGGCGACGGAGCGACCAGATACCGGCGGGGCGGCACGACGTCCGCCGCCGCCGACCGGTCCCGGAACCGTCAGATCAGTCCCTCATGCTTCATCGCCTTCTGGACGGAGGGAAGCGTCATCATGCGCTCGCGGAAGCCGACCAGCGCCGCCGGGGGCTCGATATCGAACTTCTTCGCCCAGAGCAGCATCACGAAGAGGTAGAAGTCGGCCACGCCGACGGTGGATCCGAACAGGTAGTCGCCCTTCATGTTGTCGGCCAGAAATCCCATGCGCTTGCCGATCATCTCGCCGGCCTTGGCCTTCTCGCCCTCACCGGCTCCCGCGAAGAAGGGTTTGAAGCTCTTGTGGATCTCGGTGGAGATGAACGCGAGCGCTTCCAGCAGGTGGGTGTGCCCCATCGGTCCCGACGGCGCGAGCCTGCCGTCCTGATGCGCGATCCAGTCCAGGATCGCGACGTTCTCGCTCAGCGTCTCGCCCGAATCGAGCGTCAGTGCCGGCACGTACCCCTTGGGATTGATGGTGGTGAAGTCGACGCCCGCTTCCGTGCGCTTGGCCTTGAGATCGACCCTCTCGTGATCGAAGGACAGGCCCGCTTCGTGAAGAGCGATGTGGTCGGCCAGGCTGCAGGCACCCGGCGCGAAGTAGAGCTTCATGGCGATCTCCGATGGCAGTGCTGCTCCAACGCCCGGAGGCCGGATTGGTCGCGCCCCCCGGGCGCGCCCCGCGACCGCGAGAGCCGGCGCAGCCGGGCCGGTCATCCGCCGGGGAGGACGTCGAGCGGCCCGGCGCCGGAAGATCTCTCGCCCGGATAGCCGACCGGCCGCCGCCTCCCTCCCCGCTGCCATCGCGACCATCCTCCGCCCCGCCGCCATCCCCGGCTCCGGGAGCACGTCCCGGGCGGGATCACCGGGGGGGCTCGGGCGTGCCCGCGCTCCAGTTCCACCCGGTCTCGGCCGCCACCCGCTCCTCGAAGTCGCAGGACGCCGTCACGATCATCCCGCGCGCCCTCGCGCCGGCGATCGCCGCGACGACCCGCGCCCGGAAGGCGTCGTGCCCGGCCGGGTCGGTCGCCTCGGCGTCCAGCTCCGCGGTCCAGGCCGATGCGAGGATCGGATCGTAGACCGCGCTCCTCGCCCGGTCCGGCGCGTGCCCGTCGTTCCGCGAGACCGAGGCGTGGATGCGCGGCTCGCCCGGACCGGCCCGCAGCAGATCGTCGAGGAGCCTCCCGATCGCGTCCCGCGGCCGGGACGTGTCGATGTACAGCCGGCAGAAGGGCGGCTCCGCGTCCGGGACGGTCATCCAGCAACCGTGGCGAGGATCGCGGACGGTTTCCACCCCGCCCGGCGCTGCCCCTCGGCCGGGCGGGCGGCGGCACCGGCGACGGCAGGGCACCCGCGGCCCCGGCGTCGCCGCGCCCGCTGCCCCTCCCGGAGAGAGGGACGGGAGCGGGCGGGGGGCCTATACAGGCGCCGTCGACGAGGGCCCCGGGAGGATCACGCGTGCAGATCATACGCCGCGCCGCCGCGCTCTGCTCCGCCACGCTCTGCTCCGCCGCGATCGTCCTCGCCCTCGCGGCGGGCGCGCTCGCGCAGCCGGCGCGCCCCGCCTCCCCACCGGGGAGCGCCGCGACGTCCGGCATCCCGCGCTTCGAGAGCCACCCCGCCGCGGCCGGCCCGCCCGAGCGGAACGCTCCCCTGGTCCTCACGCGGCGGGACCGGGAGTACAGAACACGCCTGCGGGCCGCCGCCGCCGGGCCCGCCAACTTCGCGGGCCACTACGTCCTGACGAGCTGGGGCTGCGGGACGGAGTGCCGCTACGGCGCGGCGGTCAACCTCCGCACCGGGCGGGTGACGTTCCTGCCCTTCGCCACCTGCTGCTTCGGCGAGGCCCCGGACGGCACCGAGGACGCGATCGCCTTCCGGCGGGACAGCTCCCTTCTCGTGCTGCTCGGCATGACGGATGATCGAGGAGCCGGTGCCGGCACGCACTACTACCGCATCCGGGGCGACAGGTTCGTGCACCTGCGGTCCGTCCCGTTCCCCCCGCGGCGCTAGGGTGCCGCACAGCCCCCACCCGCCATCCCCCGGCGCTGCCGGCGCTCCGTCCCGCCTCCCCTCGGCCGCGACGCCCCCGTTCGACCCCGGCCGGTCGCTGAACGCTCGACGGAGGCACCGCATCGGGAGACAAGGACCCGCGATGGAGGGACGGCGGTGACGACGTGGCGAACCGGCCTGCTGCTGCTGGCCCTGGGCTTTCCCGCCGCGGCGACGGCCTCCGACACGGTGGGCGCCGTCGTCGCGGGGCGCCGCTACGCCGTGCCCCGGGCGCTGCTGGACGTCCCGGTCGCGCCGGGGGGGATCGTGACCGACATCCTCTCGATGCGGCTGCTCTGGCCCGGCGCCGGGCCCGTGCCGCCCGGGCACGACACCGCCTACGAGAGCGGCCTGATGGCGGTCGGCGTGCAGGACATCTCGCCCACGACGCGGGTGGAGCGGCTGTCGCGCATCCCGGGGCAGCGGGCGCGCTTCCTCGCCCTGTGGCGGGACAGCACGGTGGACCAGCTCGCCCTCGCCCCGGAGTTCGACCTCGCCGCCCTGTCCCTCGGCAGCACGGAGGAGGCGTCCCGGCTCGGCCTGCGCGCGCTCGGGCCCTTCGCCGCCCTCGACCCGACGCGGGAGCTGCGGCTCTTCGCGGACGGGCCGCCGGCGCGTCTCTCCGTGCTGATGTCGTGCTGGACCGGCCTGTCCTGCCATCTGTGGTGGATGGAGGGGGAGGCGGCGGTGGGCGTCGTCTTCACCGAGCGCTTCCTCCCCGACTGGGCCGCGATCCGGGGGGCGGTGACGGCGCGGCTGCACGGGATGCGGACGGACCGCGGCGGCGGGCCCTAGCCCGCCGCGAGCCGGGGGCCGGGGTCCGGGGTCCGCGCCCTGCCCCGCCATCGGGGGGAGGTCCGGCATCAAGGATCGGTGACGGCGCGGTCGCGCGGTCGGCGCCGCGTGCTACGAACGGGGCATGACCGACACCGGCGCGACGCGCGCGGCGATCCCGGCCCTTCCCGGTGCCCTGCCGGCATCGTCCGGGCGACGCGCCCTGCTCGCCCTGCCGGTCGCGGCCGCCCTGACGCCCCCCCTGGCGGCCCCCGCCCTCGCAACGGGCACCAAGAGACGCATCCCCGCGCCGCGGGCGGCCGGGGGCGCGATCGAGGCGGCCGTGCGGATCATCCGCGATTCCTACGTCGATCCCGTGCCGCTCCGCCCGATGCTCGAGGACGGACTGGCCGGCCTGGCCCGGCTGGCCCCGCCCGCCGGCAAGACAGGGGCGTCGGCGCTGGCGGAGGCCCGTCCCGCCCTCGCCGCCGCGCGGGACGACGCGGAGGCCGTCGCGGTCCTTTCCGCGGCGGTCCGGCGCCTGAGCGGCGGGGATGACGTCGACCCGCTCTCGCCGGCCCTCACCGCGGCCCTGCGCGGCATGGCCGGCGGGCTGGACCCGCGCAGCGACTACCTGCCGCCCGACGCGCCGGGCGTGGCCCCGCCGGCCCCCTCCGTCGGCGGCATCGGCCTGGAGCTGGCGATCACCGGCGGCGGGGTCACGGTGGTCCGTCCCCTCCCCGGCGGCCCGGCCGAGGGACGGCTCCGGCCGGGCGACGTCCTGCTCGCCCTCGACGGGCGCCCCCTGACGGGCCTGCCACTGGCGGAGGTGGTGGGGCGGCTGCGCGGGCCGGTCGGCACCGAGATCGGCGTGACCCTCCGGCGGGGCGCGGCGGAGCGGGTGACGCTGCGCATCCCCCGCCGGCCGGTGAACCAGCCGGGCCCGCGCCACGCCCTGCTCGGCCGGGTCGCCTACCTGCGGCCCGAGACGTTCCGGGAGAGCAGCCTCTCCGACCTGCGCTCCGCCTTCGCCACCCTGTCGGCGCGGGCGGAGGGACGGCTGGAGGGGATGCTGCTGGACCTGCGGGAGAACGGCGGCGGCCCTCTCGACGTCGCCGCGCGGATCGCGGGCGACCTCCTCCCGGACGGGGCGGTGGTCGCCGGCCTCGCGGGGCGCCTGGCGGCCGACAACCGGGTCCTCCGGGCGACCGGCGACAAGGCGCCCGACCTGCCCCTGGTCGCGGTGGTGAACGACGGCACGGCGGCGGGGGCCGAGATCGTGGCGGGCGCGCTGCGCGACCACCGCCGCGCGCCGCTGGTCGGGCGGAGAACCGCCGGCGGCGGCACCATCACCACCGTCCTCCCGCTGGGGCCGACGGGCGGCGTGTTCCGGCTCACCACGGCCCGCGTGACCCTGCCCTCCGGCCGCGGCTTCGAGGGAGGCGGGCTGGCCCCCGACCTGACGGTGGAGGCCGTCCCGGGTTCCGTCGCGGCCCGCCTCCGGGCCTCGCGCGACGGCGCGAACGGGGCGCGGCGCGAACCCTCCCCCGCCCCCGCCTGGCCGGAGCTGGAAGCGGCCCTGGCGCGGGCCGACGCCGCGCCGGAGGACATCCGGGCCGATCCGGCGCGGCCCGAGACCGACCCCGAGGTGCGCCGCGCCCACGGGCTGCTGCTGGCCCTCCGGGAACAGCCCTCCGGGACGCGATGAGAGGGACGGCCTCGCCACGGGCTGCGTCGCGGCGCGCTCCGGCCAGCACTGCCAGGGCGCGGCGTGCGCGGGCCTCCGGGGCCGGGTGCATCCCTGCCATGACCCTCCCGATGGCCCTCGTCATCCTGCTCGCGATCCACTGGCCTGCCACCCTGGTCCTGGCCCTGATCGCCGCGGCCCTGGGCGCTTACGTCCGGGGCGGCTGGCGGGTGGTGTGGTTCGTCATCGCCGGCCTGCTGCTGGGCGCGTTGGCGCTCGGGGGGCCCCTGCTGGCGGAATGGGGGACCGTCGCTCCGGGGTAGCCGGCATGCCGCGCGATCCCCGTCGAGGTGCCGGTCATCGGCGATGCGCCGACCGGGGCGGTCCGCCCGGTGCCGCGGGGTGCCGGGCGCGGGCCGCGGCGCGCGGCGTCGGCTCTCCGGTTCCCCGTCCCGCGCGGACGGCCCCGCCCCGGCGGGCCGGGACGTGGCCGACGGCATCGACGGGCTACCAGGGCGTGAAGGTCAGCTCGCCGAGCCGGCGGTGGTCCGCGCCGACCCGGAACGCCGTCGCGATCAGCTCCCGCGCCTCGTCGACCGTCACCTGCCGGCCGTAGGACCCCCTCAGCTCGGGGCACGGGACGTCCATCAGGACGATCCGCAGGTGGCCGGCATCCTCGACCTCGTCGGGGATGCTCTCGTCGAAGAGGAACTGGACCGTCCGGTCCTGCCCGTCGATCAGGCCGAGGAAGTTGCCCCTGACGCCGCTGCCGTCGGCCCACATCCGCTGGGCCTCGTGCAGGTCCACCTCCCTGGCCTGGTCGGAGGGCAGTTCCCGGCCGCAGTCGTTCCAGAAGACCTTCATCGGTGCACCCCGGGGTTCGCCCGGCCATCATATCGGCTCCCGCGGGGTGCGCACGTCCCGCCCGATCGGCCGTGATGGAGGATGCCTCCTGGCGCGCACGCCGTGCCTCCGCCACGGTGAACGCGAGGGTCGCGGGGGCGCACCATCGCTCTGCCCGGGCGTGGGCGACGCTGGTACGTTCCGATCCACCCGGGCCGGGCCCGGCGCTCCCGAACGGGACACCCCTCCCCGCCCCCTCTCCCCTGGCCGTCGCCGGGTCGGGAACCGGGGCGGGCGGGAGGAGTGATGGAGGACCGCATGACCGAAGCGCGCCGGGGCCGTCCCGCCCTGCTCCTCCTCCTCTTCCTGGCCGTCTTGCTCCCAACGTTCCCCGCGGAAGCGGCCGAGCGCCGCTGCGGCTGGCTGGTCAACCCGACGCCGAACAACCTGTCGCTGCTCGACGCCGACGGCGAGTGGACGCTGAGCCAGCAGGGCGCTTACGAGGCGGAGGACATCGAGAGCCTGCCCGCGCGCCGCGACCGCGACTGGGTGGTGACGAACGGCAGCAGCTACGGCTACGGCTGCGCCTGCCTGCGGGCGGAGACGACGACGGAGGGCGACGACCGCCGCGTGCTGCGCGTCCTCGGCGGTACGACGGAGCCCCTGTCGCGGTGCCGGCGCGACCGGCGGCTGCCGCGCATGCCGTCGGCGCGCCGATCCTGAGCGGCGTGGAACGCGTCTCCGGAGGCGCCCCGCGCCCCATCCCAACCCGGCTACGCACCATGGCGGCGATCCTGGCCGGGATGATCGTCGCCGGCCGCCTCCCGGCGGGACTGGTCGCCGCGGCCGTGCTCGCCGCCTTCCCGGCGCGGGTGGACGCGGGTGACCCGCCTCGTGCCGAGGCGGCCGTGGGCGACCGGATCCTGTCCGTCCCCGTGCCCGAGGGGCTGGGCGCCGGGCCGGTGCCGCGCGGCCTGCTGCTGAGCCTGCGGGAGGCGCGCCGCTCGCCCTACGACGTGACGGTGACGATCGAGCCCGCCGCCTCGCCGCCGGCGGCGCTGCCGCGCGCGCGGCGCGACGGCGGGGCCCTCGTGCGGTACCGCCTTGACCAGGAGGAGGGCGGCTCCGGCGGCGCGGAGGTGACGCTGACGGCGGAGCGCCCCTGCGACGGCGCCGTGCTCCGTCTCGTGCTGCGGACGCAGGCGGAGATCCTGTCGGGGGCGATGCTGGAACCGGCCTGGGCGGTGCTGCGCGGCGCGGCGTGCCGCCGGCGGGACGGGGCGCGTTGATCGCGTCGGGCGACCCCGCCGTCCCGCTCCGCGACGCGCCGGACGCGGAGGTGGCGGCGGCGCTGGACGCCCACGCCGCCTCCCGCCCCGCGGCGACGCGGAGCACCCGGCGGATGGCCCCCGTCCGGGGCATCGTCCCCGCCCCCGCCGACACGACGAGCGGGCTCCGCCCGAGGAGCGTCACCCCGGTCCCCGCGCCGCGCGGAGCCTTGATCGGGCGCCGGACCGGCCGGGGTCCGCCCCGCCGGCGTTGCATCCCCCGATGAGGCCGCACCACCCCCCGATCCCCTTCCCGCCGTCCGGACCCGGAGCCGCGCGGTGCTGAGGGCGGGGGACGGCGACGGGGCGGGCCCGGCACCGGGTCTCGCCCGGGCGGCGCTCGTGCTCGGCCTCGGGATGGCCGCCCTGCCGGGCGCTCTGTCCAGCCTGCTGGTCCTCTCGCACGCGCGGCGGCTGGCGCTGACGGCGGGGTGGCTCGCCCTGCTGCAGCCGCCCTACGTCGTCGGCCTCGTGCTCGGGGCCCTGCCGGGGGCGGCGCTGGCCGCGCGCTACGGGGCGCGGCGCGCCTTCCTCGTCGCCCTCGTCCTCGTCGCGGCGCTGTCCGCCGCGGCGGCGCTGCCCCTCGGGCTGTGGCCGCTGCTCGGCCTGCGCCTGCTCCAGGGCACCGCCTGCGCCGGGCTGCTCGCCGCCGGCCTCGCCCTCGTGCGCCCGGTGTTCGGGGCGGCGCGGGCGGGGCTCGGCTACGGGCTGGCGGTGGCCGCCGGCGTGGCGGGCGCGGCGCTGCTGCCGCCGCTGCTGGGACAGGGCTTCTCCCTTCTCGGCACGCCGGGGCTGGTGGGGCCGGCTCTCGCCGCGGCCCTGGGGGTCGTGCTGCTCTGCCGGCGGGTCCTACCGGAGGGGACACCGGGGACCGGGCGCCTCGACGCGCTCGGCGCGCTCCTCGCCGTGGCCGGCCCTGGCCTACTGCTCGCCGCCCTGTACACCGCGCCCTTCCGGCCCTGGCGCGGCTTCGTGCTGCTGGTGCTCGGGCTGCTGACCCTGGCGCTGTGGGTGTTCCAGCAGCGGCGCCGGACCGATCCGCTGCTGCCGCTGGACCTGCTGGCGCGTCCCGGCCTTCGCCGCGCGGCGGGGGTGGCCCTCCTCGGCGGCCTGGCGATCGCGGCGACGGGCCTCGCGCTGCTGCCGCAGCTCGGCACGGCCTGGGGCCTGTCGCGCGGCGCGCCGACCGGCCCGCTGCTGCTCGCCGGGCCCGCGGCGGCGATCCTGGCGGCGCTCCTAGTCGGGCTGGCCGCGCCGCGCCGGTGGGCCGCCGCGACGGGCGCGCTGCTGCTGGCCGGCGGCGCGGCGGCGCTGGCGCTCGCCCCGGGCGGGTGGCCGGGCGCGCTGCTCGTGGTGCTCGGCCTCGGGGCCGGGCGGGGGCTGCTGGAGGTCGGCGTCGCGCGGGCGCTCGTGGGCGAGGCGCCGTCCGGGCGCGCGGCAGCGGCGGCCGGGCTGCTGGTCGGCGCGGGGGCGCTGGGCGGGGTGCTGGCGCCCTTCGTGGCGGCGCTGCTGCCCTTCCTCCTGCTCGGCGGCGTGCCCCGCGACGGGGCGGCCGGCGCGGTCACCTACGGGCTCGGGCTGACGGCCCTGGCCGCGCTGCTGGCGGCGCTGCTGGCGGCGCCGCGAAGGGGCTGACGGGGAACGCCGTCGCGGAGGAGCGCCCGCCGCCCGCCGCCCGCCTCCAGCCACCGGTCCGAGCCGGAGGCGGGCCACGGCCGGGGGCAGGTGCGGCCGCCCGGCCCGTCCCTGCCCGCCGCCACCCTGCCCGACGCGCGGGGCATCGGCGATGCCGCGGAGCAGCTCCGTGCCGACGCGGCAGAGGCGGGCGACGCGCGACCCGCGAGCCAGGGCGGCCGCGCCGAAGTCATGACGACCTGACCTGCCCGTGTCGTGAACGCGACACCGGCACGGGCCGGACGGGCCCCTGCCGGCAGTCGCGGACGAGACGGCGGAAGGCCACCCGGTGAGCCGCCCGGTGAGCCACCCGGTGGGTCGCCCGGTTCATCGGGCGACAGCACCTCGCCCACGGCGGGCGCGAGATCGCGAGGCCGATCGCGTTCGGTCCGGATCGACCACGCGCGCCTCCACCGGACCGGCCCCGGGCAGCGGGCAGCGGGCGCTGGCCGATGGTCCCTGTGCCGGGCCGGTGTCGCGGCTCGGGGCGGTGCCGGGCACCCGCCGCGAGGCTGCGGGAGTCCCCATCCGGCAGCGGGGCTCCACGTCGGCTCCGTCGGGGTGGAGACATCCTGGCCGGCCAGCCCGCCCCGCCGCCTCCCCCCCGGCTCGGATGACCGAGGTCGGGTTGGGGCATCGAGGACACCACCACTCCCTCACGCGGATCTCCGCGGCCGCGCCGATGTGACGGGCCGCGCAACTCCGCTCGTCACCGTCGGGAACGGTACCTGTTCCAGGCCCACCGCATTCCCGACCGTAGCCTTCCCTCTCGCGGCAGGGCCACGATGTCGATGTGATCGGCCCCGCGGGCCCGGTAGGCGGCCATGATGGCATCGATGTCCAGGAGCGGACGCGAGGCGCCCTCGGCCCCGACAACGGCGAGATCGTACCCGATCCCCGAGAGCCAACGGAGATACGCCTCGCCCGGTATGCCGGAGATGCCGGGCAGCATCCCCGGGCTGAACTCGCTCACGATGACCGGCCGGTCCCTGCGGAGAAGCGTCTCGCAGCCGAGCAGCGCGTTGTACTCGGCGCCTTCCACATCGATCTTGACGAGGTGGACGGGCTGCCCGGCCGGCACGATCCGGTCCAGCGCCAGGCAGGGCACGGTGCGCGCGGACACGATGCCGGCGACCGTCGCCTCCAGCGACGACGTCGTGCCGTTGGAATGGGAGGTGTGCAGAGCCAGCAGGCCGGTGTCCCGCCCTGCCGCGGCCTGGAGCACCGTGACGTTGCCGAAGCCGTTCAGCGCCCGGCTCGCCTCGATCATGCGGGCGTTGCGCGGGTTCGGCTCCACCGCCAGGACCCGCCCCCGGGGCCCGACCAGCGACGCCGAGAGCATCGTGAAGAACCCGATGTTGGCCCCGATGTCGAGGACGTTCATGCCGGGGCGCAGCATCAGGCGGAAGAACGCCGTGACCTCGTCCTCGTAGCGCCCGGCCAGCACGTGGCGTCCCACCGCCGCGTCGGACGGCGAGGCCAGCATCCGGAAGCCGTCCAGCTCGGCGATCGCGTGGTCCTCGGCCGCGTCCGGCGCGGAGAGCTTGCGCCGGGTGAACTCAAGGCTGTTCAGGTAGCTGCCGACCACCGCGTCCAACGGCTCCCCCGCGCGGGCGCCGTGACCGGGCCATTCCTCGGGATCCGGATTGCGGCCCAGCAGCAGGCGGAAGCAGTGGAAGATATCCTCCTTCGTGGCACGGTTGTCGTAAGGAGCATGACGGGTCCCCGCCCGAAGATCCGGCTGCGTCACGTCGATCGTCCTTCCTGCATCACGGCGCGATCCGCGCGCCCCCGCCGTCGGTCCCTGCCGGACTGCGGGGACGGGCCGGGGCGACCGCGGCCAGGGACCTCATCGGCCGCATCCGGAGGCGGCCGGCCGGGGCATCAGCGCGGCACCTGCACGAAGACTCGGTTCCCGACCACCTGCACGTCGTAGCGGCGGAGTTCCTGATGGGGCCGGGCGACCCAGCCTTCCGCCGTCGCCTCGTAACCGACGCCCGTCATCGTCGCGTGGCAGATCACCGCGTTGGCGGCCCCCGTCGGCGTCTCCAGGGCCGTGCCGTCGACCATCCGGTTGTAGACGTTCCAGCCGCGGACGGTGCGATCGACGATCCGCAGGACCTCCTCGCGCTGGCACAGGAGGGTGGGCGCCGTGCCGGCGCAGGCGGCCGTGCCCAGGCCGGCCGCCGCGGCCCCGGCCAGGACCAGGCGCCGCGCCCGCCGGATCACGGCGCCCTCCGCGATCCTCCGCCCCACGCGCCAGGCCTCCTGCACCACGATCGGGATCCCACTCTGCCGCACCCATGATGCCCCGGTGGCCGGTGGCTTCAAAGCCCTGCGGCTCCTACCCGCCCGGAACGGCGTGCAGGCGCACGAGCCAGATCCCGACCGCCAGGCCGGGTCCGAAGGGCACGGCCGTGCCGGCCCCCAGCGCCTCGCCCGGCCGCCGTCGCAGCAGCGCGGTCGCCAGCCCCGCCGACGCCCCGACGATCAGCACCCCGTCCAGCCCCTGCCACCCGACCCAGGCGCCGGCCGCCGCCAGCAGCTTCGCGTCGCCGCCGCCGAGGCCCGCCCGGCCGCGCAGGGCGCGGTAGGCGGCGGCGAGAAGCCGGAAGGCCGCGTAGCCGAGGACGGCGCCGAGCGCGTGGTCCAGCACGGCCACGGGCTCGATCAGCGCGGTCGCGGCCAGCCCGGCCACGACCAGCGGCAGGGTCAGCGCGTCGGGGAGTCGTCCGTGCTCGAGGTCGATCCAGGCGAGCGCCAGCAGCGCCCAGCCGAGAACGCAGTCCGCCCAGATCCGGCCCGCCCCGGCCGCCGTCCCCTCCAGCAGCAGGACGGAGGCCACGACGGCCGTCGCCGCGAGTTCCACCCGCCAGTGGAACGGCGCGATCGGCGCCCCGCAGCCGCGGCAGCGCCCGCGCTGCACCGCGAAGCTCGCGAGCGGCACCAGCTCCGCGGCCCGAAGCGTCCTCCCGCAGGCCTCGCAGCGGGACCGGGTCCAGACGACCGGCTCGCCGCGCGGCAGCCGCCGGATGAGCACGCCGAGGAAACTGCCGACGAAGGGCGCGAGCAGGAGGGGCGGCAACCAGGCCGGCAGCGTCGTCATGCCATCCTCTAGCACGGTCCGGCCGGCCGGACCGGCTTGCGCCGGGGGGGCGGCATGGCTACCTCGCCGGGGTGTCCGACTCCACGCCGCTCCCCGCGTCGCCGGTCCTCGCGTCGCCGGTCCTCGCGTCGCCGGCCGCGCGGGGGGACGAGGCCCCGCCGCCGCCCGCCGATGGCGGCCCCGAGGCCCTGCTCCGCCTTCTCGTCGCGCGCGGCCGCCTCGACCCGCGGGCGGTGGAGCGGGCGCGCGGCATGGCCGCCGGCGGCCGGGCGGACGCCCTCCTCGTCCAGCTCGGCCTGATCACCGAGCGCGAGCTGGCGGAGGGCTACGCCGGGCTGCTCGGCCTGCCGGTCGCCGCCCCCGCCCGCTACCCCGCCGTGCCCGTGCTGCCGGAGCGGCTGTCCGCCCGCTTCCTGCGCCAGGCCCGCGCCCTGCCCCTGGCGCTGGAGGGGGACGCGCTGCGGCTGGCGATGGCCGACCCGCTGGACCCCTTCACCCCCGCCGCCGTCGCCGCCGCCACCGGCCTTCGCGTCCTGCCCGAGGTGGCGGTGCCGGTGGAGCTGGAGGCCGCGCTCGACCGCCTCTACCCGGACGGCCCCGCCGCGCCCGGGGCGGGGGAGGCGGCGGACGACGACGCCCCGCTGGAGGAGGACGCCGAGCGGCTGAAGGACCTCGCGAGCGAGGCGCCGGTGATCCGCCTCGTGAACGGCCTCATCGCCCGCGCCGTGGAGACGCGGGCCTCCGACATCCACGTCGAGCCCTTCGAGGACCGCCTTCGCGTCCGCTACCGCCAGGACGGCGTGCTGGTGGAGGCCGAGCCCCCGCCGGCGCGGCTGGCGGCGGCCATCGTGTCCCGCATCAAGATCATGGCCCGCCTCGACATCGCCCAGCGCCAGATGCCGCAGGACGGGCGGATCAAGATGGCCGTGCGCGGGCAGGAGATCGACTTCCGCGTCGCCACCATCCCGTCGCTGCACGGGGAGACAGTGGTGATGCGCGTGCTCGACCGCAGCGCCGTCTCGCTCGACTACGACGCGCTCGGCCTCGCGCCCGGGGTCGTCGCGCGCTTCCGGGCAGCGCTGGAGCTGCCGAACGGCATCGTCCTCGTCAGCGGACCGACGGGGTCGGGCAAGACCACCACGCTGTACACCGGACTCCTCGGGCTCAACGCGGTGGAGCGCAAGGTCGTCACCATCGAGGACCCGATCGAGTACCAGCTCGCCGGCATCGTGCAGAGCCAGGTCAAGCCCGGCATCGACCTCACCTTCGCCTCCCTGCTGCGCGCCGAGCTGCGCCACAACCCCGACGTCATCATGGTCGGCGAGATCCGCGACGCCGAGACGGCGCAGATCGCGGTGCAGGCGGCGCTGACGGGCCACCTCGTGCTGTCCACCGTGCACACCAACTCGGCGGCCGCGACCGTCGCGCGGCTGCGCGACATGGGGCTGGAGGACTACCTGCTGACCGCCGTGCTGCGCGGCGTGCTCGCCCAGCGCCTCGTGCGGCGCCTGTGCACCCGTTGCCGCCGGGCCGAGGCGGCGCCGGACGCGGTGGTGGAGCGTTTCGACCTCCGCCGCCGCGCGCCGGACGGCCCCGTCCGACTCTGGCACCCGGTCGGCTGCGAGCACTGCCGCGGCACCGGCTACCGCGGCCGCATGGCGGTCGCCGAGTTCCTCGAGCCCGGCCCCGCGGTCGAGCGCCTCATCCTCGATCGCGCCGACGGCGCGACGATCGAGCGCGCGGCGGTGGCCGCCGGGATGGTGCCGATGCTCGACGCCGGGCTGGATGCCGCGCTGTCGGGCGAGACCGCGCTCGAGGACGTGCTCCGCAGCGTCCGCGCCGCCGATCCCTGATGCCCGCCTTCCGCTACACCGCCGTGACGCCGGCCGGCGAGGTCCGGAGGGGCGTGATGGAGGCCGCCGACGAGGCCGCGGTGATCCGCCGCCTGCAGGGCGAGGGCGCGATCCCCATGCGCGCCGAGCCCGCTTCCGGCGGGCGCCTCGGCGGTCTGCTCAACGCGCCGATCGGGGGCGGCGCCGGCGTCTCGCGCCAGGAGGTGACGGACCTCACGCGCGGGCTGGCCGTGATGCTCGGCGCCGGGCTCGACCTCGACCGCGCGCTCCGCTTCCTCATCGACACGGCGCCGAGCCGCCGGGTCGCCGCCCTGCTGGACGGCCTGCGCGCGGCGGTGCGGGACGGCGCGACGCTCACCGCCGCGCTGTCCCGCCACCCCCGCACCTTCCCCCCGCTCTACCTCGGCATGGTGCGCGCCGGCGAGGTGGGCGGGCGGCTGGCGCCGACGCTGGAGCGGCTGGCCGGGCTGCTGGAGCGCCAGCGCGCGATGGCGGCCGGCATCCGCTCGGCGATGATCTACCCCGCGATCCTGCTCGCGGCCGCGATCGGGTCCGTCGCGCTGCTGCTCACCTCCGTGCTGCCGCAGTTCGTGCCGCTCTTCGAGCAGAACGGCGCGTCGCTGCCCGCCTCCACCCGCTTCCTCGTGGACGCGGGCGACGCGGTCTCGGCCTACGGGCTGTACGGGCTGCTCGCCCTGCTGGCCGCCTTTCTCGCCTTCCGCGCCGCCATGGCGCGCCCGGGGCCGCGCCTGGCGCGCGACCGGCTGCTGCTGCGCGTGCCGGTGCTCGGCGGCCTGGTCCGGGAGGTGCTGGCGGCGCGCTTCGGCCGCGCCCTCGGCACGCTGCTGGTGAACGGCGTGCCGCTGATCGGCGCCATGGAGGTGGCGCGCGGCACGCTCGGCAACCGCGAGGCGGAGGCGGTGGTGGACCGCGCGGCGCTGACCGCGCGCGGCGGCGAGGATCTCTCGGCCACGCTCGCGGCCTCCGGCGTCTTCCCCCCGCGCCTGACCGCCCTGCTGCGCCTCGGCCACGAGACCGCGCAGCTCGGCCCCATGGCGCTGCGCGCGGCCGAGATCCACGAGGAGACGGCCCGGCTCGGGATGGAGCGGCTGGTCTCCCTCCTGACGCCGGCGATCACGATCGTCATGGGCGGGGTGATCGCCGGGATCGTCTCCTCGCTGCTGCTGGCGATGCTCTCCCTCAACGACCTCGCCGGCTGACGCGTGGGCGACGCGAGAAGGGGCGAGGCCGGCTTCACCCTCATCGAGGTGCTCGTGGTGGTCGCCGTCATCGGGCTGGCCATCGGCCTCGTCGCCGCCCGCGGCCCCTCGCGCAGCCCGGCGCTGGAGGCGCGCGCGGCGGCCGGCGAGGTGGCGCTGGCGCTGCGCCAGGCGCGCGGCCTCGCGGTCGCCTCCGGCCGCCGCGTGACCTTCGCCCTCGACGTCGCCCGCCACGCCTACCGGATCGACGACGGCCCGGTGCGCCCGCTGCCGCCCGCGGTCGCCCTCGCCATGACGGCCGCCGCCGGCGAGGCGGGCGAGGGCGCCACGGCGGGGGCGATCGGCTTCCTGCCGGACGGCTCCTCCTCCGGCGGACGGATCCGCCTCGCGGCCGGGGCCGCGCGCCGCCTCGTCGCGGTGGACTGGCTGACCGGCCGCGTGACGGTCGCCGATGCGCCCTGAGGCGCCCCCCGGCCGGGCGGAGGCCGGCTTCACCCTGCTGGAGGTGCTGATCGCCTTCGCCATCGCCGCCGCCGCCCTCGCCGTGCTGTTCCGCACCGCGGTGGAGGGCGAGACCGCGGCCGGGATCGCCGCCCGCACCCAGGAGGCCCTCTCCCGCGCCCGCTCCCGCCTCGCCGCCGCCGAGGCCGGGCCGCTCCTCGCCGGGGAGCGCGGCGGCGACGACGGCGGCGGCTACCGCTGGCGCGTCCGCGTCGCGCCCGTGGCGGAGGGCGCCCCGGCGCGGGACGGGCCGCCCGGCCCCACCCTCTACGCCGTCGCCGTCGCCGTCTCCTGGGGGGAGGGCCGCGCCGCCCGCGGCGTGACGCTCGAGACCCGCCGCCTCGGCCCCCCGGCGCCGCGCCCGCCGTGACGCGCGCCCCCGCGCCGCCCCTCGCGCGGCCCCTCGCGCGGCCCCTCGGGCGGCCCCTCGCGCGGGAGGCCGGCTTCACCCTGCTGGAGGTGCTCGTCGCCCTCGTCGTGCTCGGCTTCGTGACCGCGGGCCTGACCCAGGGCACCCGCTTCGGCCTCCGCGCCCTCGACCGCCAGGCCGCCCGCGCCGCCACCGCGGGCGAGCTGGAGGCGGTGGACCGCCTGCTGCGCCGCCTCGTCGCCGCGATGGACCCCGGCAGCGCGCGCGAGCCCCCCGTGGTGGAGGGGACGGGCGACGCCCTGCGGATGGTCACCGACCTCGGCGCCGCGGCGGCCGCGCTCGGCAGCGGCGCCGCCGAGGTGCGGCTGGCGGCGGAGGCCGGGCGCCTCACCCTGCGCTGGACGCCCGCCCGGCACGTCACCCCCCTCGGCCCGCCCCCGCCGCCGCGCCGGGCGGTGCTGCTGGAGGGCGTGGCGGGGCTGGAGATCGCCTACTGGGGCCCGCCGGACGAGGAGGGCGGCCCGCCCGGCTGGCAGGGCGCCTGGGACCGCGCGTCGCTGCCGGCGCTCGTCCGGTTCCGGCTCGTCTTCCCCCCGGGCGCGGCGCGGCGCTGGCCCGACATCGTGGCGGCCACGCGGCTGGACCGGGACGGTGGATAGAGGCCCCGTCCTGCTCCGTCGGTGCGGGTGGCCCCAAGGG
>Ga0325401_1002578_pt1 | contig 16206 bp, 12 predicted proteins | sample PopdelMetagenome_FD_205666 | JGI IMG/M metagenome (GOLD analysis project Ga0325401, IMG submission 205666) | Populus deltoides microbial communities from Bellville, Georgia, United States - Xylem-PdKOR-R2 | ecosystem: Host-associated > Plants > Phyllosphere > Stem > Wood/Secondary xylem | place...
TGACTTTCATGTTTTCACAATCTAATCTGATTATGAACTTCAACATTTCACCCCCTAACTTCATGGAAAATTCACCCATACGTGGCTCGATGGCTTGCCATAACACGCTACATCTTCACCTACTAATCAAACAGTTACTGAAAATTTATATAATTATTAATTTTAAAATACATAATATTAAAATTAATTAAAATATATACAAGTTGTTCTAAATATCCACATTAAAAAAAAAAATACCAAACAACACCCCCTTTATATTTTCATGTGCAAATAATATAAGGTATGTTCAATAATAGGAAATAGTTTTTTTCAATAAAAAATTAAAAAAAACATGTTTTTTTATTAAAAATAAAAAATATTTTTTCATCAAGAAATTAAAAATACTTCAAGATTATATCAATTTTCATAAAAAAACCAAAACCATAATTTATAATATATAGTTATCTTAATATTATGTATTTGTGATAATATGATTGTGGAATATTAATTTTATTTTATTAAGATTAAGAATTATCATGAAAAACTTATATTGTCAACTAAAAAAATGCTTATATTAAATTTATAATAAAAAATAAATTTACAATACTACTTTAATATGAAAATATAAAAAAATGATTTTAATATTTTACATAACTAAAAAGTATTAGTATATAAAAAAGAGAAAAATGTATTGTTGATGTTTTTTCTTCATTTGAAAAACAATTGAAAACTATTTTTTTTTCAAAAAAAATTGAAATATTAATATTGTTCATGTTTCTAACAGTGCCGTATATTCCCTGAATATGACATGAAAATGGCTTAAGTATTAAAAGTCGGCTCCTATTTTATGACTTCATATAGCCAACCATCTCCCTTCCTTGGGTTCCTATCCCCTCTCCTTCACTTTATATTTATTACCTCCTCATCAAACATCAACCTGTCTGATCTACATCTCTTTCTCTCTCAAACAAACACTTATAAAACTCGAAAGCAAGTACAGAAAGAAACATGTTAAAACTACAAGTTATAGTACCAGCACCGGGCATGGATTTCGACTTCAACGAGGCTCGAACTTCGCCATTCTTGACTGCTCCATCTACACCGAAACGGTTTGGGGATTGCACCTTCAGCGCTCCAACAAGTCCTTCACGTGTGGCTGAGTTTTATAGTTATTTCGACAGCTTGATTGATAGTAATGAAGAAAGAACCGGATTTACTTTTCATTGGGATGAAAGGCGTGGCACACCTAAATCACCACGGGCAACAGCCAACACCAATAGTGAAGATGATTTTGCTTTTGATTTCTGTGTTGAACTAGAAAAGACATCACTCTCAGCAGATGAACTTTTTGATGGAGGCAAAATCCGCCCCCTGAAGCCTCCGCCTAGATTACAAGGCGAGGGTTTTACCCAGATAAGCCCACTTTCCTCACCAAGATCTCCGATACAGAAGGGGAAAAGGATGATACGTGAAGCTTTCTCGCCAAGAAAAAAGAAAGACTCAGATCCATTTGCAACTGCAGTTGAAAATAGCCGAAAGAGAACAGATCAAAATGAAAAAGGAAGACAGGTAGAGAAAGTTTCAGGGTTAACATCCAGTTCAAGCCGTAGAGCATCACTGACTCTATTTAGAGCATCCGAATATCCATGGGAAGAAGAGAAACAGCTAGATAAAATCACCAACCAATCAGCAGAAAATCCAAAAGTCTTAGTATCATCTAATTCTTCTTCTTCTTCTTCTTCTTCTTCTTCAAAGAGTTCTTCAAGGAAGTGGAGGCTGAGAGATTTTCTGCTATTTAGAAGCGCATCTGAGGGACATGCGCATGACAAGGATCGTCTCAGGAAGTACTCAGGTTTGTTCAAAAAACATGAAGATGGCAAAGAACCGAGCTTCTTGTCCACTGACAGTTCAGGTTCAGCGTCTTCAAGGAGAAAAGGTCCAGTGTCGGCACACGAGTTACATTACACAGTGAATAAAGCAGCATCTGAGAATTTGAAGAAGAAGACTTTCTTGCCGTACAAACAAGGTTTTTTTGGGAGATTGGCCTTCAACCCAGCCCCTCATGCCCCTGGCAACGGCTTTGCAACCTCTACGCGTTAATCAAAAGGTGATACTTCCTTCTCCAGGAGTAACGTTTTCCTTTAGTTACGTTGTTAATATTGTAACAAGTGTAGAACTGGCACAGGAAATCGACATATAGCTCATCAATGAAAGTTCCTACTGAATTCTGATCGGTCTTTCATTGATAACCTAGTGCCATATCAATTCTTTGTTTTTCTTTCGATTCTTTACAATTGTAATAAAAGCATGATTGCAAATATTGGAACTACTACGTACACGATCAAGAGCTCATGTCTCGTTTTTATGAATGCCGATTGGATAAGAATTTTTGCCACCTTGTTATCCCACACATTTCCTCACAACTCTCTCTTCTAAGATACGATCAGTTCATCAAATTAATACAAGTAATTTCAAAAAATAAAACCAAAAGCGTGATTTTGGAAAGGCAACTAAGCGTACAAGTAAAATCCACAATGCCCCAAATCAAGCGTGAAGGAACGAAGATGTTTTACCTCCACATCGTCTAACCAATCGAAGGATATCCTTGTGTTGTCGTTACAACAGGACATTCGACCCGCAATTTTTGGACTTATTATGTAAGGACACTATTGAATTGCTATTAATTTCATTATCTGCGAAGAAAAACAAATAACCCAGCAAAGGTACACAAACTGACATTGTCAACTTCTAGACTTCATAGCCACAATTGATTTTCTAATCCTTGATGATCACTCTCCTACGATCGCAGGCAATGCAACCTAAGGAGGACTGTTTTCCACCAACGAACTAGCACCAACAGAGATGTAAAAGCAGTAATGCAACTCCTAAAATCTAGTCAACTAACCATCAATAACAATATATTTCAACTCAAGATGACCAAATTTATCCTGAATTTGGTGGGATGTAAGCACTTTGATCCAGAATCACTCAAATATGCAAGCTGACTATGTTATTACATGTTCAACAGGTGCAGATAATAGAAAACCTTCATGATCCCCCCCCTTATATCCTAAACGACTACAGCATGCAAATTCACATTTAGACAACCACGTACCCCCTTTTGTAAAGGTTTTAAACAGAAAAGATTCGTAACTAGTCTTTCTATTGTCTTCAGAGAACTGAAGCAGAGAGACATCATATGAAATCAAAGGGTTTACAGGTGCATGTTCTGATATATATGAAATACAACTGATGTATGGAGGAGTAAAGGGGAAGAGCAAATAAGAAGTCATTTTTTCATGTTCCCATTTCAGTACCAAAGTGGAGGAAGGTACTCCATATGCTCGTCATATTCCATGGGCTTCCAACCTTCAAGCTCATTTCAGTGTTGTCCACTGACAAGAGTCCACAAAGTTCCTGAAATTCAGAAAATCGATTGCTTTGATCAGATGGCATCAAATGGTTTTTCCCAAGCCCATGATTGCACTCACACGCTATCATACCATATGTTTAGTCAAGGTTATCAATCCTAATTGGATCAATCTCATCTGCCACGGTAAAGCGTCCAACCAAGCGGGCAAAAAACAGCATCTGTTGTTCCAGTGTAAACTTAATGTTCTCGGCCTGCACATAATCAGAGATCAAACCTGATATATCATATCCATATCCATTACAAATGTTGTAGCTAAATGAACTGTAACATTAGAATATACCTTCCGGAAACCATGCTGCTCTCCTTCATACTCCACAAGAGCTACTGGCAAACCTTTTTTCTTCAATGCCAGGTAGATTTTACGAGCCTGATCAGGGGGCACAACCTACACCATGCAGAGATATCTGAACTCAGTTGTCATTGATATGCTGAAAGCTTCGCTGTTTCCTAGCATTTAGATTTACAGTAATATCTTTTCTAGTAGATGCCACCCTGCTGCCCCATTGATTAAGAAGGGCAGAGGCACAGCAGCTACATGGACCCCTTTCTGTTTATTTTAGCATCACATATTTTACATTTTGCAACCAATGATATGTAACGTGTTTTTTTAATGCAACACACCAGTACCTTCATATAGATATCCTCTGTTATTCTGATGATTCATCTATCTATTAGCACTGGCAAAGTTCCCAACAGAAAATAATAGTTGCCATATTAAGAAGCCGATAAAGGAAATTACAGGATGCTAGTAGAATGGTGACATCATTGTTAGGGCAGCAAATAGATTGAAGATGCAAAAGTTCAAATTTCTGCACCACGGCTATTTCAAGATGATTATTCAACCTAACCACACGATGTAAGTCGCCATGGACAGCAATCTAACTTAGGGTTAAAGTTGACCTTGAACCAAGATGGAAGGAAATACAATTGAATCAAATAATAAAATTCCAAGTCACACTTTATTTAAACCCCAAAATTTGTCACTATAGATTAGCTCTGCCATATAAAATAGATACTAGCAAAATTTTTTTCAGTTTTAAGTTTTAGAAGCAACACCATTAACAAACAATCAGTCTATAACAGCAAGATAGCATGATGGATGCGATCATTCACCCTCATTCCCAGCATTTTAGCAACATGTCTCTGGTTCCTGGCCTGAAGCTTATTGATACCCTTGATTATCATTCTTATAACCCAAAGAACACAGAAAAATTTGTGGTATCTGTACCTTGTCATCCAATCCTTGGAATAGAATGATGGGGCAAGAAAACCTATCAACAAAATTGATAGGAGACCTCTCAAAGTAATCCTCTTCAGTACCTGCAATCAGAAAAGGATTGCCACACCACTAGATGAAATAAAAGGAGCATAAAAATACTGTATAAATGAGATATGTTTGTGCAATTTACCAACAAGATTATCAATGTAATGAGACTCAAATTTGTGAGTTTCTGCTCTCAACATGCTCAAGTCAGCCACCTGTTCATTATGAAACTCCTTGTTAGGCCTTGCATTCTTTGTAATTCTTTAATTAGTAATCAGTATGATTGATCTATCAATTTAAATCATATGAAAACCACAGAAATTAAAATGTCATTCATGGTCATGGCAAGAGCAGCAATAGGAGAAAAACAGAAAAAAAAATGAACAATTCAGCAGACACACAAGCCAGAGAACTTCAAATGTATCTTTAAATTGCCACACAATGAGATTGCGGAAATCTTCTACTCTTATTTTCATAGATCAGAATTTAATAGGTTACCCTCAAAGGGAGCCGTTGTACATTTAAAATCAAGATTCAATCCATGCAACCCAGTTCAGATATACAAATGCACTAAATCTTCCTCAAATTCATCGCCATATGCTCCCCTTTAGCAAGGTGCTGAAGTTTTCAAATATGAAGCCCACTCTCAATTTTCAACAAGACTAACCTAACATGATGGCCAAGGTTCTAAGTTGTTAACGAGGACTGAAAAATGAAACTCATGTTCAACAAGATTTGGTCATTCAGCAAAAGGCACCCTGCTTCTTGACATAAAAATTGATGGACAAACAAACCCATTTTGAGGGCATTGTTTAGATGGTGCATTGTGAGAACGGAATAAAGCAGTGTTTTACTGAAAATGCAGTGGAATACTATAAAAACTGTAATATCTGGAGAAAAATGAATCCATGGATTATTTCCAGATCCATTTTAATGGGCTTTACCATCTTGTGAATTCAAATAAGAACATAAAACAATCAAGGCAACAACCAAATTCACAATATCATTGACCATACACTAAAGTCAATTGGGAAACTAATTTGGAACTAAATTTAGGATGAAGCACTCACACCATATAAGGAAGCTCCAGCTTTAAATGTTTCTTTAAAAGCAAGAGCAGCTAAGGTTGTATAGCCACCAGCAGAACCTCCAGTTATACATAGCCGTTCCCTGTCTACCTTTCCATTGTCCACCTAGATGAAAAAATATGCACGTTAGCATAACTTTGAAAATATTATTATAGCATGTGTATCCAGTAGAACATGCAAAGCAATTACAGAAGTATAAGCATTACCAAAAATTTACCACAACTGCAACAGTCATTGACATCCACAATTCCCCACTTATTCAACAAGCGTTCTCTATATTCTCTACCATAACCTTCAAAATTGATGCCCATAAAATGTTTAGTATAAAGATATCACCACATATAAATGTTAACATTTTTATCCAACAAATAAGCACAACTGCAAAACAAGCCCAGATTCCATACTTTTTTCCATAAGATAATTATCAAAGTAGAGGTGCAATGGCAGCCAAGTAACTTGTGAAACAACACCAAATTTAAAAACTCTAGGGGTCAAGCACAACCTCCACTTTGAATCAGAAAACCAGGACAGTTCTTTCTATTTATGCCAATTATGATTAAGATGGAATAGAAATGAAGGAGAAGGACAAACCAGTGCTTCCACCGTAGTTCACGTCCACAACTGCCCAACCACGACTGGTCCAGTACTGGACGCTCAAGTTTAAGATTCCACGTGTCTCGCTTGTAGGCCCTCCTGAAAAAATTCAGATGCCATGGGTCAATAATTTTTAAAAAAATATTAAAGCAAACCAATTTATTCAAAAGAAAGCATAAATTAAAATATGTACCATCAAACAAGTTCAGCAATCAGACACTTTTTCCAACTACGACAAGTTTCTCTGAATCATTTTATTGAAAAGTACTACCAATTTATTAATATGGCTCACACTTTATGCTTGACATTTATTATAAATGCTTGATATCTATTATAAAAAAAATCTCTTTAACTCAAACTTTTGAATACTAATCCAATCAAGATTACTTTGTATTGTTTATCGAAAATGAAATGCAAAATATGGCATTTTTATAATGACGAGATATCTTGAACTCAATTGCATAACTGTCGAATAAAAATACTCGAAATCACATCACAGTGGTCACTTCAGAAATCTTTTCCTTCATTTTTCATCAATTGATAACAGTAAACATTAACATACAACCAAGGGCACGCACCATGGCTTTTCAACAATAATGGAGGCTTTTCTTCTTGACTAGCTTGGTAAATGGGATTTGAAGGTGGATAAAAATATGCATAGGCATTTTGGCCAGGAACTTCTGTTGGGAATTCAATTAACTCAGGCAAGCTGAAGTATGACTCGTACTTCAAACTATCAGGTGAAGATGACCAAATAATCTTGAAATCAACAACTTTGGATCCATAGTCATCTAAGTTCACCTGAAAAGACAGAAAGGATAGCTGATATTGACGAATACAATCTTGTAAAACTAAAATCACCAGCTCCTGGTGAATAAGGAAAGTGGTTCAGAGTAGAACATCCTGTAGCACCTTAGCCACTGATGATGGATGAATTGCAGATGCTCCCTCAACATATAAGCAACGGTTCCATGAAGTCTGCATGGGCAAAGATGCACAGCTTAGATAGATCATCTTTAATGTCCGAGCTAAGGGCTTTTCATTCAAACTACAGATTGGAGAGAATAAGATTTGAGGAAGTACCATATGATCGATGTCTGTGAAAGGAATATCAAGTAGAGATAATGAGCTTTGAACATCATCCAGAATACCAAGAAATGATCTTCCATTCTGCCTGAAACCAAACATTCCAATAGTTTGATCACAATGAAGTTTGGTTTGCAAGTGGAAGCTCACAAAAAATTTCCAAAGAAACAAGGTTTTTCGGTAAGAAAAAAACCAAAGCAGATGCATAAAGCAAAGAAAGCAAAGCTATTGACTTTTTAAGGTTTACCTGTAAGAGCAAGCTATTAAGTTCTTTCCTTCATTGTTCTGAATAAGCTCATAGGAATTGATGCCAAAAACCCACAATGGCGTCGAGAACTCAGCATCCAGGGAATAAATTGCTTGCACCTCATTGACAGATTCAATCTGTCGTCCAAAGAGAAAGGATAATCAGTTCAGCAGATAGTTACGCCGAAGAAATGGTTGTAATGCACAAGAAGCACAGGGTCCAAGCACTTCAACATAGAATGTAATGCTTCCATAATCCTGCTTACGATTGTTTTATTTTTAATCTCATGAAAATGAGTATGATTGAAAATGTGGTCAAAGCATGCATGAATCCTTTGTCCTGCATGTGAATTTTCTCTCTTTAAGAAGCATAATCAATTAAAATTTTGTTTTCACATAAAGAAGATTACATAGAGAAAAGGGTGTACCATAGCATCAAACAACTGCCCAATTATAGAACTTACCCATTTATATAGATTCCAAAATCCACTTTTTCTATCAGTGATGAAAAATAGTTCACCTGTAGCAATGCAAATGAAAAAATCAATATATGCAATAACTTGAAGCTACAAAAATTCTGATAGGACAAAATAGCTGAATGTCATACATGCATGGCTAAAATGTTAAATATGTAATACAAATGGCAGTAGCTTCCAAGGGAATCAAGCACAAGGCTCAACTCCAAACTAGGTTTCAGGACTATGTCTCGGGAATATAATTTGAGCATTGATGTGCAGGTAACCAATCCAGAGGCCACTTTCAGAACATAAACCTTGTTGACCTAATCAATATTCTCAGAACAAACATACCACATGTTTTTTCTTTTAAGTACATGTTGCAGACAGAAGCTTCCCCCAACAGCAAATTTATCCCAGAGAATTTGCTCCCCAGCCGAGTTACATCATATATGTGAAGTTCCATGATAAAACCGACAAAATATAGTACCTTTGGAGGACCACTTGGGCTCAGTTGGAGACTCCACAAGGGTAGGATCACAACCAGCAACACAAATGCGATTGTGAACATCTCTGCATGAGAAAATTAAGAGGAATAAGCGGCATCAAGTGGTCCTGTGTGTTATTTATCTGCATTATGATAACTGAGAACTAAATTCAGCGCAGAATGTAGTATCAAGTGATTGTCTGTCCTAGAGAATGGTGACCTGAAAAGTTTGTTTTGACACAAATTTAAACTCCTAAAGTTAAGCAGGTTGTTTTTATAGCAAAGAAAACCATATTCATGCACCAAATAGCATATAACAAAAGCAAGGTGATGATGAGTCACATGGTACTGATTTAAGAATAGCACCTTGTGATAAATTGCTGATCTTCGAACAAGTTAAAGCGTTGATAGTTTTATTGAAAAGAAAGCAGAATGGTGCTGAATATCGTATATCAGCAGCAAGAAAACCAAATTTGACAACTACTGCCAAAGGAAATTCTTGAAATGCAATCATTGACAAATTATGCTTACCCATTTTCAGAAATATAGCCGACCCAGAGCTCTGTTTTATCCCATGGCATATTAGGGTGGCCCCATTCTATCCACGCTATCCGTTCGCCTTTGGGGTCTATGCGTGGGAATGCATAGAAATCATTGCCACTTACTAATACTTTTGGCTCTGAAGTCAAAATATCCAAAAAAAGGTCATTTCCTCAACATACGACCAAGAATCAAATAGTAAAACAGCTAATATTTCGAGAACAAAAGCATTTGGATAATTCTGAAAAACCAAGTTAAAAAAACAGAAAATTCTTACTCTAAGTCCATAAATCTTATTCCAACAAGTTTATACCTTCGATACTCTTGTCACTAAGGCCTACAGCAACAATTGTTGTGGTTGAATTTGTACTACTGACGCGACGATCTATCAAGAAAATCATAAATTCATCAAAAAAAATTCTTTCTAATCCAAACCCTAAATAAACAGAGATCATGAGGATCTATCTACCTTCCATCACAGTAACAAAACGATTGAAGCGCAAATCAAAGACCCCGTCAGCATAAGAAACCACGGGACCGCCATAGTCCGGTGTAAGCGGCACAGGAGAAGAATCTACTGCATGGACTATCAACAAATTGAAAAAAAAAAAAAAGTGAAAAGTAGCAGTTGATGAGTAAGTAATAGCTCATTCGACCTTTCGATTTGATTGACTGCTTGTAAAGCCGCTGATCCTTGTAATTAGAGTAAATGACAGTATCTCCTGATATCGTGAATGCGCCACCACCATACTCTTGAGCCGTTGTTCTCACCGCAAATTCTTTCGGTGTAATATCGGTGGGTTCTTCTCCCGGTTTGTCGGCTTCTCTCACAAGAACCGCTCGCCTGATCAAATTACCATAATACCATCCAAAATCAAGTCACGAGACGAGAAAACTGAAAACAGTTAAGTATATTTTGTGCAAGGGTTACGAGTGTACCCAGATTCAGAGGGGCGGGATTCGACCCAGAAGAGGTGACCGTGGTCGTCAACGGCGATTCCGCCGAGTCGTTTGGAAGCGCCAGAGACGACGTCTGCGGTGATTGGGGATTTCCATGAGCCGTAAGGGGCAGTGATTTTGTCTTGTTTGGCTGTTGCATCAGCTACCTGTGTTGAAGAAGCCATGGTTTTGAAAGTAGGCCGCTGTAGCTGTCTTTTAGGAGAGAAGTTAGTGATGACTTTCCTTTGTGTGTAGTTTCTGTTGAAGAGGCTGAAAGAGTGAGAAGATGAAGAAGATAAGCGAGTAAGAGTGAGTGACGACAACTGAGAAAACCATTGACTAGCGTTTGTCAAACCCATAAACAAATAAATAAATTGGACTACTAGTAGTATACAGAGATTATTATTATTTATAGCAATAAGTGGTTGGTTTACTTGATTGAGATTCTCTCTTCCAACTTTTCCGTCATTCGTTCACCCTCTTGCTTCAATTCTCTGATAATAAAGTGGAGTCAGTCCCATTAGAGAAGCATTTCGAACTCGTCTCTTGCTTCCTCGCTGTGGACGCCATTTCTCTAATCAATCAAATCTCAGAAACAACAGTTGTGTGACCAGTCGAGACCATCATCTCTATTTCTCGTCACAGTCATAGCAGCGTCACCATTCAGTAAAAGGGTTTCAACCAAGTTGTGCCTATCATGGAACCGTGAGAAGAAAATGATCATTTCTCCCCTTCATTAAAATTAACTACAACAGGGAGATGCCTAGCCATATGATGCATCCACTTAGGGTGTTCGATTTTTGTAATTCTCGATTAATTTTCTAAAAATGAGTGATAGCTTGGGGATCACTATGGAGAGGTGAATAAATGTTGTGGAAGCAATATGGAGACAAAAGTCCAGATAGAACTGGTTCAAATTAAAATATAGAAACACTAGATTTTTGCATCTTGCAGCAAGCATTAGGAAAGGTCGAAATACCATTACAAGGATTAATCATGATGGAATCAATCACTCTTCTCCACATGATATTAAAGTTGCTGCTGTTTCCTTTTTCTCAAGACTCTTCACCAAAGCTCATGCTGAGAGGGTTATATAGGAGTTACGAGTTTCAAGTATCTTTCTTCAGATGAATCTAATTAGCTAGAACATGATGTTTGAAATTTGAATGAAGGAAGTAAGAAGATGGTTTTATGATTGCGAATGAAGTGGTTCATGGGATTGAAGAGAAGTGGTCGTGACGGCCTGACGGGTACATTGTGAAAGTTGAAGCTTTTGATTCCGTCTTCGAGAAATACTTTGAAAAAATGATGACATGCATGGGTTTTGGCCAAAAAAATAAACAGAGATCTCTTATACATGAATGCATTTCAAGTTCATATCTTTCCATTTCCATTAATGGCTCTCCAAGTCACGAATTTGGAGTTGAGCATGGATTACATCAAGATGATCACCCTCTCTATTTGATATAGCAGCAGAAGAACTGTTATTTCAAGGGCATTGATTATGGTTATAGAGACTATCTCACCCATTTACAGTACACAAATGATACTCTTGTTTTTGTTCCAAATGACTGCAAATCTTTGATCCATATAGAGAGGATTTTGAGATGGTTTGAGCTAGCATCGAGGTTGCAAGGAAACTTCTATAAAAGCTCCCTAGTAGGAATTAACCTGGATGATGATTTTACAACAGTATGGCTAATACAGTCCACTGTAAAAAGGGAATTACACATTCTTTTAGGAGCCAACCCCAGAAGAATATCAACCTGGCAACCAGTGATCTCATGGATCCATGCAAGGCTAGGATTATGGAAAGAAAGGTTAGTAACAAAATAAAATAAAATAAAAAGCTCCATTCCAATTTCCATTGGGTCAGGTCGGGTTTCTCACCTTCTTCATCTCAGCCCACCTTGGATTGGGTCCGATTCGACTTTTGACCACAGGACGAGCTTTCTATTCTTTCTAGCATTCTAATATATTTATGTATAGTCAAATAGTTGTCTCCTATTGAATATAATAATTTAATGCTATATATATATAAAAGAAAAAAATGATTTATTTACGCAACTCAGAACGGGTTTACAACCTGTTTGGTTACGTAGGAGCGTCCACATTTCCTACGGTTCTATTGTTTCAAGCTGTTTGGTTAACAGCTACCCACATTTTCAAACTCCATGGGACCCACACAAATTGCGTTCCAAACACAGGATAAGCAAAAGCAACTCGCAATTACTTTTGCCGTGGCTTCTGAACGAGTTACTTTTGTTGTGGCTGCTGTTCAAAAAACGCTGCAACTTTTACCAAGAAATTAATTAGCCCGATATGTCCTCAACATCACAGTCGTTTTTCTTGTGTTTGTACTTTATATGCCTGTAAATAGTCTTCGTTCACAGGTCTTATAGTGACATATAAGCTTTCTTTTGTAAAATATAAACTGAAGGTTTTCTTTATCTAAACTTCTACCAACTATAATGCTCTATACATCACATATTAATATGTTATCATTATCTTCGTTGGCATTAAAATTGAAGAAATATTTGTAATACTAGGCAATGCAAACATTGGCTTCCATTCGTGATGGCATTAAAGTTGTTGCATTCAACAAGTTTGATAGTCATCCTGATTTTTGTTCCTTCAAATACTTTTCTTGATGTTGTTCCACAATCACAAACAACTAGACATCAGAAGGCGTCGCGTATAAATTATATTCGTGATGACATTACAAATAGTTTGATGGGACAATAATATTTAATTGTAATAACAAATCACGCTTTTATTATTTTGCCGGTATTTATGTGAACAAAATATTTTATTTTCTCTTAACACAAAGAATTATTTTATTTATATTCTTTTTCATCATTTTGGGTACAAAAACAACCACAACCACAAGTTTAACCAAACATATTTTTAATAATAATAAAATCAAACAACATTTTTAACCAAACACTTAAAATATATACACAAACCACAAAGAAAATATCTTTTTAAAAAATTATTTTTTTTCTAACTGCAACTACAATAATTACAGCAAAAACAAACAGATGAACGGCATGATGACGGTGCCCTCCTACTTCATCCATAATTAAATAAAGTAAATATTGGTTTCTTTAAAGACAAATATCCACCTGTCATTCGGCAAATTACCATCAATACACTCTGAAAAATAATTATTTAATTTTTAACCTGTAATTGTACTAGAAAAGGAATTGCCAATGTTAAATCGAGAAGGAAAAATGACGGATGTACAGATACGTAGAAAAATATATGATCAAACGACTGGGACTTGGAGGATGACAGAGTGGGATTGATTAGGAAAAAACGAAGCAGAGAAAAAAAAACAGAGAGAAATAGTAAAAAAGTAAACAAACGCTAAGAAAATTAAAAAAAAAAAACTTGGAGGGTATGTGAATTGAAAGGACCTCACAAATAAAAGAACTAAAATCTGCAAGCTTTTATTTGCTGCCACATAGCAGGCATGAGAAACACATAGTTTGTTGATTAACATAATTTCTTTTTCTTTTTCAATGAAAAAAAGAAAAAAGTGTGTTCTTGTTTTAGGATGTACATGATTTTTTTTTTAAAAAAATGAAGAAATACATCAATATTACAACTATTTTTCATAAAAAATTAAAACTATAATTTATATAATAATTTATATATTTAGTATCTCGGGGTCAAGCTTTGAGAATTTTAATTTTAAAGGTAAAAGAATTATTATATTGTGCTTCAAAGTGTGAGATGTCAAGAAATTCATTATACCATAGTTAAGTTTATTTCTTTCTTTTAAGGACAGCCAACTAATTTAACTATGCAAAAAAGTTGTTTAAAGACAATGTTACCCTCGAATAATTCAAGAATGATAAATGAACTTGGTAAACAAACCTATTCAACTCTTCAATATATTAGTTCATTTAATTTTTTTATGAAGAGAAAAATCATTATTTTACTATTTCAATCCACACTAAAACACAAAATTTATATAGTAAAGTTTATTATAATATTATTTTGAAAAAAAGTTAAAATTGAGTGGTGTTTTATAATAAAAATTCTAAAACTTATTTGAGAATTTAACTAAAGAATATATGTAGTATATTTTACTTTAATGAATTTTAAAGAAATGAAAGTTTAATTTAAGAAAAAAAATAAAAAAAATAGGCTATCTATGTGACCCTAGGTGGCTCAACACACCTAACCCATTAAAAATAAGCTCGGGCATATAGGCCTACCAAGTTATAATAGTACACACGCATAGACCTTTATTTTTTAAAAAATTAGGTAAACGATGCGTTGCTCATCTAATTTTTTTAAAAAAACTAAAAAACAGATGATGCATCATTTTTTGGTTAGTTTAAGATGATTAGTTTTTGATCATTGGGGAGGTGACCGGAAAATCGAATTGAGATTTTTTGAACTTAAAAACTTAAATCTTAATCTATTTTCACTTAAAAACACATAAATAAACACTTTTATAACCTCTGCACAATAATTTATCAAATAAAAAAACACTAAAATCAATTTAAAAACACAAAATTAAACTAAAAATAAAAAACTTCTCTCAATCTTTATCTACTTTTTTGGCAATATATGAGGAAAAAGTATTTTCATGGAACTCTTCCTTTTTGGTTATTGGGACGTGGATAACTTTCACTTTTTCTTTTTCTTTAGCTTTCTAATATCTTTTTTTCTTTCTGGTCTCTTTAACTCGGAGATTTAAACATGAAAATGAAGTTTTAAATCAAAATATAAAATTATATATATATAAAAAGCCAAACTTGAAATTTTGAAAAATTAAGAGGGCCAAAGACGCTTCTTATATACAATAATGAGGAAGAAAAATGGGCTGCAATTTTTTTTGTTTTCAATGTTGTTCCCTGAAGTTTTAATTATTTTAATCAATAAAATCAAATTATATTTTGCTATAATGGAAACTAAGAGGAAATACACTGTAAATTCTACAATATTTTAGGTTTTTATAATATTATTTCATAGCAGTAAAATAATGATAAACTCAAAAGAAAGTGAGCAACAATTTCGTTAGCATGTTTCTAATTGAATTAATTTAGATATTTTAATGAAAATCTCATATTTGAAATTATTTTAAGGGTAAAGAATTGAATTTTAAATGGTATTCAACCTCTAAAAATGATACCAAAAAATTAGAGATCAAGCCCTTTAATCTCCTACACTAAAAAAAGAAAATTAATGTTAAAACTATATTTTCCAAAATATTCATTTACCTATTTTTTTTTTAGAGATAGATCTTTCAAGGAATAAAATAAAAGTTATAAGGATAATATAATAAATTAAATGAATTAAATTCTTTCTATTCTAAGAATGTAAATTTAATTTATTTATCAATTGAATTTAAGCTGAAAACTATAGAATCGATTCCAAAGAAATTGTAAATTGACCCAGCAACTCAACATTCTAAATTCTGAGTCAAATGGCATCAAATATTTTATTGAAGATAGCTATCCTAACGGCTACATGTCCGTGCCAAATTATGGATAAAATAGGGTGGAAGCAAGTAGCATGTCTCGCCACTCGGCAAATCGTCAGCCTTTTCAGTCAGATTTTTTTATTGCAGCAAAAATCTTCTAATAAAAAAAACTTCGGAGCAGCAGATTCAGATAATCTGGTTCTGGAGCAAAAAGCCAGTTAGTGGGTTTCTTCTATGAATCTTCGTTTCCTAGTGGGTTGATATAACTTGAAACCTCTCCCCTTCTCTCTCTTTCCTCTCCCTGCGTGAGTGCTGAAGCATTAGCTGAAGTATAAACCTATCTCTCTACACTTGGATGGCCCATGGCTACTTGCAGATTGCGTTTACGCCCTGATTAGGCTCTTCTTTTTTGTTCAATGAACTTCAGATAATCACCACATACGCTTTTATTACGAGACAAACAAGAATTTTGGTGTTGTCTTGTTTGATTACGCGAAGGGGCCAGGAGACGAGAGATGGAAAATCAATCACGCAATATCTTATCTCTGCCACAATAATTACAAGGCAACGACAAAGGCAGCTTAGATTTTACACTTCAATTAATTTCGAAGCTCTTTCTATAACATGCATTTTCGTAAAATAAAAATAAAATTGA
>Ga0325401_1002579_pt1 | contig 16204 bp, 16 predicted proteins | sample PopdelMetagenome_FD_205666 | JGI IMG/M metagenome (GOLD analysis project Ga0325401, IMG submission 205666) | Populus deltoides microbial communities from Bellville, Georgia, United States - Xylem-PdKOR-R2 | ecosystem: Host-associated > Plants > Phyllosphere > Stem > Wood/Secondary xylem | place...
CCTTCCTTGGTCCAGACTGTCATAGTCGATGGACCACTCAGAAGGGGGCAGCTCATATTCGGGTCAGCACCTCGACGTGGACCACGCCCTGCGCGGTGCTGCCGTCGCCTATGCGGCGGCCGATCGCGGCGTTGCCGTCGTCCTGGTCGTAGCTGCGGCGGCGGACGGGGCTGTCTCCCCGCTTGGTGCCGGCGAGCTTGGCGCCAGCCTTCTTCAGTATGTCACGCGTCTGGCGTGCCAATGCGGCGGCGCCGGTCGACTGGGTATGCGACATCGTGTCGGCTCCCGATCGGAAGTCGATTGGATGCACGAAAGCGCAGGCTATCTTGGTGTAGATAGCCGCGCTGGACGTGCTGATCGGTTCTCGCGAGGGCGAGGAGGGGTGGGCGTGGCCGCGGTCAGAAAGGCCGTCCGCTCCGGGCAAGGGAGCGCGCAGCCGACCGCGGTCGCGTCCGCCTTCATGTTCCGACTACGGGGGGCCTCGGGGCCACGTCGCGCGCCAGAACGGCCCGCGAACAGATTGTGCCACCTTCTGTGTCGACACGGACCGCTGTGCGGCGCGCGTTCCGCGCGTTTCCCGCGGGTCAGAAGCCTCTGAAACCCGCGGAAAAGCTGGTGCCGGTTGCAGGAATCGAACCCGCGACCTTCGGTTTACAAAACCGCTGCTCTACCAGCTGAGCTAAACCGGCCTGAGGCGGGCTCATGCGTCAGGGGACGCCGAAGGTCCAGCCCTCGGTGCTAGCGATGGCGGGCGTCAGGCGGGTAGGGCGCCAGATCGCCTCGTCCTGCCAAGTGGCGCGGAGCCAGGCGGCGGTCAGGATCGCATCGGTCGCGTGATCGGAATAGCGGGACAGGGGGGCGTGACGGTCGCTGCCCAACCGGACCAGGGCGGCGTCGAGGGCGTGGGCGTCGCGCAGCTTGCTGCGGCCGCGCGGGGTGCCGGCGGCGCGGGAGGCGAGGGCGGTATAGATTTCCACCACGACGGCGCCGGCGGGGGGTAGGGGATCGAAGGGCCAGACAGCTACGCGTTCGCGCAGGGCGTGGAGAAAGCGCATTCCGGCCCAGCTGGCCTTCGCGACCTGAGCCGCGCCCAGCGCGTCGAAGACGGTGGAGGGTTTCCGCGCGTCGCCGGGATAGGTTTCGCAGGTACGCCAGCGCAGAAAGTCCGCCTTTCGACCGTCGGCGGCGCCTGCCCAGAAATGCCGCCCTCGCCGCGCGGCGACGAAGCTGGTGGCGCCCAGGTCGGGATCGTCGCAGGCGGCGTCGACGTGCGCCCATAGCTCGGGACCGGTCGAGCCCGTCCGTTCGCCGGGCAGAAAGGCTCCGCGATCGACAAAGGGCGCTGAGAAGCTGAAGTCGAAGCCAATTAGCAAGGGTCGGTCCGTGCGAGCGATCAGCCAGTCAAGAATCTCGGTCCGCGACCAGGGCCGGCCGGGCGGCGGGATCAGTTCAGGTGCCCCGGTACCCCCCGCGCACGCGGCCAAGGCGATGCCGGGATGCCGAACACCTGCTGCCCCCGACCAGTCGACGGCGGCGAACTGGCGGAAGCGATCGATCGTCAGCGTCCTGTAGCGATCACGTCGGCGGCGAAGCGCGCGACGTCGAAGCGGTCGAAACCCCCGTCCTCGCCGCGGCGGACAACGACCAGCCGTTCGGACGGGATCACCATGACGTACTGGCCGCGATTGCCCTGCGCCGCGTAGCTGCCGACGGGCAATCCCTGGGCCGCGCCGAACAGCCACATGGTCGCGCCGTAACCGGGGCCGGTGGCGGGCTGGGGGCCGGTTGGTGCCGTCATGTAGCGCATCCACCCCTCCGGCAATAGGCGGCGGCCCTGCCACACGCCGTCTTGAAGCCAGAATTGGCCCAGCCGGGCCAGGTCGCGCGCGGTGCTCCACACCTGGGACGATAGTATGTAGTCGCCGCGCCAGTCGCGCTCGGCGACGGTGTGGGTCATGCCGAGCGGCGAAAACAAGGCTGTGCCGGGATAAGCCTCGAACCGCTCCCCCAGCAGCGGACGTAGCGAGCGGACGGCGGCCAATATGTCGTTGTTGGCGTAGCGGAAACGCGTGCCGGGCGCCGCCTCGGGCGATAGGGCGGGCAATTGGTCGGCGACGGCCGCGCCACCGAAATACACGGCGTCCGTCCGGTTGCCTGCGAAATCGCCGTGCAGCCCGCTGCCCATGCGCAGCAGGTGATCGTAGGTCAGGCGTGCGCGGGGATCGCCCGGCGTCGTCCAGACGGTGTTTCGCACGTCCGGCGTCAGCCGCGCGTCCGCCAGTGCCATGCCGACCAGCGTGCCGGCGATGCTCTTGCCGACCGACCAGGTGCGGTTGGAGACGAACGGACCGAAGCCGTCGCGATACCGCTCCGCCACGATGCGCCCGTCACGCAGAACCACCACGCCCACCGTGTCGCCCGTCCCGTAGCTGCGCCGGTCGAAAGCGCGTCCGACCGCGGCGGTGAGCGCGGGCGAGGGGCGGGGGCGGATGCCCGCGTCGCCCAAAGGCCAGGGACGAGGATTCGCGGGCGCGGGTCCCGGTGGCGTCGCATAGGTGGAGACGATCGGCGGTGGAGGCGATCCGATCGGCTGGGCCGTGCAACCGCGGCCGGGCGACCAGACGGCGCGGCGTGGGGGCAGGTCGGCGGCGAAGGCGACCGATACGGTAGCGGTACGCCGATCCACCTGCGCGGGCAGCGCGGGCACGATCGCCGCGTATTCGGGGTAGATGCCGCGCAGTTCGTCGGCGGCGACCTGCGCCTCGGTACGGCCGGCGTTGAAGATGCCCGAGCAAAGCATCGCCGCCTTGTACCCCGCGGCGACGACACGTGCCCAAGGCGCGTCGGAAGCGGGGGCCTGGGCTGCCTGGGCGGCGGCGGGCGCGGCGGTCAGCAGCAGGGGGAAGATCAGTCTAGCGGTCACGTCGCAATTCCTCCCATCGGGCCATGCGCTCGGCGATGCGGGCTTCGTGGCCGCGATCGCTGGGTCGGTAGTAACTCTGCGGTACCATGCCGTCCGGCCAATAATCGGCGCCCGAGAAGGCGTCGGGGGCGTCGTGGTCGTAGGCGTAGCCGCGGCCGTAGCCGAGGTCGCGCATCAGGCGGGTGGGGGCGCCGAGAATATGCTTGGGCGGCGACAGCGAGCCGTTCTCCTTTGCCGAAACCCAGGCGGCCTTCTGCGCCGTGTAAAGCGCGTTCGATTTGGGCGCGGTAGCGAGGTAGACGCAGGCCTGGACGATCGCCAGCTCGCCCTCCGGCGAACCGAGGAAATCATAGGCGTCCTTGGCGGCCAAGCATATCTCCAGCGCGCGGGGGTCGGCGAGGCCCACATCCTCCACCGCCGCGCGGGTCAGGCGGCGCAGCACGTAAAGCGGTTCCTCGCCGGCATTCAGCATCCGGGCGAGGTAATAAAGCGCGGCCTGGGGATCGGAGCCGCGGATCGATTTGTGCAGCGCCGAGATGACGCCGTAATGCCCCTCGCGATCCTTGTCGTACACCGCCACGCGGCGTTGGAGGAACGCGCCCAGCCCCGCGGGATCGAGGGGAGTATCGAGGCCGGCGGCGTATAGCGTCTCGGCCTGGTTGAGCAGGAAGCGGCCGTCGCCGTCGGCGCTGGCGATCAGCGCGTCGCGGGCTTGGGGATCGAGGGGCAGCGGGCGCGCGACTTCCGCCTCGGCGCGGGTCAGCAGCCGTTCCAGCGCGTCGTGCCCCAGACGTTCCAGCACCAGCACCTGGGCACGGCTCAAGAGCGCGGCGTTGAGCTCGAAGCTGGGGTTCTCCGTCGTCGCGCCGACCAGGGTGACCGTGCCGTCCTCGACGAAAGGCAGGAAGCCGTCCTGCTGGGCGCGGTTGAAGCGGTGGATCTCGTCCACGAACAACAGCGTGCGTTGGCCCGCGCGCCCCTGATCGCGCGCATCGGCGAAGACGCGTTTCAGGTCGGCGACGCCCGAGAAGACGGCCGACACGGCGACGAAGCGCAGGCCCACCGCGTCGGCCAGCAGCCGGGCGATGCTGGTCTTGCCGGTGCCGGGCGGGCCCCACAGGATCAGCGAGGACAGGCGGCCCGCGGCCACCATGCGACCGATCGGCCCATGCGGACCGGTGAGGCGTTCCTGACCGATGACGTCCGTCAGCGTTCGCGGGCGCAACCGTTCGGCCAGGGGCGCATCGGGGGCGGGAGAGGGGGCCGGCTGGACGGGGTCCCGGTCGGCGAAGAGGTCGGCCATGCGGCGGTTCTAGGCCAGGCGCGGATGTTGACAAAGGTGCCGCGTATCGTGCGACGCAATGTTATCAAAATATATCTTGAGCAGTCTTGACTAGATTTTGCTGTGATATATTTTAGACGCATCTTGGAGCGATAGGATATGGGTATGCGATATGGAATGGGCGGTTGCGGGCCGCGTGATGGTCTGGGCGGCGGTTGGGAGCGTTGGGCGGCGGATGCCGGGCGGCGGTTCGAGCAGGCGTTCGGCGAGGGCAGCCAGTGGGAGCGGCGCGCGGCGCGGATGGAGGCGCGGTTCGGCGACGCGTTCGGCCATGGCCGGGGCGGCGGCGGGGGGCGTGGCCGCAGGGTGGTCGACGGCGGGGAGTTGCGGCTGCTGCTGCTGAAGCTGATCGCCGACGAGCCCCGGCACGGCTATGAACTGATCCGGGCGATCGAGGCGATGACGGCGGGCGCGTACGCCCCCAGCCCGGGCATGGTTTATCCGGCGCTGTCGATGATGGACGAGATGGGGCAGGTCGCCGAGCAGCGGACCGAGGGCGCGCGCAAGCGCTTCGCCTTGACGGACGAGGGGCGCGCCGAGTTGGAACGCCGACGGGAAGAGGCGGATGCGCTGGCGGCACGGCTGGCGGCGCTGGGCGAACGGCGCGAACGGTCGGACGCGGCGCCGATCCGCCGGGCGATGGCGAACCTGGGCACGGCGGTGCGCGGTCGGCTCGCGCGCGGCGAATTCAGCGAGGAAACGCTGCACGACGTGGCCGCCATGCTGGACGAGGTCGCCCAGAAGATCGAGCGACTGCGGTGAAGGATAAGACCGAGATGAGCGATACCGTTTCCGTCGCGCGGGTGCCCACCGGCTCGGCCAGCCGCTATCTGCAGCACTTGGCCAAGCATTGGAGCCACAAGATGGCCGTCACGTTCGACGCCGAACAGGGCTCGATCACGTTTCCGAGCGGCGCGCGGCTGGAGATGCGGGCGGACCCGGATATGCTGGACTGCGTGCTGACGGTGCCGGCCGACGGCGATGCCGCGCGGATGCGGACGGTGGTCGAGGAGCATTTGAACCGCTTCGCGTTCCGCGAGGCGCCGCTGACGTTCGACTGGCGGGAAGGATGAGATCGTCCCCCCCCCCCCGCCGCCGCCCCGGGCATGTCCCGGGGTGACGGTCGCGGGGTGGACCGCGCCTTAGGGTCGATCGACATTCCGGCTCTACTGCCTGCCTCGTCGTCCCTGCGGCGGGTATCCGGACGCGCTACGGTTTCCCGCTAGCCTCCGACGGCGATGCTTCCGGGTTTCCGCCTTCGCGGGAATGGCGGCGTGGCGTCGGAATGAATGTCGATCCGGCCTAGCGTTCCATGAGCCGCAGATACGCCGTCGCCACCGCCCCGTTGGCGGTGTCCCACCGCCAGCCGGCGGCACGCGCGTGGGCGGCGTGGCCGAGGCACGCGCGGGCGGCGGGATCGGCGGCGCGGTGGATCGCGTCGGCATAGGCCGCGACGTCGCGGGGCGGGCAAAGGAAGCCCGTCTCTCCGTCCAGAACCAAGTCGGCGCTGCCCGTGGCGTTCGCGGCGACCACGGGGACGCCGGCGGCCATCGCCTCCGAGGTGACCTGGCCCCAGGTTTCGGTGACCGACGGGTTGAAGAACACGTCCATCGACGCGACCGCGCGGCCCAGCGCGTCGCCCGACTGGAAGCCCGCGAACACGGCGCTCGGCACGCGCGCGGCGAACCAGTCGCGCGCCGGGCCGTCGCCCACGATCAGGATGCGGTGTTCGAGCCCGCGCGCCGTCAGCGCAGCGGCGACGTCGGCGAAGACGTCCAGCCCCTTTTCCTTCACCAGCCGCCCCACGAAGCCGATCGCGGGCACGTCGTCGGGAATGCCGATCGACCGCCGCCATTCGAGGTCGCGCCGGTCGGGATGGAAGCGGCGGTGATCCACCCCGCGGCCCCAGGTGGCGAAGGGCGTGGAAACCCCCCAGTCGCGCAGCAGCGCGCTGACCGACGGCGTCGGCGTCAGCACTAGGTCAGCGCGGTCGTAGAAGCGACGCAGCATCCGTTCCAGCGGCGGACGGAGCCACGCCAGGCGATAGTAGCCGGGATAGGTCTCGAAACGGGTATGTACCGCGGCCGCCGTGGGAATGGCGCGGGAACGCGCCCAGGCGAGCGCGCGGTGGCCGAGCAGCTCGGGTGCGGACAGGTGGACGAGGTTGGGGGCGAACGCGTCCAGATCAGTGCGGACCGCGCCGGGCAGGCCGCGCGCCATGCGGTATTCCGAGCGGCCGAACGGCGCGGGGATGGCGGGCACCGATACCAGGTCGCCGACCGGCGGGAAGGCGGGGCGGGCCACGGTGGGCGAATAGACGCGCACGGCCGCGCCGTGTTCGAGCAGATAGCCAACCAACCGGTTCTGCGCGCCGTTCGCCCCGTCGCGGACGTAGTTGTAGTTTCCGCTGAAGAACGCGACGCGGAGATCGGACACCTGCATGGGCGCGCGGACCTAGCGGTGCGGGGGGCCGGTGGAAAGGGACGGTTACGGTCGGGTTCTGTACCCCGATCGTCCGCCCGGACCCGTCCAGCGATCGAAGCCCTTCGACCAATAGTCCTTGTTCGTCATTCCCGCGCAGGTACGAATCCATTCCCCGCCTGCGCGGGGAGGGCGGGGGACCGACTCGCCGTCCGGGGGTATATCTACCTGCCTGTTCCGGGGTGACGGCCGGTGGTGGGGCGGCGGCGACCGTGCCCATGTTCCCTTGTCGTTCCGCGGCCCCTACATCGCGGGCATGGCGCGCCCCCATAAACGCTTCGTCTGCCAGGCTTGCGGCTCGGTATCGTCCCAGTGGAAGGGGCAGTGCGCCGATTGCCGCGAGTGGAACACGCTGGTCGAGGAGGCGCCGGTCACCGCCACGCCGTTCCAGGCCAAGCACAATCTGCAAGGCGGCGGGCGTACGATCGAGCTGGTCGGACTGGACGCGACGGTGGCGCTGCCGGAACGGACGACGACGGGCATCGCCGAACTGGACCGCGCGCTGGGCGGCGGGTTCGTTGAGGGGTCGGCGACGCTTATCGGCGGCGATCCGGGCATCGGCAAGTCGACGCTGCTGCTCCAGGCGGCGGCGTTGGTGGCGAAGTCGGGGCGGTCGGTCGCCTATGTCTCCGGCGAGGAGGCGGCGGATCAGGTCCGGTTGCGCGCGTTGCGGCTGGGGCTGGCGGGGGCGCCGGTGCAGCTGGCGTCGGCCACCTCGACGCGCGACATCCTGACCACGCTGTCCGCCAGCAGGCCGCCCGACCTGATGGTGATCGACTCGATCCAGACCATGCATTCCGACCTGATCGAAGGGGCGCCGGGCACCGTCAGCCAGGTCCGCGCCAGCGCGCAGGAGCTGATCCGCTTCGCCAAGGAGCGCGGCACGGCCCTGGTGCTGGTGGGGCACGTCACCAAGGACGGCAGCATCGCGGGCCCGCGCGTGCTGGAACACATGGTCGACACCGTGCTGAGCTTCGAGGGGGAGCGCAGTCACCAGTACCGCATCCTGCGCGCGTTGAAGAACCGGTTCGGCGGCACGGACGAGATCGGCGTGTTCGCGATGGCGGACACCGGCTTGTCCGAGGTGTCCAACCCGTCAGCGCTGTTCCTGACCCAGCGCGACGAGGGGGTAAGCGGCACCACCATATTCCCGGCGCTGGAGGGGACGCGGCCCGTGCTGGTGGAGGTGCAGGCGCTGGTCGTGCGCCTCGCCAGCGGCGCCACACCCAGGCGCGCGGTGGTGGGCTGGGACTCGGGGCGGCTGGCGATGATCCTGGCCGTGCTGGAGGCGCGGTGCGGGCTGAGCTTCTCCTCCTCCGAGGTGTATCTGAACATATCGGGCGGGTATCGCGTGCAGGATCCGGGCGCCGACATGGCGGTGGCGGCCGCCCTGGTGTCGGCGCTGTCCGAGCGGCCGGTGCCGCCCGACGCGGTGGCGTTCGGCGAGGTGGCGCTGTCGGGCGAAGTGCGGCCGGTGGCGCATGGGGGCCTCAGGTTGAAGGAAGCGGGCAAGCTGGGGTTCGAGCGCGCGCTGGTGCCGGCCGGCATGGCCGCCGACAAGGGGGGGGACCGCGGCGGGATGCGCCTGAGCGGCTTCGCCAACCTGGGGCGGCTCGTTGACCATATGCTGGGGCGGGGGTAGCGGCTCGGGCCTTCTGGCAGGGGATCGGGGCTGTGACGTCGCTGGACATCGTGGTGCTGGTCGTCGTCGCGGGGGCGGCGTTGCTGGGGGCCAAGCGCGGCTTCGTGTACGAGGTGCTGGCGCTGTTCGCGTGGTTCGCGGTGGTGTTCGCCGTCAAGCTGGCGCACCTGCCCGTGTCGCGCGCGCTGGCGGGGCCGGTGGGGACCGCCTCGGGCGCGGCGACGCTCGCCTATATACTGGTGGCGGGCGGCACCTACGCGGCGGGGCGGCTGGTGGCGAACGCGGTGGGCGCCAGGACGCGGACGTCGGTGATCGGGCCGCTGGACCGGGCGCTGGGGTTCGGGTTCGGGGCGGTAAAGGGGCTGGTGATCGCCAGCCTGGGGTTCCTGCTCGCGGCGTTGCTGTTCGATACGCTGGGCGGGGGCCCGCGCGGGCGCCCCGAATGGATGACGGCGTCGCGCACCTACCCGCTGCTCAACGCCACCAGCGCGGGGATCGCCGACGCGATGGATCGGCGACGGCGCGGGCTGCCGATGCTGGGCGACCCGCCTGTGGATAAGTCTGTGAACAAGTCGGGGGACGAAAGCGTGGATAAGGGCGAGGCCTCCGAAAAGTGAGCGAAACGGTCTATAATCTCGACATTCTGCGCCTCGCGTCGGACATTCCGCACCATCGCCGGCTGGACGATCCGCAGGGCACGGCCGAGCGGCGGTCGCCGGTCTGCGGCAGCCGTGTGACCGCGGACGTCAATCTGGGGCCGGACGGGCGGGTCGCCGAACTGGGTCTGCTGGTGCGGGCCTGCGCGTTGGGACAGGCGTCGTCGGCGCTGCTGGGGGCGGCGGCGATCGGGCATACGCCGGGTGAGCTGGCGCGGGCGCGCGACGCGTTGACGGCGTGGTTGGCGGGGGGCGAGGTGCCCGGCTGGCCGGGGCTGGACGTGTTCGCGCCAGCACTGGGGCTGACGGCGCGCCACGCCTCCATCCGTCTGGCGTTCGAGGCGGCGGCGGAGGCGGCCGCCAAGGCGGAAGAGCGCGCGGCGGCGGAGGCACGCGGCTGATGCACGAGGGCGTGTCCCTGCTGCGCGAGGCGGTGGTGCTGTTCGGGTTGGGGCTGGTGTTCGTGCTGCTGTTCCGCAAGCTTGGGCTGGGTGCTACGCTGGGCTATCTGGTGGCGGGCGCGGTGGCGGGACCGCAGGGCCTGGCGCTGGTCGGCAACGCCGAGACGGTGATGCGCTTCTCAGAGTTCGGCATCACGCTGCTGCTGTTCCTGGTGGGGCTGGAGCTGAACCCGGCGCGGTTGTGGCGGCTGAAACAGGACATATTCGGGCTGGGACTGGCGCAGGTCACGCTGTGCGGGCTGGCGGTGGCGGGGATCGTCTGGGGGGTGGCGGGCTTCTCTCCCGAAGCGGCGCTGGCGTTGGGACTGCCGCTGGCGCTGTCGTCGACGGCACAGGTGCTGCCGATGCTGCAATCGGCCGGGCGGCTGCGGACGCCGTTCGGCGAGCGGGCATTCTCCATCCTGTTGTTCCAGGACCTGTCGATCGTGCCGCTCATCACGATCGTGGCGGCCTTGAGCCGCGCGCCCGAGGTGGCGAACGCGACGCCGGGCTGGGTGCGTGCCGCCGAGACGGCGGGCGCGGTCCTGGGGCTGGTGCTGGCGGGGCGATTCGTGCTGCGGCCACTGTTCCGGCTGATCGGCGCGCTGGGCGAGCGCGAGATGTTCGTGTTCGCCGGGCTGTTCACGGTGATCGCGTCGGCGGGCGTGATGGAGGCGCTGGGCCTCAGCACCGCGCTGGGCGCGTTCATCGCGGGCGTGATGCTGGCCGACAGCCCGTATCGGCACGAGCTGGAGGCGGACGTGGAGCCGTTCCGGTCGATCCTGCTGGGCCTGTTCTTTCTGGCGGTGGGGATGCTGCTGGACCTGCGCGCGGTGGCGGAACGGCCGTTGTTCGTGGTCGGCATGGCGGCGGCGCTGATCGCGGTGAAGGCGGGCGTGGTGTTCGGGCTGGGCCGGCTGTTCGGCATGGCGTGGCGGCCGGCGCTGGCGCTGGGGTTGCTGTTGAGCCAGGGGGGCGAGTTCGGCTTCGTGCTGTTCGCGCAGGCGCAGAACGCGCTGCTGGTGGCGCCGGAGGCGGCGTCGCTGTTCGGAGCGGTGGTGACGCTGTCGATGGCGACCACGCCGTTCCTGATGAGCGTCACGCGCCGCTTCCGCTCCGCGCCCGAACGCGGGAGCGAGGGGCTGGACCGGCCCCATGCGGACGGCGCGCAGGCGCTGGTGATCGGCTATGGACGGTTCGGGCAGACGGTGGCGCAGATGCTGCAGTTCCAGCGGATCAGCGTCACGCTGATCGATCGCGATCCGGAGATGATCGACACCGCCGGCACGTTCGGCGCCAAGGTCTACTACGGCGACGGCACGCGGCTGGACCTGTTGCGGCAGGCGGGGGCGGCGGACGCGCAGCTCATCATGTTCTGCCCCGACGGCGACGTGATCGACCGAGAGCTGCTGGACGGGGTCGCCGCCGCTTTTCCCGACGCCGCCGTTTTCGCGCGCGCGTTCGACCGGCGCTCCATCGTCAAGATGGCGGACGGTCCGGTGGCGGGCACGGTGCGCGAGGTGTTCGAGAGCGCGGTTTGCCTGGCACGGCTGGCGATGGCGCAGCTGGACATCGACGACGACGAGATCGACCGCGCCGAAGCCGATTATCGCCGCCGCGACGCCGAACGGCTGAAGGCACAGGCCGATTCGGGTGACCTGCGCGTCGGGATCGAGAAGATCATCGAGCAGAACCGTCTGCTGGCGGAGAAGGCACGGTGAGGGCGGGGGACCCGTTGGTTCGCGCCGCCGCGTTGTCGGGGGCGATCGCCGTCGCGGCGGGCGCGTTCGGCGCGCACGGGGCGAGCGGACAGGCGGCGGAATGGCTGAGGCTGGGCGGGCAGTACCAGCTGGTCCACGCCGTCGCGGCGCTGGCGGCGGCGGTGCTGGGCGCGCGGGCGGCCGGCTGGGCGTTTGTCGCGGGGGGCGGGCTGTTCGCGGGCACGCTGTACCTGATGGCGCTGGGAGGGCCGCGCTGGCTGGGGGCGGTGACGCCGTTGGGCGGTGCGGCGATGATCGGCGGCTGGCTGTGGCTGGCGTGGCGAGGGACGAAAGGCCGCGGAGAACGCTAAGAAATGATCCAGCCAAGCCGAAGCGCCCCCTCCGGCGGAGGCCGGGGCGCAGCCACGCCGGCCCTTGATCGGTTCGCGTGACGCTCTTTGATGGCATCGTGATTGGACCCTAGCCTTCGCCGGGGTGGCGGCAGGGGTTCGACGTTGGTGGATCAGACCCTAACGCTTCTTACGACATGCGTCCGAGCAATAGATCACGTTGTCCCAGTCGCGCGCCCATTTCTTGCGCCACGTGAAGGGGCGGTCGCAGGCGGGGCAGGTCTTGGTCGGCAAATCGGCCTTCTTCACACCGTTCGGCACCGCCTAGCGCTCCCCGTCCAAGAACCGGGCCACGTCGGCGAGGTCCACATTTGGTTCGAGATAGGTTCGCCCCACCCCGCGTGCCAGCAGGAAGGGGACGCGGCCGCCGCTGGCCTTCTTGTCGTGGCGCATATGCTCCGTCAGGCACGCGCCGTCCGCCCGCACGCCCGATGCCGCCAGCCCGTCGGGCAGGCCGACGGTGCGCCAGTGCGCCGCCACCCGTTCCGCGTCGGCGGACGGGCACAGGTCCAGCCGCGCCGAATAGCGGAACGCCAGCGCGGTGCCGGCCGCCACCGCCTCGCCATGAAGCAGCGAGCCATCGTATTTCGCCTCTGCCTCCAACGCGTGGCCGAACGTGTGGCCGAGGTTGAGCAGGGCGCGGACTCCGCTCGTCTCGCGTTCGTCGGCGGCGACGACGCGAGCCTTGGCGGCGACCGAATGGGCGATGGCGCGAACGCGCGCGTCGCCGTCGCCGGCCAGCAGCGCCGGGCCGTTCGCCTCGCACCATTCGAAGAAGGCGGGGTCGTCGATCAGGCCGTACTTCACCACCTCGGCGTAGCCGGCGGCCAGTTCGCGGGGCGGCAGCGTCTCCAGCACGTCCGGGTCGATGAGGACCAGTGCCGGCTGATGAAACGCGCCGATCAGGTTCTTGCCCGCGCGCGCGTTGATGCCGGTCTTGCCGCCGACCGAGCTGTCCACTTGGGCCAGCAGCGTGGTGGGGATCTGCACGAACCGCGTGCCGCGTTTCAGGATGGCGGACGCGAAACCGACCAGGTCGCCGATCACGCCGCCGCCCAGCGCCACCACATGGTCACCGCGCTCAACGCCCCGGGCGAGGAGCCAGTCGCAGACGCGCTCAAGCGTCGCCCAGCTCTTGGCCCCCTCACCGCCGGGAATCGACAGCGCTTGCGACGCCATGCCCGCCCGGTCGAGCGCGGTGCGCAGCGCGTCCAGGTGCGGGGCCACCGCCTCGTCCGCGACGATCGCCAGCGGCCGGCCGCGCGCGAGCGGGGCGAGGCGTTCGCCCGCGCGTCCCAGCAGTCCGTGCTCGATCGTCACGTCGTAGCCGCGGTCGCCCAGTCCTACGCGCACCGTCGTCATGCCGCCTCCGCCCCCTGCAACGCCTTTAGAATCGCCGCCACCGTCGCCTCGTGCGGGGCGCGGCGGCTGGAGATGCGGATGTTCGCCATGGCGTAGAAGGGCGCGCGCACCGCGATCAACTCGTCCAGCACCGCACGCGGATCGCGACCGCGTAGCAGCGGGCGGGTGTCGCGGCGGCGCACGCGATCGGCCAGCACGTCGGTGGGGGCGTCCAGCCACACCGAGGTCGCGTCGCGCAGGATCAGCGCGCGCGTGTCGCCGTTGACGAACGCGCCGCCGCCGGTGGCGATCACTTTCGGCCGCCCGTCCATCAGCCGGGCGATGACGCGGCGTTCGCCGTCGCGGAAATAGGGCTCGCCGTAGCGCGCGAAAATCTCGGTGATCGACAGGTCGGCCGCGCGCTCGATCTCCTCGTCCGCGTCGACGAAGGGCATCGACAGGCGCCCGGCCAGCCGGCGGCCGACGGTGGACTTGCCCACGCCCATCAGCCCCACCAGCACGATGGGCCGCGTTCGCCAGGCGGCGACAGGGCTGGGCGTTTGCAACATGCGGGGCGCGCTATACAGCGCGGTCGCGGTCCGGCAAAAGCGGCGGCCGTCCGACCTGAACCGACCCGCCCGTCCCGTTATCGAAACGTCAGAGACCCTTTATGCCGCGCTCCCTGCTCATCGTCGTCGTCGCCATCATCCTGGTCCTGGTGGGCGTGGTGTTCCTGGCGGGCCGCGCGTCCGAACAGCCCGTGACCCGCGTCGAACAGAGCGTGTCGCTTGACAACCTCGCCTAGCGGACGACGTCGCGGTCTGGCGCTGGCGGCGCTGCTGCTCGGCACCGCCGCGGCCTGGGCCCAGGACCGGCCCGAATCGATCCTGCCCCCCGGCTTCGGCCAGCCCGCGCCGACGCCCGCCCCGACGCCGACACCCACGCCGGGCCCTGCCGCGCCGGCGGGCCCCGCCGCGCCGGTCCAGACGGTGCAGCCCTTGCCGCTGGACGATGCCCCGGCCGCCGACGTCGCGCCAGAGCCTCCGCCGCCCGACCTGGAGGCGATGGCGGAATACGCGCTGCCCCGCGCATCCCGGCAATCGCTGCGGCTGGTCGGACCCGCGGGGCCGGGCGAAGGCGCGCTGGAACCGGACGCGTTCGGACGGGCGGGCGGACCCTATCTCGAAACGCTGATGCGTCGGCTGGACGCGCCGCTGCCGTCGCGTTGGGCATCGATCCTGCTCCGGCGGGCGTTGGTGGCGCGGGTGCGGACCCCGAACGGCGTCAACGGCGCGGATTTCGCCGCCGAGCGCGCCTGGCTGCTGCTGCGGATGGGCGAGGCGGCCGGGGCGCGGGCGGTGGTGCAGTCGGTGGACGCCGGCAACTACACGCCCAAACTCTATCAGGTCGCGCTGAACGCGATGCTGGCGACCAGCGACCCCGGCGGCCTGTGTCCCCTGGCGGACGGAGCGATACGCGGGTCGAACGAGGCCGGCTGGGTGCTGGCGGGCGCGATGTGCCAGGCGCTGCGCGGCCGTCCGGCGGCGGCGCGCCCGACGTTGCGCGCGGTGCGGCGGCGGCGCGTTGGATTGCCGATCGACGCGTTGCTGGCGGAAAAGGTTGTGGGTATCGTCGGCGGGCGGTCGGCGGTCAGCGCCGACTGGTCGGGCGTCGACCGGCTGACGGCGTGGCGCTGGGGTCTGGCCACCGCCACGGGGGCGGAGATCCCCGCCGACCTGATGGCCGCCGCCAACCCGCGCGTTTTGGCGTGGCACGCGCTGTCGCCGGCGGTGCCGCTGTTCGCGCGCGCCGCGGCGGCGGATGCGGCGGCGGAGCGCGGCGTGCTGTCCAGCGCGGCGATGGTCGACCTGTACGGGGCGGTCGCCGCGGCGGAGGACGCGCCCGCCGCGCTGGACGGGGCGACGGCCGACCTGCGCGCGGCCTATGTCGACGACGGGGCGGATGCCCGGTTGCGGGCGCTGCGCCGGCTATGGGGGCGATCCTCGGTCGAGGACGCGGCCCAGCCGCCCTATGCGCGGCTGGTGCTGACCGCGCGCGCCGCGCTGCGCCAGCCGGTGCGCGAGTTGCCGGACGCGGACGCCGACGCGATCGTCGCCGCGATGCTGGCGGCCGGCCTGGATCGCACCGCCGCGCGCTGGGCGGGCGGGGTACGCGCGGGCGGCGACGCCTGGGCGATGCTCATGCTGGCCGATCCGGACGGGCAGGGGACGGTCGGCTACGCGACGCTCGCCTCCTATGCCGGGGCGGGGGACGCGTCGCGGCGGCAACGGATGTTCTTCGCCGGGCTGGCGGGGCTGGGGCGGTTGAGCGACGCCGACGCCGAACGGGCGGCGCGCGCGCTGGACGTGCGCATCGGTGCCGCCAACAGCTGGACCCGGGCGATCGACCGCGCCGCCGCGCGCGGCGAACAGGGGACGGTGGCGTTGCTGGCCGCGATCGGGATGCAAACGGGCAACTGGGCCGGCGTACCTCCGCAGGCGCTGTACCACATCGTCTCGGCGCTGCGCGCGGTCGGCCTGGGGGGCGAGGCGCGCATGATCGCCGCCGAGGCGGTGGCGCGCGCATGACGGACATCGACGCCCCCCCTTTGGAGGATAGGGGCCTGATCGACCGGTTCCTTGAGATGCTGGCGGCGGAGGCGGGGGCGGCGCGCAACACGCTGGCGGCGTACGGCACCGACCTCCGGCTCGCGTCCGAGGCGTGCGGGGGGCGGCTGGCGGCGGCCGGAGCGGTGGATATCGCGAGCGTGGCGGAGGGGTGGACCACGCTGTCGCGGGCGACGGTGGCCCGCAAGTCGGCGGCGTTGCGGCGCTTCTACACCTTTCTCGCCGAGGAAAGGCATCGGCCCGACGATCCGGGCGAGCATCTGCCCCGACCGGGCGCGGCACGGTCGCTGCCGCGGGTGCTGGGTCACGCGGAGGTGGATGCGATCTTCGCGGCGCTGGCGGCGCGACTCGGGCGGGTGCCCGCCGATCCGCGCGACCTGAGGTTGTCGGCGCTGATGGAGCTGCTCTACGGGTCGGGCCTGCGCGCGACGGAACTGGTGTCGCTGCCGCGCGCGGCGCTGGCGGCGGATCGCCCCTATCTGATCCTGCGGGGCAAGGGCGGGCGCGAGCGGCTGGTACCGCTATCCGATCGCGCGCGGGCGGCGGCGGCGGCGTGGCGCGCGCACGTGCCGGCCGGGTCGGCGTGGCTGTTCCCCTCCGGCAAGACGCACCTGACGCGCGTGCGGCTGTTCCAGCTGGTGC
>Ga0325401_1002582_pt1 | contig 16195 bp, 15 predicted proteins | sample PopdelMetagenome_FD_205666 | JGI IMG/M metagenome (GOLD analysis project Ga0325401, IMG submission 205666) | Populus deltoides microbial communities from Bellville, Georgia, United States - Xylem-PdKOR-R2 | ecosystem: Host-associated > Plants > Phyllosphere > Stem > Wood/Secondary xylem | place...
CTTGGACAATAAGTGGATGACTTGTGGAGCATTAAGACGCGACTGCTAGGAATGAGCAGCGGGCATGTGCACGTTCCGGGAACAAGTTAACTCTTGTTAAGTTGGTAAGCTTGGTAATGGCATTGTAATATTTAGAGTATGAAGATAGATATGGATCAACCTTTAATGAGTTGCCCCATGGTTAAAGGTGGAGAGCTACCTGTACTCTTAGGACTAAGAGCGAGAGACTCACAAAGAAGTAATGCATGGTTCCTAGGGTGGAACAGAGAGTAGATGCAACTCGTGGATGAGTAACTCTTGAAAGAGTGGTGAGCTCGTGACCACATTGAAATACTCAGACAATGACTGTCGCACTTGAAAATAGATATTTCTGTTCGAGGGGGTGTTGTAAGGCTTGAAAAATCATTCCGGACCGAGCATAGTTGATACGCTCGAAGAGGAATGTTGTGTGTCCCAAAGACAAGTGTTAACACTCTTCAGATGTGATGTGGGAGACCATCTAGTTGAAGTGATCCTTTGGAGTGAGAAAATGTGTGCTTGGGTGACTCTAATGATTGAAAGGTTTGGCAAGTACTTGTAAACTTGGCCGAAGACGCTCTCAAAATGGTAAGCTTGGAAGAGCTGCAAGGTGCAAGCATATGCTGAAGAAGCAAGAGGACAATTGCCCCACATGAATGGCAAAGGGGGTGATTGTTAGGTTTGTTGCCATTAATGTGCAGCAAATGAACGACACCATCCATTGACAAATGCAGCAGCCCATACCAAATGTCAAAGTTTGGCAGCCACCATTCTTGAAGATGAGCTGGAGTTGATGGCACCATTCTTGCCTATAAATATACACCAAGAGAGCAGAGCAGTGTGTGTAGCAGCAGAGTAAAAGAGTGAAGAAGAGAGAAAGAGAGAAGGGTTGCTAATGGCAGCAGCTGCAAGTGCAACAATGGAAGATGGGAGTTGAGTGAGTGGATGTGATCTCCTGCTCCATGTTTTGTGTATTGTATTCTTTTTCTATCTTTATTAATATGGATTGCTCCCGTGGATGTATGCATTTCGCCGAACTACGTTAAATATTGTGTGCCAGCATGCTAAGGCTCCAATGGGCAATGATCATGAACACCACCGGTCCGAGAGTGAGAATCCCCAACATATATTACATTAGATTCCATTACATATTATAAAACATGTCATTAGAAATTTTATTATATGTAATTGCTTCGTGGATATCATGGGTTTGCTCAACTTTAGTTATTATAAGGTGGCTTCGTGTTTAGTAAGTTAATTGGAACTGCACTTTTTGTAATTAGATATCTGCGTAATTATTCTTAATCATGTAATGGTTTATTATTTAATCTTTTTTATATAATGCTTGTACTTTAATGAGTCATTAAATTATAATATTTCATTAAATTATAATTTTAAAAATTACATTAATGTGCCATCACATCACATTCCATTATATCTGATATCATTTACATTAAGGCTAAATTATAAAAAATTAAATCAATCTTTTACTCTTTTTATGTTTTTTGAAAATGTTTTGTTGGCTTCTCAAAAACATGTGATTTATATAAAATAGTTTATAAGGAATTTTCTGACATGGAATGTCTTTTATATAGGTTTATGAATGATATACAAGGCAGAACACATGAAAAGAATTCAAATTTACAAACCAATCAATCTTGCAAAGGTTGGACAGACACAAATTTAATTAGGGGTTTTAGAAGTCCAATTCAACGGGGGCGGATGGCTATAACCAACTTTTAAGTTTTAGACATTGTCATTAAATTATGCATAAGTGTTCAAACTTTAAAAATTCTAATTTGATACTTTGCTTAAAAAAATTACTATTAATCATGTAATGGTTTATTACTTTTTTTAATATATATATATATATATATATATATATATATATATATATATATATAATGCTTGTAATATAATAAGCTATTAAATTACAATCTTTCATTTATTATAATTTTCAAAATAACACAACAAAACATAATTTAATGTTAGAAAACATATCATTCAAAATTTAATAAATCTTTACATTACATTAGATTCCATTACATATTATAAAACATATCGTTAGAAATTTTATTATAAGTAATTGTTGATAAATCAGAGAGCCGCCATCCTGTATATTCAGCTTTTGTTCTTATATTTCAAAACGTTATAGAGTAGTTCTCTTATATAGAAACTGATGCAACCATATTATTTGATAGTTTCACCCATATTTAACTAGTTTTTTGCCTATGTTATATAAATAAAATGCCTTGATATTCTTTATTTTATGTTTTGAAGGCACTTTTGGATGAAAGATGCAAAAATGAGTAAATTGGAGGTAACTGACAGATTTGACATTCAGTCGATGTTTTGTGTAGAGCGTGAGTTCTAGAGGTCGAAATGAAGTGATTTCAGTGGCATTAAAAAGCTAATATCCATACCTTTTTGGAAATTTAAGGTACGAAAAATTAAAAAAAAGAAAGAGCATGGAAATCGCAACCTTCAAAGTCAAATCTCGCATTCTGCCAATGTTGACCTTTGGTCATTCAAAATTGAATATCTAGAGCTTCAGAAGTCCAATTGATGAAAACTCAATTTTGTTTGATTTATGACTTAAAGACCTATCAACACTCCAAATGTCAACCAGAAACAATGTCATATGAGAGAGATATTAATTTTCAAAGATGATAGCTGAATTCTGCCAGCAAACAGAATTCGTGAAGGAACGTGTCCAAATTACGTTTTGAAGCATTTAAACTGGCGTCCAAGTTTTTATTTCAGAAATTTAGCTCCTCTAAGTCAAAGCTTGAAGATTTAATGCAAGGCTATTTGTCCTTTTTGGGAAAATTGTTATTGAAGTACTTAAATGTAAACTGTCAACGTAAGGGAGGACTATTTTGTAAAAAAAAGACTAGGGTTTCATAGCATATAAAAAGAAAAAGAGAAGGGAAAGAGGGCAGAAAGAGGGTGGCAGCCAGAAGTGAAGAAAAACAAACTCTCCTCTCTACAAACCAGAAATAATGCTTTCTTCTATCTTTAAGAGTAGTTGTTCCATAGATATGGAAGGCTAAGCTCGTTTTCTTGGTTGCAAGGACGCAACAAACCTTTGTATTTCAAGAACCGTGAGATTTATTCTTCCTTTTATTTTCAGTTTATATTATGAATGAGTATGATTGTTTTCCTATGCATATTTTCTATGATTGTTGTTGATAATTTCTAGAGTGGACTCTAAGTTATTATTGTGAACAATCTATTGCTAAGTTTGATATCAAAACTGGAGTTGTGATATATGAACTTGCTAAACAACTAAGCTTGATAATTGTGGCGGAACTACGTTATTAAACTTAGGGAGAGCACTCGAACAAAGGAACACAAGTTGCGGACAGCTTGGTTGTCAAGAGATTAATTAATTTATCTAGTTTTTAGGGCTGCCATTGAACTAAATCATTAATGCGGACATTGTGATTGTTTGTTGTTTAGGGTTAGTTATATAGCGGATCCGTTAATTAACCAACATTAAGAAAAGATAAAATTTAGAATATAAATTAAAATTTCATTTCAAGGATCGGTTCTAATTTTCGTTGGTGGATGTGTACTTACGACCAAGGTTTGTTTTCTTGATAAATTTCGGTTTCATTTGATTTTGTTTGTAGTTTAATTTCTTCTATAGTTTAGATCATCACAAATCAAAACTCCCCAATTCCATAACATATAGCATAAAAATCTGAACTAAATCTTTCTCGTGGGATCGACCCCTTGCTTGCTCTATACTATCTTGTATGTTGTGTTTTAAGCTAGGGTAATTAATTTGTACGACCACGACATCACAACAGAAACCCTTTCCTAAGATAACCATATAAGTAAGCAACATTAATCCCACATATATCGGGATACATATAATTATGGAATACTGAAAGATAATTCCTCATATTTGATTCTACAGCTCACGTTAACATTAATTCCTAACCTGTATAGCTCACGCTAACACTCCCCCTTAAGTTGGTGCAAAGATGTCTTCGATGCCCAACTTGTCAAGTGAGCAACGAAAGTTTTTGTTGGAAATTGTCTTTGTGAGCATATCGGCAAGTTGGTCTTTTGATCTAACAAAAGGAAAGCAAATCACCCCTTCTTCAAGATTCTATTTAATGAAATGTCGGTCTATCTCGATATGCTTTGTCCAGTCATGTTGAATTGGATTTTGAGAAATTGCAATTGCAGCTTTATTATCGCAGTACAGGTTCATTCCTAACTTGGGAGTGAAACCAATTTTAGAGAGTAATCTTCTAATCCAAAGAAGTTCGCAAAAGCCCTTAGGCATTTCTCTAAACTCAATCTCAGCAATCGACAAAGCTACTACTTTCTATTTTTTACTCCTCCATGTAACCAAGTTACCACCAACGAAAGTGAAGTAGCCAGATCTAGATTTTCTATCAAACAAATTTCCTGCCCAGTCAGCATCCGTGTAACCTTCAATATCCAAATGACAATTCTTGGAGAACATAAGTCCTCTTCCTGGAGCGGATTTTAGGTACCGACCAACTGCATCCATGTGATCCTTGCTAGGACAATGCATGAATTAACCAACTAGGCTGACACCGTAAGAAATATCTGGATGAGTATGAGATAAGTAAATCAATTTACCTACTAATCGTTGATACCTCTCTTTATCAGTTGGTTCCTGATCAAGATACACTCCAAGTTTTTGATTCTGAACTGTTGCAGTGTCTGTCGGTTTATAGTCAAGCATTCCTACTTCAGTTAGTAGGTCCAATACATACTTTCTTTGTGAGAGAAAAATGCCCCGCCTTGATCTAGCCACTTCGATCCCTAAGAAGTACTTAAGTCCACCTAAGTTCTTCATTTCAAATTCGGTAGATAGTTGCTCTTGCAACCTTTCAATTTCTTCATCATCTCCTGTAATGATCATATCATCTACATAAATTATCAGGACAATTACCTTTCCTTGTTGCTTTTTCAGGAAGAGAGTATGATGTGAGTTGCTCTATTGGAAACCATACTTTCTCATAGCCATGCTAAATTGACCAAACCATGCGCGTGGTGACTGCTTTAATCCATATAAAGCCCGTTGTAATCTATAGACAATTTCAGGTGTGATTGAAATATACCTTGGTTGGATATCCATATACACTTCCTCCTCAAGATCGCCATGAAGGAAGGAATTTTTTACGTCAAATTGGTATAGTGGCCAATCTAAATTTGCAGCCAAGGATAACAAAACTCTTGGTATAGTCTCCATAAAGCCCGTTGTAATGATTTAGTTGTTTTGTTAATAATTTATATATTATCATGACCATATTAAATAAAATAAAAAATAAATTGTTCATTGTTTAATCAACACCACACATTAATCAAGTTAACTACATAATAAACATTTCATTAAATAATTAAAATAATATATTAACATGATTTTTTATTTATATAAATACCTAAACCGACCAAGTAATTTAATTGTTTTGCTAAAGATTTATCTATGATGCCATATTTTTTATGAGTTTGTTACAAATTAAGGACAAATTTGTTTGGTTTCATTGATTGGTGTTGGAGCACTTGTATCTCTTAAAAAAACATGAGTAAATGGAGTATACATACCAAACACAAATATATATAGAAAGACATGATTTCATTCATGATGACCCTATATTTTTGGAGTTGTTCTTAATTTGTTGCCACTCAAAATAAATAAATAAAAATTGTAAAAAAAATCAATAAAAAACCTCAAAATAAAAAAATTGCAATCTTAAGAATAAAGCTCAAATTAAAAATAAAAATAAAAATAAAAATAAATAATTAGATATTAAATTAAAAAATAAAATCCAATTAAGAAAAAACATTTCATTATTATCCCACGATATTGTGTCAGGACTTGAACATTTTACAAGAGACGGCTTCAAGTGACTGGTGAGCATAGTTATGAAACCCAACTCGAGGGTTGATCCGGTCAAGAGACCAGGTCCCGGGTTTTATGGGTCAACCCGTATGAATGCAGGATATTTATGACCAAACCCTTCAAATAAAACAAAATATCACACCTGCACACGTTATACATTTACCTTTGTTGCTATCAATGCTCTCCTTTACTTGTAATTGGCCATTTCAAAAATTAACAGTAAAGAAAGAAAGAGAGACAGAGCAGAGAGAGATCTAACGCATTTGTTGCAGATAGGGAGAGAGAAACAGAGAAAGATCAACCATGAGAACTAGCAATCACTTGATAGCGGTACTCAATACCCATCACAGGAGGTGGTATATGGCTAAGCAGTAGAGCCAACAACACATATTGTTTGAAATTCTTAAAGTGGCCATTGATAGTAATTGGAATCTCAATCATGGTCGTTTCTTTAGCCGATTGCGCTGGCGCGTGCTATCGAAACACTTTCTTGATATTGGTTTTACCTATTTGTCTATTTGTTATGTTCTTCATCATCGCCACACTTTTAGGGTTCTTCATCTTTGCCTATGTTGTCACCGATAAAGGGTTGGAAAACCCAGTCTTGAATCGTGCGTATTCTGGCTATTATCTACAGGACTGTTCAGGGTGGTTGAAGGACCGAGTAGCTAGTGTTAGCTACTGGCACAAGATTAGCTCTTGTACATGAGATTCTAAGGTTTGTGGTAAGATGGGGAGAAGTATTAATGGCGTCCCTGAGACTGAGACTGTAGATTTGCTCGGCCACAACTTCCCTCATCCCTCTCTCAGTCATCCCTTAGAGTCCCTTCTTCTTGTTCCCAAGTCTATACAGAAACCACATTTGAAAAGGAAAAAAAAAATATCACCGGGTCTTGTCCGGGTTCGCCCGGGTCATGGGTCGACCCACGGGGTTAACCGGGTTTTGCCGGGTTGTTGTATTAGCTGGTCTTTTAACAAACCCGAACCGGTCTAGCCACTGGGTCGACCCGCCGGGCCGGTCCGGGTGTAATAACACTGCTGGTGAGAGCATAATTTTATAATAGACTTGATTGCATATTATGATGATCACTTAAAGTAACTTCGTGGAGGAAAGTTTTAAAATCTTGACATTATCATCATCACCTATGACGCAAGTAGTTTGATAAGCCACATAAATATCATTTTATTTTATCTCAGAATGTATAAAGCGTATTTGAAAGTGTGACTATGGTTATTTTTTAAAATGTTTTTCACTAAAAAATATATTAAAATAATATAACAGCACATTAAAGTGTTTGGGAGTGTAGTTGTGGTTACGGTTATTTTATTTTATTTTTTAAAAATTATTTTTGACATCAGCACATTAAAATGATAAAAAAAAAAACTTGAAACCAACATGTAAGAGTAAATAAATATAATTATATATTTGTAGATGAAAGTCGATATTGTTGAATAAAAGATTTTCAGTTTGAAATATATACTTTTATATTCGGAAATCTAGAGAATACTTACATTAAATTGTTAAAGCATTATTGAAATTATGTAGACAACAAATATATATAAAAAAAGAAAAAATGAAAAAAACATTTTAAAAAAAAGCGTCTAATGTTTTTTAAGTATATTTTTAAAAATTAATAATAAATCATAAGATGTAAATATTTAAAAAAAAAAGTGCAAATGAGAGAGGGAGAGGGAAGAGGGAATACGAATGGAAACAAAAACAAATAAGTGAAATCACCTTTTCATTTCACTGTAACATATTTTTTATACATATTTTTTTAGTGTGATTAAAAGAATAATAAATCATTATAAATATGAAAATATTAACAATAAAACACATTATAAAAATAAAGAAAAGGGAACACATACGAAAAGAGAGTAAAACTACAGTCACTAAAATTAGAAAAGATAGAATTAGAATTCTCAGACCCTAAAATTAGAACCCCAAACTATACAAAAGTAAAGAAAATTTTGATATATCTCAATGTTCTTTTAATTCATATTTTTAATGAAAAAAAGTAAAACATCAACTATTGATATATAGGTAAATAGCTACTTAAAAAACAGTAAAAACATTAAGTAAGAAAAATAATTAAAATCTAAAATTAACTATGAAAATAATTGAAATTACAAAAATAACAACTTTTGGTCCTTGTATAGTAAAAATTAAAATTTAGTCTTTATGATACCTTTTGTAATTCACTTCATAATTACTATTAATCATGTAATAAGCAATTACATTACAATCTTTCATTTATTATAATTTTCAAAATAACACAGCAAAACATAAAAATTTAATGGATCATTACATTACATTAGATTCCATTACATATTATAAAACAAGTCGTTAGAAATTTTATTACAAGTAATTGTTTTGTGGATATCATGGGTTTGCTCAACTTTAATTTTTTTTTAGTAAGGTTGTTTGGAAAAAGTTATGATAAAGTAATTTGGTTCCATCTTATTGATAATGATCATGTAAACAAAAATAATCTTAGAGAAATTAAACAAAAGAAAAAAAACAAAATCTTTTCTACATTAAAATCATGAAAGTGACCTAAAGGGTTCATATTGGCTTAGTAATGCTTTAGTCTTATGACACTTTTTGTAATTAAATATCCGTGAATTATTCTTAATCATGTAATGGTTTATTACTTAATCTTTTTTTATATAATGCTTGTAATTTAATGAGTCATTAAATTCTAATATTTCATTATATTATAATTTTAAAAATTACATAGCAAAAATTAGAAATATAATGGAGGAGACGCACCGCCACTGTTTTTGTGGTCCAGAACCCTTCCCAGCAGTTTCCTGGATTTTTAGGGGTTATTATGTAATTTTTTTTATTTATGCGATGTGTTGTTTGTTTTATTTTAAATTTTGTTATTTGTAATTACATATGGGTAAATGAGAAAAACATAATAAAAAGAATGTGTGTGTGTTTTTTTTGTTTGTAAATGTTAAAAAATAATAAAAAAAGAAAAAAAGTGTTTTAATTTGTATATAATCAAATATCTTGAGGACAAATAAAACCATGTTGTATTTCCTGTGAAAATGTAGAGCATGTTTCTATATATTTTTTGGGATTTAATAACTGATTTATTAAAACCTTAAGAATTTGACTAACACGTGGTTTGTTGACTTTAACTATGATTAAATGTGATGTTTGTGTTTTTTGGCAAAGAAAATATAAAAATTGTTTTTTGTGTGTTGCATATGGCCAATATCCTAACATGTTTTGAACATTTATTTTTTTATATAAAAAACAAATATTTGAAGTTTCGAAAATATGTTTTCGTATGGATTTCTTAAACATAACAAAAATTATTTTCTTGCATTTCTGGATTTTACAACATGTTTGTAAAACTCCAAAGGATATTGGCCAATATTCCAAAAAAATACAAAAATCTTATTTTGTGGGGAATTCATCTATTATTTACCATTAATGTTTGGATAAAGAAATCCCAAAGGGATGAATATCCAAAATATTATTGGGAATAACTAGTTATTATTCAAAAGGGTAGGTCGCCCGTGAAAATAGACTAGTGTGAGTATGTGAGCAGGTCGCCTTTGAAAATAGACCAGGTTTGAGTGTGTGTAGGCAGGTCGCCCGTGAAAATACACCAATTTTCTTTTAAAAAAGGGCAGGTCACCCATGATAACGAGACCATTTTCTTTTCTCTTTTTTTTTTTTAAAAAAATGAAGTCCTTGGATAAGTGGATCACTCAACAAGCAAGGAAGACCTTTTTTTTTTTATTTACAAGCTTACTATACAAAACAATGAGGAGTTTTGCTTCATAAGCATTGTAAAGAGGGGGCATCTGTTGCTACCCAATTTTTGACCCATGTTTTCATAATTTTTTTTAAATAAAAATATAAGGGTTTACATGTGGCGATAACATAGAGCATCATGGCTAATATTAAGGAAGCAATATGTCAAGAAAATAATTACTGAATCATATATAATTACTGCAATATAAAATACCATAGATACAGGATTTGATTCGTGCTGGTTATGGAAAATAATTAATGCAATATAAAATACCATATATATAGGATTTGTTGGTTCTGGTTATAGAAGACAATCTCTGCAATAATTATTACAATATTTCCTTAAATAGCATGTGTAGAGATTTTCTATATAAGTGACCCTCCAGCAATATGCATGGCGGAGGAGAAAAATTTACAAAAGGGAAGCAATTTCAAGACAAAAAAATTAGGGCAACCACAAAACCCTAAACCCATCTCTTTTAAGCCAGCCGGCTGCCCACCCTCCTTGGACAAAAAAAAAGAAGTCACCAGAACCCCCATTCCCCTCTCAGCCGTCCCCAACTCTTTCTCATCTTCCTCTCCTGGTCGCTCCCTCCCTTTAAAAAGAAAAAACAGAGCCGCCCTCCCTGCTTTTGATTTTTTCTCCCGAGAACCAGTATAAGCCTTCCTCTTCTCCATCCAACCGCCCACAAATGCCATCCCTTCCTCACGCCAGCCACCCACCCTTTGGGCAAACCAGCAGTGTCGCCACCTCCAGCGAGACCCGTCTTCAAGTCCTACGCTGCTCCCCATCTGCTTCGGCCTCTTCCCATCTGCTTTGGCATCTCCCACAAACCCATGGTTCCCTATTTCCTCTGTTTCTCTCCTAAACCAGCAGCCGTCCCCATCTCTTTACCCATAGTAACTGGCCACTAAACCTCTCTCAGCCTCCCAGCACACCACAGAGGCCACCCACTGCACTTCCTCATCTCCCTTTCCCAATCTCGCAGCAGCCAATCTCCTTCATCGCCAATCGCCCAGCTCACCTAAACTGAATTTTAGCCTCCAATAGCAGGGACCAAAGAAACAGCCCGAATCCAGCGCTGCCGCCGTCCAACCGCAGGAGCTGCCACTAGGAGAAGAAGGAAAGAACAACAAACTAAGAAGAAGAAAGAAGAAAAAAGTGAACAGATCTAAAAAGAAAAAATACAAGAACAATCTGGACAGAAATGGATTAAAATCAATTGCCTGCGTTTTCTTTTTTTCTTATTGCAGGTCATCGCCGGCGAGGAAGGGGTGAAGCCAAGTCAAATCCATTGTCCCTTGTTTTTTTCTTGAGGCGGCGATGCGTGGAGGAGATGCGCCGCCACTGTTTTTGGGGTCTAGAACCCTTCCCAGCAGTTTCCTTGATTTTTAGGGGCTATTATGTAATTTTTTTATTTGTGCGATGTGTTGTTTGTTTTATTTTAAATTTTGTTATTTGTAATTACATATGGGTAAATGAGAAAAATATAATAAAAAGAATGTGTGTGTGTGTGTTTTTTTTTTGTAAATGTTAAATAATAATAATAAAAAAAAAGTGTTTTAATTTGTATAGAATCAAATATCTCAAGGACAAATAAAATCATGTTGTATTTCCTGTGAAAATATAGAGCATGTTTCTATATATTTTTTGAGATTTAATAACTGATTTATTAAAGCTTTAAGAATTTGACTAATATGTGGTTTGTTGACTTGAACTATGATTAAATGTGATGTTTGTGTTTTTTGACAAAGAAAATATAAAAAATGTTTTTTGTGAGTTGCATACGGCCAATATCCTAACATGTTTTGAACATTTTTTTATATATAAAAAACAAATATTTGAAGTTTCGAAAATGTGTTTTCGTATGGATTTCTTAAACATAACAAAAATTATTTTCTTGTATTTCTAGATTTTACAACATGTTTGTAAAACTCCAAAGGGTATTGGCCAATATACCAAAAAAATAAAAAAATCTTATTTTGTGGGGAATTCATCTATTATTCACCGTTAATGTTTGGATAAAGAAATTCCAAATGGATGAATATCCAAAATATTATTGAGAATAACTGGTTATTATTCACTGTTAATATTTAGATAAAGAAACCCTAAGTTGTAAATATCTAAAATAATTTTCTAGGAATAATAAGTCATTATACATCCTTGAAAGAAGCCTTGATTATAATTGTTGCTACCCAAGGACATTAAAATTTTTTTACTTCATGGTTCACAAGCCGTGAGAATATGAAACACTAAGGAAAAAATAGGCTTTTAAAGCGCCCTGAATTTCCTTAGATTTTTGTCCCTCCTCATTGCGATTTACGAGTCATAAACTCTTGAAATACTAAGGGAAAAATGAGCTTTTAAAGCACATGGAATCTCCCTGGATTTCTATCTTAATAAATTTAGTTTGAATCAAACCTAGAAAAACTTATGGGATTAGAAAACACCAACACCATAGCAATTATAAGGCAAACCAAGCACCAAACAGCTTACCTTAGGTAGGGCGTACTAGGGGTGCTAATATCTTCCCTTTACGCAACCAGTCCCTTGCCTTAGAATCTTTGAAAGACCAATTAGGGTTCCTAGTGACCAAAATACTAGGTAGCGACTCCCTTTTACACAATAAACAAAAACCCTAAAATCAATCGAGGGTCGTTGCGACGCCGCTCTCCGCCGCGAGGGTGTGACATATGGGATTAATGTTACTTACCTATATAGTTATCTTAGGAAAAGGTTTCTATATAAGAGAACTACTCTGTAACGTTTGAAATATAAGGAAAAAAGGTGAATATACAGGGCGGCGGCTATCTGATTTATCATGGTATCAGAGCAAAGTTTCATTCTTTGTTTCTTGAAGATCTGACAAACAGCCTAAGGAAAATAAAGCATGGACACACCAATCGACTTGATTGAACAAGAATCTCAAATTGTAACTCAAAACCAGAACCAGACCCCATCAATAATCTATGATACTGTTGTTGTATCGATTGGTATCAAACTTGATGGTACTAGCTATGCTTTATGGTCTCAAATTGTAGAGATGTATATCTCAGGAAAAGACAATTGGGGATACATAAACGGTGACCTTCCACAACCAGAACCGAATGATCCCCACTTTATGAGATGGTGAACAAAATACACTATTGTGAAAGGATGGCTAATTAACTCAATGGAGTTGTTTCTCATAGGCAACATTATTCAAGTCTCCACAGCCAAACAGGTATGGGACTTGATCGCCACTACTTATTTTGATGGATTCGATACTTCTCAGGTGTATGATTTGAAGCGACGAGTAACATGAATGAAACAATCAGGAGAGTCCATCGAAACATACTACAATTGCCTCCAAGGCTTATGGAGGGAAATTGATTTTCGTAGACCAAATCCTATGGAATGTATTGTTGATATACAAAAATATAATGCTCTGCTTCAAGAGATCGAGTTTATACTTTTTGGATGGACTAGATGATAGGCTTGGCAATATACGTAGTGATGTACTCCAATTGAAACCTTTCCTAAAAGTTGAACAAGCTTATGCCTATGTTCGAAGGGAAGCTATTAGACAGACAGTTATGCTCACCAATAATGGAAATTCTACTACTACAGTAATGGTTTCTAGGGGAGGGAAAGCCTATTTACCATGACAGTAAGCACTCCAAATAGCCAGATTAAGGACGTCTTCATCAGGAGGGCGTGACACTTATCACCTAGCAAAGACTAAAGGACAGGTGGAGAGTGAAGGAAGTGGTTGTTCTCATTGTGGAAACATGAAGCATACACGAGACACTTGCTTCAAACTGCATGGCTATCTAGAATGGTGGAATGAATTGAAGGCACGGAAGCAAAGGGCAGTTACTGGGGACACAAGATAAGCATCTTTGGCAGATACTAAGCCCCAAATGTCGTTAGCTCCACTTGTAGAATCCGGAGACGATGCCATAATTCTACCTAAGGATCAAGGTAATACAGGATCTAAAGCCGACTGGATAGTGGACTTTAGTGCAACGGATCACATGAATTTTTGTTTAGGAGACTTTGCTAATACTACAAAATCAAGGCGAACTGGTATAACCAATGCCAATGGGGTTGTCTACCCTGTCATAGGGGCTGGAGCAGTACACATTTCACCCTCCATATCATTAACCAATACTTTATTAGTGCCTTCTCTTTCAAATAAATTGTTATCTGTTAGCCAAGTTACTGAAGACCTAAAATATGTAGCACTAATGTATCCAAAATTTTGCCTTTTTCAGGATATTCTCATGTAGGAGATCATTGGGCGTGGTTCTAAAGGAGAGGGGTTATACTACATGGATGACTTCAATCCAGGAAGAGTTAACACCGTGAGTCGATCATTACCGACAAAAGAAAACAAGATTTGACTATGGCATTATCGATTGGGACATCCATCTTTTAGCTACATGAAGTATTTGTTTCTGAAATTGTTTTTGAATTTGAATTATGCATCCTTGTCAAGAGTCATCGTGTATCTTTTCCGATTAGCTTGAATAAAAGTGATACTCCTTTTGCCTTGGTTCACTCTGATGTTTAGGGATTGTCTCCCATTACCATTGTCTCTAGCATGCGTTGGTTTGTCACCTTTGTGAATGATTGTATTAGGATGACATGGCTCTCTTTGCTGAAGCACAAAGATGAATTTTTTGATATGTTTCGTATGTTTCACGCTATGGTTCATAATCAATTTTCAGCGAAATGCCGGATTCTTCGATCAGATAATGGGGAAGAATATGTGAATAATAATTTTTCAACATTTTTCCAAAGGAACAGTATTCTCCATGAATTATCGTGTAGTCAGACTCCACAACAAAATATAGTGGCAGAACAAAAAAACCGACATATTCTAGAAACTGCACGTGCATTATTATTTGGAGCACAGGTGCCTAGTAGACATTGGGATGACAATGTTACTACTGCTGTGTATTTACTGAATAGAATGCCTTCAAAAGCCTTGGAATTCAAGACTCCACTATAGGCTTTGTCATGACATGTTACTCTACCATCTATACTCTTACTTCCACCACGTGTGTTCGACTATGTGACATTTGTTCATGTACATAAACATCAACGAACAAAACTTGAACCATTTGTTGTTCGTTGTATGTTTCTGGGTTATGGCTCGAATAAAAAGGGATTCTGCTGCTATGATCCTAAAACAAAACAACTCTATACTATAATGGACGTCATTTTTCTAGAGTCATAATATTTTTACTCATCCACGGCATCAACTTCTCCTCTCCAAGGGGAGACATGGGATGAAGAGCAGAAGTGGTGGAACACTGAAGTTGCTGAGAATATGGCCAATGTTCCAATTCCAAAGATGATAGCTGAAGACGTTGTTGAGAATATGGCCATGGTTCCAAACATGGTAGCTGAAGACGTTGGAAAGGCAGAGAGCATTAATAACAGTAAGATAGTAGATGAGGAGGACCAACAAATTGCACCCGACAGAATGAGTAAAACCCCTTATCTTGAAGTACCCAACAATGAAATTCCTTTACATGAGGATATTCCTGAGGTAATTTCTCCTACACCATCCTCCAGTAATATTTTGGATTCTTCTGCTAGCTATCACTTACCTTTCAGGCAAAACATAGACAAGCCTCTAGCCCAATACTCACCAGATATTGCAGGAAAAAAATCAAAGTACCCCGTCTCTAATTATTTATCCACACAAAGACTATTTATGCCTCTCAAAGCCTTTGCATACAAGTTGTCCTCCTGTCATATTCCTTATGCAATTCATGAAGCATTAGCATATCCTAAATGGTCCTAAGCAATCCAAGAAGAAATGGCAGCCCTAGAAAAGAATAGAACGTGGGACATTGTCACATTACCACAAGGAAAGAAAACTGTTGGGTGTAAGTGGGTGTTCTCCATCAAATATAAAGTAGATGGATCCATTGAGAGACACAAGGCAAGATTGATAGCGAAGGGGTACACACAGACTTACGAGATAGATTATTAGGAGACGTTTTCTCCAGTGGCAAAACTAAAGACAGCCAGAGTTTTGTTATCCTTGGCTGCAAATTTAGATTAGCCACTATACCAATTTGACGTAAAAAATTCCTTCCTTCATGGAGACTTTGAGGAGGAAATGTATATGGATATCTCACCAGTGTATATTTCAACCACACCTGGAACTGTCTGCATATTACAACGGGCTTTATATGGATTGAAGCAATCACCACGCGCATGGTTTGGTCAATTTAGCATGGCTATGAGAAAGTATGGTTTTCAATAGAGCAACTCAGATTATACTCTTTTCCTAAAAAAGCAACGAGGAAAGGTAATTGTCCTGATAATTTATGTAGATGATGTCGCACCCTCGCGGCGGAGCGTGGCGTCACGACGATTTATTTTGGGGTCTTTTGTTTGTAAAGGGAGTCGCCACCTAGTATTATGGTCACTAGGAAACCTATCTGGTCTTTCAGAGATTCTAAGGCAAGGGACTGGTTGCGTAAAGGGAAGGTATTAGCACCCCTAGTAC
>Ga0325401_1002584_pt1 | contig 16193 bp, 18 predicted proteins | sample PopdelMetagenome_FD_205666 | JGI IMG/M metagenome (GOLD analysis project Ga0325401, IMG submission 205666) | Populus deltoides microbial communities from Bellville, Georgia, United States - Xylem-PdKOR-R2 | ecosystem: Host-associated > Plants > Phyllosphere > Stem > Wood/Secondary xylem | place...
GGCCCCACTCCGACGTGGTCGCACTGCAAACTCAGTTGGCCAAGCGGCACACTGTTTGGATACGCGAGTGCGGAATCCGAGAGATAGAAGCTCCGCGACTTCCAGTGATTCTTGCCGTCAACGGTGTTTCTGCGACGACCCGCCTCGCTACTACGTCTGAGGTTGACCTCGGGCGAGTTCTTGAACCGCTTCTGGTGTAAGAGCACTGCGTCACTGATCTCAATCGCGTCCAACAACAGACAACGGCGTTCATCGCACCGATAGGTCAAGCGGCGAGCATCATTCAGGCGGGAGCGGTCTCCGATCAAGGCCACGTACAGAACATCGGCATCAGGCAGGCTCACACCCGATCTCCCCTCTTCAGCCTCTGCGCAGCAGCCTTGGCGCGTGCGTCTGCAGCGGATGCGCCGTAGCGCTCGAGCATGACGTCCGAGCTCCACCCGGCTAGCCGCTTGAGGTCGCGCTCCTGTCCCCCATTGATGAGGAAGTCGTGGGCCCAGGTGTGCCGGAAGCGGTGGGGGTGCAGGTCTGCAATGCCGGCCTGCTGTCCGCGGACGTTCATCCGCTCGCGGGCGCCGTCGGGGCTGAGAGCCCCGCGCTGGGTGAGGAAGAGCGCGTCGAGGTGTGCCCAGCGGTGCCGGCCGCGCAGACGCAGGTATCGGTCGAGGGCACGGATGGTGCGGGCGCCGAAGTAGATGGGGCGGATCTTGTTGCCCTTACCGCGGACAAGGGCCATGCCCTGGTCGAGGTCGAGGTCGTCGACAGAGAGGCCACACATCTCAGAGACGCGGATGCCGCAGTCGAGCAGCATTCGGATCATGGCTTCGTCGCGCCGGTCGTTGAAGTCCTTGCCGGCGCAGGCCTTCATTAAGGCGGTGAGCTCCTCGTCAGACAGCACTGGGACCGGCTTGGCCGACGCTTCCGGCGGGCTGAGGGTCTTCATCGGGTTCTCGTCGAGCTCGCCCTCTTCGACGAGCCATCCGCAGAAGCGGAAGAGGCCCCGATAGCGCGTGCGGACGGTGCTGGGTTCGTTGATGCCGGCGAGCTGGGCGAGCCACTCGCGGATGGCTGGTCGGCTCAGCTCGTCGAGGGCGGCTGACCGACCCTGCCCCTCGAGCCAGCGCGAGAAGAAGGTGATGGCCTGCCCGTAGATGGCTGCGGTCCGCTCAGACTTGCCCTCGGCGCGGAGATGGCGCGCAAAGGATCGGTGCAGGTCGTCGAGCCGCGCCGTAGTCATTGGGGCTATGTTATCGCGTGAGTGAGCGCTATGCTCACTTCTCAAGCGGTGCCGTTCTCCGCGTTTTCCCAGTTCGCAGCCACTTTTCGACTGGGTTGGACTCTGGGCGGCTCGCCGGGCATCTTTGGGTAGTCCGGCGGGAACGGCATCTCCCCGCCCGGCAGCTCGTCGTACAGCGCCAGCAGCGGCTCGATGGAGTGGGCGACGTCGTCGATGCCGCTCCAGGCGTCGGGGCGGTCCGCGAGCAGCTCGGGGACGGTGAAGAGGTTCAGCGTGCGCGGGTCGGTGGTCTCGGCGAGCTCGTCCCAGGTGAGCGGGGTCGAGACGGGCGCGCCCGGGATCGGGCGCAGCGAGTACGCCGAGGCAATGGTGCGGTCGCGGCAGTTCTGGTTGAAGTCGACGAAGATCCGCGCACCGCGCTCCTCCTTCCACCAGTCGACGGTGACGCCCTCGTCGCGTCGCGCCAGCTCGCGGCCGAAGCCGATGGCGGCGTGGCGCACGTCGAGGAACTCCCAGCGCGGCTCGATGCGGGCGAAGACGTGGACGCCGCGGTTGCCCGAGGTCTTGCAGTACGCCGTGATGCCGAGCTCGGCGAACAGCTCGCGCGCGACGCCCGCGACCCGCACGGCGTCGCGGAAGTCGGTGCCCGGCTGCGGGTCGAGGTCGATGCGCAGCTCGTCGGGGCGGTCGACGTCGGCGCGGCGCACGGGCCAGGGGTGGAAGGTCAGCGTGCCCATGTGGGCGCACCAGACCGGGACCGCGATCTCGGTCGGGCAGATCTCCTCGGCGGTGCGACCGGAGGGGAAGGTGATCTCGACGGACTCGAGGTAGTCGGGCGCGCCCTTCGGGACCCGCTTCTGGTAGAACGCGTCGGCGTCCTTGTCGGCCCGGCCGGTGGCCAGCTTCATGCCCGGCCGCACGCCGGAGGTCCAGCGCTCGAGCGCGGTCGGGCGGTCGCGCAGCGCGCGCATCAGCCCGTCCTCGACCGAGGCGACGTACTCGGCGACCATCACCTTGGTGACCTCGGGCGTGGCCTCGGTCGCCTCGTAGATCACCCGGTCGGGGCTGGAGACCCGGACCGCGCGCTCGCCCGCCTGGACCTCGACCGCCGTCGCCTTCGCCACGCGGCCACGGTATCCGCGCCCGGGACGGTGCGCGCGTCAGTCGACGAGCGAGTTCGGCTCGAAGCGCGGCTCCGGGTCCGGGTCGTCGCGGTCGGGGCGCACGAACTCGAAGCCCGACGTCGTGACCAGGTGCCAGTCCGGGTCGGCGCCGGGCGTGCGCCGCAGCTCCTCGGCGCACCCGAGGTGCATCGGCGGCAGGTGGAAGGCGTTGCGGTCGACCTCGCGGCCCGTCCCCAGGAAGGCGACGGGCCGCTCCAGCGACATGGCGCAGCACCCGCACACGCGGCTCAACGCGCACTGGGTCACCCAGCGACGCTCGCGGATGCGGGATGCCTGCGACAGGTCGGCCACGGTCACGACACTCTCACGTGCCACTCACGAGGCCTTCCGCTCCTGCGACGTCCCCCGTGACCAGGCGCCGAGCTGGCGGATCCGGTCAGGTCGCTCGGAGTCGGACCGGCGGCGCCGCGACCGCGGCGGCGTCGGCGGCTCGGGCTGGTCGCTGCTCGTCCACGAGTTCGGGACCGAGAGCTTGACGATCGTGCGCAGCGCCTGGCCGTACTGCCGGTGCAGCGGGCCGATGGTGTACGGGATGTCGTACTTCTCGCACAGGGCCTTCACCTTGACCGAGATCTCGCCGTAGCGGTTGCTCGGCAGGTCCGGGAAGAGGTGGTGCTCGATCTGGTAGCCGAGGTTGCCGGACATGATGTGCAGCAGCGGGCCGCCCTCGAAGTTGGCGGCGCCGAGGATCTGGCGCAGGTACCACTCCGCGCGGGTCTCGTCCTCGATCTCCTCCTCGGTGAAGTGCATCGCCCCGTCGGGGAAGTGACCGCAGAAGATGATGACGTAGGACCACAGGTTGCGCGTCAGGTTGGCGGCGACGTTGGCGGCCATCGTCGTGCGCCACTGGGGCCCGGCGAGCGCGGGGTAGACGACGTAGTCCTTGAGGATCTGGTTGCGGCCCTTGCGGAAGATCTGCTTGAGCTGGCGCTTCATCTCCTTCGGGTCCTTCTCGCCCTTGCGGATCCGCTCGATGTCGAGGTCGTGCAGCGCGACGCCCCACTGGAAGAGCGTGGCGAGCGCGGCGTTGTAGACCGGCTGGCCGAGGTTGACCGGCGACCACCGCTGCTCGCGAGCCATGCGCAGGATGCCGTAGCCGATGTCGTTGTCGTAGCCGAGGACGTTGGTGAACTGGTGGTGCACGTAGTTGTGGCTGTGCTTCCACTGCTCGGCCGGCTGCGCGGTGTCCCACTCCCAGTTCGAGGAGTGGATCTCGGGGTCGTTCATCCAGTCCCACTGACCGTGCATCACGTTGTGCCCGATCTCCATGTTCTCCAGGATCTTGTGGAGGCCGAGAAGGGTGGCGCCGGTGACGGCCGCGGGGACGCGGGTGCGCTTGCTGTGGGTGCCGAGCAGCAGCGAGAGCCGGCCGGCGACGGCGAGGTAGCGCTGGATGCGGATCAGGCGGTTGATGTACGCCGCGTCCTCCGGTCCGCGGGAGTCCTCCACCTCCTTGCGGATCGCGTCGAGCTCGCGGCCGAGCTGCTCGATCTCCTCGTCGGTCAGGTGCATGTACTCCTGGACGTCACTGATGGCCATGCCGTGCCCTTCCCCGTGCTCTCCCGTGGATGTGGTGGTGCGTGCTGCTGTACCTCAGATGTCGAGCGTGCAGTCCCCCACCGCGGTGGTGACGCAGGTCTGCACCTGCTCGTTGGCCTGGTCGAACTCGTCGCCGTTGCGCAGGTCGCGCACCTTGCCCTTGACCAGGGTCACGGTGCAGGTGTGGCAGATGCCCATGCGGCAGCCGTACGGCATGCCGACCCCAGCCTCCTCGCCCGCCTCGAGGATGGTGGTCGCGCCGTCGAGCTCGACCTGCTTGCCGGAGTTCTGGAAGGTGATCGTGCCGCCCTCACCGCCGTCGCCGCCCAGCTCGAGCGAGAACCGCTCGAGGTGCAGGCGCTCCTCGAGCCCGGCCTGCTCGAAGTGCTCGGTGATCGCGTCGAGCATCGGCGCCGGACCGCACGCGTAGGTCTCGCGCTCGCGCCAGTCGGGGCAGAGCCGGTCGAGGTCGCTCAGCTCGAGCATGCCGTCGGTCTCGGTGAACTGCTTGTGCACCGTCAGCGACTCGTGGGCCTGCTCGAGCCGCTCGATCTCCTCGCGGAAGATCATCCGGTCCTCGGTGGGCGAGGAGTAGTGCAGCACCACGTCGGGCACGGTGCCGCGCCGGTCGAGGGTGCGCAGCATCGCCATCACCGGGGTGACCCCGCTGCCGCCGACGAGGAAGAGCATCTTGGCGGGCGGCGGCTCCGGGAGCACGAAGTCGCCCTCGGGCGAGGCGAGCCGCACGATCGTGCCGGGGCTCAGGCCGTTGACGAGGTGGTCGGAGACGAACCCCTCGGGCATCGCCCGCACGGTGATCGCGATGTGGCGACCGGAGCGCTTCGGCGGCGAGCTGACGGAGTAGGAGCGCCAGACGAACTTGCCGTCGACCTGGACCCCGATGCCGACGTACTGCCCGGCCCGGTGGTCGTGGCGCCAGCCCCAGCCCGGCCGGATCACCAGGGTGGCGGCGTCCTCGGTCTCGGGCACGACCTTCTCGATGCGCCCGCGCAGCTCCCGCGTGGTCCACAGCGGGTTGACGAGGCGGAGGTAGTCGTCGGGCAGCAGGGGTGTGGTCAGCTTCGACCCTGCGCGCCGGACCCGCTCCCAGGGAATGGTGTTGGCCACATTGTCAGTGAACAGTCGTTGTCTGACACGCGTCAACACCCTTGGCGCGAGTTCTAGGCTGGGACCATGTCCTACCCCGTGGAGAAGACCGACGCCGAGTGGCGCGAGCAGCTCTCACCCGACGAGTACGCCGTGCTGCGCAAGGCCGGCACCGAGCGGGCGTTCACCGGCAAGTACACCGACACCGAGACCAGGGGCGTCTACTCCTGCAAGGCCTGCGGGACCGCGCTCTTCGAGTCCGACACGAAGTTCCACTCCGGCTGCGGCTGGCCGAGCTTCTACCAGCCGATGACCGACACGATCGAGTACATCGAGGACAACACCCTCGGCATGAAGCGGGTCGAGGTGCGCTGCGCCAACTGCGGCTCCCACCTCGGCCACGTCTTCCCCGACGGCTACGGCACCCCCACCGGTGACCGCTACTGCATCAACTCGATCAGCCTCACCCTCCAGCCGGCCGACGCCGCCGACCCAGCCTGACGCCCGACCGCCCAGCTGTAACGCGGGGTTGGGGACTCTTCCACCGCGTTCGAACGCGGTGGGAGGAGCCGTAACCCCGCGTTACAAGCGGGGGGTCAGGCGGGGAGCAGGGCGCTGGTGACGACGACGGAGCCGGCGCCGTACGTCGCGTCGGCCCACTCCTGGACCGAGCCGTCGTCGAAGGCGACGTCGAGGCTGACCCGGCCGTCGAGGACGCTCACGCCGAGGGCGTCGGGCACGGCGGCCCGCACCTGCTCGGCCAGGGTCTCCGACGAGCCCGTGGTCACGATCGGCGCGGGCGGCACGGACGGCGACGCCGGTGCGGCGTCGTAGAGCGCGGCGGGGACGGCGTCGTCGACCGTGAGCGCGGTGCCGTCCCAGGTGCCGGTGAGCGCGTAGCTCCCCCACCGGGTCGAGCCCTGCTCCTCGTGCATGCCCTGGCCGCTGGTGGCCCAGTCCCAGCCCTGGACGGCCGGGCCACCGCACCGCGGCGGGTAGGACATCGCGACGACCCCGAGGCAGACCTCGGGCCCCTGGCCCTCGTCGATGACGGTGACGAGGCCGGCGGTGCGGACGGCGCCGGTCGGGGCCGGGACGGCTGCGGACGACGACGACGCAGTCGGCTGCGGCGCGTCGGCTCCCGTGCCGGAGTCGGAGGACCCCGACCCGCACGCGGAGACGGCGAGGACGAGGGCGGCGGCGCTGACGGCGAGGAGCGGCTTCACGCCGCTGTGACGCGGCGCCGGGATCAGCGGTTCCCGCGCCCCAGGAGGACGTCGAGCGCCGCGTCGACGTCGTCGACCACGACGTCGGGCTCGCCGTCGTAGGCGAACTCCAGCCAGTCGCCCTGCGGACGCACCCAGATCGCCTTGGCGCCCACGCCGTGCGCGCCCTGCACGTCGGCGTCGAGGTTGTCGCCGACCATCCAGGCGCCGTCGAGCGAGGCGTCGGCGCGCTCGGCGGCGGTGAGGAAGGGCAGCGGGTCGGGCTTGTGCGCGCCGACCTCGCCCGAGATGACGACCGCGTCGACGAGGTCGTCGAGGCCGGTGGCCTCGACCTTGACCGACTGCGTCTCGACGGGACCGTTGGTCACCACCGCGAGCCGCCACCCGGCGGCGCGCAGCGCCTCGAGCCGGGAGCGGACCCCGGGGGTGAGCCGGTAGGCCCCGTCGACGCCGTCGCGGAACTCCTCGATCGAGAACGCCGAGCCGACCTGCTCGCTCGCCTGCGCCACGAACTCCTCGCGCGGGCGGTGCCCGCCACCGTCGGCCTCGACGAGAGCGTCGACGAGCGCGGCGGCACGCTCCTCGTCGTGGCCCAGCCCCTCGACGTACGACGTCAGCCAGGTGCGCACGAGCGGCGCCCGCTGGACGAGGGTGTCGTCCAGGTCGATCATCACGAGCGGCATCAGGCGCGCATCACGGCAGCGTGTCCACCAGCGTCGCGACCGGGGTGAGGGCGCCGGTGTAGAACGGGATCTCCTCGCGCACGTGGCGGCGCGCGCCCGACGAGCGCAGGTGACGCATCAGGTCGACGATGCGGTAGAGCTCGTCGGCCTCGAAGGCGAGCAGCCACTCGTAGTCGCCCAGGGCGAAGCTGGCCACGGTGTTGGCCCGCACGTCCTTGTAGTCGCGGGCCATCTGGCCGTGCTCGGTGAGCAGCGCGCGGCGCTCCTCGTCACCGAGGAGGTACCACTCGTAGGAGCGGACGAAGGGGTAGACGCACACGTGGGCCTTGGCGTCCTCGTCGGCGAGGAACGCCGGCACGTGGCTGCGGTTGAACTCCGCCGGCCGGTGCAGCGCCATCTGGCTCCAGACCGGCTCGAGGCGGCGGCCGAACGCCGTGCGGCGGAAGCGGTGGTAGGCCGACTGCAGCGCCTCGGAGGTGGCGGCGTGCCACCACACCATGACGTCGGCGTCCGCGCGCAGGCCGGCGACGTCGTAGACCCCGCGGACGACGACGTCCTCCTCGCCCAGCGCGGCGAACAGCTTCTCGACCTCGGCGCCCTCGGCAGCGCGGTCGGCGTCCTCGCCGAGCACGTCGGCGAGCCGGAAGACCGACCACATCGTGTAGCGGATCGAGTCGTTGATCTCGCGGATCCGGGCGGCGTTCGACTGGCCCTCGCTCATGGCTCCATGGTGCCACCCGGCACCACCGCGGAATACGGTGGCCGGGTGTCGACGCCGGCCTCGTGGGACGCCCTGGCGGCCCGCTACGACGAGGCCGACGACCACGGGCTCGGTGACCCGGAGGTCCGGGCAGCGTGGCGCGAGCTGCTGACCGGGCTGCTCCCGCCGCCGCCGGCCCGGGTGGCGGACCTGGGCTGCGGCACCGGCACGCTCACGCTGCTGCTGGCCGAGGCCGGCCACCGCGTCGACGGGGTCGACTTCTCCCCCGCGATGGTCCGCCGGGCCCGGGCCAAGCTGGCCGGGCGCACCGGCGTCACGGTCGAGCGCGGCGACGCGGCGGACCCGCCCCTGCGACCGGCGTACGACGTGGTGCTGTGCCGCCACGTGCTGTGGGCCCTGCCGGACCCGGCGGCCGCGCTGCGGCGCTGGGTGGGGCTGCTGGCGCCGACGGGGCGGCTCGTGCTCGTCGAGGGCGACTGGCACACCGGGGCCGGGCTCACCGCGAGACGGACGCTCGGCCTGCTCGAGGCCTCCGGGTGCACCGCCGAGCTCCACCCGCTCAGCGAGCGGGTGGAGCTGTGGGGCGGTCCGGTGACCGACGAGCGCTACGCCGTGGTCGCTCAGCTGCCGAAGAGCAGGTAGAGCCCGCCGAAGGTGTAGAGCACCATCGCGCCCAGCAGCGGCAGCTGGCCGGTCACCTGGTGCGCCCTGGGCAGCAGGCGCAGCGACATGTCGTGCGCGGCGACCACGCCGAGCACGTGGCCGACGACGATCGCGAGCACCTTGACGGTCGCCAGGAAGCTCGGGTGCGTCGAGAGCCAGTAGTCGACCTGCCAGTCGGCGGTGCCGAAGAGGTTCGACCCGTCGACGAGGGGGTCGCTGAGCTGGATCAGCGTCAGCTGGCCGACCTCGACGAAGTAGGTCAGGTAGTGCGCGACCATGTAGCCCACCACGATCGGCACCACCGAGTGCGCCAGCCGCGACGGCAGCTCGCGGCTCGGCACCCGCCGCTCGTCGTACGACGTGCCGCGGGTCGCGAGGGTGAACGTAGCCCCGACGACCAGCACCGTGACCAGCAGCGCCCCGGTGCCGAGCCAGGACTGCGGCACCGACGCCTCCTGGACGAACCGCACCCACCACGGCGCCTCGCGGAAGGAGTCGAACGCCGTGCTGCCGAGCAGCACCGCGACCGTCGCGACCAGCCCGGGCTCGGGCTCGAGGCGGGCGAGGTTGCGCAGCGGACTGCGCACGACCAGTCGCCCGTCGTCGTCGCGCCCCCACACCGAGAGCCGGGCGGCGAGGTCGGACCACGCCTCGAACGGGTCGGCCCGCGAGAGCCAGCGGTCGCCGTAGACCGCGGCACCCACGACCGTCACGAGGAAGTAGAGCGCGAACCACAGCTGCAGCGGTCCGAGGTAGGTCGCGTTGGGGTAGACGAGCTCGAGCCACACGAACGCGAACAGCGTCACCGCCGCCGGCCACCAGCCGAGCCGTGCCGGCATCTCGCGCACGCCCGTCGCGGGGTCGCCGCCCGAGAGGCGGGCGATGACGAGGTGGATGGTGCGGGCCGGGCTGACCGCGCGGTAGAACCGGCCGAAGAGCAGCGACATCGGCACGATGCCGACCCACAGCCAGACGTAGACCACGCCGAAGGTCGGGTTGGGCAGGATGTCCGGCCCGGCGATCGAGGCCCACGCCACGAACGCGAACAGCGCGAAGCCGAGCACCCGCAGCACGAGGGCGAAGGCCCGGCCGTCCAGCACCGCGGCGAGGCCCGGCGGCACGGTCCGCGCCCGCTCGGTGGCGAAGCGCGGCGTGCGCCAGGCCAGCAGGAGCACCACGAACGACAGCGTCAGCGCCGCCGTGCCGCCCGCGATCGCGAGGGAGGCGGGGATCGGCAGGTCGGAGCCGCCGCCGAGGCCGTGGGCCGAGATCACGGCGCCGTCGACGGCTGCGTCCACGGCCGCGCTCACGGCTGGACTTCGAGCAGCGCCACGACGGCGCCGGTCTCGTGCTCCTCGATCTCCACCGAGCCCGGTACGTCGATCGTCAGCTCGGTGGTCGTCGTGCCCTCGTCGAACTCGACGTACTGCTCCGGCTTGGCGTGCACGTGCAGCTCACCGGCGCGGTCGGAGGTGAACTCGATGGTGAGCGGCTCACCGCCCGCCACGGTCAGCTCCTGGGCGTTGGGGGTGACCCGGTCGCCCTCCACCGTGACCACGAGGTCGGCGGCGGGCTGCGCGGGCTGGGTCTCGGGGGTCTCGGGGGTCTCGGACGGGGTGGGGGCCTCGCTCGTCTCGGTGGGCGTGGCCGTCGGGGTCGGCGTCGTGGAGGCGGTCGTCTCGTCGGCCGCCGTCCCGGTGTCGTCGCTGCCGCAGCCGGCGAGGGCCAGCGCGGTGACGAGGGCGAGGGTGGGCAGGGTCGTGCGTCGGATGGTGCGCATGGTGGTGCTCCTGAGGTCTGTCGGGTGTGGTCGGCGGGTCAGGCGACCCGCGGCGGACCACGCCGTGCCAGCGCACCGAGCAGGGGTGGCGGCAGGGGCCGGGCGAGGCGCGTGAGCGCCCGGGCCGGCAGAGCGGAGCGGACGGGTGCGACGACCGGCACCGTGAGCCGGACGAGCAGCAGCACCCCGGCCGCGAGCAGGCAGACGAGCACCCACAGGGCCGACTCCCCCACCGCAAGCCAGGCGGCCACGGCGGAGGCGGCGAGCAGGTGGGCCAGCGCCATGAGGGCGTGCGGTCCGCTCAGGTCGTCGACGACGTGCTGCACCCAGTGCGGGGCGCCGGCGCCGCCGGCCTGCTCGGCGCCCGCACCCGTCGTGAGGTCGTAGAGCGAGCCGCGCCGCGGTCCGTCGTACGCCGGCACGCGGGTCGCGGGCGTCGCGGCGACCGCGGTGGGGTGCGGGCCGTGCCCGGCGAGCGCCGTGAGCACGAGGTGCACGGCGAACTGCCCGCCGGCGACCAGCGCGACGAGCCCCGGCAACCGGGCGGGCGCCCCGAGGGCGGCGGCGCCCACGCCGCAGGCGGCGAGCAGGGTGGCGGCGAGCCACACCGCGCCGGGCAGCAGGCCGCCGGCGGCGACGTGGGCGAGCAGGCCGAGCGTCCAGGCGACGGACCCGGTCACCGCGCCGCGCAGGGCGCGGCTCACCGCGTCGGCGCGCAGGGCGGGGACGGGCTCGCTCACCCCTCCACTGTCCCAGAGGGGGCGAGCCGGGCGTCAGCTCGTGCGGCCACGACCCGCCTCACGCGCCTTCACGATCGCCTCGGCGAGTGCCTGGGCGCGGCCAGCGGCGCGGAGCTGAGTGCGGATGGCCGGCACCACGACGGGCCCAGAGCGGCACGAGGTCGCTTCTGACGACGCCGGGACCGGCCCGCGAGCCGCACGGGTCGGGGCTCAGCGACCCACCTGGTCGTACGCCGTGTCCGGGTCGGCCAGCTTGTCCGGGTCGACGACGGTCCGCTCGAGGATGAGCGGGCGGATGTCGTCCTGGACGTCCCAGACGTTGACGTTCATCGCCGCGAGCACGTGGTCCTCGGCGTCGAGCCAGAACGCCACGAACTCGCGCCCCTCGCGGTCGCCGCGCACGACGACGCGGGCGGTGTCGTCGGGGCTCGCGTGGCCGACGTACTCCATGCCGAGGTCGAACTGGTCGCTGTAGAAGTAGGGCAGCCGGTCGTAGGGCTCGCCCTTGCCGAGGATCGAGGCGGCTGCGGCGGCGGGCTGGTTGAGGGCGGTGGCCCAGTGCTCGACGCGGATGCGGCCGTCGAGGCGGGGGTGGTCCTCGCTGGCGATGTCGCCGACCGCCCAGACCGCCGGGTCGCTGGCGCGCAGCTCGGTGTCGACGGCCACGCCGCCGTCGTCGGTGGTCTCGAGGCCGGCCGCCTCGGCGAGCTCGACGCGCGGCTGCACGCCGACGCCGACGACGACCGCGTCGGCGCCCACCTCGGCGAGCACCGCGTCGACGTCGTCGACACCGAGGCGCAGGTCGACCCCGTGCTCGCGGTGGAGATCGGCGAAGACCTGGGCCATCTCGGAGCCGAGGACGCCGAGCAGGGGCAGCTCGCTGCGCTCGACCAGCACGACCTCCGTGTCGGCGCCCCGGGCCGCCGCGGCGACCTCGAGGCCGATCCAGCCGCCGCCGACGACGGCGAGCTTCCTGCCCTGGCCGAACGTCGCCCGGATCCGGTCGGCGTCCTCGCGGGTGCGCAGCGTGAGCGGCTCGGCGCCGGCGACGTCGAGGTGCCGGGCCTGCGAGCCGGTCGCCAGCACGAGCGCGTCGTAGTCGAGGGTGCTGCCGTCGGCGAGCGTCACCTGCCGGGCGTCGCGGTCGAGCCCGGTGACCTCGGTGCCGAGGCGCAGGTCGACGTCGTGCTCGGCGTACCACTCCTGCGGGTGCACCACGGCGTCGTCGAACTCCGCCTCGCCGGCGAGGTAGTCCTTCGACAGCGGGGGGCGCTCGTAGGGCAGCTCGGACTCGGCACCGACCAGGGTGAGGGAGCCGTCGAACCCCTGCTCGCGCAGCGCCTCCACGGTCTTGGCGCCGGCGAGACCCCCACCGACGACGACGATCTTCTGGACCTCCGACTGGGGCTGATCACTCACCCCAGGGTGGTACCCACCTGCCCCTCCCGACCGGCGAGCAGCGCCGCGACCGCGGCGTGAGCGGAGGCGATCACGGCCGGGATGCCCACCCCCTCGTACGTCGCCCCGGCGAGCGCCAGGCCGGGCACCTCGGCCACAGCGGCCCGGATCCGGGCGACGCGGTCGAGGTGGCCGACGGCGTACTGCGGCAGGGCGCCGCCCCACCGCTGCACGTGGGTCGCGACCGGCGCGACGTCGAGGCCGACGGCCTCGCGCAGGTCGCGCAGCGAGAGCGCGACCAGCTCGGCGTCGTCGCGCTGCAGCGTCGCCTCCTCGCCGTGGCGGCCCAGCGAGGTGCGCAGGTGCACCAGCCCCGCGTCGGCCCCGGCCGCGCGCACCCAGTCCCACTTGGCGAAGGAGAACGTCGAGGCCTTGATCGCACGAGCGTCCACGGGCGGCACCAGGAACCCCGACGACCCCTCGAGGCGCTCGACCACGTGCTCGGGGAAGGCCAGCGTCACCACGACGACCGAGGCGTGCTCGACCTGCGCCAGCTCCGCGGCCGCTGCCGGCACCGTCTCGGCGAGGAGCCGTGCCGTGGGCGACGCGGGGGTCGCCAGCAGCACCGCGTCGGCCTCGAGCCGCTGCTCGTCGGTGGTGGGTCCGGTCGTCACGGCGAACCCGGTCGGCGTGCGGGCCAGGCTGCGCACGGTGGTCGAGGTGCGGACGTCGAGCCCGGCGGCGAGCGTCTCCGGCAGGCGGCCCATGCCACCAGGCAGCCCGGCGAACACCGGCGCGTCGCTGCGCGGCAGCCGCGCCGCCAGGAGCGGTCCCCGGGCCGCCAGCGCGAGCAGCTGCGGCACGGTGGCGAGCGCGGAGAGCTGCCGCGCGTGGCCGGCGTAGACCCCGCCGAGCAGCGGCTCGACGAGCCGGTCGACCACCTCGCCGCCGAGCCGGGCCGCGACCAGGTCGCCGACCGAGACGTCGTGGTCGACGTGGTGGGCCGCGGAGAGGTCCTCGTGGGTCGCGCGGTCGACGCCCTCGTCGCTGAGCACGCCGGCGGCGCGCAGCTCGTCGAGGTCGAGCGGCACCCCCATGAGCGAGCGCGGGAGGGGCCGCAGCGCGCCGCGCGTCCAGACCTTCGACGTGGCCCGGGTGGGGTGCACCAGGTCGAGCCCGAGGTCGGCGGCCAGGGCCGCACCCTCGGGGCGACGGTGCAGCATCGCCTCGGCGCCGACGTCGACGACGACGCCGCCGACCTCGGTGCGGCGCACCTTGCCGCCGACCTCGGCGCTCGCCTCGAGCACCGTCACGTCGTGGCCGCGGCCCGCGAGCTCGCGCGCCGCCGTCAGCCCCGCGACGCCCGCTCCGACCACCAGCACCCGCATGTCTCCCACCTTGGCACGGTGCCGGTGCGGGCCGGTGCGGGCCGGTGCGGGCCGGTGGACAGGAGTCAGCCTCGCGCCGGTCCCGACCGGGTGCGGGTCGGGACCGGCGCGAGGGTCCGGGGGGTCAGGCCGGCCGGGAGAGGCCGAACCCGCTGCGGTGGAAGACGAGCGGGAGGGCGGAGCCGGAGTGCTCCACGCGGTGCAGCTGCAGGATCACGATGGTGTGGTCGCCCGCCTCGACCTCGCGGTAGACGGTGCAGTCGAAGCGGGCCAGCCCCTCGTCGAGGGTGACCGCGCCGTCCTCCGAGGTGGTGACCGGCACGCCGTCGAAGCGCGACGCGACCGGTCCGGCGAGCTGGCGGCACACCTCGCCGTGGTGGTCGGCGAGCACGGTCAGCCCGAGGTGGCTCGCCCGGCGCAGGTCGGGCCAGGTCTTGGAGGTGTTGGCGACCGAGAACGACACCAGCGGCGGCTCGAGCGAGACGCTCGTGAACGACGAGGCGGCGAGCCCGGTGGGGGCGCCGTCGACCTCGGCGGCCACGGCGACCACGCCGCTGGGGAACACCCCGAACGCCTCGCGCAGCCGGGCCGGGTCGATGTCCTGGTTGGTGGTGAGCCGGGTGAGGGTCATGAGGGTGCTCCTGTCAGGGCGCGGGTCGTGGCGGCGACGACGGGGCGCACCTGCGCCAGCCAGTCGTCGTACGCCGCGGGGTCGTCGTGCTGGGCGTCGAGCACGTAGTGCCCGCGCACGGTGGCGAAGCCGAGCTCGGCCAGCACCGGGCGCAGGGTCAGCTCGGGGGCGAGGGTGTGGGCCGGGCCGCCGCCCAGCATCAGCGGCACCGCGACCGCGGCGCGCGGCTCGGCGGCGAACCGGTCGAGGAACAGCTTCAGCAGCCCCGTGTACGTCGCCTTGTAGGTCGGGCACGCGACCACGACCAGGTCGGCCGAGGACACGTCGGCGACCAGCCCGGGCACGACCGGGTCGTCCCAGGTGAGCAGGCCTGGGCCGACGGTCGCGAGGTCGACGACCACGTCCGGGTCGCCGCCGCCGAGCTCCTGGGCGACATGCGTCGCCGCCGCGAGGGTCCGCGAGGCGGGCTTGGGGTTGCCGACGACGACGGCGGTGCGGGTCACGACGCCGCCCTCTCGGCTCCGGTGCGCGAGCCCGTCCCGAAGGGCACGGAGGCGCGGGTGGTGACGGGCGCGGGGTGCTCCCACAGCCCGCGACGGGTCAGCTCGGGCAGCACGCCCTCGCCGAACCAGTAGGCCTCCTCCAGGTGGGGGTAGCCCGAGAGCACGAACTCCTCGATGCCGACCGCGGCGTACTGCTCGATGAGGTCGGCGATCTCGGTGTGCGAGCCGACCATGGCGGTGCCGGCACCGCCGCGCACCAGCCCGACGCCGGCCCACAGGTTGGGGTGGATCTCCAGCCCGTCCCTGGTGCCGCCGTTGAGCTCGAGCATCCGCGACTGTCCGACCGACTCGCTGCGCCTCAGCCCGGACTGCACGCGGGCGATGTCCTCGTCGCTGATGCCGGAGAGCAGCCGGTCGGCCTCGGCCCAGGCGGCCTCCGAGGTGTCGCGGGCGATGGTGTGCAGCCGGATGCCGAAGCGCACCTGCCCCTCGCGACCGGCGTCGGCGGCGAGCTTCCGGATCCACTCGACCTTCTCCCGCACTGCGGCCGGCGGCTCGCCCCAGGTGAGGTAGACGTCGACGTGCTTGGCGGCGACGCGACCGGCGGCCTCCGAGGAGCCGCCGAAGTAGATCTCGGGGAGCGGGTCGGGGATCTGCGCGAGCACGGCGTCCTCGAGGCGGTAGTGCTGGCCTTCGAAGCTCACGCTCTCGCCGCGCCACAGCTCGCGCACGACGTGGAGGAACTCGTCGCAGCGCTCGTAGCGCTCCTGCTTGTCGAGGAAGTCGCCGAACATCCGCTGCTCGTGCGACTCACCGCCGGTGACGACGTTGAGCAGCAGCCGCCCGCCGGACAGGTTCTGGAAGGTGCCGGCCATCTGGGCCGAGAGGAACGGCGAGGTCAGCCCGGGGCGGAACGCCACCAGGAACTTCAGCCGGTCGGAGACGGCGCTGAGCATCGCGGTCGAGACCCACGCGTCCTCGCACCACGCCCCGGTCGGCGTCAGCGCCGCCTCGAAGCCGAGCTGCTCGGCGCTGCGCGCGATCTGGCCGAGGTAGGGCACCGACGCGGGCCGACCGGCCGCACCGGCCGCACCGGCCTCGACGCCGTGGCCGCCTCCGACCACCTGACGTCCGTCGCCGCCGTTGGTCGGCAGGAACCAGTGGAACTTCAGGGTGCTCATCTCACTTCTCTCTGTGCAGGGGGTACGTCGGGTGCGGTTCCACCGCTGCTTGAGCAGCGAGCCCGCCCACCGCTGGTCGAGCAGCGAGCGCCAGCGAGCGTCGTCGAGACCACCCGCCCACCGCCGGTCGAGCAGCGAGCGCCAGCGAGCGTCGTCGAGACCACCCGCGGTGGGTGCGGTCCCAGCCACACCTCACCTGGTTTCGACACGCC
>Ga0325401_1002592_pt1 | contig 16180 bp, 16 predicted proteins | sample PopdelMetagenome_FD_205666 | JGI IMG/M metagenome (GOLD analysis project Ga0325401, IMG submission 205666) | Populus deltoides microbial communities from Bellville, Georgia, United States - Xylem-PdKOR-R2 | ecosystem: Host-associated > Plants > Phyllosphere > Stem > Wood/Secondary xylem | place...
ATAGAGTTAAACTATTATTCGAGCGGAAAAATCAGCTGATTCTTCTAGCAATCAAGCTGACTGGACCGCTAGAAGAATCAGCTGATTTATCTGCGCTAGAGTTAAACTATTATTCGAGCGGAAATATTCCTCCGCAAAGTATGTGTCTTTGTTTTCATGCCGGACACCACGCTGTTCCCCCAGTCTTCGTCGAATTCGCGCATTGAGTTCTTGCCATGGGAACCTACCAGTCAAGTCCTCTGCGATTTGCACATCGACATCGAAGTCTTCTAGGTGACTATAAATACCGACATGCAGAAGCCGTGCGCGGATATAGCCATAGAGACGATATATTGTGACGTGGCTGATCTGACAGGTCGCTATCGCCTCGCGTGGCGTCATTCCCTGTGTGTAGCAAGCAATGACGCGCTTTACCCGGTGATCAGACAAGGTGGAGTGAGCAAGGAGCAACGCGGCTGGACGCTTGGCCGTCAGCTTTTTCGCTTCTTTCACGACTTCCATCTCCTTGTTCTGCATCGCATTTGTCACTGCTCGGTTGGAGTTCGGTTTCCAATGTTCAGAAGCAAAAGCTTGGTAGAAGCAGCGCGTTGCGGCAGCCTACGCAGCGAAGTTAGAGGCTGACGAGAATGACAGCATGGCAAAGCTTTTTTTACCAAGCTCAGTACTGTAAGATTATTTTCCTATCAAGAATGTGGATTACCTGTTAGGGTAGTACCTCATCAATTGCCACGGCGTGAAAGGAGGCGTTTGCGATGACACTGAACACCGAATTTCCCGACGCGGTAAATGGCGCGGCGATTATCGCGAGCGCGCCCGATCTAAGCCGCTACCGCCAGCATGTCGCGCATCTGGATTTGCCGGAGGCGCGCAAAACCGAACTGCTCCAGGCAGTCTGGCAGATTATGCGCAACTGCGTGGATCGTGCCTTCGGCGACGATGCCGCGCAGTTGTGCCGCAAAGCTGGGGATAGCGCTGAGCTGGCGCGTGAAGCGGGCGGGATGCCCGTGATAGAGTTGGAACCTATCCGAGACGACACCGAACAAACACTGTCCTGCACCTTCGAAGCGCAGGCGCGGAGCGATTCAAAGGAGCGCCGCTGAGACCATGAAGAAACCTGAGCTGCAACGAGCCGTCATTTACTGCCGCGTGTCGGGCACCAAGCAGGTGCGTGAGGGCGACGGGCTGCGCAGCCAGGAAGCCCGCTGCCGCGAGTATGCAGGCTACAAGGGTTATGAGGTCGCCGAAGTCTTCCGGGACGATGCGAGCGGCGGTAGCGCCGATCGCCCGGCGATGAAGGCAATGCTGGCGTCCTTGCGCAAGCGCCGGGGCTGCGTGGTGGTGATTGACGACATCAGCCGCTTCGCCCGCGACATTCGCGGGCATTGGGATTTGCGCGACCTGCTGCGCGAGGCGGGCGGCAAGCTGGAGAGCCCGTCGATCGAGTTCGGCGAGGACTCGGACTCGATCCTGGTCGAGAACCTGCTGGCGTCGGTCTCCCAGCATCAGCGCCAGAAGAACGCCGAGCAGACCAAGAACCGGATGCGCGCCCGCGCCATGAACGGCTACTGGGTCACGCGCGCGCCGATCGGCTACCGCTACGAGCGGGTGTCGGGGCACGGCAAGATGCTGGTCCGGGACGAGCCGCTGGCGTCCATCGTCGCCGAAGCCCTGGAAGGCTACGCCTCGGGCCGGTTCGAGACGCCGAGCGAGGTCAAGCGCTTCCTGGAAGCCCAGCCCGCCTATCCGCGCAACTTCAACAACGAGGTCCATGTTGAGCGGGTCAACGAGATGTTCTCGCGCTCGGCCTATGCCGGACACATCACCCATGAGGATTGGGGACTGAACCTGGTCCCGGCCAAGCATGAGCCGCTGATCAGCCTCGCGACCTGGAACACGGTCCAGCACCGCCGCTTCGGCGGCGCGCCCAAGGTGCCCGCCCGCCAGGACCTGTCGGAAGACTTCCCGCTGCGCGGGTTCGTCACCTGCGGCCATTGCGGCGAGCCCATGACTGCCTGCTGGTCCAAGGGCAGGAGCGCCAAGTATCCGTACTACCTGTGCGACTCGCGCGGCTGCCCGCTGCGGCGCAAGTTGATCCGCCGCGAGGTGATCGAGGGCGAGTTCGAGACCCTGCTGGCCAGCCTTCGCCCGACCGAAGGGCTCTACAACCTGGCCTTCCAGATGTTCCGCGACCTGTGGGACGCGAAGCTGGCCAGCGCCAAGGCGCAGGGCGGCTCGCTGCAAAAGGATTTGCGCGAGGTCGAGCGCAAGGTCTCGCAGCTGCTGGACCGGATCGTGGACGCCACGAGCGATTCCGTGGTCGCGGCCTATGAGAAGCGGATCAAGGAACTGGAGACGCAGAAGGCTTTGATGCGCGAGCGCATTGCCAACTGTGGCAAGCCGCTCAAGAGCTTTGGCGAAACTTATCGAACCGCCTTCGGGTTCCTCGCAAACCCTTGTTTGCTATGGCATTCGGACCGAATCGAGGACCGCCGCGCGGTGCTGAAACTGGTGTTCGCCGGGCACCTGCCATACGTCCGGGGCGAGGGTTATCGAACCCCGGAAATCTCCATGCCGTTCAAGCTGCTAGGAGGAGTTAGCGTGACCGAAAAGGGAGTGGTGCCCAGGGGCGGAATCGAACCACCGACACTGCGATTTTCAGTCGCATGCTCTACCAACTGAGCTACCTGGGCCCGAGCGAAGCGGCATCGCCGCCGGCAGAGGCGGCGGGGATTAGACGATGCCGCCGCCCCTGTCCAGGGTGCCCGTCGTCATTCCGCGTCCTCATCGTCCGGCCCGCCCGGCGGAGGCCCGGGGATCGCGTAGGTGCCGCCGAGCCACCGGCCGAGGTCGACCGCGCGGCAGCGCGGCGAGCAGAAGGGGCGCGTCGCCGGATTGGCCGGCTTGCCGCAGACCGGGCAGGCGGGGGGCGTGTCAGCGACCATGGGCGGGAACCTCGATCCCTTCCTCGCCCGGTGCCAGGGCGGGGTCGGGCAGAAGGGAGATGGGGTGTCCGGCCGCCGCGGCGTAGCCCTCCAGCACCCCGGCCTCCGCCCGCAGCGCCGCGATCACCCGCGGGTGCGCGCGCAGCGCGACCGCGGCCCCGGCCCGCGCCGCCACCTCCCGCCCCGCCCGGCGCAGGGCCGCCAGCCCGAGGGTGAGGGAGGAGGGCGGGCTGCCGATCACCTCGTGCAGCGGCGGGTGCACGCGCGTCCGGACCATCTCCATCAACCCCAGCCCCGTCAGGCCGACGACGCGCAGCAGGGGGTCGCCCCCCGCGGCCGCGCGCAGCGCCGGCAGCAGCGCGGCGCGGGACGCGGCGCTGCCGCCCGCGAGGTCGAGCAGGATCGGCCCCGCGAGGTGTCGGAGCCGGATCTGCCGCGCGGCCTCGGCCAGGGCGGCGGCGTTCACCGCGCGGTGCGCCCCGGCGTCGCGTCCGGCGGCGGAGCCCGTGTCCACGTCCAGCGCCGTCAGGGCCGGGGTGGGGTGGATCAGCAGCCGCCCGCCGCCCGGCAGGGGCACCTCGGGCAGGGCGAGCCCCTCGAAGGCCGTCTCCACCGCGTCGTCGAAGGCGTCCGCGTCGACCCGCACCCGCCCGGTGCCGAGGGTCGCGCGCAGGCGCGCCGCCTCGCCGGCATCGCTCGCGACGACCGCCGCGCCGGGATGGGCGGCGGCCAGGCGAAGGGCCGCGTCGGGCCCGCGGCGCAGCAGGCGCGGCGGGCCGTCCCGCGGCATGTCCTCCGGCACGCCGCCCGCCGAGAGGCGCGGCCCCTTGCCCCCCTGCGGCGCCCGGACGACCCGCAGCGCGCGGGCGCTCCCCTCCGTCAGCCCCGCGCCGCCGCCCGCGTCCGGCAGGAAGCCGCTTCCGCCCCCCTCCAGCGCCACGAAGACGCCGGACAGGGCGGGGACGCGCGCGGTCACGCGGCCGAGATGGATGTCGCCCACCCCGTCGGGGCGGGAGGGGCGCTCGACGAAGGCGGCGTCGAGCGCGCCGTCCCGCCACAGCGCCACGCGCCGCTCCCCGGGGGAGGCGGAGACGAGGATCAGCGGCGCGGCCACCGCCCGCCCCCCGCCGTCACGGCCGCAGCCAGCCGACGCCGCGGAGGAGCTGGGCCGTCTCGAACAGCGGCAGGCCGACGACGTTGGAGTGGCTGCCCGAGAGGAAGCGCACGAAGACCTCGGCGCGCTCGCCGATCGAGTAGCCGCCCGCCTTGCCCCGCCACTCGCCGGACTCGACGTAGTCGGCCATCTGGGCGTCCGTCAGGCGCTGGAAGGCGAGGGTGGTCTCCACCAGCCGCGTCCGCACCGCCCCGTCCGGCGCGACGAGGGCGACGCCCGTGGTCACGCGGTGGCGCCGGCCGGAGAGCATCTCGAGGAAGCGCCGCGCCTCCTCGGCGTCCGCCGGCTTGCCCAGCACCCGGCGCCCGACGCCGACCACCGTGTCCGCGGCCAGCACGAGGGCGCCCGGCGCGCGCGCCGCCACCGCCGCGGCCTTGGCGCGGGAGAGGCGGCCGGCGAGGGGGCGGGGCAGCTCGGCCTTGCGGGGGGTCTCGTCGATCTCGGCCGGATCGACGCGGTCCGGAACGATGCCGAGGCGCGCCAGGAGGTCGAGGCGGCGCGGGCTGGCGCTGGCCAGGACGAGGGGCGGGCGCGTCCCGCCGTCGGCGGTCACCGGGGGTGGCCGCCTACTTGAAGCGGAAGGTGATTCGGCCCTTGGTCAGGTCGTAGGGGGTCATCTCGACGTTGACCCGGTCGCCGGCGAGCACGCGGATGCGGTTCTTCCTCATCTTCCCGCTCGTGTGCGCCAGGACCATGTGCTCGTTGTCCAGCTTCACGCGGAACATGGCGTTGGGCAGGAGCTCCACCACCTGACCGCTGAACTCGATCATGTCCTCTTTCGACATGCGTATCCTTCATGGCGGGCGCCGCGGCCCTGGAGGGGAGAAGGCGCGTGATCCTCGGGCGGCGCGGTCGCGCGTCCGGCCCGGCACGCGAACAGGCGCGGACCCGTGCTGACGGGCCGCGCGATGTGGGGGCTGAGCGGGCGGAACATGATGCGCGGCGACGCGGGGGTCAAGGAATGGATGGGCCGCCCGTCAGGGCAGGTCCGGCCACCAGTCGCCGAGGACCTGGTCGGGGGTGAGGGCGGCGCGCGCCGGCCCCGGCACCTCCTCGCCCCGCTCCCGGAGGAGGCGGCCGACAATGCCGGCCACGAAGGCCCCCTCCTCGGCGATCATCTCCGGCACGAGGCGGCGGAGCGAGGGACTGTCCCGCAGGAGCCCCTCCACCTCGCGCCGCTCGCGCCGGACGGTCCCGTGCCAGCCGGCCCTGGAGTCCGCGGCGGGCGACCGCTCCAGCTTCAGCAGGTGCTCGAGGATCGTCGCGATCCGCGAGCGCAGCTCCCGTTCGTCGCGCAGGCCCAGGCTCTCGATCTCCTCGGCGAGGTTCAGCAGGTCGAGCCGCGCCGCCCGCCCCCCGGCCGCCGCGCGCAGCGCCGCCGCCTGGTCGCGGGTCCAGTCGAGGAAGTCGCGCTCGTAGAGCGCGGCGGCCTCGGAGGACGTCATGCCGTCCGCCATCGGAGCCTCCGTTCCTGCCGCGAGGATAGGGACCGCGGCGCCCGGATGCCAAACGCGATCAGGGAATCCCGAGCCGCCCCGCGATGCTCCGCGCGTGCGCCTCCAGCCCCTCCGCCCGCGCCAGCGCCACCGCGGCCGGGCCGGTGGCGCGCAGCCCCGCCTCCTCCGCGGCGATCCAGGTGGTGCGCTTGAGGAAGTCGAAGACCGAGAGGCCGGAGGCGAAGCGCGCCGTGCGGCCGGTCGGCAGGACGTGGTTCGGCCCGGCCACGTAGTCGCCCAGCGCCTCCGGGCACCAGGGCCCGAGGAAGGCGGCGCCGGCGTGGCGGATGCGGGCGAAGAGGGCGGCGGGGTCGGCCGTCATCACCTGGAGGTGCTCCGGCGCCAGCCGGTCGGTCAGGGCGACGCCCTCCGCCCAGTCGCGCACGAGGATGACGGCCCCGTGGCGGCGCCAGGACTCGCCCGCGATGGCGGCGCGGGGAAGGGTGGCGAGCGCCGCCTCCACCGCCTCCGGGACCGCGTCGGCCAGGGCCGGGCTGTCGGTGATCAGGACCGACTGCGCCGCCTCGTCGTGCTCGGCCTGGGCCAGCAGGTCCATCGCCACGCGGGCGGGGTCCTGGTCGCCGTCGGCCAGCACCACCACCTCGGAGGGGCCGGCGATGGAGTCGATGCCGACGCGGCCGAAGACCTGGCGCTTGGCCTCGGCGACGTAGGCGTTGCCGGGGCCGGTGATCTTGTCGACCGGCGCGACGCTCGCCGTGCCCCAGGCGAGCGCCGCGACGGCCTGGGCGCCGCCGATCCGCCAGACCTCGGTCACGCCGGCCCGGGCGCAGGCGGCGAGCACGAGCGGGTTCAGCTCGCCCCCCGGCGTCGGCACGGCCACCGCCACGCGGGGCACGCCCGCCACGCGCGCCGGGATGGCGTTCATCAGCACCGAGGACGGGTAGGCCGCCTTGCCGCCGGGCACGTAGAGGCCGGCGGCGTCCACCGCCCCCCAGCGCATCCCGAGCGTCAGCCCGGCCGGGTCCGGCACGGTGATGTCCGCGGGCATCTGCGCCCGGTGGAAGGCCTCGATCCGCGTCGCGGCGGTGTCGAGGGCGGCCATCAGCCCGGGCTCGATGGACGCCGTCGCCGCCGCGATCTCCGCGGCCGTCACGCGCAGCGCGGCGGCGTCGGCCGGAGTCCAGCGGTCGTGGCGGACGGTCAGGTCGACGAGCGCGGCGTCGCCCTCCGCCCGCACGCGGGCGATGATCGCGGCGACCGCCCCGTCCACCCGCGCCGTCGTCTCCCGCGCCAGGTCCAGCAGGGCGGCGAAGGCGGGCTCGAAGCCCGCGTCGCGCGTATCGAGGCGCATCATGGCGTCAGGGCATCCCGGAAGCGCGCCAGCAGGGCGCCGATCCGTTCCGGCTCGGTCTTCAGCGCAGTGCGGTTGACGATGAGGCGGGAGGTCACGTCGGCGATCACCTCGCGCTCGACGAGGCCGTTGGCGCGCAGCGTGGAGCCGGTCTGCACCAGGTCCACGATCAGCCGCGCGAGGCCGAGGGAGGGGGCGAGCTCCATCGCCCCGTTCAGGTGCACCACCTCCGCCTGCACGCCGCGGGCGGCGAAGTGGCGGCGGGCGATGCCGGGGTACTTGGTGGCCACCGTCACGGTGGACCAGCGCGCCGCCTCCGCCTCCACCGGGTCGTCCGCCGGGCCCGCGACGGAGACGCGGCAGCGTCCGATGCCGAGGTCGAGCGGCGCGTAGATCTCGGGGTAGTCGAACTCCATCAGCACGTCGGCGCCGCAGACGCCGATCGCCGCGCCGCCATGCGCCACGAAGGTCGCCACGTCGAAGGGCCGGACGCGCACGACGTCGAGGCCGGGCTGGTTGGTGGGGAAGCGCAGGTGGCGCGAATCCTCGTCCGCGAAGTCGCCGCCGGGGACGAGGCCGGCGCGGGCCAGCAGGGGCTGCACCTCCCGCAGGATGCGGCCCTTGGGCAGCGCGAGGATGAGGTCGGAGGCGCCGGCCAGGCCGGGCAGGAAGGAGGTGTTGATCGGGTGGTCCATGGAGGAATCTAGCACCGCCGGGATGGCGGAGGAATGAAGGTTCCGTGTGCTTACCGGGGTGCTTACCGGGGTGCTAACCGGGAAGCCGCTCGATGCTGGCGCCGACGGCGGCGAGCTTCTCCTCCAACCGCTCATAGCCGCGGTCGAGGTGGTAGACGCGCGCGACGATCGTCTCCCCCCCCGCCGCCAGCCCCGCGAGGATGAGGGAGACCGAGGCCCGCAGGTCGGTCGCCATCACCGGCGCGCCGGAGAGGCGGGAGACGCCGCGCACGATGGCCGAGCGCCCCTGGACGTTGATGCGGGCGCCCATGCGGTTCATCTCCGGCACGTGCATGAAGCGGTTCTCGAAGATCGTCTCGGTGATCATCGACGCCCCCTCGGCCACCGCCATCACCGCCATGAACTGGGCCTGCATGTCGGTCGCGAAGCCCGGGAAGGGCTCCGTCATCACGTCGACGCCGCGCAGCCCGGAGGCGCGGCGGACCATCACGCCCCCCTCGGCCTCGTCCACGTCCACCCCCGCCTCGCACAGCACGCGGGTGACGGCGCCGAGGTGCTCCAGGCGCGCGCCCTTCAGCAGCACCTCGCCCCCGGTCACGGCGGCGGCGCAGGCGAAGGTGCCGGCCTCGATCCGGTCGGGGACGATGGCGTGGGTGGCGCCGTGCAGCGCCTTCACCCCCTCGATCCGCAGGCGGTCGGTGCCGATGCCCTCGATCCGGGCGCCCATGGCGACGAGGCAGTGCGCCAGGTCGTCGATCTCGGGCTCGCGCGCGGCGTTCACGAGCTCGGTCATGCCGTCGGCCAGGGTGGCGGCCATCAGCAGGTTCTCGGTGGCCCCGACCGAGACCTGGGTGAAGAAGACGCGCCCCCCCTTCAGCCCGCCCGGCGCCGTCGCGGTCATGTAGCCGGAATCGAGGTCGATCCTCGCTCCCATCTGCTCCAGCCCCTTGAGGTGGAGGTCGACCGGCCGCGTGCCGATGGCGCAGCCGCCGGGCAGCGACACCTTCGCCTCCCCGTAGCGGGCCAGCAGCGGGCCGAGGACGAGGACCGAGGCCCGCATCTTCCGCACGAGGTCGTAGGGCGCCACGAGGTTCGTCGCCGCCCCGCCGAGCGTCATCGTGCGCTTCGTCTCGTCGTGCGCGACGGACAGCCCGTGCTGCTCCAGCAGGCGCGCCATGGTGCGCGTGTCGTCGAGCGCCGGCGCGTTGGTCAGCACGAGCGGCCCGTCGCTCAGCAGGGCGGCGGCCATGAGCGGCAGGGCGGCGTTCTTGGCGCCGCCGATCGGGATCGAGCCCCGGAGCGGGCGGCCGCCGCGGAGACGGATGCGGTCCATGGTCGCCCTTCCTAGAGCCGCGGCAGCGCGACGCCGCGCTGGCGCATGTATTTCCCCGCCCGGTCCGCGTAGGACACGTCCGGCGCCCCCTCCCCCTTGAGGAAGAGGAACTGGCAGATCCCCTCGTTCGCGTAGATGCGGGCGGGCAGGGGGGTGGTGTTGGAGATCTCGATCGTCACCTGCCCCTCCCACTCCGGCTCGAGCGGGGTGACGTTCACGATGAGGCCGCAGCGCGCGTAGGTGGACTTGCCGAGGCAGATCACGAGCACGTCGCGCGGGATGCGGAAGTACTCCACCGTGTGGGTCAGCACGAAGGAGTTCGGCGGCACGATGCAGGTCTCGCCCGAGCGCGAGACGAAGCCCTCCTCGGAGAAGCTCTTCGGGTCGACGAGAGCGTTGTCGACGTTGGTGAAGATCTTGAACTCCGCCGCCGCGCGGGCGTCGTAGCCGTAGGAGGAGAGCCCGTAGGAGATCACCCCCTCCCGCCGCTGCGCCTCCACGAAGGGCTCGATCATGCCGCGCTCGGTCGCCATGCGGCGGATCCAGTGGTCGGGCATGATGGGCATGGACGGGTTCCCGGGGGTTCGTCCCCTGGCGGGGTGCCGGGCGGGATAGACCCGCGCGCCCGGGGGGGCAACGGGGGCGGGTTCAGCCCTCCTCCGCCTCCTCGCCCGGCGGCGGCGGCGCGTCCCTCTCCCGCTCGCGCGCCTGTGCCTTTCGCCGCCGCAGGTTCTCCCGCAGCGCCGCGGCCAGGCGCCGCTCGCGCGGGGAGGGCGCGGGGCGGGGCGGGGGAGGGGGGGCGGTCGGCTCGTCCGGCATCCGCCGAGGCGATCCGGCGGCGGCGGCGGCGTCAAGCATCCCGATCGCGCCGCTTGCCGCGGCTCACGGATCCGTGCGACCCGGGCCGGGGTCGCGCGACGAGGGGTGGGATGACCGGGGACGGCGGATCGACGAGCGGGACGGGTCCTTCCGCGTGCCCGGAGGAACGCCCGGAGGAACGCCCGGAGGAACGCCCGGAGGAACGCCCGGAGGAACGCATCGTCTGGCTCGACCTCCTGCGCGCCCTGGCCGTCCTCCTGGTGGTCTGGGGCCACCTCTTCCTCGTCGGTCCGAACGACCCGACCACCGTCGGCCTCTGGGTGCCGACCGTCGCGGGCCACCTGTTCGGGCCGGAGACGCCGGACTGGAACCCGCACGGGCGCCTCGGCCTCGCCCTCATCCGCGGGGCCGGCATCGGCGCCGGCTCGCTCGGGGTCGGCCTCTTCTTCCTCGTCAGCGGCTTCGTCATCCTGCGGGCGCTCGACCGGACGCCGTCGCCGGAGTTCCTCCTGCGCCGGGCCGCCCGGATCTTCCCCACCCTCGCCGCGGCGGTCGCGGCGACGGCGGGGATCGCGGCCCTCTACCTCGCGGCGCACGGGGTGGCGGCGCCGGACACCGCCGTCACGGTCCTTCTCTCCGCGCTCGCCCTGTCGGGGCTGCTGGACACCTTCCCGACGACGCCGGTGCTCTGGAGCCTGGCCGCGGAGATCGTCTTCTACCTTGTCCTCGCCGCCGTCGCGGCCCCGGGCCGGCGGATCGGCCTCGGGACGATCGGCGCGCTGTCGCTCGGCCTCCTCGCCGCGATCCTGGCGCTGCGCGCGCCGGCCCTGCTGTCGCTCGTCCCGCCGCCCGCGGCGCGGCGGATGGTCTACCTCGCGGAGCTGCTCCTCTACGTCGAGCTGATGCTCGTCGGCTGCGTGTTCCACCGCGGCCACGGCACGGGCCGGCCGCTGCGGACGGCGGCCTGGGTCCTGGCCGCGACCGGCGGCTGGCTGCTGTCGCTGGCGGTCTTCTCGGGCGTGGACGGGCGGCACACGGGGGTGGACTTGCCGAACTCGCTCTGGGCGATCGCGATCTTCACGGCGGCCTTCCTGCTTCGCCCGGCGGGGCGGTGGCTGGGGGCGCTGCGCTGGACGGCGGCCGTGAGCTACCCGCTCTACCTCCTGCACGTCCCCCTCGGCTGGATCGCGCTCGACGCCCTCGCCCGGCAGGGCTTCGGCCTGCACGCCGCGACGCTGCTCTCGCTCGCCATCGTCCTCCTCCTCGCCTGGGGGCTGCACCGGGCGGTGGAGCTCCCCTCCCGGCGGCTCGGCCGCCGGGCCGGCCGGGCGGTGCGGCGGTGGGGCGGGGACGCCACCGTCGCCTCCCGCTCCTCCGGGGGACAGGGTCCGGGCGTCGTCGTGGGGGTTGCGTCGGCGGGGGCGGAACGCTAGAGCACGCCGGCCTGTTCGGACCGGCACGCTGCCGTAGCTCAGTGGTAGAGCACTCCCTTGGTAAGGGAGAGGTCGAGAGTTCAATCCTCTCTGGCAGCACCATCCCGGCGCACGGTTCCTCCTGGAAGCGCGGGGACCAGGCACTCACCTCCGCACATCTATCGACCGCCCGCGCAACCCGGGAAGAGCCCGTCGAGGACGACGCGGTACGTCGCGTCGTAGGTGAAGGCCGACGCGCGCCGCCGGGCCCGCGCGACAAGGCCGTCCACGGCGCCCGAGGCGCGGTCCGCCCGCAGGCGGAGATAGGCCGCGTGGAGCGAGGTCGGCTCGTAGGGGTCGAAGTAGTACCCGCAGTCCCCCACCACCTCCGGCATGGAGGTGGAGACGGAGGAGAGGACCGGCGTGCCGGTCGCCATGGCGTCGAGCAGCGGCAGGCCGAAGCCCTCGAACAGCGAGGGGTAGATCAGCCCCGCCGCGCCGACGAGAAGGGCGGCCTTCAGCGACTCGTCCACGTACCCCATGAAGACGACCCGCCCGCCCGCGACGGCCGGTCCCAGCCCGTGCGCGTCGGTCATGGACGCGAAGGTCTCCCCCCAGGCCTGCCGCCCGGCGAAGACGATCCGCACCTCGTCCAGCACCTCCGGATGGCGGGTGACCCATTCGAGGACGAGGCCGGCGTTCTTGCGCGGCTCGATCGAGCCGAGCACGAGAAGGAAGGGCTCGACGGGGCGCCCGGCGATCGCGTCGCGCACCCTCCCGGCCCGCGCCAGGTCGACCGTGCTCGCCAGGAGGGCGACGCGGACGCGCCCGGGCGGCACCCCGTAGATCCAGACGAGGTCGCGCGCGGTCGCCTCGGAGATCGCGAAGAGCACGTCGCTGCACGCCACCTGCTCGGCGAGGTCGGCCGTGTACATCGCGACGGAGCCGGCGGGATGGCACTCCGGCGCGAGGATCATCGAGAGGTCGTAGACGATCTTGCCCTCCCGCGCGTAGGTGCGGCGGGGCGGTCGGTGATCGGTGAACAGCGCGACGGCGCGGTCGAACGTCCCGGCCGCGCGGAGGTCGTCCGGGATGGCGTCCGCGCCGGGACGGTCGGCGAGCCCCTCCGCGAGGCCGAGGCCGCTGCGCGCCGCGAGGCAGCGCCGCACGCTCTCCGTCGCGACCCAGCGGCCGTCGAGCACGAAGCGGGGATCGAGCCACTCCTCCAGCAGGAGGCGGTCGCAGATCTCGGCCACGACGTTCGGGATGCCCGTGTAGTGCGTCTCGCGGAGCGGGCCGATGTCCACGACGAGGGGCGTGCGGTCGGTCACGGCGCCCACTCCCTCACATGGGCCTCGATCTCCCGCAATCCGGCCTCGAAAGCGGGCAGGCCGTGAGCCTCCCCGGCCGCGCGCCGGGCCGCCCCGGCGATCCGGGCGCGCCCCGCCGGATCGAGGCTGGCGGCGGCGAGCACCGCGTCGCGCACGGCCGCCGCCGCGGGGCGCGGCAGGGTAAGGGCGAGGCGGCGGGCGAGCGGCTCCTCCTCGGCGCGCACCTCGGCCGGATGGACGGCGAGGGGGACCGCCTCGCCCGGCCCGGGGTGGTCGCCCGCCCCCGCCACCGGCGCGACGAGCGGCACGCCCGCGAGCATGGCCCCGATCCGCGGGAGCGACGAGGCGCCGGGCGCGGCCGTCGAGAGAAGGAAATCCGCCCCGTCGAGCAGGCCCGGCAGGTCGGCGGCGCGGACGACGTCCACCCCCGCCGTGAGGGGCCCGGGCGGCGGCCCATGACCCGGCAGCGCGACGGCGAGGCGGAGGTCGCCGCACCGCGCGCGGGCCATCGCGAAGCCCTCGACGAGGGGGTCGAGGTCGCGCGGTCCCGGACCCTCCGGCAGGACCGCGAGGAAGCGCACCCCGTCCGTCCCCGCGCGGGTCGAAGGGGCGCCGACGCCCCCGCCGGGGACGTAGGGCGGCAGGTGCACGACGCGCGCGAGCCCGGCGGCCCGGAGCCCTCGCGCCGCGGCCGCCGTCGGGCACGCGACGGCGGCCGCGCCGCGGAGGAGACGCAGCACGTCCGGAAAGGGCGGCAGCCCGACCGGCCCGGGCGGCTCGGCGTAGGGCCAGTCGACGGCGAAGACGTCGGGAAGGCCGTGGAACGGCCGGAGATGCGCGAGCGGCGTCACCGCCAGGTGCCAGTCGCCGGCCCGGACGCCGCGGACCGCGCGCGCGACCTCCGCCCCGTAGATCTCCGGCCGCTGCACCCGCGACACCGCCAGGCCGAGCGCGGCGAGGCCGTCGCGGTAGCACGCCGACAGCGCGGCCCAGCCCGCCCGGCCCGGCAGGGGGGAGGGGGGCGCGGCCCGGAAGGGAAGACGCTCCCCCCCCAGGGCATCGCTGACGAAGACGGTCATCGCCGGTCCGGCAGGGTGCGGGAGAGGTGGTACAGCGCGTCGAGGGTGACGAGGCCGCCGGCGTCACCGGGCGGGGGGCCGGGGCGGTAGAGCAGGGCCGCGTTCGGATCCGCGGGCGCGGGCACCGCGTCCGCGGACGCCGCGCCCGCGGGCGGCGGTCCGAAGGCCCGGAGCAGGGCGGGCCGCGCGAACGGCACCCGCGCGGCGATCCCCACGAGCCGGTGGACGCGCGGCCGCAGCACGACGAAGCGGACGACGCCGCGCACGGCGGGGCGCAGCAGGCGGCGCACGAACGATCCGGCGGAGCGGCCGAGGGACGTCGGCGGAACGTCCGCCATCAGGACCGCGCGCCCGCCTGCCCGCCGGCGGGCGGGGCGGGCACCGCCCGGGGCCGACGGCCGGTGGCGTGATCCTGGCGGTGAAGGTCGGCCATCGCGATACCCCTCACTCTAGCGGCGCGGGCGCGGGGTCGCAACGGCGCGTCCCACCCCCGGCCCTTCGGCAAGGCCGCCGTCCCGTCGCGCGGATCGGCGGGGCGCGACGGCGACACGGCCGGCAAGGGCCCCCATCCCGGACGCGCGGGCCCGCCCCATCGGCCCGTCCGGCCGCCCGCCGGAAGCGGAACGGGTGAGCGATTGACGGGTTCTGGCGCGGATCCTACGAGGAAGAACCTGCCTTCCACCTGCCGGGCCACCTGCCGGGTCGGGATGCCCGATCGTGAACTAGAAGACCGCAGCGCTGCAACCGGAGCAACCCGTGATGTTGGAGAAGGCGAGGGATCGCGTCCGCGTCGTCCGGAACGCCGTGGTGATGCTCGCCGGCCTGTACCGCCGCGACCGCACCGTTCTCGGACTCGCCGGGAAGGTGTGGGGGATCGCGAACCGGGAGGGACTCTCGGGCTTCAAGAGCCGGATGATCCAGGTCACCTACCCGTCGGACACGGTGCCTCCGCCGGGCTACGGGGACTGGATCGGACGCTTCGACTCCCTCGGCGCCGCGGACGTCGCGGCGGCGGCGCGGCACGCGGCGACGGCCGACCTGCCGGAGGTGCTCATCCTGCAGATCGTCGGCCGGGAGAGCGCGGCCTCGCTCGCGCGCGTCGTCGCCGCCTGGAAGGGCTCGGTGCATCCCACGTGGCGCGCCGCGATCGTCGTCCCGCCCGGCCTGTCGGCGGCGGAGCGCGAGGCGGTGCGCGCGGCGGTCGCCGGCGAGCCGCGCGCGGCGGTGGCGGACACGCAGGACGCGCTCCGCGCCGCGCTCGGGCGCGGCGCGCACGTGCTGCTGTGCTTCGGGGACGTGCTGCTGAACCCGCTCTCGGCCTACATGTTCGCCGAGGCCGCCTCGCGCGGCGGCGCGGAGATCGCCTACGCCGACCACGACCGGATCGACGGGGAAGGGCGCCGGACCGACCCGGCCTTCAAGCCGGCCTTCTCCCCCGACTACGCCTCACGTCACAACTACCTCGGCGACTGCATCCTCGTCGCGCCCTCCGTGCCGCTCCCGTCGGACGACCTGCCCGGGATGACGGCGGCGGGCTTCGACCGGCTCGTCGCCGACCTCGTCGTGGGCCGCGCGGTGGAGCACCTGCCCTTCGTGCTGTCCCACGTCGCGCGGGACCGCTCGAGGGCGGTGCGCGCGCTGCCGCCCCCCGACACCACCGGGCCGAGCGTCGGCATCGTGATCCCGACGCGGGACGGGATCGGCCATCTCCGTCCCTGCGTCGAGAGCATCGCGGCCGCGACCCGCTACGACCACGCGCTGGTCGAGATCGTGATCGTGGACAACGGCTCCCGCGACCCGGCCACCCTCGCCTACCTCGAGGCGCTGGAGCTCGCGGGCACGGCGACGGTCGTGCGCTATCCCCACCCGTTCAACTTCGCCAGGATCAACAACGTCGGCGCGGCGGCGGCGAGGGGCAGCATCCTCGTCTTCCTCAACGACGACACCCTCGTGCGCGATCCCGACTGGCTCGGCAAGCTCGTGCAGCAGGCGCGCCGGCCGGAGATCGGCGTCGTCGGCGCGAAGATGCTGTTCCCGGACGGCACGATCCAGCACGGCGGCTGCGCGGCCGGCGCCAACATGGGGACCGTGCGCCACCTGCTGGCGCACGACGATCCCGAGGCGTGCGCGGCGACCGACCACACGCGGGAGATGACGGTGGTCACCGGGGCCTGCATCGCCGTGCGGCGCGAGGTCTTCGACCGGGTCGGCGGCTTCGACCCGATCCTGCGCGTGACGTGGAACGACGTGAGGTTCTGCCTCGGCTGCCTCGAGGCGGGCTACCGCAACATCTACGTCGCGGACCCGCTGCTGATCCACGACGAGTCGAAGACGCGCGGCGCCGACATCGGCCTGTCGAAGATGGAGCGCTACCTCGGGGAGGCCGCCTACGCCCGCGCGGGGCTGCAGCGCTACTTCCTCGACGACCCGTCGTTCAGCCCGAATCTCTCCGTCGAGTACGGCGGCGGCGTCGCGCTGCCGCCCCGGGTCCGGCGCCCCTGGTCGCGCCCGGCGGGGCGCGCGCCGCGGGTGATGATGCTCAGCTCGGTCTACCGCTTCGGCTTCGGCGTCCCCCTCGTGATCCAGC
>Ga0325401_1002594_pt1 | contig 16177 bp, 12 predicted proteins | sample PopdelMetagenome_FD_205666 | JGI IMG/M metagenome (GOLD analysis project Ga0325401, IMG submission 205666) | Populus deltoides microbial communities from Bellville, Georgia, United States - Xylem-PdKOR-R2 | ecosystem: Host-associated > Plants > Phyllosphere > Stem > Wood/Secondary xylem | place...
AACTTTCCTTGCTGTTAATCTCTAGAATCCATAATATAGCTGTTTGAATGTAATATCACCAGGAACCTTGTTTGATCTTTCAAGAGTATTTTTGCAGAAAATAGATTTAAATTTTTGAATGAGTACTGTGGCTTCATAAATTTTGTATTTCTTTTATAATGCACAAAACTATAAATATTTACAGTCTTCAAAATACAAAAGTGCCTTTGAATATATATTAAAATCTGTCAAATTTCCTAAGAGTAATCGTAGTTTAACTACATTGTGAAACCAGAAATAGATTTATGGTACCATGAGCAGTACTTGCAATAGTTTACGAAGAATTTATGTTTTTCAACCTTGAGATGAGAGTTGGACTTGCCATGTTTTATAAAGTTTTCATGGGAAATTTTTGTGGAAATTTTTGTCCGGTGAATAACCTAATTCTGATGAGCTTTCTAGGACCAGCTATTCTCATCTCAAAGTCTATATGATTTGAAAAGCTTTTGGGTTCTACCATTGCTGTGAGAGGTGAAAAGAACTAAAGTTTGGGTTGGAACCCATGAAGCCTGTGCTGAGGCAAAATAGTAGTATTGAATAGCACAAATATGTTTTCTCTAAATCATTTTTCCGTACATATATATACATATACACATAAATCTACAGAATCAAAGAAACAGCTGGAGTTTGGAAATGGAAACATGGCACGATCTGGCTAATGTGTACACAAGTTTGTCACAGTGGCGGGATGCTGAGGTCTGCCTTTCAAAATCAAAGACTCTCAGCCCTTATTCTGCTTCAAGATGGCACTCCACAGGTGAGTAGATGTTAAAAAATTACGCACTCTCACCTTCATTATGTCTTTGTGTTTGGGCTGGTACATGCATGCACATGAAGCTACATATAATTAATATATAAGCTGTCTAGTTTAAGTGGAGGAGTTGTTCCCTTTTCTGCTCATTAGCTCCTGTCAGCTCAGTTTTTGATGTCTGGTAAGCTTGCGGGATGATGCTAGGGAATGGTTCCAAAATATAAGATTGCTTAAAACTATGGAATTGAATCTATAATGCGGAAAACTCATCTTGAAAGTTCAATTCTAGTCGTTTATGTTAGTTGCAGGCATATCATGTCATTTTCCTTGCGTAAGAGTTTTAGGTTTAGGGTACCAAATTAAAATATATATATATATATATATATATATATATATATATATATATATATATATATATATATATATATAGTTGCTTTAAGTCGCTCTGCAGCAAAATATGAATAGATTTTCTGCCAGATCTTCCTAATATATTGATATATAAACAAAAAAAAAAATGGTGATCATGTTAGGTTTACTCTATGAAGCAAAGGGCTTGCATCAAGAGGCTCTGAAAGCATTCAAGGCAGCATTAGATGCGGAACCCAACCATGTCCCAAGCTTGGTATCCACTGCCTGTGTCCTCAGGCGACTTGGTAGTCAATCAATACCAATTATCAGAAGCTTTCTCACTGATGCTATTCGACTTGACAAAACAAACCATTCCGCATGGTACAACCTCGGACTACTCTACAAGGCTGATCCCAGTGCATCAGCACTCGAGGCAGCCGAATGCTTCGAGGCTGCAGCGTTTCTGGAAGATTCAGCACCAGTTGAGTCCTTCAGTTGACTGCCTGATCTTGAAGTACATTTCTCTCCGTAAATCCCTATGTAGATTTGTGTTGTTACTCGAAATACTTGTTTGACATGCTTCCATGTATTGGAAATCTTTTTTAAGAAATGATTTGCTTTATTTGTAAGTTTAACCTCAAATTAATTCAGCTTATGGTAGTGGAAGGAAGTAATTATATTTATAAGTAATGTTTCTGCACTTGGGGATTTAATTCAAGAGAAACATATTGAATTTGAACTTTCGGGATGATGAAGCTGGTGAATGGAAACAAACTCATGATAAAAATAATTTTTTTATTGAAATCTGTCAATGTAGAGATATTTAAATATTTTTCTTATTACATCTTTAATATACACTAGATATTATTCTTAAAGAGATTTTCTTCACTGCAATTGATCTAAATATTTACAATAATTTCTTAGAAGTAATTTATTTTTTTAATTATATATTCAAGTTTTTCATTGATTTATCAATTTAATATTCATTATTTGATGCAATATAGAAATGTTAATTGTTTATAAGCTATTATCGAGCACAAATTAATCATGGCCTGATATTCTGCCGAAAAACTTAACCCAATCAGATTTATAATATGTAATAAAGATATTTTTACCCTTCTTTAATACAAATTAATTATAGTTTTATTCAAAAAAATGTTGATGATATAGATTTGATAGTTTTTTAATCTATGGTGCAATTAATATAAAAAAATTCCACTCTCCTCTAATTTATGAATTTAACTCAACCAATACACGTGTTTTATTTTTTTTAAGCGTAATTTGTTTTTTAAATATTTGGTTTTGATTCATTTAAATTATAATTAAAATTAATAAAATATACAAAATATGATTTATGAGCGCTCTGTGCGGTCCGGTTTGCCAGCAAATAACTATATTGTAAGTTGTGCCCACAAATTAAATAACGTTTTACTTTAAGAAAAAACAAAAACGGAAAGAAATGCAACGAATTGTAACGATTTAGGAAACTAATTTAGATTTATTTAGAGGAATTAGGCTATTCCTATTTTTGCTAGGAAAAGTCGGGATCTTTTATGTTAAGTTCAAGCAATTAAAATAAATCGTAATTAAAAAAAAAAAAGGGAATAGAGGATTGAAATTCGTAAACCCTGCTTAAAAATTCGAAGTCTCCTCGTCGAAAACCCTAAGACTATTTTCTTTTATTATCTTTTAGGGTTTTAAGTACAGGTACATGCACTTAACTTTCAATCAGTTTCGATGCTTTGTTTTTTTAATTTACATGTCTTGTTTTCCGGGGAAAAAAAACATATTTCTTATTAATTTCGTGTGATTCAGGCCTAAACATGGCAGGCACTCAAATTCTTGTGAACGAGCTTGTGACCAAGCTTAGAAAACGGTGAGTTCAACTTAATTTGTCTTTAATTCTATGTGCTTTTTATTATTATTATTATTATTATTATTATTACACACGAATGTGATACTCTTCATCACATAAATTTGTTTAACAGTACTAATGTGATGTACATATACATTTTAGGAAGAAGGGTTATTTTTATCATCCCTGGTTTTTGGCATGGTATGTATCATAGGTCACAGGCTCGTATATGCATGCATGAATTTGTGGTGATTTTGACGTTTTTGATGATATTTGTGAGGAACTATAGCGTATGTTGAACTTTAATTAGGTTGTTCTTGGATATGAATACTTGTGATGTAAAATGTAGCCTAGCGGAGAAGAGTTGAGACTCGACAGTATGTTCCCTTTTAAAATTCCATGTTAGACTCTTGTTAGGTACAAACAATTCCATAGATCATCAGACTTGGGCAAAGTTAGTAGGGTCTTGGCTCGGATACCTGTGCTAATCCAAAAAAAAAAGTTTTCTTGCTTTGTTAAATGTTTTTTTTTTCTTTTATCTCTGTGGTGGCAGGAAGGTGGAGGGTTCACAGGCAACTGCTCTTCTGACAGCGGAGTTGCTTCGGTCAGTCATATCCCAGCTGAAGGTGCCACAAACCAACCAGGCTGAAACTCTCATTGAAGCTGTAAAAAGTGTGGGGGGGCAGCTCGTTGCTGCCAATCCTGTTGGTATGCTTACAGTTTTCTTCTGTAAATTCCTCATCGAGTTTGTTGAGATAGAAGTGATTAAAAAGATGAATTGTGGTCTCGATGATGCCTTTTGTAGACTTCTGAAAGAAAAGTACAGGTTTTGAATTCCATTCCTCCACAATCAAGAATATTTCTCTTCCTTTAGGAAGCAATATTGGTTTATAGGCATAGATGAATATAAGAAGTGTACTGGTGGAAAGCTCAGGACAATTGAAGAGCTCCCTTGTCACTTTAAGAGTGGGGATTAGGCACTATAAACTATAAAAATAACATGATCCCCCCAAACTTAAAGTTGCGAGTAATAAACACTCTAATTGTTTATCCAGCACAACTTCAAAGGTCGGAAGTTATGTGGTAGCTTATCAGGTCGTCTTTGGTATATTTATAATGAAAATATTGTATGAACGGCATTGCAGAGCTTGCTGTTGGGAACATTGTAAAGCGTGTTTTGCACGTAATTAGAGAGGAGGATTTTTCAGTTGCGACAAATGCTCTTAGAGGACTGGTATCATCTGCTGGCGGTGATAACAGGGATACTGCTGAACATAAAGATTTCCTAGCTCAAAATGTGGCTGCTGTTGCTGCAGGACCTCCATCGCGCCCCCCTTCATTGCATTCCCTTCTTGACCGCACACCTGATTCGGCAATAGCTCACCACTCTTCCTATATTGGAGATTCTTTCGAAGGAAAAGGAAAATGTAAGCTGCTATAAGCTTAAAGCTTAGGTTCAAAATCCCCCACATATATTTTTTTCTGCCTTGAACATTTTCCCAATATTATTCTAAGTTCGATAATTACAGATTTCAAGTATGAAAATGTTTTCAATTTTGCCGAGCCTCATTTATCAGAGAGAAATACAATGGTCTCTAGCAAAAGCAGCATTCACTTCAAAGCATTTTTGGGTGTTTTGGTGTGTAATGGCATGTTATCCCTTGCAGCAGCCGATAGAAACACAGAGATCTGGAAATTGAAGCATGATGTGATACGGGCAGTTAATGAACTCATCGAAGATATAAACAGTTGCCACGAACAGATTGCAGAACATGCAGTCGAGCTTATTCATCAAAAGTATATATCATCACCACTTAATATCATTTTCTATCTCAAGATGCTTCACATTATTACCTTAAGACTTTTTCCTCCCAATGATATTGATTTCAACTATTTTGCTTTAGACACTCTGGGTCTGGGCATAAGAAGTTACATAATCCGGTTCTAACCAGTTTATTTAAGGTTTCCGAGATCTACTATGGAAGCATAAAAAGAATGATAAACTTGCTAGTTGCAAGTCAGATGTTCTCATTTCATCTTTCAGAAGATTGTATTGCTTACCTTCTTGTTTGATTCATTATATCATCGCACTTTGTATAGCATTGCCCCCATAAAGGGGATTTCGGTCTCGTAGATTGAATTTCTGAATCTTCATTTTATCAGATTTTAAGTGCCATTGGTTACTTCCCTGGGTTTCAGTGCTTGAACAAGGAGTACATATGGTAACACTGAGAAATCTGTTTGATATTTTCCAATACAATGCTGCAAAAGTACCCTGAAACTTGAGTCATTAGATAGGCTGACGGTGCATCTTAAAGCCTCTAAAAGAGTGTATTCTTAAAGAGATATCGTTTGCTTATTCGTTTTAACTTTTTATGTTAATAACTGGTCTTATATGTATTTCTTTAGCCTGAATTTCTCCTCGCTTAACAATCTTGCCTGCGTATATTTGTCACAGCCCTTTAATGTTTGCATTATTTTTAACTATTTCTAATAATTTTCAGTGAGATTATTTTAACTTTTGGTCGTTCAAGAACTGTGAGGGAATTCCTATGTGCTGCAAAAGAGAAAAGATCATTCCGGGTTTTTGTTGCTGAAGGAGCTCCAAAGTATGTAGAAATCTTAATGTGAAAGCAGCTAAAATAGTCTGCCGCCTCACTCCCTTCATTGAGTATTTAATTCCCCTTTCTCTAATGATTCATTTCTATAAATTAGGTATCAGGGGCATGCCCTTGCAAAAGACCTCGTAGCAAGAGGCTTACAGACTACACTGATTACTGATTCTGCAGTTTTTGCAATGATTTCTCGAGTGAACATGGTAATTGCCAACTTCAAATGCCTTGCTCTTTCATTGATGAATATAATTTAGTTGCCTAAAATTGGGACTTCTGGTAAAGGTCGTAGTTGGAGTTCATGCCGTGATGGCTAATGGTGGCGTCTTAGGTCCTGTTGGGTTGAACATGGTTGCACTTGCTGCCAGGAAGCATGCTGTTCCATTTGTTGTGGTTGCTGGTACTCATAAGGTATGCTGACAAAAACATCCTATTGGATAGAACATGTATTCTTTGGAGATTTTCCAGTAGTATTCCTTGATATGCTAAAGCATCAAAAATTTGGAAAAAAAATTTAATATCGCAAAGCTTCTCGCTTTATAGAAGAGCAAGTCTGAAGCCTTCACATGAAACTGTCCAAATGGTAACAATCCATACAAAATCAATGCATATCTGTGTGTTCATGCTCAAAACTGTCCTGCAAATTCTCAATCCTTACGACTTTTGCTTTGACTCTGATACTACCTGTTTGCTTTTTGTTGATGATGCTGTCTTATTTATCTGGCAGCTGTGTCCGTTATATCTACAAAATCCACAAGTCTTGCTAAATGAAATGAGATGTCCATCAGAACTCTTGCAATACGGGGAATTCTCAGATTGCATGGACTTCAGCATTGGCAGCGGCACTCCTCTACTTGATGTTGTCAATCCTGCATTTGATTATGTGCCACCAGAGCTTGTCAGTCTTTTCATTACCGACATGTACGACCATTCTAAGTGTTAGGAAGCAAGCTTGTTTTACTTTTTCTTGGGAAATTAGCTTATCTATCTCCAATTATCACCATTACGAAACAAATTGGCAAAAGTTTAACTGGATTGTCTGTTGTGCAGTTTTATTCTTTTAACTGTAATTATGTTGTGCTCTTATTATTAGAAACTTAATAGCGTATGTGGGTTTTTAAGTACTGGTCATTCTTTACGCTGCAGAGGAGGATATAACCCGTCATTCATGCACCGGCTCATTGCTGATTACTACTCTGCTGACGATGTGAACCTGCCAAAGAAAACCACTTCTTGAAAGGGTGAGTTTTCTTTCTATGTAGGATAAGGTTTTTTTTATTATTATTATTATCCTGTTCTGTGCTGGATAAGTTACTTGCAAAGGCTGTGGAGAAGTTTTCAAGATGTTTTTGTAGTTTACCAGATTCTAAGATAACAATATCGTTTCTTGTGTCTACTGAAATTGACCACCTGGTATTTCTACTTTTGCAGGCATGGCTGAGATCTTGATGCAGACTTTTAGTGGACTGTGAAAACTGAAATGATAGCTTAATAAGGATTCTTGACCCGAAGAAAAAAATAGAATTCAAAATTTAGTTTTTTCTTTTCTTTTCTTTTGGCTCTTGATGACGATACTAATTGCTTGACAAAAAGGAGCCTGAATAGATTTCTTTCCATTTGGCGAAATATGTGCCAACAGATTTAAAATATAGCAATACAGTGTTGCTGTAGGAAAGTTTTTGGTAGAGAAGTGACTGCCTGCAAAACCTAAGTTTCAAACTCTATAAAAGTGAGATCTATCGGCTGAGAATAGTGTACTTTATAATTAACCCAACAAAAGCATTAGTTTCGGTATTGCAATTTTGGGATTATTGAGCTGCTCGTGCAGTGCTTAGAGGCATCATATACTCTCAGAATGACTTCATTTTGATACCCTGTCAGCTCTGTACTGGTGAATTGTCGTAGAAGAGGGTGATGACGCTATTGAAAACTCTTACCTTGTATAAGATGTAAAGGTGTCATGAGAAGCTTGCTAGAAGGAAACTGATGCTCAAGTGCAAACATGAGATGGGATCAAATTTTCGTTTTATTTCCATTCAGCATTTCTTTTTCAGGGTTCCTCCCTCTATCTCTTGGGTGCTCTTTTCTCGGTTAAGTAGCTTCTCCACATCGCTACCTGCATGGGAATGGAACGGGAGCACATGGCTGAATTTGGATATTACATGACCAGAAAAGATATCCGGCCATGGCTCGATGAGTCTGGATCGCATCAATTAGATATCACGATATCTGGTCCGAAATGTTGCTAAAACTACTTGCACCTAGATTGCTTTCTTTTTCAAAATTAAAGCAATCATTCATCCATCCACTTCCAATGATGGCAAAATGCTTGAGCACTGGAAAGAGAAAAGGAAGAACAATCTAGCCTGAAATTTGAGAACCTATTCTGAAAATTTCAAGAACACTAATATAATCTACAACTAGGATTATGTGAAACTATTCGGCATTTCCTGATAGAGGAATCAGTACCATTTTAGATATAAATGAAAAGCCAGAGCACATGAATAAAGAGAAATTGCCAGCTTGTGAGATGTAAAGATGATATCACTGATTTCAGGGAAGAATTCAACAAGACAGGGGATGAATAACAGAAAACCAAAATATACCATCAACTGGAAACAAAACCATAAGGCTCAATTTATTACTTTTTGCGAAGATCTATGCCAGCCTTCTTAGCAACAGCATCCAGTCCGTTCTTCTCTATAGTCTTTAACGCTTTGGTCGACAATCGCAGCTTGACATAGCGCTTGCCAGCTTCCCACCACACCCTCTTGTACTGCAAGTTGACAAACTGCAACTTCTTGGTCTTGTGGTTTGAAAAGGAAACTTTGTTTGCCCTGTTTGCTTTCTTCCCGGTAAAGGGACATATTCTACCTGCCAAAAACAAAAGAAAAAAACGAATCACATAACAGAATTGATCAAAATCAAGCACCAACCGAGTCCGATGTACATGAAGAACAAAAATCAAATAAGCAAGGACTAGCTCTGCCCCGTATCAGACATTAGCAATGCTGGGTTCAATCCAAAAAAAATAAAAGGCCATGTCCATGAAAACACATCAAAACTTTTATTAAATAATCTAGAACAAACGAAAGCAAGAGAAAGAGAGGAAATTTTACGGGCGATGACAGGTTGGAGAGCGGGAGAGAAAGGAGCGGAGAGTGGTTTTGGTGGGTTGTAGGAAATTCTGATGCCACTCAACTGGGAAGTAACAAACCCTATCTCTGAAACCGAAACCAGACTAGTCTTCGAAATAGAAAGCTGCTGTGTTTTGCGGAAGCATATACTGTTTCCAAGCAACACTCCTCCAACCCCTACCCCTATCGCTGTTGTTGCCATTCTCTTCTTCTTCTGTGTTTCCTTTTGTTTATTGCTTGTTATCTTCTCTCAAATTGGCAGAAACGGATAACATGTATTGAGCAGCAGCAGCAGCTACTTCATTTGAGGCCTCTTGTTTTTCTTTCCTTTTCGTATTTGATGGACCGTGACGGTGTGTGTATTCTCTTGGGTTAGGTTGGGCTGGGTTAGGAACCATCAACCTGATCACTCGGGCTGGGCTACACAGGGCCTTAAAAATGGCCTCATAGTGCTATGAAACTCATACGTTCGGCAATATTAAATATATTATCATACATCTATCTATCAACAAAATTACAAAACAAAGAAATGATAAAAAAAATCATAAAATTAGTATTTTTTTGGTTTTAATTTAAAAAATATTTTTTTTCTATATATATATAAAAAAAGGAAGAACAATGGAAGCCAAACTACAAAGAGAGAGGATATACTCCTTTAATAGTTAAAATTATGGTATTGTGATAACTGTTGTGGTTGTGGTTTGAAAAAAGTTGTTTTATAACAAGTACTTTTAGTTAAGGTTGAGTTGGTATTTATATATGTTTGCTTAAAACTATGGTTGAAATTGAGATTAAACAAAAAGTTCTTTAATGTGTTTGATTAAGAATGCTTTTGAAATTGAGCCTATAAAATAATTTAAAATATATATATTAATATTAATGGTTTTTAATTTAAATATTATTGATTTAACTATTGCTATTACATTATGAAATAAATAATACTTTATATAAAATATTTTTTATTGTTCCATTAAACTATCTACAATTTGGGATTGCGATCAAATTCTATAAATGCTACGTGTTCAAGCACTCTCCGTCTAATTTAAGTAGTGTCATTGAATAATATTAAACACTAGTTTTTCGAATAAAATACAATTAAAAAATAAAAGTAATTTTTTTATTTTACTGGATCGGACCCGGTTCAATGCATTTTGAACTTTTGACCGGACTCAGTCCGGCCGGAATAGTAGAGCATGCCTCCACTATTCACGTGAACAAAGTAGCATTAACTAGCGTTTTCATCCGCGCAAAGCAACTTTGTGCTGCTTTCCTTCCCCTTGCGTTTCAAACGTAAAAACATTGTGAGATCCATGAACAGTGAACTATATTTTTTTCTTTACCAAATAGATTGCATCTGTGTTTTAATTAAAACATGCACGCAACCTCATTACCAATTGGCTTCTATTAAAAAACATGATTGATTGAATCATTATGTTATTATTGTATTTATTTTCCAATGAAAACCGATCAATTATATTGATAATATCATTTAAATTTCATTATGCTTTGGTCCAACAACCTAATTAGATTAAGGTTTCTGTTTTTGTTCAAAACAGAAGCAAAAACATAGAGCTTAATTGTTTTGATTTTTACTTCTACAGAAATAAGAACCTGTAACCAGTTGCCAAATTGCCAAATTTTTACTTCTACAGAAAAACAAGTGTAATTTTAAGAATGAGGCTCTTGAAAGTTTTGGTAGCATGTTGCTTGTACAAACAAGTTTTTCGTAGGGAAAACCACAAATGACACTACACAAACCCTAAATTCCTCTTCTTCTTTTTTTATTATTAATTTTTTTTTGTTTTCTGGGAGGGAAGGGTACCTTGGAAAACAGGAACCAAAACTATGGCAATAAGCTTCCCTCCTGTATCGTAAGCATTTACTAGATGAATTATCATCCCACTTTGGAATTAGGAGTTGAACCCTTGACCTTCAACGTACTTGTTGCATATGCAAGAAAGGAAAATATTACATTAGCAAATGTCTCTTTCAGCCTTATCCTTACGTGAATGATCAATTCAGTAGATCAACCTAGTTCAGACCAACCCAGATCCTCAAACTTTCAAACTCCAACCAGTGACTATGATTTCAGCATTTTGCAAGTTTCCCTGCAGTTAAAAAAACATGTTCTCCGACATGTCATATGGAAAAAGGTTGAGATTAAACAAAGGTTCAACACTGCTCCAAATGTCAAAAAGGGTGGCTGTTTTACCAGGCATGAACAGAAAATCCCCTCGTCAGTCTGCATGCACGTGGTTTCCCATTAGTTCATGGCATCTACTAAAACAATCACTTTGGGAATCTGGCAAGGTAAATATCAAGAGGAACATATTCCACCACCACAGCACGGTCATCAAATAACCTTCCATGTAAACAATGCGCTGCCATGCATGCGGCTTCCGTTCTTCTGAACTCCACAAAAACACATCCTCGCTCAAAAATGAGTCCAAGACTACAATCCTGTTCCTTGCAATCTCCCTTCTCGATTGAATTTGGTTTCATTTCCATGCTATCATTCACAAAAGCCTTTTCAACATCTCCACTGACTTCCTCCAGATTCAACTCTTCTCCAGCCATTAATTTGTTATCTCCCACCTCTTTCAAATTCAAATCTTCTCCAGCTGTTGATTTGTTTTCCACATCGACTTCCTCAATTTCAATGTCATCAGTGACCTTGTCAACATTGCTGTCTGACACATCTTGAGGGGGTTCTTGAGAATCAGATGAACTCTTGCATGCTAAGTCTTGAACAGCCATATCACTGTCAACCTGACCTGGTTGGCATGGCTCATCCTCCATGACATCACTTGCTGGTTTATCATCACCAATGCTGTTGCCTTCCATAAACTTTTGGTCAATAGATCCTCTGATGTTCCTTGTTTTAGGATTTGTTCCATCACAACCTAAGCTTTGTGTAGCTTCAGCAGATACCGTATCATCATTGAATTCGCATGATTTTGAAGTGGATATGGTAATTGCAGCACACTTGACAACATTAATGGATTTAACAGAGCCAAACCTGCAGGTTTGAGAGGTGAACATATATTCCAAACCATGATCCAAATTACTATCAAGTTAAAAAGCAATAATGAAAAATTTGTTTACTAGTACCTGGCACACTCTAAACGCACATCTTCCAATACTTCTTCAACTTCCGTGTTAGATAGGGATGAAAGGCTTTCTGAATCAAACTATTTAATATTGAGAAAAGGACAAGGATAAAATAGATAGTTAAAAAAATATATCAATCCAAAATAAAGTTTAAATATAGAAACATGAAAGAATTACCAAAATAATATATACCAAGAACATAATACCATACCACATTTTTAAGCTTTAAGACTTCTGTAGGCTTCTCAAGAAGTGCCTTTGCATGCTGAGAGATCTGGCCAAATTGTGAATTTCCATCACTTCCCTAAAATGTGGTGCTTCTATGTTAGTTCCCTTCACCATGTGATGCGTAGAGTTGATATTAAATTTTCAGTAGAGAAATCAGGGTGGTGAGGAACTACCGAGGAGGATGCATTTGGAACAGCTTGAATGGCAGTTATTACTTGCCCTCCTAACTTCATACCATTGAGACCCGCACAAGCCTTGAAAGTAACCGATTCGTCTGCATACTGATATCAAGAGTATAGATGAGTTCTTTGACAGTCAAGCTCAGGAGAAAGGGAGGATTAAGTTACAAAGAAAACAATAATGAACAAAGAAGCACAGTAAAATTCACGTAAAGGAGAACCTTAAGTGTTCTAACATCACAGTGGTATGCCTCTCTTGAAGCAAATGTAAGCAACAGCACAAATATGCTATATTACCTCTAGGAAGGCAAATGGCTCATCAGGATCCTTACTATTCTCAAACTGGTATGCCTTCAGAGGTCCAAAGGCACTAGCAATCTCCATGAGCTATAAAAGCAGCAAGAACATCGTTGTCACTTACAGAACCGAGGAAATTGGAGAAATGCAAATAAAATAAAGGATATGGAAGGCAGAAAGGGTGCAGGAATTTTGGAGAGAGAGATGGACGAGTGTATGGGAATGCAGGAACCCTAGAGGCCATTCTCTGAAGGAACACTATACACAAAGAATTGAAAATTTCAGAGTCAAATTACCATTTTAGAAGAAAGAACCTTTGAAATTCCACCAATGAAAATCTGCACAAATAACTCAAAACAGAAAAATAAGCACAAGATTGTAAATATAAATCAGAGCAAGTAGCATAACAGGTAACTAGATACGAGCAATAGAGACTCACTACAAGATAAAATTACATTTAATAATAATGAAAATCCAACCAGTAAAAATAATAAGAAATAAACACAAAGGAGGTGGTGATTAAATGGATAAAAGCAAGGAACAGTTCCTTTCAGGTCTACAACTGAAGGACAAAAATAAAAGCATGGCTAAATCAGTTTCACCCTGTAAAGTCTCAAGTCTCAGCTACACACCAGTTGTTTTATGCTACTAGCTTAGCAAGAGCAGTGGTGAATAGGGGTTTAAGCACAAGCTATTTTATGAGTACAACAATTCACTGCAATTAAATTATATTGGGACCTCCACTTTCACCTTAAAAACAGCCCAGTCAAGCAGCCAGAGTGATCTTGGCCATCCACAAACCATTATATTCTAGTCATCAAATTCCTTTTTAGTTTTAGCACACTTGCAACATCAAGGCTATCCTATGTTCCATGGCTTTTAATATTTCCAAATTCTATTGCAACTGCCAGTTCACAATAAAAAAAGTTCCCCTGTCCCTCCCCGTGTGGTCACTAAATCCTGAAATTTGTCTCACCCATGTGGTAGAAGAAAGCATTTTTCTGTGAATGCTGAAAATCATCTTTTCAAATATAAGAAAAGGAAAGAGGTGGGGGAAACAAAGAAAAATTTCAGTTCATCAGTTAATGTCATTAACAAGGAATTTCTTGAACTTCCATTGGAAACACATGCAAACTGAAAATTGCCACTCGAGGTTCACAATTAAATTAAAAAAAAAAGTTATAAGAAAGAGGAAATAAAAACCCTAGCTTTTTGTTCATGCCAGAGAACCAAAAAAGACCCGGCTAACTGGAAGTTAAAGCAAACACAAAAATCAGTTAGAAGGATGATGGTGCACACCTTGTGAGGTGAATCCTTAACAATATCACCAATTGCATCAATTGCAGCAGCTGATTTTTCTAGCTCACCAGTCTGCATGAAAATAGCAACTGTCTGAAAACCTGCTACATGGATAATAACCACAATATACCTCAGAAAAAGCAAAGAAGAAACTGAAAGCATCAATTGAACAAAAAAATAGCTTCTGTTTACAATACACAAATTCAAGCAACGAGTATAAAATCAAACAGATTTCGTGAAAACTGAGGGATATGAGGCAATAAATAAAATATAATCCGTATATTCTAATTTAATAACACCAAATGTGCATGAGCTTCTGTTTTACAGTACCAATTCCATGATCAAAAGGCTTATATCCCTAAAAAAGTTCAAATGCATTGATAATCAAGGTGAGAGACTGTGTATGCCACAGAAACAGTACTGTGAGATCAAGATTGAACCTGCATATTGGTTTGTTTCCAGCAAACATAGAGCAAACCTATTATGTCATCAGCCCTGCTTTCATCTAGGGCAGACATGATGCCAGAATTAACATAATAGAGAAATAATGATACAAGAACATCAAAAAAGTTACTCGATGAAAGGAAATATCCTTTTAGTCAAAACTATGAACTTCAAATTGTTAGATCTTATTGATCCCTTCAATAAACAGTTTTTACCATATCTCTCGTGTTTTCTCTAAATTCTATACAGAATTGAACTTAAAGAAGAGAAATTAACATCAATAACAGAATGTGCAAAACCATGCCAATGTTATGAGGAGAATATTTAGCTGACAACATCATGCCACTCAAAAATTATAATGTAAGTAAATATGCAGGGAAAATCAGAGTTGATAACAGAGAATGACAGAACTAACCTATATATATACACCTTAAAGCATTATTGAATTAGCACATTAAATACATAACATACAGCACTGCATTTCCTTAGACGAAAAAATTACTGTTTGAGCAGCCTAGATCAGTAGCCCAAAACCAATGCCAGAGAAAGAAGCACCATCAAACTCGTCACTACACCTGGATATCTTCTTATTTAGGAGACAGCTTCATCACCATCCAGTACGTGAAATATCACACACCCAATATAAACATCCTATTTAAGAGATTCCAACATGACAGTCAGAATAAATCTCATGTAACTAGGCAAACAGAATATTCCATGTGCAATATAAAGTTTGTGAAGTTACAGAAACAGTTCCTATGTTAAATTTGTGGACAATCTTGCTTTGCTTCCACAGAGCTAGCAAAATCTGAGTCTATGAAAACCAATGACAAAATCATGCAAGATCTCACAATAATGAGGCCCTCGCCTATATGATAAGGACTAAGAAATCTTCCATGACCCACAATTTTGAATATACCAAAACCACAAAATCCTGAACTAGACAACTCCATAAAGTATAGCTCCTGTGTTTGGTATTTGCATATGACACAAGGGTTCATTTTATCTAAATACATACTTTTATACGAGTAGCACAGAAACTTTTAAGGATGGTCTAATATTCAAGGCACACACCTCAAAATAGTTTCCAGAATACAGTCCACTAGTTGATAGCACTGATACCCAGTGAACTGCAAACTGCTGCAATTACATACAGAACAAGCTCACTTCACTGTACCATGGAAGCATGCTCCTCTCTCACATGCATGTGAGATCTGTTGGTAGTTGTCATAAGTGAGACACATGTGCATGTGAGAGGAAGCAAGTATGCTCCAAGAGTATGCTATAATTTTAACCAAAACAGTCAAAAAGAGTAACTGCAAGTGTTACAACTCCCCATTTATAAATGATGGGGAGAATAAGAGAGTAAAAACTTCACATCAGGAGCCACCTCTTTCTTGGTAAACCCAATATTATTTGGCCTACAAATAGATTGACCATTGATATTTGCATTAAACTTCGTCTTTTTGAAAGCCTTTAGATACAAAAGATCAATAAAATACTAAATGCATACAACAAATACACAATAATGAATTGTAGGTTCAAGAGCAGCTAATGCATCTGAGAGCAAAACTGTCACAGGAGTTATGATAAAAGCCAAAACCTCTCTTTCTGATCAGTAGCTGCATTATGTGTTATAACTAATTTTCTGTGCAATATTTTACAAACAGTTAGATGCATTGAATTCATTCTCTTGTTAACCAATGCAACCAAACTTTATAAGTTGTTGACTTGGTAAAACACCCATTTGCAAAGAAATAATACCATTCTTGCAAAATGATTGTTCAGGAGCAGGTAAAATATTTGCAGACAAGATTAACTAGTAGAATCATAACCTGACATTTTAAGCCTAAATCTAATGTGAATAAATACATGCC
>Ga0325401_1002595_pt1 | contig 16172 bp, 18 predicted proteins | sample PopdelMetagenome_FD_205666 | JGI IMG/M metagenome (GOLD analysis project Ga0325401, IMG submission 205666) | Populus deltoides microbial communities from Bellville, Georgia, United States - Xylem-PdKOR-R2 | ecosystem: Host-associated > Plants > Phyllosphere > Stem > Wood/Secondary xylem | place...
TCGGCGAGGGTGACGAGGTCATGCTGCGCGGCCCGCACGTCATGGACGGCTACCACAATCTCCCCGAGGAGACCGCCCGGGCGCTCACCCCCGACGGCTGGCTGCACACCGGCGACAAGGGCAGCATCGACGCCGACGGCTTCCTCACCATCACCGGCCGCATCAAGGAGCTGTTCAAGACCTCCGGCGGCAAGTACATCGCCCCGCCGGCCATCGAGTCGAAGTTCAAGGCGCTGTGCCCCTACGCGAGCCAGTTCATGGTCTTCGGCGAGGAGCGCAACTTCGTCGTCGCGCTGATCACCCTCGACCCCGACGCCATCGCCGGCTGGGCGGCCGAGAACGGCATGGCCGGCCAGTCCTACACCGAGATCGTCCGCGCGCCCGCCACCCGCGAGATGGTCGGCGGGTACGTCGAGCAGCTCAACGAGCGGCTCAACCGCTGGGAGACGGTGAAGAAGTGGGAGCTGCTCGACCACGACCTCACCATCGAGAGCGGTGAGCTCACCCCGTCGATGAAGGTCAAGCGCAACGTCGTCGCCGCCAACAACAAGGAGCGGCTCGAGGCGTTCTACGTCTGACCGCCTCCAGGGCTGCCTCCGTCTGACGGCTCGTCGCCCGCTCGCAGGTCTCCCACAGGGGACGCACAGCCGGCGCTCCCACGCTGGGGGCATGAGCGCACACGAGCACGGGCACGGGCACGACCACGGACGCGGGTACGAGGGGCACGACGAGCACCGCGAGGGCCTCGCTCACGACCTGCCGCAGATGCAGGAGCGCGGCATGGTCCGACGCGCCGTCGGACGCCGCGGTCTGCTGGGGGTCGTCGGCGGGCTCGGCGCCGCGGCCGCGCTGGCGGCGTGCGGCGCCGACGACACGGTCGATCTCAGCTCGTCGAGCACCTCGTCCTCCCCGGGGGCGGCCGGCGGCCCCGGTGGGACCCCACCCGACGGCGGCCAGGGCGGCGGAGGAGCAGTCTCCCAGGAGGGTCTCGACGACGGTGACATCCCCGAGGAGACCGCCGGCCCCTACCCCGGCGACGGCAGCAACGGGGTCGACGTGCTGAGCGAGTCCGGCATCGTCCGCCAGGACATCCGCTCCAGCTTCGGCGACGCGAGCGGGGTCGCCGAGGGGGTGCCGCTGACGATCCGCCTCGCGGTCTACGACAACAGCAGCGCCGGCCTGTCGGCGTACGCCGGTGCCGCGGTATACCTCTGGCACTGCGACCGCGACGGCAACTACTCGCTCTACTCCGACGGCATCACCGAGGAGAACTACCTGCGCGGGGTGCAGGAGGTCGCAGCCGACGGCACGGTGAGCTTCACCAGCATCGTCCCGGCCTGCTACTCCGGTCGCTGGCCGCACCTGCACTTCGAGGTCTACCCCTCCCTCGACGACGCGACCAGCGCCTCCGGCAAGCTGCGCACCTCGCAGATCGCCCTGCCGCAGGACGTCTGCGAGACCGTCTACGGCACGGCCGAGGGCTACGAGGCGTCGGTCGACAACCTCGCCCAGGTGAACCTCGACAGCGACAACGTGTTCGGCGACGGACACTCGCTGCAGCTCGCGACGCTCACGGGCTCGGTCGACGAGGGCTACACCCTCGCCCTCAACGTGCCTGTCTGAGGTCGCGCCCGGATACTGGTCGGGTGCCCTCCGCCCCACCCGTCGGCGTCCCCGCGCCGTCCGACGGCAGCCTCCCGGCCGCCGCGCTGGGCGAGCTGGGGGAGCGCCCGTTCGGCGTCTACGTCCACGTGCCGTTCTGCACGGTGCGCTGCGGCTACTGCGACTTCAACACCTACACCGTCGCCGACCTCAGCACCGCCGGCGGCGTGCCCGGCGCCTCGCGCACGACGTACGCCGGGGCGGCCGTGCAGGAGGTGGCCCTCGCCCGTGAGGTGCTCGGGGGCCCGGTGCCCGTCGAGACGGTCTTCGTCGGAGGCGGCACCCCGACGCTGCTCGCCCCCGACGACCTCGCCGCGGTGCTCCGCGCCGTCGACGACCAGCTCGGCCTGGTGCCCGGCGCGGAGGTGACGACCGAGGCCAACCCCGACAGCGTGACGCTCGCCGGCCTCGAGACGCTGCGCGAGGCCGGCTTCACCCGGATCTCCTTCGGCATGCAGTCGGCGGTGCCGCGGGTGCTCGCGGTCCTCGACCGCACCCACGACCCCGAGCGGGTGCCGCAGGCGGTGGCCTGGGCGCGCGAGGCGGGCTTCGACCAGGTCAGCCTCGACCTCATCTACGGCACGCCGGGGGAGAGCGCCGCCGACTGGGAGGTCTCGCTCGACGCGGCGCTCGCCTGCGAGCCCGACCACGTCTCGGCGTACTCCCTGATCGTCGAGGACGGCACCGCGCTGGCCCGGCGGGTGCGCCGCGGCGAGCTGCCGATGCCCGACGAGGACGACCTCGCCGACAAGTACGCCGTCGCCGACGCGCGGCTCACCGCGGCCGGGCTCGGGTGGTACGAGGTGTCGAACTGGGCCCGGCCCGGCGCGCAGTGCCGCCACAACGTCCTCTACTGGACCGGCGCCGACTGGTGGGGCGTCGGGCCGGGTGCCCACAGCCACGTCGGCGGCATGCGCTGGTGGAACGTCCGCCACCCCGCGGCGTACGCCGAGCGGATCGCGGGCGGGCTCAGCCCCGCCCACGAGCGCGAGCTGCTCGAGCCCGAGGACCGCCGCGTGGAGCGGGTGCTGCTCGAGCTGCGCCTGCGTGCGGGGCTGGAGCTGTCGGTGCTCGACGACGCCGGCCGCGCGAGCGTGCCCGAGCAGGTCCGGCGGGGCCTCGTCGACGTGGTCGGCGACCGGCTGGTGCTCACCGACCGGGGTCGGCTGCTGGCCGACGGCGTGGTGCGCGACCTGCTGCCCTGACCCGTCCTGGACCCGACCCCGACGCTTCCCTGAGAGCCCGCCGATCGGGGGCTCCGGCTGCCTAGGGTGGGGCCATGACCACCGGTCCCGACGAGTCCCGACCCGAGCCCCAGCCCGGCCAGCAGCCCGAGCCGACCCAGCCCTACGGCTCGGTCCCGCCCCCGCCGCCACCCCCGCCCGCACCGGGCCAGGTGCCCTACGGCGCCCCGGTCGGCGGGCCCTACGCGGCGGCCGCGCCCGGCGCGCCGTACGGCATCCACCCGGGCACGGGCATCCCGTACTCCGACAAGTCGAAGATCGTCGCCGGCATCCTGCAGATCCTGCTGCCGTTCGGCATCGGCCGCTTCTACATCGGCGACACCCGGCTCGGCGTGATCCAGCTGGTCGTGACCCTGGTGACCTGCGGCCTCGGCAGCCTGTGGCCCATCGTCGACGGCATCATCATGCTCGTGACCGACAGCAAGGACGCCCGGGGCTACGTGCTGCGCAGCTGAGCACCGCGCCCCTCGCGGCTCACTCCTCGGCGCAGACGAAGTCGATGAGCTCCTCGACCCGCCCGAGCAGGGCGGGCTCGAGGTCGCCGTACGACGAGACCCGGCTGAGGATCTGCTGCCAGGCCCGCGCGATGTCGGTCTGGGTCTGGTGCGGCCAGCCGAGGTGGGCGCACACGCCCTTCTTCCACTCGACCGAGCGGGGGATCGTGGGCCAGGCGGAGAGGCCGAGGCGGTCGGGCTTGACGGCCTGCCAGACGTCGACGAAGGGGTGGCCGACGACGAGGACGTGCTCGCCCAGGGGCGAGCGGGCGATCTCGTGGGCGATCCGGCTCTCCTTGGAGCCGGCCACCAGGTGGTCGACGAGCACGCCGACCCGGCGGTCCGGGCCGGGTGCGAAGTCGCGCAGGTGGCCGGCGAGGTCGTCGACGCCGCCGAGGTACTCGACCACGACGCCCTCGATGCGCAGGTCCTCGCCCCACACGCGCTCGACGAGCTCGGCGTCGTGGCGACCCTCGACGTAGATCCGGCTGGCGCGGGCGACCCGCGCCCTGGCGTCGTGGACGGCGATCGAGCCAGAGGCGGTCCGGGTCGGCCTGGCCGGAGCGGTGCTGCGGACGGGGGCGACGAGGATGACCGGCTTGCCCTCGAGCAGGAACCCCGGGCCGAGCGGGAAGGTGCGACGGCGTCCGCGGCGGTCCTCGAGGGTCACCGTGTGCAGGTCGCGCTCGACAGCCACGATCTCGCCGACCCAGTCGGCCGTGACCTCCTCGACGACGGCTCCGAGCTCGGCGGGCGCCTCGACGGCGCGGCCGCGCTTGGGCGCGCGCCAGTCGGTCGAGAGGACGTCGGCCCCGTAGCGATCAGCCATGCCGACGACCCTAGGCAGCGCCACCGACACCGAGCGGCAGCACACGCCGCTCCGGGTGCTACTGCGTCGACGACTGCTCCTCGTCGCTCTCGCCGTCGCTCCCGTCCTGGCCGCCGTGGTCCCCGTGGTCCCCGTGGTCCCCGTGGTCCCCGTGGTCCCCGTCGTCGCCGTCCCACTGGTCCGGCGTCTTGCCCTCCTCCAGCAGCTCACCGGGGGCCAGGTCGCCCGCGGTCTCGGCGGGGTCGAGGCCCTCGGCCAGCGGGTTGTCCTCCCCGGGGCGGACGTCCTCGGGCAGCACGGAGTCGTCGACCTCGCCGGGGGTGTGCTCGGCAGGGGTCTCGGCAGGGGACTCGGCAGGGGACTCGGCGGCGTTCTCGGCGGCGTTCTCGGTCATGGTCGGGAGGTACCCGTCCGTGCCGTCGAGACCCGGGTCACACCAGCGGCAGCCGCTTCTGGCTGCGGGGCAGGTGCTCGTATCCCCGACGCACGGCGTCCGCCAGGTGCTCGACCGGGAAGGGCCACTCGGCCGCGCCCAGCGCCTCGCCCACGGGCACCCCACGCGAGGCGAGGTCGCGGATGGTCTCGGCGACGATCCCGATCTCGTTGCGCTGCTGCTCGACGAAGTCGCGGTCGATCGGGCGCCCGTGCCCGGGCACGACCACCGAGGAGGTGGTCAGCAGCCCGATCACCAGGTCGAGGGCGAGCGGCCACTCCATCGGCCAGCAGTCGGGGCCGAAGCCGGGGACGTCGCCGCGCTCGGACTGCTCGACCAGGTCGCCGGCGAGCACGACGTCGGCGTCGGGCACCCGCACCACGAGGTCGCCCGAGGTGTGGGCGCGCCCGGGGTGGACGAGCTCGACGGCGCGCTCGCCCAGGTCGAGGGTGGTCACGCTCGAGAAGGTGTGGTCGGCCGGCACGATCTCGGTCGCCTGCACCTCCGCGCGGTGCGGGTCGTCGGCGTTCTCCGGCTCGTCGTAGAGCGCCTGGATGCGACGGCCCGCGGGCACGGTGGCCTCGGCGGCGGCCTTGTGGGCGTGGATCGGCACGTCGCCGTAGGCCGCGCGGAAGGCGCCGTTGCCGAAGGTGTGGTCGAAGTGCTCGTGGGTGTTGACGACCCCGAGGACGGGCCCCGCCCCCGGGCCGAGACGCGCCGCCAGGGCGCGGACCTCCTCGACCACGCCGCGCGCCGCCGTCTCGGAGGCGTGGGTGTCGACGACGAGCAGGCCGGCCTCGCCGGCGACCACCGAGACGTTGACGTCGAACCATTCGTGGCGGGCGACCCACACCCGGTCGGCGACCTCGACGAACGGCACGGTGGACGGCACCCGGCCAGCGTAGGCCGGGGGAGGGTCCTCAGCAGATGCCGGCGTGCAGCTCGTGGCGCAGCAGCAGCCCGAGCTCCTCGACCGTGCGCGCGGGACGCGAGAACCACAGGCTGGTGCGGTGGGCACCGCGGGTGTCGATCCAGCCGAGCTCGGCGCCGTGGGCGGTGAGGTCGGTGAGCGAGACGTCGAGCAGCTGCTCGACCGGGGTGCCGGTGGTGCGGGCGACGACCTGCGCGAGGTCCTCGCGGTGGCAGTCGTTGGCGTGCTCCACCGAGCGCTGGAGGTAGCCGCGGTTGAGGACTAGCTCGGGGGAGCGGAACGCCCGCAGCGGCACCCGGACCTGCGCCCCGTCGCGGTGCAGCACCACGAAGTCGAGGTCGAGGCCGACGTCGAGCCGCAGGTCGCCGCAGCACGCGCAGGCCGCGGTGCCCTGGCTGGTGAGCCGGCCGGCCACGGTCAGCGTGGCGCTGCGCTCGGCGGAGCCCTCGGGGCCGACGCCGCTCGCGAAGGTCACGAGGGCGCTGCTGCCCTCTGCGGCGGCCCGGGCCATCAGCGACCCGGGGCGGCACCAGAACGTCGGGGTGCCGGCCTCGTCGCGCAGCCCGAGCTGGGAGTCGGCGCCGACGTGCGGGTGCCCGTCGACGACGAGCTCCACCTCCGCCGGACAGGCGAGGATGCTGCGGGCCAGGTCGAGGTCGTCGGCGGTGCACGTGGTCACGTCGACCAAGGTAAGGCAAACCTAACTCTCACGACAAGCATCGCGGGTGATGTGTCTGCGGGGGCGTGAGCGAGGGCGGTGACGAGGTGTCTGCGGGGGTGGCGGCGAGTAGCATTGGCACTCGGCCCAGGTGAGTGCCAGGGCCGGCCCCGAGCGGGCGCCGAGCAGCGGAGGTGGGACGTGCAGGAGGAACGCCGTCTGGCCGTGCTGCGGGCGATCGTCGAGGACTACGTCGCGACCGAGGAGCCGGTCGGCTCCAAGGCCCTCGTGGAGCGTCACGGGCTGGGCGTCTCGCCCGCGACCGTGCGCAACGACATGGCTGCGCTCGAGGACGAGGGCTACATCACCCAGCCCCACACCAGTGCCGGCCGGGTGCCGACCGACAAGGGCTACCGCCTCTTCGTGGACCGGCTCAGCACCGTCAAGCCGATGAGCGCCGCGGAGCGCAAGGCGATCGCGACGTTCCTCGACGGGGCCGTCGACCTCGACGACGTCGTCACGCGGTCCGTGCGGGTGCTCTCGCAGCTGACGCGGCAGGTCGCGATGGTGCAGTACCCCACCCTGTCGCGCTCGACCGTGCGGCACGTGGAGCTGGTGGCGCTGGCCCCCACCCGGCTGCTCGTGGTCCTGATCCTCAGCACGGGCCGGGTCGAGCAGCGCGTCGTCGAGCTCGGCTCCGACCTCACCGACGAGGTGCTGGCCGACCTGCGCTCGCGGGTGCTGGGGGCGGCGGTCGGCCAGGTCATCGCGACGGCCGTCGACCAGCTGCGCGCCGTCGTCCCCCCGGTCGACGGCGACGACGTCGCCAAGGTCGTCGACGTGCTGGTCGAGGCCATGGTCGACGAGCGCTCGAGCGAGCGGATCGTGGTCGGCGGTGCCGCCAACCTCGCCCGCTACGGCGACAGCTTCGACTCCGCCGTGCGTCCGCTGCTCGAGGCGATCGAGGAGCACGTCGTCCTGCTCAAGCTGCTCGGCGAGGCGACCGGCTCGAGCGGCGGCGGGGTCACCGTGCGCATCGGTGCCGAGGGGCCCTACGAGCAGCTCTCGTCCACCAGCGTGGTCACCACCGGCTACGGCCCGCGCGACGAGGCGGTCGCGATGCTGGGCATCGTCGGGCCGACCCGCATGGACTACCCGGGCACGATGGCTGCGGTGCGTGCCGTGGCCCGCTACGTCTCCCGCATCCTCGACGAGGGCTGACCGCCGCTACCCGGACGTCCGCCCCCCCACGACTTCGCTTCGCCTCGCACCACCCGAGAGGAACCATGAGCCAGGACCTGTACGGCCTCCTCGGCGTCAGCCGTGACGCGGACGCCGAGACCATCAAGAAGGCCTACCGCAAGGCCGCGCGCAAGCTGCACCCCGACGTCAACCCCGACCCGGAGGCCAACGCGCAGTTCCAGGAGGTCGGTCGCGCCTACGAGGTGCTGAGCGACCCGCAGAAGCGCGCGGCGTACGACCGCGGTGGCGACCCGTTCGGCCAGGGCGCCGGGGGCTTCGGGCAGGGTGCCGGCTTCTCGTTCACCGACATCATGGACGCCTTCTTCGGCGGCCAGGCGGGCGGTGCCGGCCAGGGTCGCGGCCCCCGGCCGCGCCAGCGCCGCGGCCAGGACGCCCTCATCCGGCTCGAGGTCCAGCTGGCCGAGGCGGCGTTCGGCGTCTCGCGCGAGCTCAAGGTCGACACCGCGGTCGTCTGCGGCACCTGCGGCGGCGAGGGCTGCGCCCCCGGCACCCACCCGCAGGTCTGCGAGACCTGTCGCGGGGCCGGCGAGGTCGCCCAGGTGCAGCGCTCGTTCCTCGGCGAGATCCGCACCCTGCGCCCGTGCGCGGCGTGCCGTGGCTTCGGCACGACCATCCCCGACCCCTGCCGCGAGTGCGGCGGCGACGGCCGGGTGCGCTCGCGGCGCACGCTCACCGTCAAGATCCCCGCGGGCGTCGACACCGGCACCCGCGTGCAGCTCGCCGACGAGGGCGAGGTCGGCCCCGGTGGCGGTCCCGCCGGCGACCTGTACGTCGAGATCCACGTCGCCAAGCACGAGACCTTCACCCGCCACGGCGACGACCTGCACTGCACCGTCACCGTCCCGGTGACCGCGGCCGCGCTCGGCACCAGCTTCGAGCTGCCGACGCTGGAGGCCGACGTCGTCTCGGCCGAGGACGCCACCACCGACCTCGAGCGGTCCTTCCAGCTCGAGATCGAGGCCGGCACCCAGTCGGGTGCCGAGCAGGTGCTGCGCGGTCGTGGCGTGCCCGGCCTACGCGGCGGGCGCGGCGACCTCGTCGTGAGCATCGCCGTCGAGACCCCGACCCGCCTCGACGCGCGCCAGGAGGAGCTCCTGCGCGAGCTCGCCGAGCTGCGCGGCGAGGAGCAGCCGACCGGCCGGGTGCGTCCGGGCCGGAAGTCGGCGTTCGGTCGGCTGCGCGACGCGTTCCACTGAGCTGCGGGACGGCCACCTCGTGACCTCGCACGTCCACCTCGTCCCCAGCCTGGCCGGGGCCGCCGCGGGCTCCGAGGTGGTCGTGGAGGGCGCCGAGGCCCACCACGCGGTCGCCGTGCGCCGGATCGCGGTGGGCGAGGAACTGGTGCTCACCGACGGTGCCGGCGCCTGGGCGCGCTGCGAGGTCGCAACCACCGCGAAGCAGCGACTGGTCGCGACGGTGCTCGAGGTCGAGCGGACGCCCGAGCCGACCCCGGCCGTCGAGGTCGTGCAGGCGCTGCCCAAGGGCGAGCGCGGCGAGCTGGCCGTCGAGGTCCTGACCGAGATCGGGGTCGCGCGGGTCGTGCCGTGGGCGGCGTCGCGCTCCGTCGCGGTGTGGCGCGGCGAGCGCGCCGCCAAGTCGCTGGGCAAGTGGCGTGCGACCGCGCGCGAGGCCGCCAAGCAGGCCCGCCGGTCCTGGCACCCCCGGGTCGACGAGCTCGCCGGCACCGAGGCCGTGGCCGCCCACCTCGCTGCGGCACCGCTCGCGCTCGTGCTGCACGAGGAGGCGACGGCCTCCTTGGCCGAGGCGATGGCCGAGGCGCTGGCCGACGGGGTGCCCGAGCGCGTCGTGCTCGTCGTCGGTCCCGAGGGCGGGCTCGCGCCGGACGAGCTGGCGGCCTTCGAGGCCGTCGGTGCGCGCACCGTCAGGCTCGGCGACGAGGTGCTGCGCACCTCCACCGCCGGCCTCGCCGCCGTCAGCGCGGTCCTCTCGCGCACCGGCCGCTGGGGAGCTCCCCCCGGCTGACCGGGGAAAAGGTGCACCCAGGGGGCGACATTCCGCCCCCCAGGTACACCTTTCCCCGGCTGACCGGGGAAATGTCCGCCCCGGTCAGCGCGCGAGCAGGGCGTCGACCCGCGCGACCTCCTCGTCGAGCTCGTCGCGCTCGGTCGGGGTCAGGTCGCGGAAGAGCTGCACGACGCTCACGCGGCCCTCGACCACGCGCCACAGGCCGTTGAGCCACCCGTCGACGAAGACCGTGTGCGCGACCGCGCCGTTGGCGCCCTGCCAGTTGCCGCGGCTCCCGGGCGTGGTCACCCGGTCGCGCTGGGCGTGGGCGAGCCAGAGCTCGTCGTAGGTGCCGAGCAGGCGGACCGGGGCGTGCTCGTCGCCGTCGGCGAGGACCCCGTCGGGGACGTCGAAGAGCGTCGCGCCCTGCTCGTCCTCGTGGCGCACGAGGTCGTCCATCCGGGTCACCACGGGCCGCAGCCGCGAGACGCCCGACCAGACCGAGACGTCGGCGGCGGTGGCCGGCCCGAACGCGCGCAGGTAGCGCCGCACCGCGTCCTCGGCGCTCACGCCCTGCAGCGGTCGGCCGGTCCAGCGCTCGAGGTGCTCGAGCACGATGCCGCCGCTGCCCCGCCAGGTGCCGCGCGGGGGCAGCTGCACCAGGGGCATCGTCGTGCGCGCCACGACGCCGAGGTCGGCGGCCGGGGCGCCCAGCCGGGCGGCCAGCTGCTCGGTGAGGTCGCGCTGGTCGACCGGACCGCCGGCCAGCACCTCCTCGGCCGCGGCCCACACCTCGCCCATCGGCACGGCGACCCGGCGCGCCAGCTGCCGCTCGAGGGCCGGCTGGAGCCAGGGCCGCAGGGCCAGCGCGTCGTCGGCGGTGTGCAGGTGCAGGGTGCCGCGCAGCGTGCCGAGCCGCACGAGCGAGGCGTCCTCCAGCCCCGCCGTGACGGCGCGGGGGTCGAGGTCGTCGATGCGCGCGGCCAGCGACAGGTACGGCGGCAGCGTCTCCTGCGCCTGCAGCCCGCCGAGGTGGTGCACCACCTCGGCCGGCCCGAGCCGGGTGCGCTCCAGCAGGTGCTGGCGCGCAAGCAGGGTGCGGTTGAGCCGGCGGGGGCTCAGGCGGGCCACGGGCCGCGCCTCACTGGACGGTGACGGTCCTGGTGTCCTCGGTGGGTCCGCCGCCCTCGCCGCCGGACGGGTCGTCGGTCATCGCGACGAACGTGTAGGTGCCGGGTGCCACGCCCGTCAGGTCGACGGTGGCCTGCCAGGGGTAGAGCGCGTCGATCCACCCGTCGGCCTGCGCGGCGCCGTCGACGACCGCGGTGCCCGTGCTGTCGCGCAGCTCCCACGGCACCGTGCCCTCGAATGACGACGCGACGCCCGAGGCGGTGAGGGAGCCGCTGACGGTGGCGCCCTCGGCGGGGTCGGAGACGTTGACGAGCGCGAGCACCTCGGTGAACTCCGCGGGCGTGAACCCGCCCTCGGGTGCCGTCAGGCCGAGCACCGGGCTGGGTGCCCCGTCGAGGGTGAAGGTCACCGGGAGCTGCTGCTGCAGCACGCCCTGCACGGTGTGCACGACCTGCTGCACGGCGAGCCTCGCCTGCTTCGGGGTGGTCCCGGCCGGCGCCGCGGCCCAGCTCGCGTCGGGCAGGGCGACGTCGATCGTGGTGCCCGTGCCCGCCACCGTGAGGGTGCCGTCCGGCAGGAGCGTGGTGTAGTCGGGGTCCGTCGCGTCGCCGGAGGTGATCAGCGCCAGCGCCTCGTCGACCGGTGAGACGCCCGAGACGTCGCGGAACTCGCGGAAGAGCCGCTGCCCCCGCGGGGTGTCGCCGACGAAGTACGCCGGCACCAGGGCGGGCTCCGCGCCGCCGCTCGCACTCGGCGAGGGGTCGGCCGACGTGGTCGTCCCGCTCGGCTCGCCGGAGGTCGGGGCCGAGGTCGCGGGGGCCGACGGCGCGCTGGTGGTCGACCCCTCCCCGGGATCGCCCGCGGTGTCGTCCTCCGTGCCGCACGCGGTCAGCGCCGCGCCGGCGACGACCGTCGCGGTGAGGAGACCGGCGACGCGGGTGCGGTGGGTCCTACGGGTGCTCATGAGGTCATTGTCGCTGGGACGTGTGTGACTGGTGGGACCTCGAGACCCGCCGCGAGGCGCGTGTCGGCCCCCCGGCCCCCCGACGGTGCTGTGGCACGATCGCGGCGTGGCCGACTGCCTGTTCTGCAAGATCGTCGCCGGCGAGCTCCCCGCCGACGTCGTGCACACCACCGAGCGCACCGTCGCCTTCCGCGACCTCGCCCCCCAGGCGCCCACGCACGTGCTGGTCGTCCCGCGCCAGCACTTCGCCAATGCCGCGGAGCTCGCGGCGGGCGACCCGGTCGCCTCGGCCGAGCTGGTCACCACGGCCGCCGCGGTCGCGACGGCCGAGGGGCACCCCGACGACTACCGCCTGGTCTTCAACACCGGCGCGGGCGCGGGGCAGACGGTCTTCCACACCCACCTGCACGTGCTCGGTGGGCGCGACCTCGGCTGGCCCCCGGGCTGAGCCCCAGGTCGGTCGGTCAGCCGGTCAGGCCCTGCAGGAGCCGCAGCACCGCGAACACCACCGGCATGCCGAACACCACGAGCAGCATCCAGGCGGTGAACCGGTGCAGCGGCTTGCTCCCGTCGAGCTTGCCCGCGAAGTCGAGCAGCGCGCCGTCGGGCACGTGGTGGGTCAGCCCCATCCTCGTCGCGTCGGGCGGCAGGTGGCCGCCCGGGAACCACGACGGCGGCGTGTCCTCGTCGCCGTACTCCTCGTCGAAGTCGGCATCGGAGCCGGGGTCGCCGTGCGGCATGGGGTGACCCTACGCCGCGGGCCGCGCCGGGCGGACCACCCGCGCCCGGGTCCTGGGGAAGTGGCCGGCCGGGTCGTCGGGCGCAAGTCGTTGGGCACTCCTCGCACCGGTCAGTAGCATGGAGGGGCTCCAGCTCCTCACAGATCGGTCGCCCTCCGGGCTCAGATGACAGACGCGACACCCGCGACGCCGACGACGGCAGCCACGGCTCAGGGCACGGCCCAGACCACCCGGCACACCGTCACGGTGCCCAACAGCATCAACATGGTCAGCCTCCTCGGGCCCGGCGACGAGCACCTCGGCCTCATCGAGCGGGCCTTCGACGCCGACGTGCACGTGCGCGGCAACCGGATCACCCTCGAGGGCCAGCCCGCCGAGATCGCCCTGGTCGAGCGGCTCCTCGACGAGCTCGTCACGATCATCCGCACCGGGCAGGGCGTCACGGGCGAGACGGTCGAGCGCGTCCTGGCCATGCTGCAGGCCGAGACCACCGAGCGCCCGGCCGACGTCCTGTCGCTCAACATCCTGAGCAACCGCGGCCGCTCCATCCGGCCCAAGACGCTCAACCAGAAGCGCTACGTCGACGCGATCGACAAGCACACGATCACCTTCGGCATCGGTCCCGCCGGCACCGGCAAGACCTACCTCGCGATGGCCAAGGCCGTGCAGGCGCTGCAGGGCAAGGCGGTCAACCGGATCATCCTGACCCGGCCGGCGGTCGAGGCGGGCGAGCGGCTCGGGTTCCTGCCCGGCACGCTGTCGGAGAAGATCGACCCCTACCTGCGCCCGCTCTACGACGCGCTGCACGACATGATCGACCCCGAGACGATCCCCAAGCTGCTGGCCGCCGGCACCATCGAGGTCGCGCCGCTCGCCTACATGCGCGGGCGCACGCTCAACGACTCCTTCATCATCCTCGACGAGGCGCAGAACACCACGCCGGAGCAGATGAAGATGTTCCTGACCCGCCTGGGCTTCGGCTCCAAGATCGTGGTCACCGGCGACGTCACCCAGGTCGACCTGCCCGGCGGCACCAAGTCGGGGCTGCGGGTCGTCGAGGAGATCCTCGACGGCGTCGAGGACCTCTCGTTCAACCGGCTCTCCGCCCAGGACGTGGTGCGCCACCGCCTCGTCGGCAAGATCGTGGCCGCCTACGACACCTTCGACGCCCGGGCCCAGTCCGCGGCGTCGCGCCCGGGGGAGCGACGCCCGTGAGCATCGAGGTGCTCAACGAGTCCGGGGCGACGCTGGACGTCCAGGGGCTGACCCGGCTCAGCCGCTTCGTGATGGACCGCATGCGCGTGCACCCCCTGGCCGAGCTGTGCATCAAGGCCGTCGACGAGGAGACCATGACCGGTCTCAACGAGAAGTGGATGGAGGGCACCGGGCCGACCGACGTGCTCGCCTTCCCGATGGACGAGCTGCGTCCCGGCCTGGTCAACGAGGAGCCCGAGGAGGGCATCCTCGGCGACCTGATGCTGTGCCCCAGCATCGCCGAGGGGCAGGCGGTCACGGCCGGGCACAGCACCGAGGCCGAGCTCGAGCTGCTGACCGTCCACGGCATCCTGCACCTGCTCGGCTACGACCACGCCGAGCCGGAGGAGCACCGGGAGATGTTCGGGCTGCAGGACGAGCTCCTCGCCGCCTGGCGCTCCGCGCCCGTCTCCCCGTGATCGGGCCGGTGTGAGCGGCCCGTCGATCACCGCGCTCGTCTCGGCGGGTGCGCTCGTCGTGCTCGGCGGCGCGTTCTCCGCCGCCGACGCCGCGCTGACGTCGTTCTCGCGCGCCCGGGCCGAGGAGCTGCAGGCCGAGGGCCGGCCCGGTTCCCGCGGGCTGGTGCACCTGCTGGCCGAGCCGGCGGCGTACCTCAACACCACGATCCTGCTGCGGCTGCTCTGCGAGATCTCGGCGATCGTGATCGTCACGCGCGAGATGATGCGCATCTTCGACGACTCCTGGGCGCTGAGCGCGCTCGTCACGATCGGGGTCATGCTCGTCGTGTCGTTCGTGGTCGTCGGCGTCGCGCCGCGCACCGTGGGCCGTCAGCACGCCGAGCGGATCGCGCTCAGCGCGGCCGGTCCCATCACCGCGGTCACGCGCGTGCTCGGACCGATCCCGCGGCTGCTGATCCTGCTCGGCAACGCGCTGACCCCCGGCAAGGGGTTCCGCGAGGGTCCGTTCTCCACCGAGACCGAGCTGCGCGAGCTCGTCGACATCGCCGAGGCCTCCGCCCTCATCGAGGCCGGCGAGCGCCGGATGATCCACTCGGTCTTCGAGCTCGGCGACACGACCACCCGCGAGGTGATGGTGCCGCGCAACGACGTGGTCTTCGTCGAGCGCCACAAGAACCTCCGCCAGGCGATGTCGCTCTTCCTGCGCTCCGGCTTCTCCCGGGTGCCCGTCATCGACGACAACCTCGACCACATCGTCGGCATCGCCTACCTCAAGGACGTCATCCGTCGCGACTTCGAGGAGCCGGACGTCGAGCTCACCCAGCGCATCGACGAGGTCATGCGACCGGTCCACTGGGTGCCGGAGTCCAAGCCCGTCGACGCGCTGCTGGCCGAGCTGCAGGCGCGTCGCCAGCACATCGCCGTCGTCGTGGACGAGTACGGCGGCACCGCGGGGCTGGTCACGATCGAGGACGTGCTGGAGGAGATCGTCGGGGAGATCACCGACGAGTACGACGAGGAGGAGGTCCTCGTCGAGCACCTCGACGACGACACCGTGCGGGTCTCCACCCGCTACCCGGTCGACGACCTCGTCGACCTCTTCGGCTCGGTCGTGGAGGAGGACGACGTCGACTCGGTGGGCGGGCTTATGGCCAAGCACCTCGGTCTGGTGCCCATCCCGGGCTCGCAGGTCGTCGCGCACGGCCTGCGGTTCACCGCCGAGGACACCACCGGTCGGCGCAACAAGGTCTCCACGGTGCGGATCGCCCGGGTCTCACCGCTCGCGCCGCCCGAGCCGCCGTCCGACGACCAGCCCGCCCCCGCCGAACCGACCCAGGAGACCACCCGTGACTGACCTCTCGACCGAGGACCAGAAGCTGGTCACCCTCGCCCGCGCGACCCGGGCCCGCACCGGCGCCGCCGAGGGCGCGGCCGTCCGCGACGCCGACGGGCGCACCTATGCCGCCGCCACCGTCGACCTTCCCTCGCTGCAGGTTTCCGCGCTCGGAGTCTGCGTGGCCATGGCGGTCGCGAGCGGCTCGCGCGGCCTGGAGGCCGCGGTGGTGCTCACCGAGTCGGCCGAGCCGGCCACCGGCGACGTCGACGCCGTCCGCGACCTCGGCGGCCCCGGCCTCCCCGTCCACGTCGGCGACCCCCGCGGCACGATCGGCGCGACCCTCACCACCTGAGGCCTGCCGGTGGTCGAGCAGCGAACGCCAGCGAACGTCCGTTCACCGGTGGTCGAGCAGCGAGCGCCAGCGAGCGTCGTCGAGACCTCGTGAGGTGTGGCCGGGACCCAGCCCTCGTTGCGGTGGTCTCGACGACGTTCAGCCCTAGCGGGCTTCTCTGCTCGACCAGCGACTGGTGGCGTGTGACCCGGCCCACAGCCAGGACCCCCCGGACGACCCTGCGGGAGCGGGGGTGAACCCGGGAGTAACGTGCGGCGGGTGAAGGGCTGGCAGCAGCACGAGGCCGCCGTGGCGCGGCTGCGGGCGTCGTACGACGAGATCCCGGCCGGCGCCCCCGTGCGCCTGGCCAAGCGCACCTCGAACCTCTTCCGGCCCCGCGTCAAGGCGCAGGGCAAGGGGCTCGACGTGAGCGGCCTCGACGGCGTCATCGAGATCGACGTGGCCGGGCGCACGGCGCAGGTGCAGGGGATGTGCACCTACGAGGCGCTCGTCGACGC
>Ga0325401_1002597_pt1 | contig 16167 bp, 9 predicted proteins | sample PopdelMetagenome_FD_205666 | JGI IMG/M metagenome (GOLD analysis project Ga0325401, IMG submission 205666) | Populus deltoides microbial communities from Bellville, Georgia, United States - Xylem-PdKOR-R2 | ecosystem: Host-associated > Plants > Phyllosphere > Stem > Wood/Secondary xylem | place...
GCGGGGGTGGGTGGCTGGTGGTTGCTCTGGCAATGTGTGGTGGAGATGGTGGCAGACAAACTGGTGGTGGCTGGAACAGTGGGGAGAGAAGAAAGAAGAGAAAAAATTGTCTTGGGAAGACAAAAACTGAGGGGGGCTTATCTCGGCCAACTTTAGACCTGATTTTCTTGATGCTTAGGCCATGAAATTCACCCTTATTTATAGAGGATGGAAGAAGACAATCTTGTCTTCATTAGGGAAAAATTCTGACCCTTGATTCGGCTGAAAAAGATCTCAATATTTGGTTCAAAACAGGCACCATGAACTATCAAATTCGATAGTTAAAGACTTTTGAGTTGACTTTTTAGGTCAGCGCCGCGACCTAGCTTAAACGGACCATATTAGGTTGTAGAGAAATGTTAGGTAATCATTTTGGTTCAAGTGTTGTCACATTTAATGGAGATATGAAGCATTAAATGCCCTTGAAAAGTAGCCACATAGACAACGTTTCCGGACAAAAAAAAAAAAAGAAAAAGACAATGAGCAGTAACCAGATGACATGTCATTTGGTTTTTTTATATATAAAAAAAATGGCGTTGTTTTAACCTTATATTAGGGATTTTGGTCAAAGTTCAATTTGGTTCTTTGACTTTTGATTTCTTTAATTTTATCCCTAGTTGACTTTAAACTTCTGATTTAATGTAATTTTGCCCATGTTGAATTTCAAAATCAGCCTCTAATTACAACGTATTTTTCAGTTTGGTCCTTAGTTTTGGATTTATGCAATTTGACCTTCGATTGACCATTAAACTTTCAATTTTCTTCAAACTTCTAATTTAATGCAATTTTGCCTCTGCTGAATTTCAAAATCAGCCTCTAATTGCAACATATTTTTCAGTTTGGTCATTGATCTTAGATTTATGTAATTTGACCCTCGATTGACCATTAAACTTTCAATTTTCTTCAATTTCACCTCTGATTTTAATCAATTGGGTCCTCATAGTTTGTCTCCTTTTTTAAATTTATCCTTGGCTGCGAATTTCTTCAATTTAACCCCTAATTGACCCCAAAACTTTAATTGGCTTGCAATTTTCCCCTGATTTCAATTAATTGACTTGACAAAAATTAAATTTGGTCTCTTAAAATTACAATCTTCTCAATTAAGCTTAAATTGGGCTTCCAAACTTAATGTTTCACCACTTAAGCCCCTAATAAAATTAATTTGACCATTTTTAAAGTATAATTAGTCCTTGCACCTAATTAAATCCTTTAATTGAACCCAAATCAATTCTTAAAACGTAATTAAACTTCATTTTGGCTCATGATTAAATCAAATTGGCCTATTAAAAATTTAATTATGTTTTTGGACTTAATTTTTATACAGATTCATCAAATAATCATTCTATTTGATCTTGAATCTACTTTGTTTCTTCAGTCATGGGTATAATGGGGTATAATTAGGCTTTGAAGTTCATCCAAAATTGCAGCTTGATTTTCTTATATGTTTGAAATCCTCCTCAACCTGCTTTTTTCATGTTCCTAACCTTTATTTTATTTTTGAAAAAAAAAGAGTAAATTTGAGGAATAAGCTAGAAATGAGTTATGACACCAGGAATAAACCATAATCCAAAGTAACTAATCTCATTGCCCCAAACAGGGTGCTAGTCCCTCAACTAGAGCACTTAGCTCAACACGCCCAAACCGGGCATTAGTCCCTTAACCAGGGCATCTAACTCAACATGACTAAATCGGATGTTAATCTCTAAACCATAACACTTACTCAAATTGGGTGCTAATCCTTAAAGTAGAGCATCTAGCTTAGCACATTATTTGATATCTCAAGATATAAATCAAATGGAATTTCAATTACATACTTAAATTAAAATAATTAATTAATTGTTTTAGAGGTGTCTAACACCAACATGGAGCTTGTGCTCTGCTAGATGTCCCTTATTGTTGTATGATATCTGCAATCTCACATGTACTAGAAGATACATTGTATTAATTTTAATTTCTCATCATATATATTATGTTAAATTCAATCAAACAATTTTCATCTCCCTTAAACAAATCCAAAAGAACAAAAAAAATCTAAGAAAAGATCACAACACAAAATCAAGCCAAAACTAGACAATGGCCAAAAAGGTCTAACTGTTTTGAGAAACGGTTCGCCTGTTTCTCAAATCGATCTAGTCGTTTCTCAAAACAACTTAACCATTTTTGGTTCTTGATAGTTTTCATAATCGACCATAGCCTTTCTTCTTTCGTTTTCCTTTCTAATACTTTTCTATCATAATTTTAAGTTTAAAATCATTCATTACATATATCATGTAAACAAAGTGCACTAATTTATTCCTCATCGCTACCAATTCATTTCAACACTATAACTCACAAAATTCTATTCCTCATCGCTAACAATTCATTCCAACACTATAACTCACAAAATTCTATTGTGCTAAGCAAAGTTGCTAATATAATTTAATTCTTTTCAACCAACAGTTGATAATATAATTTAATTCTTACATATAAATATATAACACTGTACTTTAACTTCTTATAATTTTTACACATATACAACAAAATAAGAATTCCTCCCTCCTTTTGTTTCTATACTTGGCGGACCACTCCCTTAATTTCTTCTCTATGTTTTCTTTTTTAGAATGTCAACTTTTACATTCATAATAATCTTTTTCACATGTATTAACACTTTTAACAACTAATCTAACATAAACCTGAATTTTTAAATGAATAACCCCAATTCACAATAACACAAAAATTGTTTCAAAATTGGTTTAAACTTCCATCAAACTTGATAATTTAAGTGTAGTACTACTTACCAAACAATAATACAAACTCCAAATGCTAACCAAATAAAAATTCCTCAAACTTTCTTGTTCTTTCTTTACTTCCTTGAATCTCTTACCAGCCTCTTTTAATTCTAGTGTTTAAGTGTTTAAATTAAAAAAGTCTCATAAGTTTTCTCTTAATCCTTGATTTCCCTCAAGTTTTCTCTCTAATCAAGCTAAGAAAAATCAAGATTTTTCTTTCCATTTCTTCTTCTTTAATAGTTATATATATAATTTGTGAATTCCCACTACATTTTTTTCTTTATACCTTTTATGTTTTCTAGTTAATATTCCTTGGATCTCAATACTTATTTATACCAGATTTCACCAGGACAATATTAAAAGTCATTAAACTTTATACAACAACATTTTTTTTCCTGATATGTTACTTTCATTTAGTTTTTATTTGTGTTTCTGTACTTTTTTATTTTTCAATCATTTTTCATATTTACATTTTTAACTTAACACATAAGCATTTTATTTCAAATTCCCAAAATCTATTATCTTCCTCTTAGTGTAAATACTCATGAATTTACTTGCTTAACATACTATTTACTTCATAATCCTTATGGATTTACCTAGGGTTTTACATATGAAGTTGATAATCTTTTTAAGTCTCATGTTGGGTCACAAGAATTTATTTGGTTATTCTTATATATTTTAAAATAAAATATAAAAAGTTAAGAACAATTATTTTCTTATATCCTTAAATGCATAAAAGTCTTCAAATAGCCTATCATATTTTCATTAATATAAATATTGCGTAAGGGATGTCTATCCCTAATTAATATATTGTGCAAGAGATATTTATCTCTCATTAATGTTATAAGAAGAAAATGATGCTTCATTCAAACAATATGACAAGGTTCAAAGATTATATATACCATTTGAACTACCCACGTAAAATATTCACACCTTTTCTATTCTCTAATATATTCATGCTTTTATTTTCAAAGCATTTATCATATACAACTAAGAATAAACACTCTTAATTGTATTTAGAATCAAAAATTTATTCTCTCATTTATTACAATCTCTTATCAAAAGTCATTGACTTTATCACTAGAGGGTTCCCAAACCTCATGAAAAAGAGATTATTTTGCAAATGTCAGGTCTTTTATCTTTAACCATCAACTTCGTGAACTTTGAAAAAGAGAATATTGAAGTGAATATGTAATTACTCACTATTCAAACACTAAAAAAAAACCTTTATTTACAACTATATTGAATTTTTAGAACATCATCAATCAAGTATCATTCAAACTACTAAACAAGCTTTACTAGATTCAGAAGACATTGAGGGGAACATAATTTACCACACAAGAACGCACCAAAATCCATTTGAAACAAAAATTTACAATTCAGATGAAGCAAATTACTCTTGCCGTTTCTTCCATATGCTTAAATCCTACTGAATTCCCCCCTCACTAGATTCTTGATGGTAGCTCCCCTGAGAAGACCAAGAATACAAGCAGAGAATCGCGAAAGCCTCAGGCATTGGAAACAATTAATCCATCTGAAGAAAAATGCTGACTTATCTAAATAGCTCATTAATATAAATATTATTGCATAAAATATGCCAAAATCCAGAATATTAAAAGGAATTAGCTACATTCCACAATCTATTGATGCATTAAGACCACATCTATTGACTACCTTACCTGTAAATTTTTCCGTCTTTATGTTGATTCTTAAAGAGGATGTGATCATTTAAGGACACGGCCCTCGCTACTCGTTTCCGCTTGTATTTAAGCTCAAGTATAGGTAGCTAGCCAGCAACTTTCATGCTGAACGTCATCGAGAAAGAAACTCGTTACCTTGGATAAAAGAGCTGCCAGTTGCACACGTTACTGTAACCAATCAGGATATATACAAAAGCAGTTTCGGCATTACATCTAAGTACAGAAACCAAGAATCTACAATCCAAGAGAAGCACAATTACTCTTTCCATATCTACCATGTGCTTGAATCCTTCTGAATTTACCTAGTCTATGCATATGATCGTACATGAAATCTACATCCAAATAAACAGTAGATGAACCTAAGAGTCATACCTAAAAGCACATAGCAAAGTCGTACTCATGTTCAAGTTCATCAATCATACTAAAAACCTTCAACACTGATGCACCTAAAAGCACATGCATGGCAAAGATGGACTTATCGGGGGTACTGCGCTGTCAGTACAGAAACAAGAATAACCCTCAAACTACTTGACTTAGCGGTTGTGTTTAAAGAAATAAGAAAAATATCATGTCTATACATTAGAAAATAATGCATCCTTTGGAATAAAAATCGTTCTTCTCAATCAATGATTTCAACATGTCAAAAATTCCATCGCTCGTACAAAGACCTTAACACTCATTCAACCTAACAATTCAAAGGCATTGATCAGGAGTGATCATGGAACTGTGCTGTAAAAAGCAAGAAGTAATACTCAAACTACTTGACTCAGCCACTGTATATAAAGAGATTGAAAAATAAATAAATAAATAAAGATGTTGGAAAGCTCTTCCAGTATTGCAGAGGACCAGAATGCTCTAAGCCACGCCCTCTAAGTATCAATATCCTTCTGAAGCTCCCTAGCCTTCACCAATAATTGTGCCTGAAATTTGTATCCTGAGAAACAATTGATATTGAATTGTGTAAGATTCCCAATATATAGTTTTGTCTCTCTCTCTCTCTCTATATATATATGTGTGTGTGTGTGTGTGTGTACTCTAGATAGTACCTTAATATTATATCATAGAGCTGCTTCCAACTCCAATTCTCCATCCAAGAGGTAAACAGTTAACATAGCAGCAAGAAGCAGACAAGACCGAGTTCAGCAATAGTAATTTGTTCTAGTTGATGGCAAGCAGAGTATACTCTGGACCTTTGAGGGAAAACTCAAGAATAAGAAAGGAGATTAATATATATTCTTAAGGCACAGCAGAATTGCCAGTGAATGAAATCAAAGAGCAAAGCTTTTAAAAGAGTGTCACAAAAGAGGTGGACCCATATGATCAATCTGCAGTCTTTTAGAAGCTAGCAGGTAAAGAGGATGAAAACAGTAGTAGTAACAGTAGTGGTGGTGGTGTTGGGTGACAAGATGGATGAACATAAAATGATGAGGTAGGTGGAATCAGAAAGTAGAAGTATGTTATAAAGAGTGGGGGTTGCATTGTTTGGAAAAGAAATCATTGTGTTCAATCAAAGATTTCAACTGGTCGAAAGTGAAGTTAGGATTATTGGGGTCGCTTGTTTGAGACTGGAGGGTGGCTGATGTTGAAGAAGATTCCAAAGTAGGGGGCTGCTTAAAACAAAAGAAAATAGGTCTACTAATCTTACCTGGAAAACAAGCATTACCAGAAACAGCGGCAGTACTTGAAGAAGAAGAAGATGGAGAAAAAGGGGAGCTTTTTTTATAGAGAAATTTGTTGGGGTTATTAAATGGAAAGAAGAGCACTTTGGTTGGCTTGTTGAAATCAATGTTTCCACCACCACCACCACCAGCACCACCGGATGATCGATGATCACTAGTACTGTAACTTTCTCTGAAAGAAACATCTTTCTTCTTCTTCTTCTTCTTCTTATTGGTCACCATAAACTTATTCTTCTTCTTCTTCTTGATGCAGTGGTTGTTGGTGGAAGTGAGGTGCGGTCTATTTTCTGCTTGATCTTGAATATCGTCATCTCCTTTAGAAATATTCAGCCTAGTATCTGACACAAACATAGACTGAGGTAGTCAAATTTAAGGGGGGAAAAATCTGCGTTTGTGTTCGGAAATTAAAAAGTAGAAAGGATGAGGGCCGGACCACGTTGTAACTCCAATATTATTTGTCTTGAATACTATTATACCTTGTGTTGTTATTGCAAGAGGAGAAATAGAAGGATTAAGAATGAGAGAAGGAGAGAGGAATGAAATACAACAATGGTTGATTATTCCAGTCGCGTGTATGTAAATGACAGTGAGAGAGAGAGCCAGGGAGACACAGGAGAGGAGAGGATAAAAGAGAGAATGTGTGGTTGGGAGTGGGAGGCAGGTGGAGGTAATATCGTTCGGCTGAGTCGTGGCTTATCCATCACTTGAAACGAAAGGATATTCCCCCCTGACATAACATCTTCCGCCCTTTTCCTTCGTTTTCACAAACTCTCTCTTACCACTTAAGAAACGACAACAACATGTCAACAACTCGTCCTCTTATTTTTTTTTTATTATTTGTTACAATTGAAAAAAACAAAAAAAAAAGAAAGAAAAGGAAAGTGCTTCCTCCTGCGTCCAGATGTCATAAAACAGAGTGCTTTCTTTGCCTAACACTACACGCATAGTCACTAGACTGGTCCGACAGGTGGTTGATTTTGAAAGACCTGGCTGAATTGCCAGGTGACCTAGCATAAACTTTTTTTCTAATTAAAAAAAAAACCAAAAAATTAAACTACAAATACCCAGGTGCATATTTTTTTTCAACAAACAAAAATATTAATCTACAAACACCAAGCCTCGTATATTTTTTTAGAGCTGCAATAAAAAATTTTAGGCTGATATAAAATAATGATTTAAGTTTAAGAGTTAAAAACAAATTACTATAAAAGATAAAAATGTTTGGAAAGTATACATATTGACTCATGCATGAGGGGCAATTGAAGATTTTCTATTGCTCAGTATAATTTTATAGACGCAAGCTTTTTAGTTTTTTTGTTATTAATTACTAATTCATATCAAATTTTACTATATGAAAATTAAAAAAAAATTATTTTTTTAATATACAATTGGAAGCACATTTAGAGCATCTCCAATAACTAACACTAATGAAAGAGCTAAACGGTTAGTATATTAATTTTTAAATAGTAAAAATATAGTTTTTTTTAAGGTGTGCGCTCTAATGAAAAAATGCTATTCTAACGATCCATTTATATTTTCCTTGACCATGAAACCTTGACCGTTTTAAAAGAATTACCGTATGGTTGAAAAGAGGGAATGGAAAGGAGGCAACAGGTTAATCCTGGACCATAAAAACTTTGACCATTTTACTTTGAATAAAATAAAACAGCAATTTTCTTTCACCTTCTACCTTCAGCTCCCGCCACACGATTTTCAGCCCAGCTGATCAAAACCACCTATGGCAGCCAACAAACTTTCCCTGGCAGCCAACAACGAATGTGGTATAAATTTTTTTATTGGAGAATATAATATTTTTTTAATATAAGATAATATCTTTTATTAAATTTTATTATTTACAATATATATAATTTAAATCCATGTAAATTATTATTTTTATGTGATTTGAGATATTAAAATTTTACCCACGACCGATTTTAATAATTATGGTAGCATGGTGAGGAGGCCTGTTTGAGCTTAGGCTCGACGCGCCATTTTACAAATAATATCTCGTAGATTTGTGAGGGCTGTGCTTTTTATCTTGTTAGGAACAAGTTATGATAAAATACATCGAAATGGGTGGAAAGGCTACCTTAAATGCTAAAAATATTTATGATACTAGCCGGCTTTCTGTTTCAACTTTCAAATAATGGAATCTTAGCGGGGAGAAGAAGACGGGGGACAAAGCCTTCCAAGACAAGTTCTTAGGCCCATTTTCGATATGACCATCGAGAGCAAAGCGTGGCTTCTCCCCCCGGGACCCCAGGGCCCAAAACTGATCATCCTTATGGCTATAAATCTTCCTTCATAGTCATCTGCTTCTTCATCTGAGTGAAAAGAGGCCGTGACCAGAGAATAGCCCAAGAGAGCCATGGCACGTATGAATAATGAAGCAATGAAAGCCAATAATGTGCAATCATAGCTTCGCTGGAAAAGAAGATGTTTTTTTTTTAAAATTATAAAACTTAAATTTGAAATTTGGAAACATTAATGTCAGTGAGCTGTAAAATATTTCAATTTTTATTACAATTTACATCTAATTCTTTAAACACCCGCCCACCCACAATAACCATCCTGTAAAAATCAAACATAAAACACAAAGCGATATATATATATAAGATGTCAAATAAATCACACCAATTACTCTGTCTAATTTGACCAAACAAAAGAAATCAATCTGCCTGATTGCTTGCTCACTTATTCTGAATCCAACATACATATACGTGCTTGCATGGCTTAAAACTCCATTAATATTTAAGCAAGCTATCTTTGGGGGCAAACCTGCAACCCAGCAGTCATGAATAGCATACGGTTTTTAAAGCTCAAGTGAGCCACAAAACACCGCCCCTTCTTTCTTATTTCTGATCTCTTCTTACTCCTGGCCAATATTGCTGGTGTTACAGCACTCTTCTCCACCTCATCACTTTCTGACTCATCTTCCTTGATGGTTGCCAGCTTACTCTTGAGTATTTCTTCTATGTCTCTCATCGATTCCGTTCGCAAGATTCTCTTGCTTGTGCAGTCCGGCACCACCCGCCACATTTTGCGATATGCTCTCCTCATTTTCTTGCTTTAAAAATTATGACTCTTCTGATCTCCTTGAATATCTATGAATGTATCCAAATATGAATGCTTCTGATCTCAATTGTATTTATATATGTGTGGGGCCGGATACTTTTCTGCATTCACAAGTATGTGACCATGGGCCACCTCTGCTACTTCCATGCTATAAATTGAGGGGATTAGAGCTGCAGTTTTGGTTGTAAAGGTGTATATGTTCCTTCCTTTACAGTGGTGGTTCAATTATACTTTTAGTTTAACAACTCTTGCCACCACCACCTCCAAGTTTATTCAATTGCTCATTAACTAAGTTCACTTGCTTTTCCTTTATGGAGCATTTGTCGATCCATTTCATCACGACATAATGTAGTTTGATCGATAGCAGCAAGACTTTACATCCTGATTTTATTTTAAATAAAAAAAAAATATTGACAAGATTTGTGTTTGCGTTAGTGGAAATGAGGGGAAAAATACCGAACTGCTTATCCTGACATTTAGTGAATTGTCACAATCCTCAAATCCAAAGAAATATTAATTCGTAACTGTATAAATTATATGATGGAAAGATGGTAAAGTCAACCATCAAAATTAATTAAGAACAAATAAAAATGGCCACATGACATGATGAAAATCACATTACCTTGAATCAAAATATGTAGATGCGTTGGAAAGAAAGAGCTGGATGATTCTGATGAGAACCAGGCTGGAAAAACTGCGGCAGAAGGCAGAAGCAAGGAAACAGCAGCAAAGTCACTAGGTTGGAAGAACAGTCCTTGCGGGAAATAGCTGCTATAGGTCGGCCGAGAAGGCTATGTCCTTGCGGAAACTGGAGAGGAAGAGAGAGGAAGTGCTCTACAAGGGAAAGGAGAAAGAAAGTCCAGAAATAAGAAGAGAAAGAAGCGGCAGAAACAGTGTTGAAGGCAGCAACTCAACCTGGCAGAATTAGGTCTCTTCTAGCCGACCTTCTGCAGATTGGAATCCTCTTTCCTGCAAGGATTGTTCTCCTGACTCTGCTGCTGCAAATTCTGCCGCTGCCTTCACAGCCTGATTCTCATCTTTCCCTCCCCTTCGATAACTTCCTTGTCCCCAAGGTCACCTTCCGGAATTAACAAGTGATTCTCCAACCTTGTTTTGCAACTTTACTAACGAATCATTTTTTTTTTTGACGCTTTGTTAAAGAGCACAAGTTCCTGTCTAAAAAACTCGAATTCTTAATGAATTCGTGCATCATTGTGATTATTAACAATTTAATACTACTAAATAAAACCAATTTCATATATCTTTTATTCAACATATCAAATCTATAATGTTGAACTTTCTCATTTATTACTGATGATTTCTCTTTTCATCATTGTAAATATATCATCATCATTATCATCATCATCATCATCATATTACTTTTACACATATAAACTAATTTAAGTTGTCCGGTGTGATTTAATCTTTACATCTTGTAATTTAATTGAATGTATCCTAATGCTTCCATCATGTGTTCCTTACACATCTAACTCATTCCATGTCTCATTTCACTTCCCAAGCATATATAAGTCATATCGTCATTCACAGCACATTTAATTTATTTCACAATTTGTTTTCTTAAACACATATAACTTATATAATATTGTTACAACCCATTTAGCTTCCCGATCATTTATTCCATACTCAACAAATATTATAAATCAGTCTGGTTTCCTATCATATTATTTATTTCATCCAAATAAATTAGTCTGGTTTTCTATTATATTATTTATTTCATCCAAATGATAATTTTAATTCGTCTCTATATCCATTATGTTGTTTTTGACTTATCAAATAAAATTCCAAGCCAAGATCTATTATAGCTATCAGAGCTTAATTAACTATATCATTTTTCAACTCAGTAATACTTCCAATCCATTATTTATGGTTTGTATACATATCCCTTTTACTCCCAATTAATTTTCTCAATTCTTTCTTTTAACCTAATTATTCCTTACACTCATCTGAGGTACAATACTTTTCTCAACTTAATTATTCCGCACACCTATTTGCAGCATAATCCAGTATTCTCCAAGTTAAGATTTTTTATGTCCATCCATGGCATATTTTGTTATTTCCATCTTAATTTATTCCCATGTCCGTTTTCATTTTTTATGTTTTATTACAAGGTTCTCCATTACTTTTGTACGCCCATGACATATTTAAGTAATTTTCTTTTCCATTAAACTTGTCAGTATGATTGACGAAATATATACTCAATCACTAACCTGCTAACCCAGTCAAACTTATATTCACCTTGTTCCACAGCATGTTTATTTATTTATTCTAGCTATCAGATGTTCATCTAATTGACTTATCATTCACTTTGCATGACCACCTGAACTATTTGGATACAATTTCACGCAATTGCCTTTATAAGTAATTTAATATACACTCCATTTAATTTTTGGCAGAGTTCTCCTTCTACTTGGATATCAATATCTTCATTTAAATCACAATTCAATACCATAATCATGATCTAATTATTTTAAACCTTATTTCATATCAACACAGCTCAAGAATGGTATACAATCAGTTTAACATCTACAATTTACAATATTTATATTTATATCAAAATGTATTACTATATAAATCGATTAGCTTGTAAATTCTGATGTGAGAGGAAACTGACAATTAAATTATTTTGTTATATTAAAGCTTAATACAACCACTTGAGAAATAAAATTTATCCATGCAAATGCTTTACCTTATAAGTTAGGTTCAACACCTTGACAATTAAACAACAAATGTTACTAGCCATTACTGGGCACCAACCACATTGCTTAGTAACTAGTTTCACTGTACATTACCGGGCACTAGCTTTAATATTGAAAAACTAGTTCCACACATAATAATATTGAAATAGAAACATATCATATATTTTTTTTAAAAAAATATAGTTACTTGACTTAATAAGTTTGTTAGCTAAAAGAATTAAGGTATTAAGCACCTACCCCACAACAATATCCATTCACCTGCCGACTGTCTCACATATCAATTATTTTAGGGTTCTCATTATCTATATTTCCCCCAAAAAAATTTATGTTGTTGCGGTCAATAACAATTTTCACACACAAATTCCATCATTACAATCAAAATTAATACATACAAGGTTTTCTTTTTGTTGTGGTAAATCACATCTCATAACATATTATAAATTCTCGTATATGCGATTAATTACGAATTACATATCAATTTTTACCTCAAAGGCACAAGCCTTCAATTAACAATAACAATAATAATACATGGTTCACTTTCATTACCATTGCAATTATGTATAAATAATGAAGAAAATGTCAATCTCTTACCTTAACTCCTACTATCTAAGTTCCTGAGAAATCAAATCTCATTTCGTACACTTGTCTTACAAACTCCACATAACAATCACTATTACTCACACATTCCAATTTTGATTTTCTCTATATCACTATTCCATACAACACACCCTAAACACAAATTCACATCCAAATTACATTATGCATTTCTACATAATTCCTTTATCCTCTGCACTATCCATTCCAATGACTACCTCATCACTCGCACATATAATTTTCTTGACATTCATCACAATATGTTTTATATATAATCTTAACATGCCTTTTATTTAATAAATCCTTTAGATTTAATAACTCACATTTATATCCAGGGCCATAAATATTCCAAAAACACAATCCCTACATATGATTCTTTTATTTTATCATGATTTTTTTATACGTCACGTTATGACACACACATCATCATTTTGCATAATTTACAATAATTTAATTTTTTATTTGGCCGGATTATATGGATATATATCCATGAGTTAATTTTATTTCTTTATTTAGAAAAAAATCTATTTATCATGTTTGTTCACATGGTAATTAGCCTTTTAAACAAGCAATTATAAACAATTAAACTGAATATCTTTAGCAAATCTTCTTTTATTTTCTAGGCTCATTGCTATAGTCATTTTATTCTATCTTTTTAGAAAAATTTCAACAAATTATTATAAATGACAAATCTTGGTTGGTTTGGTTTAACCAAACCAAAACACCGTTCAATGTTTTAATTATAGGTGGAGCTATAGAACTCGATTTTAGACGTGATTTATCTTGATATAAAGCTAAGACACAAATATACAACTTTTATAAGAAAGAAATACCTAGTTCTTCTGTTTTCAACCCCAGAATCAACCATCACAATTACATTTGAAATCTGTCCAAATTCAGTTCAGTCAAGACCTTTCCTTGTTTTGTAGCTTATATATAGAGTTATATAACTCAAAATTAATCATGACTAGTTTCATTTAAAATTTAATATCAATATCTACAACTTCCATGAAAAAACATATTTCAAATTCTATCATTATCAAGTTCTAAATTCAATTAGAAGTTGAATGATCCAATCTACTAGAATTCCAACAACATATTTAAAACAAGTTTGACATGTAAACTAAGTGTCTTCATGCATTAAAACATCATCAAATATTACTTTTCATAGCTTTAAACATGAAGCTTATCATTACCCACACTCATGTCAAAATCACAACATATCAAGAATTATTGCAACTAACATAAGATTTCATTATCTCAATTCATCATCATCATTTAACACTTACCAATCCAATGCCATGTTCTTCTGTTTTCAACCCCAGAATCAACCATCACAATTACATTTGAAATCTGTCCAAATTCAGTTCAGTCAAGACCTTTCCTTGTTTTGTAGCTTATATATAGAGTTATATAACTCAAAATTAATCATGACTAGTTTCATTTAAAATTTAATATCAATATCTACAACTTCCATGAAAAAACATATTTCAAATTCTATCATTATCAAGTTCTAAATTCAATTAGAAGTTGAATGATCCAATCTACTAGAATTCCAACAACATATTTAAAACAAGTTTGACATGTAAACTAAGTGTCTTCATGCATTAAAACATCATCAAATATTACTTTTCATAGCTTTAAACATGAAGCTTATCATTACCCACACTCATGTCAAAATCACAACATATCAAGAATTATTGCAACTAACATAAGATTTCATTATCTCAATTCATCATCATCATTTAACACTTACCAATCCAATGCCATGAGACAATAATTATATAATCTCACAAGTTTTCATTTCTTTTCTCTTATGGCCGGCTCTACCAGCCCAAAAAAATTATTTTTTTCTTTTCATAATCTTTTGAATTCATCAACATCTACATTATTATCATTTAATTTCACACAATCACATATATACATTACACATAACCATTTTATCTATATACTAGCATGTTCAACTTAACCAATTTTAAATACAAAAAAGCATTCATATTAAATCATTTGCAACACTATCATACAAATTAAATATATGTAGTTTGGCTAAAACCCCTATAAGCATGAACACCTAATTTTTTTTCTTCAATCATTCATAATTTAAGCCATCATTTTTACTCTATTACTCTTCAATTATATCATTTAAACACAATTTCTCAATTCTCCCAAAATCCTTTGAGGACCCTAATTTACAATCTTTAAAAATTCAATATTAAAACTTACTAAAATAAAATCAAAGTAAATTAAGTGGCTTTAGCAACCTTTTCATGTTATGTTGATGTCAATTACACTCCTCTAAACCAAATTTTCCTCCTCTAATCTTTATTTTCTTCCAATTTTTCACCCCCCTCTCTCTAGATGATTTTTTAGGTTAAATGTTAGGTGTTTAGGGTTTTAATCTCTCATTTTACTCCTAAAAACACCTATGGAAATATATCAATAAAAAAAGAAGAAGATAATGATAGTGGGCTTTCCCCCCTTCCTTTCGTCTGCACTATTGTTTATATAGGTGGAAGAATAATAAATTTAGCCAAAATAACAATAATACCCTTAATGAGTCCATATGTTATTTTAAGGTATTTTACTTGATTGTCAGTGTCTTTGTATGGTCTTTCTAAACTCTAATTGATTGAAATTGTGACCCAAGCTAGATCCACATGTCAGGAGGTTACTCGTAAAATTTCATCCTAATCCAACCATTGGATTAAGAGTTATGCTTGATTGCGTAAAACTGGACGGTATTGGAATTATAGCCCAAATCTGATTTCAAGCCCAACTTCAAACATGTCGTTCTCTCTTATCTGAATGAATTAACAAGCCTACCATATATAATTGAAAAGGTACATATATCTATTTTTTATCCCAAGTAGAACCAAAATGAAACTCCCTCTAAAGCTCAAGATATAGACTAAATAGTAGCCAAAGGTCCAGTGTGACAAATTTGTCTCTTTTTAACATGAACCTCTGAACTTAGCCCATTAACTCTTTCTTTGATCCTCTTTCATTTAGACCTTATACTGGCCCCCCCTCTCATTTTCCCATCTTTTTTTTATTTCATATTTTTTCCCTTCCTCGTTGAAATCTTATTATCTTCGATCCTACGTTTACGTGGGGGTTTATATTATAAATACTCTCTAAATCACCTAGGTAAAGACGTTCATAATTACTCTCCTTTAAGTATTCATACTGTTGAAGATGCTGAAGAAATCAAGGCAGATTTGAATCTAATCTGAACCTGATTTATGATAAATGAATATAGAAAGCCAGATTTTCTTTCCTGTAAATGAGGTCCAAATAATAACACCAATTTATGTGTAGTTAATAGCTTTCCTAATATAGATTTGTAGATGTTGTATATACTCAGGAATATATTTTGAAATAAGATTGAGAAGTAAGAATTCAAGAATTCTCCATATGGTATTAGAGCCTTGATGACCAAGCGATCACGAGTTCGAATCTCATCATCCCTATTTATTTGATAACAATTAAGCACAAGGTAATGTGGGCCTGTGCAAGTTTTAAGCTCAAAGGGCTTTCACTTGAGGGGGTGTGTTAGAGAATAATATAAATCATATCCTGAGACCTCACTTAATAG
>Ga0325401_1002598_pt1 | contig 16167 bp, 13 predicted proteins | sample PopdelMetagenome_FD_205666 | JGI IMG/M metagenome (GOLD analysis project Ga0325401, IMG submission 205666) | Populus deltoides microbial communities from Bellville, Georgia, United States - Xylem-PdKOR-R2 | ecosystem: Host-associated > Plants > Phyllosphere > Stem > Wood/Secondary xylem | place...
TATTCAGCAGTAGCTTGCACGCGTCGTTGACGCCCAAAGCCATAGGCGGCACCGAAACCGAACACCGGATTGATTCCGATATGGCTGGAACGGCTTTCCGACAATAGCTGTCCGCTGGAGAGCTGTCGTTTCTGGGAATATTGCCAACTCGCCGCCAACAACCCACCTCCGATTGCGTCGAATTGTACTCGCTGCAAAAAGGACCGCGTAAGCGAGTAGCGGAATAAAACCGGCACCAGTACCAGATCCTGCCCGGAAGTGTAACGCAAATCTTCTTGCTGACCTGGATAGAAGAACTCGTTGCTCGTGCGTTGGTACTGGGCACCTATCTGTATTCCCAATCGAGGCATGATATAGCGCCCGGCGTAGAGGTAAGGAATTCCGATGCCATTGCTGTAAGGAAGTGCGTTATATAAATAAGTACTGAGTTGGGCTCCTACGTATACGCGGGGAGTGGCAATATCTTCTTCCTTAAAGGGCGAGTAAGTACCTGCGTTCGGCGCTGCTCCTAGCGTTAGGCCGACGCGTAAGCTGCCCCCTAATTGTATGTTGGGCGGGCTTTGTATTAGTAGTTGCGTGAGGCCTAGGTTCACGTCGATAAAACCACGCTGACCCAGCCGTCGCTGCAACCCATACAGCAGGGCCGCATCAACGTGCACGAAATTTCCACCCTGCACGAAATTATAGAAGGGTGTATCTGAGTGGTGCCCCAAGCCCGTACCTAACGCAAGTGAGAAGTAATTACCGGAGAAATTACCTGCTCCGTGCCCTTGTCGAATTCGCCTCTCTAGGTTGTAATAGTATCGTCCAGCTAACTGCGTGCGCACATTGACTGTCCAATCAGCAGTTCTATCTGGATAACGATTGCGGTAGCGTAGAGCACTAGGACTGATTTCAGCTAACAATGACCACGCGGGTCGACCAATCTTGCGTTCGTATGCCACGTGCACACCGAAGCGGTTGTAGTTATAGGTACCATAGCGGAATATATCGCCTGCTGATAAGCTGTTAATCATGAAATTATTCAAGCCTAGCTTCCACAGGTCGCGGTCTTCGCGCTGCACACGCAGGGCGGTTGTATCTACATGCAAGGGGGTGGTGAGCACTTCCTCCGTGTAGCTGACGCGGGCGGAGTCGGCGGTGGTTTGGGCAGTAGCTAGGTAAATTGGCAGCAGAAGGCCGAGGAGCGGCAAGCAGCGGCGTAGTTGGTGGGCGTAATGCATAGAGAATAGTTGGCTAATAAGGACGGACAAGTACCTAAGGCTGAAAGACAAACTCCTGCGTTTGCAGCGTCAGCGGCGCGTAAGAAGTGCTAGCCCGTATGAAAGGGCGCGCCGATGAGCCCGCGGAAAGCGTACCTCGCTCAGCAGTAATGCGGCGGGCTGCCCGGTAGATTTCTGGTACCGTCAGGCTCCCTTGCTGCACGCTCAACTGGTAGCTAAACTGCTCGGGTTGGGGCGCGCTAATGACCACCTCGGTCCGGTCGGCCTCGACGGTGAGTTTGCGGAGTGCATCGGCGGGCTGGGCGTGGATGCTGCCGTAGCGGTTGTGAACTGTAGCCGTACCTCCTAGGTCCATCAGCTGCACAGCCGATTTGTTGGCTTCGCAGGTGAAAAGGGCCTCAACATCCTTGGCCGTTAGGTCGGCGTAACGAGCTTCTACCCCCACATCACCACGCAGATTCGTCAGCGTGATCTGTCCAAAATCCTGCTCTAGGCGCTGCCGACCTTTCAGATCGGTCAGGCTGGTTTGCCCGTAGGTATTGGCGGCCTGCAACGTGTTGCCGGCGGGCATCATCACCGTGTATTCGGCGCGCAAGTCACTACGCACGGGCGAGGCCCCGGCGGGCAGAGAAAAAAAGTTAACGAGGTTGATGGCGCTAGCGTTCTGCTGCAACCGATACTGCGCGGCAGCTAGGTCGCGCTCGGCCACAGCCCGGTCGGGGTGCCGGGCACTCAGGCGCAGCACCACTTGCACGATGGGCTTGTCCCAGCCCTGCACTCGCAGCGTGGCCTTTTCGGCCCGGATGCGCACCAAGTGGTTCGGCGGGCACACCCAGCGCTGCTCTAGCGTCCGCGTGACGACCTGCACCTTCTGCTGCGCCTGGGCGCTCAGCGTGCTTAGCCACCAGCCTAGCAGTAGCAGCCCGGTACGCCATTGGGTGAATACTTGATGGTAGTTCATGAGATAATAAGTTGCACTAGCTCACGGGTAATCGTAGCCCGCAAGGAGGTGAGCTGCACTTGTTGGCGCACCAATTCGGGGGAGGCGCCAAACCGCTGCGCATCTTGCCGCAGCCTTCGTTCCTGCCCCTCTACTTCCGTCAGTTGGCGGCGTAGCGCCCGGAATTCTCTCGACTGGCACACGTCAGGCAACGAAGCGCAATGCGCGTCAATGAAGGCTTCGCCTTCCTGTCCAAGCGGATCGACAGTGCTTACTAGCCGAACGGGAGCAGCTGGCGCTGCCGCTTCTTCGCTGAAAGTAATGGTCTCGCGAGGCGCACTAACGGCCGCCGTTGGTGGCGAGTCAGCGGGGCGCGGTTGCAGCATCCATACCCCGAGTACAAGCAGAATAGTAGCGGCCAAGCCAGCCGCCCACCAACTTACGCGGGGCCATAGTGGCCGTACCACGGGGTCAGTACCCACCACCGACGGCACCACGGGTTGCACCGCGTCGAGCCGACTGGCAATAGCAGCCCAAAGTTCCTCGTCGGGTTCGTGCTGCGGCAACGTGGGGGTGGCCTGGGCAATGGCCACTTGCGTGACGATACCTAGCCAGACGGCGTCGTCGGGCTCATGGGCGGGCAATTGCACCAACGCCCGCCGCAGGTTTTCGCGCCCCGGTTCAAGAGAGTCGTTCATCGATACAAATACTGAAGTTTGCGTTGCAGCAAGCGCTTGGCATGGTGGAGCTGCGACTTGCTAGTGCCCTCTGAAATGGCAAGTAATTCGGAAGCTTCGCGGTGCGAATAGCCTTCTACCTCCACCAGGCAGAAGATGGCGCGATACCCCGCGGGCAGTTCGCCAATGGCTTTTTCCAATGCCTCCCCGGTGAGGCTATCGTGCCAAGCCACGAGCGGCTCGGGGTGGCGTTCGTGGTCGTACACCTCCATGCGTTGCTCCTGCCGGAGCATCACCAGGGCCCGGCGCACCACAATAATCCGAATCCAAGCACCTAGACTCGACTCCTGCCGAAAACTGCCAAGCTGCTGAAATACCTGCACAAAAGCTTCCTGCAAAGCATCTTGCGCCAGGGCCCGGTCGCTGAGGATGCGCAGGGCACAGGAAAACATAGCCGTCTTATAGCGCTGGTACAGCCGATACTGCGCCTGCCGGTCGTGGGCTAGGCAGGCGGTAAGCAGCAACTGTTCTTCGGAAGAAAGCAAAGCAGGCGACGAAAGCACAAGGGAGATAGTTGCCCTAAAGTGTGGCGTCGTCGCGAAATGGTTGGTCGGCCCCGAAAAGATTCTTAAAATAGTTTAGCGCTCCGCCAAGGCTACCGCCGCCCAAACTTCTCTAGGTAGGCCAATCCTTGTGCGTCGCTACTGATCGGCGCCCCTGACAGATAGCTCAATAGCGGATAGAGCTGTTGCTTAAACACGCGTAAGCTAGGATGCTGACCCCGCAAAACTTCTTGCATCGTAAGCGCGCCCGGCGTCATGAGCTGCGCTTCGAACTGGCGCGGTACCTTTTGCTCGTACAGGAAGCTAGCCAAGCCCGCTACCACGATGGGGTTTGGGGTACTGAGCGCCTGCGCATAATCCCCAACGGCCGACCGCCATTCAGTCGCCACGACAGGGTGGTATTTGCAGAAATTCCTAGCTATTTGCAAGGTTTGGGTACCTAGGTCAGGGTCCCGCAGAAAGGGAAGCAGCTGGTTGACCTCCGTTCTCGTTTGCACTACGGAGCTCGCGCGCACCAATGCTTTTTCTCGCACCGAATCGGGAGCAGCGCTGCGTAACACCGTCAGGCACTCGCCGAAAGTGAGCTTGCTAGGTGCCTGCAACTGCTGTAAAAGTGCGGTATAAGTAGCAGCTTGGTGGCGCGGAACTTTGCGCTGAATACGGTTCAGGGCCGCGGTATCTTGCCTTTGCACGGCGTACAAGCTCCGCCACGCCATCTGAAACTCCGGGGTATGCATCTGCTTGAGTATCAAAAAACTATTCAGCTGCATCACGACGGCCGCTTTGGGTGCTTTGTTCGTTCTAATTGGTTTGCCCGCGTCGGAGCGTAGCGTGACCAGGCTAATACTATCAAGCCAGATTACTTGCGCTTCTGGGTAGCCCATGGGCCGGATGGCCGCCATGCATACCGTTTGCTTTTTCTGGTTGAGCGCCGTTACGAACCCTTCGCGCGTTGTGCCGGAGGGCAGCCCCCACACTTCTACTTCACTGGGTTTTATTTGGGCGGCGGCCGGCGCCACCGCGCTTCCTAAATAGGCTAGCACCCCGATAAAGTAACGCTTCATAATGCTTTCGTAGCCAAGATACTACCCTTGTTTAAGCAAGAGCTTAAGGTAGAATTTTATCTTGAATTAAACCTAGCCCGCTTCGCCGCGTCTAACCAATACTTTTTCACCGCTCTACCCACCCTCCTGCTTGGAAGACCAGGAAATCCTCGTCAAGTTCGCCGACCCCGCCTCCCGCAATCTGGCCTTCAACCAACTGGTGCGCAAGTACCAGCAGAAGGTGTATTGGCACGTGCGGAAGATGGTGGTAGACCACGACGACGCCGACGACCTCACCCAGGACACGTTCGTTAAGGTGTGGAAACACCTAGGTAATTTTCGGCAGGATGCCTCGCTCTACACGTGGATCTACCGCATTGCCACCAACGAATGCCTGAATTTCCTGTCGTCGAAGCGGCGCAAGTTTTTCTTACCGCTCAACGACGTGGGCGAGGAGCTAGCTTCCAAGTTAGAAGCCGACCCAAACCTTGCCGGCGACGAGGTGGAGCTAAAGCTGCAAAAAGCCATTCTGCGCCTGCCCGACAAGCAACGCTTGGTGTTCAACCTCAAGTACTACGACGACATGAAGTACGAAGACATGGCCGAGGTAACAGGCACCTCCGTGGGGGCACTAAAAGCCTCCTACCACCACGCGGTGAAAAAGATTGAGCAATACATTAACGAAGCGTCTTAAACCTAGCCGCTTGTGCGGCCTCTAAGGAATATGAAAACTCCCTTCCGTTTGGATGACCATCCGCGTCGGCCCCAGTCGCTGACGCCGCCCCCAGATGGCTATTTCGACCGGCTGCCCACGCAGGTCATGGCACGAGTGCAGCCAGTGGGGGCCCAGGAAGCGGGCGCCTTTGGCTGGCTCAAAGCGTTGTCGGTGCCGGTGCGCACGGCCCTAGCTTCGGTAGCCGTGCTGGGTGGCTTCGCGGCCACTTTCCTACTGAACCAGCCCGAAGCTGCTACTACCCAACTCGCGCAAGCTAGCCTTACCGCCGTGCCCCGCACCGAGATGGTACAGTACCTACTGGCCAGCGACGAGCGGGTGTCCCTCACCGACCTTTCGGAGCTCCCCACTGCCGATCAAGATCTGGTAGGCGACTACTTAAGTGCCTCTCCCGAAGAAATACAAGCCGCTCTGGATGAGCAGCCTGCCGAACTCAACTACCTCTAACGCCGGCGCTTCACGACGTTTTTCTCTACTACTATGAATTTTATTCTCCGTCCCACACTCCTTTTGCTGCTGTTGTTAGCAGGCATTGTTCGCGTGCAGGCCCAACAAACGCCCGATCAGCGGCAAGAACGCATGAGCCGCATCGAAAACGCTAAGATTGCCTACCTCACCGACAAACTTTCGCTCACGCAAGAGCAAGCCCAGCGGTTTTGGCCCGTTTACAATGAGTTCACCGACAAGCGCCGCAAACTGAGCCAACAGCAACGGCAGCTGCGCGGCACCAATGTAGAGTCGCTCAACGAGCAGCAGATCAAAGATTTAATTAAGCAGAACTTTTCGTTCCGCCAGAACGAAGTCAACCTGGAAAAGGAATACTACGAGAAGTTCCAGAAGGTACTTTCCGTGCGGCAGACGGGCCAGTTGCTGGTGGCCGAACGGGAGTTTACCCGCGAAATTCTCCAAAAGCTAGGTGGTGGGCGTCGCGGCGGGCCGCCAAGCCCGGCAGGTGCTGCCAACTAATTCCAAACTTATGATTTGACAAAGAGACTACCTAGGTAGCCTCTTTTACTAATGGCACACACGATATAAAAGCGGAACGGATAAAAGTACTTTTCTCCTTTGCTCATCCTTGCTCCTTTGTGTTGCTACGTCTGCACTGGCCGTTTCTCACTGCGCTCAGCTGCTCCATTGCTCATTTAGTCTTCGGCATGCATACTTTTGTGGCTTGAATTTGTTTGCCCAGTACTATGCTTACGCCTCGCCAACTCTTTCTTCGTCACCAAGCTCAGACTTCCGATTTCCCGTTGCTGCTCGAAATCGAGCGAGCTGAGGGTGTTTATATGTACGCACCCGACGGCCGCCGCTACCTCGATCTAATTTCGGGTATTGGCGTCAGCAACGTGGGCCACCGGCACCCACGCGTGGTGCAGGCCATCAAAGACCAGGCAGATAAATATTTGCACCTCATGGTGTACGGTGAGTTGGTGCAGGCCCCACCCGCGGAGCTAGCCGAAGCCTTGCACCAAACGCTGCCTTCGCACCTCGACAACGTCTATTTCACCAACTCTGGCACCGAGGCCGTAGAAGGTGCCCTCAAGCTAGCCAAGCGCCACACTGGCCGCACGGAGCTTATTTCCTGCCACCGCGCCTACCACGGCTCCACGCAGGGGGCACTGTCGGTTACGGGTTCGGAGGGCTTCAAGCAAAGCTACCGCCCCTTGTTACCGGATGTGCGCCACATCGAGTTCAATAAGCTTGCCGACCTAGCTTCTATTACCGAGCGCACGGCGGCCGTCATCGTCGAGACCATCCAGGGAGAAGCGGGCGTGCGGGTACCCACCAATGGCTATTTGCAAGCCCTGCGCAAGCGCTGTTTGCTCACGGGCACGCTGCTTATCCTGGACGAAATTCAGTGCGGCTTTGGGCGCACCGGCACCTTTTGGGCCTTCGAGCAATTCGGCGTGTGGCCTGATATTCTGGTGTGTGCCAAAGGCATGGGGGGCGGCATGCCAATTGGGGCTTTTATTTCCTCCCAGCAGATTATGTCGGGGTTCAAGACCAACCCGGTGCTAGGGCACTGCACCACGTTTGGCGGCCACCCGGTATCGTGCGCGGCCTCACTGGCCACGTTGCGCGTGATTCAGGAAGAGCAACTACTGACGGGCGTACACGAAAAAGCCGCCCGGTTTCGGCGGCTTCTGAAGCACCCAGCCATTCGAGCCGTGCGGGGGCACGGACTCCTGATGGCAGTTGAATTTGATTCGTACGAGGTTCTCAAGCCGATCATCGACCGGGCCTTAGAGCACGAAGGTATCCTGACGGATTGGTTCTTATTCTGCGACAACTCGTTGCGGCTGGCCCCACCCCTCATCATTACCGACGCGGAGATTGAGGAAGCGTGTGCGGCCTTGCTGCGCGCCATTACGCACGCAACCGGCGTGGCAGCTAGCTAGCTTTTGTTATCGTTGCACTCGAAACGCAAAAAGTTTTGCGTGTCTTCTTTAATCTGTTCCCGCGGCAAGCCGTCCTTCACCCCTAGCGAGATTTTGCGCACCAGCACGCCCACTATTGCCTTTCGAAAACCGAGGCGTTCGGCCATTTCAATGCAGAAATCCATCTCGCTTTCATCCACAACACCGTCGGCAAGCATCATGTCTACGAGGTCAAAGATCTGGTCGAACCGCTCCGAGTCGTTATCGGGAATGAGCATTTTAAAGCTTCCTGCGTTAGCGACAATGTTGCGAACCTCCGCCGCGCGCATGCCGTTTTTTTTGCCAACTGCCACAATGAAGTTCATTTCCCGTTCATCAATGTGGCCGTCGGCTTTCGCGAGAGTTGCTAGGTTAACCAGGTGGCTCTTTACTTTCTTTGTTTGCTCATTTTCAAAAAAACCAAACATACAAACTGGTGCTTAAAAGGGGTGGATGGGAAAGGAAGCGAACCTAGCAAAATGGAGCGCGGATCAGAGCGGAGGGCAGGTAAGATAGCGCTTAGGTTGCCCAATTCCAACAGCATCGCATACGTAGTCAGCAGAAAAAAAGCCGTTTGTTTTCATCATTTATGATTGCTTTGGATAATGCCTGCTTTTTTTCGGAGGGGATTTCCCACCTTTGCCCCGTCCGTTTCGGGCGTTTTCCGCTTAATACATTACCATGAAACGTATAGGAGTTTTTACCAGCGGGGGTGATTCGCCGGGCATGAATGCCTGTATCCGGGCTGTCGTGCGCGCGGCCGTGTACCACGGCATCGAGGTTTATGGCATCATGCGCGGCTACAGTGGCATGATCAAGGGCGAGTTTATCAAGCTTGACTCAGCCTCCGTGGCGAATACCGTCCAGCGCGGCGGCACGATCTTAAAATCGGCTCGCAGTCAGAAGTTTATGACCAAAGAAGGTCGCCAACTGGCATTTGACCAGTTGGTCAACCACGGCATTGAAGGCCTGGTTGCCATTGGTGGCAACGGCACCTTCACTGGGGCCTCGATCTTCGAGCGGGAGTTTGGCATCCCCACCGTGGGCGCCCCCGGCACCATCGACAACGACCTGTACGGCACCGACTACACCATCGGCTACGACACGGCCGTGAACACCGCCCTGGAAGCCATCGACAAGATTCGCGACACAGCCGATTCCCACGATCGGTGCTTCTTTATTGAAGTAATGGGCCGCGACTCAGGCTACATTGCTATTCCGTGCGCTATCGGGGGCGGGGCCGAAATCGTGATGGTGCCCGAAACACAGATGTCGGAAGAAGCCGTTGTCGAGACGCTGCGCAACAGCTGGCGCCGCTCCAAAACTTCGTTTATCGTGGTGGTAGCAGAGGGCGAAAAGGAAGGCAATGTGACCAACGTAGCCAACCGCGTAAAAGAAGCCATTCCGGAGCTCGATGCCCGCGTTACCATCATCGGCCACGTGCAGCGCGGTGGCGCCCCCACTGCCGCCGACCGTCTGCTCGCCTCCCAGATTGGCATTGCCGCCGTCGAGGGTCTAATGAACGGCATGCGCAACGTCATGGCCGGCATCGTAGACCGTAAGCTCGTGTACACTCCGTTTGAAGACACCATTTACAAGAAAAAAGCCTTGAGCCAGAGCTTCATGCGCATGGTCGAAATCTTGAGCGTATAAGTAACCTAGGTTCTTTCAATAAATAGCAAGCGCGCCTGTCAGGCGCGCTTCTTTTTTGCCCTTTATCTGAAAAGAACCAATACTTTGAGCCCATTATTCATTCATCCGGTTTTATATGCCTAATTATTACAAGCTCATCGGTTTGGCAGCCTTCTTAAGCACCGCCGCATTACCTGCGTTTTCGCAAAACACGCCCGCGGCTTCTCCTACTCGCGCTACCTGGCAATTAGGCCTAGGTTCGGCGGGAATGGGCACCGGTGACTACGGATGTGCCAAAGCGCATGTGGAATACACGCCGTTATTTGGTCGCTATCTTGGTACGGGTTCACGCATCGCCTTCATAGCGGGAAGTCGCGAGTCGGTTAATACGGTATACAGTACTTCGCTCAACAATCCAGGCGTCGGTATCAACATCCCCTATGCCATGAGCTATGAGGCTATCAACCTGGAACAGGAGGTTTATGTGTATCCCTTCGGCAATACACACCAAGTGCTTTTTGCTTTGGGCGGCGGCGGTTATATCGGCTATTCTAATCGGTATGGGGCGCCTGAAAACTACGGCGACCTTGCAGTAGGCACTCGAGCCGTACGCCTCAACCACGAGCAAGGCGTGCATGTTGGCTACCTATTCTCCGTGAACCTGGACGTAGCTCTAACTCCTGAACAGCGCTGGCTCATCGGCGGCAAGGCCTCTTTCCAGAACGACACGTTCGGTAACTCGCTAGCTTCTTTGCAGCTAAAGCTAGGTCATCGGTTTTAAATACCGTCCGGCAGATCCGTCAGCAACCTAGGTATCTGACTTTCTGCTTCATTCGGGTGCAGCCAAGTGTAGGCCGGGTCGCGGCGAAACCACGTGAGTTGGCGCTTGGCGTAGTGCCGGGTGTTGCGCTTGAGTAAGCGCACGGTTTCGGGCCAGTCGTGCAAGCCGTCGAGGTAATCGAAGATTTCTTTGTAGCCTACAGTTTGCAGCGCGTTGTGCTGCCGATACGCCACTAAGCCTTTCACCTCGTCCAAAAGCCCTGCGGCAAGCATCTGGTCAACGCGCTGGTCGATACGCTGGTAAAGCTCCTCCCGTTCGCGGTTCAGCACCACTTTCACGATTCGGAAAGGACGTTTTGCTTCGGTTTTCTGCGCGTGAAAACTTGAAAAAGGCTGGCCGGTGCTGCGCGTCACTTCCAAGGCCCGCACCACCCGTTGCGGATTCTGTTGGTCGATGCGCGCGTACGTGACGGGGTCAAGGCGAGCTAGCTCCGTTACCAGCGCCTCCAACCCTAGGTCGTGTAGCTCGCGCTGCAACCCGGCACGCACTTCGGGGTCCGTGGCGGGCATTTCGTCGAGGCCTTCCGTCACGGCCTGCAAGTACAAGCCCGAGCCGCCCGTCAGTACGACCACTCGGTGCCGCTGGAAGAGTTGATTGAGCACGGCAAGCGCCTCTTCCTCAAACCGTCCAGCGTTGTAGTCTTCGCTAATACTATGGGAATCAATAAAATGATGCGGCACGCCTTGCATTTCCTGGGGGGTAGGCTTGGCCGTACCGATGCTCAGCTCTCGAAAAAATTGCCGGGAGTCAGCCGATATAATTTCCGTTTGGTAATGCTGCGCGAGTTGCACGCACAAAGCTGTTTTGCCAACGGCCGTAGGGCCAGCAACGACCAACAGCGTAGGTTCATTCGGAAGCAAGGAAGTACTCATGCGGATGCGGATACAGATGCAGGCTGGGCGAGCGTGGCATACAGATGCAGCAAGTGCTGCTCCTCACGCTGCCAGTTTAATTCGAGACGGGCCCGACGACAATTTTCGGCGAGTTGGTGATAACGCCCAGGCTCATCACGCAGTAGGCGGTTGAGTGCAGCAGCAATGGCTTCGGGCGTTAGGGCTACTACTTCCGCTACTTCATATTGATCGTTCAAGCGGCGATATTCCGGAAAATCGACTATTAGTTGTGGCACACCTGCATGTAGGTAATCAAAAAATTTATTGGCCAGCGAGTAGTAATAGCTGAGCCCTTGCGGTTCGAGCAACATGATTCCTATGGCGGCCTGCTGGGTGATAGCCCGCAACTCTTCTGGCCGTACGTACCCCCAAAACTCTACTTTACCACTCGCCAGCAAACCTAGCTTATCCGCCTGTTCGCGCAGGGCAACCGACAGGTCGCCCTCCCCGCAGAGTACCAATCGGCCATCTACCTGCGGCATGGCCTCGAGCAGCGCTTCCAGACCTCGACCCACGTTTAGTACCCCCTGGTAAAGAATATAACCGCCAGATGGCGCAGCTAACGGCGCCGGTGGCAATTCGGCCTTTACCAACCGACTGATATTGCGAATAACCTCCACGGAGCGACCATAACGTTGCTCAAATACTTGCGCCAACGCCGGGCCTACGGTGTAGGCGAGGGCCGCATGCGGCACGACTAATCGTTCTACTAACTGCCATATCCGCCGCACCATCGGCCGCTTTATCACTTCGGGTACCTCCGTGAATAACTCGTGCGCATCATATACAAACGGCTGCCGACCTAGCTTTGCCCGTAACCAAACTGGCACTGCTGTATCAAGGTCGATAGCGCACCAGATGGCTGCTCGCTGACCTAGCAAAAACAGGAGTAGCCGGAGGTTAAATTCTACGTAAAACAGCTTTCCCTTCGTCAGCCAGCACGGCAACCGGTGTTGGCGGTAAGGCTGCTGATCGAGTGGCAAGGAATTGGGTAAGGCTCTGCCTACCAGCAATACCTCGTAACCATTCCGCGCCAGACTACCGCAGATCCGCTGCATTCGTTGGTCGTAATTCAGATCCGTGGTAACTGTAAATAGTACTAAACTCATAAAGAATATCCTTGCTCCATTTTTTCGTATAGTCTACTTAAGGCAAAAGAACTTATGTGGGATATTTTCGACAAATTTAGGGGTTAAATCTAGGCACCTGTGTTCCTTGATCAAGGGTCATTGCCGTCCTGCTCAATGCCTATTCGTTCTATCTCCTCTCCTGCTACTCCTGCTCCCCAATCGGGACTCACTCCGTCGGATGCGTTCTACCGGGCGCTGTTCGAAGAAGCCTACGACGGCCTGTTGCTCTACGACGAGCATGGGGTACTACTCGATTGTAATCAGACGATTCTACGCTTCTTAGGTACCACGCGCGCCATGCTGCTAGCCTCTGGGCTGATGGCGTACGCGGCACCGGCCAAAGAAGAACAGATCGACCGTTGGTTTTCGGCTCCTATGCTGCACGAAGCCGTGATTCGCACGGCCCGTACGGGGCAGTCTTTCTCGAAAAGCTGGTATGGCCTGCGCGACAAGACCCCGTTCAACGCTTTGGCAACGTTACACCGCGTTGTTCTGCCTGGTGGCGCAGTGCGCGTGCAGCTTACGCTACGCGAAACGCCCCCATCCACTCCGGCGGTAACTAGCGGCCAAGTGCTAGTAACCGATCAGAATCGGCAACACCTACGCGACTTACTGAGCCACACGAGCTTAAGCTACGTCCTGCTCAATCGGGAAGGGTTTATTGAAGACGTCAACGACTACTTTCTCAACTTTACGGAATACCCCCGCGAGGAAGTAGTTGGTCATGATTACTACGACCTGTTCATCCCGGCTAACGAGCGAGAGTTTCGACGCAATAGCTTCCGCACCATCATCCAGGAGGAACAGCTCCAGGAGTACTACGAACGTTCGTTGCTGACTAAGTCGGGGCAGACGCGCATGGTGTACTGGCACGCAGAGTTTACTTACGACGAGGCCCACAAGGTATCCGGAATCTTCATCGTAGGACGAGACCTCACCGACCGCCACGTGACGGCTCGTGCGTTGTCGGACAACCGTAACCGGTTGCAGGATTTCATGGACAATGCCCACGATTTGATCCAAAATCTGAGCATTGACAACCGCTTCCTGTTCGTAAATAAAGCCTGGAAGGAAAAGCTAGGATACGACGACGAGGACCTACCGCACCTCACGCTCGGCGACGTGGTGCACCCCTACTACAAGGCCAAGCTGCTCTACCAGCTGCGCAACCTTTATAAGGGGGAGAAGGTCAACAAGCTTGAAACCGTTTTTCTAACGAAATCGGGCAAGCCGGTGCACCTGATCGGTAGTATTTCCTGCTCGTGGCAAGATGCCGAGCCGGTTTCCACCCGTGCCATTCTGCACGACATCACCGACCGCATTAAGGCCGAGCGCCTGCAAAAGGTTTATTACAGCATTGCCAACCTAGCGATTAGCTCCAAGGATTTGCATTCGCTCTACGGTGCCATCCACCGCGAGTTGAGCAAGATCATTGAAACCAACAACTTCTACATAGCGCTCTGCGACGAAGACCGCACGCAATTGCAGTTCGCCTATTTCGTCGATCAGAACTCACAGGGAGAGCAAAGCACCAAGTCACGCCCGTTCTCCTCGGGGCTGTCGGAATACATTATTCGCACAGGCCGGCCGCAGTTTTTGCTGAAGCCTGAACTTCAAGATCTGATTTCTAATGGCACCATCACGGCGTATGGTCTGGTACCAGAGGTAGTACTTTGCTCGCCCTTGAGCATTGGAGAGCGAATCATTGGGGTAATTACCGTGCAGGATTACCACAAAGCCGACGCCTACGCGGCCGGCGACATCGAGATTCTGCACTTTATTTCCAACCAAGTTGCACTAGCCATTGAGCGTAAGCGCAACGAGGTGCAAATCAACAAGCAGAATGCGCGCCTAAACGCCATTTTTGAAAGCGGTTCGCACTTGATGTGGTCGGTGGATACGCACTCCCGTCTGACCTCCTTCAACCGCAACTATTCGGCTTACTTCCTGCGTCGCAACGGAGTCTATCCGGCGCTCAATATCAACCTCTGGCAAGCCGACCTAGCTATGATGGCGGAGGAATCGCGCGAGCTATTTTCCCAGAACTATCGCAAAGCGTTCGAAGGCCGACCGCAGCGCTTTGAGGTGCGCCTCAGCGACGTGAAGGGCCACGATACCTGGCACGAAATCTACTTGAACCCGATTTACTTGGACGACGGTTCGTTCGAGGAAATATCAGGTATTGCCCACGACATTACTGAGCAGAAACGCTCACAGCTAGAACTAGCGGCCCAGGAAGAGAAATTCCGCGCTATTTTCGAGTCGTTCCAGGACGTTTACTATCGCACTGACGAAGAGGGCATTCTGACTCTGGTGAGTCCATCCGTGCAGGAAATGCTAGGATACGACCCTGAGGAAGTGACGGGTACCCCCATCACCGACTACTACGTGTATCCGCAGGAGCGCGATGGTATCATGACGAGCTTACAGACCCAAGGAGCGGCGCGCAACTTTGAGCTAGCTATGCGCCACAAAGACGGTCACTCCGTGAGTGTGTTGGTCAACGCGCGGCAGGTAGCCAATGGCAATGGTGGTTCGGAAGGCATTGGCCGCGACATCACCGAGTTCAAGCAGATGCAGGACGACCTGCGCGCTGCGAAAGACGAAGCAGAAGCCGCTCTGGAAGCCAAAACGCAATTCTTGGCCAACATGAGCCACGAGTTGCGGACGCCCATGAACGGCATTATCGGCATGATCGACTTGCTGCACCAAACAGTCGCCTCGGAGGAGCAGGAAGAGTACGTTGATACCTTGCGTAAGTCTTCGGAAGCGCTGCTGGCAATTCTGAACGACATCCTGGATTTGTCAAAGATTCAGGCTGGCAAGTTCCAAGTTATCGAATCGGGCATCGACCTGCACTATACGCTCGACAAGATCCACTCGCTGTTCGCAAACCGAGCAAGCCAGAAAAACCTCGACTTCACGTACCACATCACGCCGCAGACCCCACGGTTCATTATTACGGATGAAACCCGTCTGTTGCAAATTCTCTCCAACCTAACCTCCAACGCCATCAAGTTTACGGCGCAGGGTTCCGTGAGCGTGCAAGTTTCGTCCGTAGCAACGGACGGAGACGAACATACGCTGCGGTTTGCGGTACAAGATTCTGGCATCGGTATTTCTCCCGAAAACGAGAAATTGCTGTTCAAAAACTTCACCCAGCTCGACACGACCCCAACGAAATCCTTCGGGGGTACGGGCCTAGGTTTGGCCATCAGCAAACAGCTGTCGGAACTGCTAGGGGGTGAAATTGGAGTCTTCTCGCACGAGGGAGAAGGCAGCACGTTCTGGTTTACTATTCACTGCCGAGTAGCGGCCAACGAGGCCGAGATTGTGCAGGAGCGCGTGGCCTCCCGCGAACGGACGCCCGAAGTCGTGCGCTTCGAGAATGTACTCCGGGTACTGTTGGTAGATGATAACCCCATCAACCAAAAAGTAGCGGTGCGTTTGCTGGATAAGCTAGGCTGTAAGAGCGACATAGCAAATGACGGCTTCGAGGCTATTAGCCGGGCTACCGATCCGAAGGTGAACTATGACATCATCTTCATGGACATCCAGATGCCGGAGATGGATGGCGTAACGGCCATGCAGGAAATCCGCAAGCGCCTTGGTAAGCAGTGCCCGCCTGTGGTGGCCATGACGGCGTATTCGATGAAAGAAGACGCTGAACGCTTCGTGCAACAAGGCATGGACGATTACGTATCGAAGCCCGTCAAAACGCACGACTTGTACACGGTGTTGCGGCGCTGGACTGCGCCTAACCCGGAGGTACCTACCACCGAAACGCCGATAGAGGAGCCCTCTGTAGCGGCTGCTGTTGAGCCCGAGATGCAGGCATTACCTATCACCGACATGATTGATATGGAGGTAGTGGAGCAGTTGCGGCAGCTAGGTGGCCCCGAATTTGCGGCACAACTCTACAGTGACTTTGAAATCGAAGCAGGTCAGCTGCTCAAAGAAGCCACGGAGATAGTCGCTACCGGTGACTACAACAAGATTCTACCGCATTTGCACCAACTTAAAGGCACGGGTTTTACGCTTGGCATCAACCCGGTAGCGGAGCAAGCAAAAAGCA